>SDBT01002100.1_pt1 | contig 35669 bp, 44 predicted proteins | sample 2277101 | NCBI WGS metagenome assembly SDBT01 (sample SAMN10404973, study PRJNA504765) | marine sediment metagenome | isolation source: marine sediment core GS10_PC15, 103 cmbsf | place: Arctic Ocean: Southern Knipovich Ridge | collected 2010 | reverse complement strand
CGCACAACACACCGCCTTGGTTTCACCTGACTTGTTGAAAGTCGGTTGCTTCTTGCCACAGCGACAGGGTTTGTGCTTGATATCCACCATGCCCTCGTCTTTGCAATCCGCACAACACACCGCATTGGTTTCACCTGGCTTGTTGAAAATCGGTTGCTTCTTGCCACAGCGACAGGTTTTGTCTTTGACATTGACCATGCCATCGTCTTTGCAGTCGGCACAACACACTGCCGTGGTTTTACCTGGCTGGTTGAAGGTCGGTCGCTTCTTGCCACAGCGACACTTTTTGTTTATGACATCGATCATGCCGTCGTCTTTGCAGTCGGCACAGCACACTGCCTTGGTTTCACCCGGCTGGTTGAAGCTCGGTCGCTTCTTGCCACAGCGACACATTCGCCTACGCATTTTTGCCTTGTACGGCACACGTGTACCGTCACGCTTGCGTTTACGGTATTGTGGCATGATGGTTGTGTACAAGCACACATGCATCAACTTGTCTTTCTACGAAATAAGGTCATAATGGGTTTACTACAAGTGAAATGATTACAAACAGAGTATAGCGTGAACTGCTCTTGATTTACAATCGTTTTGTGAGTACTTTGGGATGATTTGCACTCGGCCAGTTGAGCATCAACACGCCTAATTTGGCATAGGCAATGTTCGGGTCCTTTGGCAAGCGTAGTGCAGACCATACCGCAGCTTTACAAAGTCTACAATGACAATTGAAGCGGCATATCTTGCTGAGATGGTCGTTCTGACACCGAGGACAGACCGTACCGTAGACGTGAGAGCTCATGTTGCTTTACAGCGTCTGTGCGCGCGTACTGACCTCGACGTGTGTGCAACCGATGCCGTAGTATTAATTCTACACTACAAACGCTAATCTGTTTGTTGCCCGTATCTATCGCGGTCGATGTGCCGTTCGACAATGTCATCAATGTAGTCTTCAAACTGTTGTTGATCCGGGCGATAGGACTCAAAGAGTTTCGCCATCAGCTCGCCCAGGATAGGGTAATCACCTTGAAAGCGACCGAGTTCAGCTTGGAGCGCCAACTCGCGCTCACGCCTGGCTTGTTGGCGAGCGATTTTTGCACGTTCAGCACGCGCCACGGCCTCGTCTCTGGCTTGTTGCAACACGTCCACGGTGGCCGTACACCGCTTCGAACGCGTATGGGCACGATAATAGGACACCGAAAGCACTTTTTGACACGTGGGACACTGAAAACTTGCCGTACTCATATTAAACGTGTGCAAAGAAAATCTCTCGCGTAAACAAGACGAAACCATGACCTGTTTGCTATTGGATGTACGCACGCGGCAAGAATACGCGCAAGGTCATGTGCCTGGCGCCCTGCTCCTTGAAACACCGTTGCCACCGCTCACGACAGCGGCGCGGCACACACTCGCACAACGTCTGTATGTGATCGTGCGTGGCTTTCCACGTGCCATGTGCATTCTGCTCTACTGTAAAAAAGGCAAGCGCGCGGGACTCGCACAACGCATGCTCTTTCAATGGGGTTATTACAATGCACATTCACTCGGCGGTGTGGAAACGAATCCGGCGCTCGCCAAAGTAGCGACACGCAAACACCATACACGTTAATATTCCGGCGGTCTCACACCCATTTTGGCAACGTGTGCGCGTGCAAACAAGTGAAGAAAACCACGCACAAGCGCATGTTTGCGTGCGACACGCTGACTCAACCACGACGAGATGGCGTAGCGAATGTGTTGAAAAAAGTGAAACACGTCGCATACTTCCTTTCGCGCAAAGATGCCCGCTTCACTACGCGTCATCAGCAAGCCCAAGCCACGATAGGGGTGCACAAGATGCGCCAGCGGCACAGGTTGGCCCGCATCGTAGGCCTTTATGCATTGGTTGAGCACACACCGTTGCGGTATGTCGCCGCATACCTTGAGTGCCGCCTCGACGCACTGTTGCACAAACCAACGATACTCGGACATGAAGACAAAAAACGCATTGCCAAAATAATGGCCTTTGGTGCCGCGAAGCCAGCACAGGAGCGTGACCGTGGCCTTGTCTGTGATACCGTAGTTCGCCAGTGTCTTGGTTGTGTCGTGAAGACAAGTGTCCGTGTAATAGAGGCGTTGCCGTTCCGGTGGCAACGTATCGTCGTGCGACCAGATATGTGATTGCAGCGTACGGACAGTATCGGTCGGTGCCAAACCCTCAAGGGTGCACAACAACGCATCGGTAAGTTTACTACGAACGATGAGGCGCATCCTAACGGCTGGGAACACCTCCGGTGTTGGCGGGTCACGCTATCGTTCTTTTTTCGCTTTGTAGACGTGCATTTTTTTATTGTTAATATCATCCATACATACACACACACACATACATCTTACCATGGATCACGTTCAAGCCGGTCTCCAACGCTACGCCAAAGACGTGCTCAAAGACGCCGAAGAAAACATTACCACGGTCGACACGTACGCCTATATCATCAAAGGCCTAGACACCATGAAGGCGCCCAATACGACCCTCCATGTCTGTGAACGCAATGTCGTCTGTCCGTGTCCACCCGCAAAGCCCTGCTGCTGCGACAGTGACACCTATTACACAATACACAGTTTGCGAGGCACGCCGACGTCGAATCACAGTGTGCTGATCGACATTGCCTTTGACGAGCCCGTCAAGCTTAATCCGAGCAAGAATTTGCGCTTCTTCACGTTGCATCGACTGGACGACACAGAGACGCCCGTCATGGATGTGATTCGCTTAAGGCGTGACGTACGCGTGCAATTTCCCACTCAAAAACCCGCGTTACGCTTTCACATCCCGAATCGGCGCATCCACATGGCAAAACGCGCGTTGCACTTTGCGTTGGATTACATGATGTTTGACGATTAAGCGCTGTTTCGTCTAAACACCGTTGACGTTGGTGATCGTTCACCACGATGCTTTTGTTTCCATGGCGACTTCACCCAACGCCCACACCACGTTATCGACGCAGCAAACTTGTGAAAAGGGTGTTTGGTGAAAAAATATGCCTCCTCACCCACCGTGCGCGCCTGGACCACGCACCGACGCGTACGCTTTACCACCAAACCTCACATCGCAACGCAAAAGGCATTCTGAAGGATCAGGAGATGCGGTTGGGTGCATACGGTCTCGCCGGTGGTGGCATTTACTTTGCGACAAGTGTGCAGGACACGGAACATAAGGCACTCAACAAAGGTGTCATTTTGGCGTGCGACGTCAAATTGGGCAAGATCAAACGCATCACAAAGTTGGGTGGCGACTACGATTTGCAAACGTTGGTGCGGGAAGGCTACGACAGTGTGTTGATTCCGCGCAACGGCGACGAACTGGTCGTCTACCACCCGGAGCAAGTGGTGACGATTCGCGTCGTCAAAGACAAACCTACCGACTTTCACAGTCACGGTTACTCGCAACAAAAAACGCAGGCAGCACAGCAGTATACAGGAGGGTACGTACACACTTATATTACATTCATGTATCGTCTTTAAGCGCTAACCTACACGTGTTTTTCTACAGACCCCACTCTTATCAACCTTCAGGCTAACGACGTGCTCTATTGTTACAGGCCACTCAAGTTTTGGTTCGTCTAATCTTCGGGAACGCCGGAATCGGTTCCACCCAGATGGCAAACTGGATGCCAAGATGATAACACGCCGCAACCTCTTCCATGGACGGGTGACTCCATACGGCTGCGGTGCGGGTAATCTTGAATGTGCGCTGTGAGCCGAATAACGCAGCGATCTCGCGATCCTCGGACGGTATGATCATTTCAAAAGCATGGTAATAATAGGCCTCACGTTTCTCAAGGTCACGCAGGCGCTCGACCCATTCGCGCATAGTACGTAGCTGTTCGTCACGTGGCTTGTGGTGTTGTTTAACCGGAATATGGTAATGATCGATCATTTCGTCGCGTGTACAAACTAATGTTTTGCGAGGCATCGCGTCCCTGTTCACCACAAAGTCAAATGTAAAAATGTAGTCCGTCTGCCAACGTAGTAATAGGGATCGTCAGTAGGCGTGGGGTGTAACGGATCGACGTAACAGTCTTTGTACACACCCTTTTTCAGACACTTGATATTGAGCGAGGCGAGAAGCTTTCGGGATTGTTTTTATTGTGTGTCTGTTGCTTTTCGCCGAAACGACTTTTGTTTTACGTGTTGTTCACAGCACGATGGCGAATGCAATCGAATATTACCGCGTGTTGCAGAATATTGCCACGCCGCAGCTTAAGAGCGTCACGACTACGCCGAAGAGCGTGACGAATACGCCGAAGAAGAGCGTGACGACTACATTATCGAAAGTTCCTCTGCCGGATCTCTTTGTCTTCATCAAAGAGGCACTGGACGCGTACAAAACATCCCTCATGTTTACCTTGACAATCTCGGACACGGAGCGCCAACGCCGCAAAACCGTGTTGCTGGCGTTGATGAGCCAATTACCGTGAGTGCGTACCCTGATATAATTCAATTTTGTACATGTACGCTAACGCGCGCTGATGACCACGGAGAAAGAGGCTCAAAATACCGACGCGTTACTCAAAACGCTCATGTTGCGTTACATGCAGCACACGTTGTCTGACGATGACAATACTACTACAACGACGACCACAGTAGAAAAAGAAGAAGACACGCAACACGTGTGGCTCAGTTTTCACGAGTGTGTTTTCGGCTTTCCAAAAGCGATTGCACTCAAACTCCCTTACATTCAGAGCCGGTTGGCGCGGTGGGATGGTAAACTCGGCCTGGGACACACGCGTGCCAATCCGATCGTCATGGGCGAACACTTGTCCTTGGATCGTTTTCTCCGCGTCTACAACTGCGTCAAAGACGGCAAACCGGTTGATGAGGAATACAAGGATGACTTTTTGTATTTGGGATTGGACGTGGAAGCGTCCAAAGAAGAAAAAGAGGAAGAGGAGACGACAAAAACATTCGATAATCACATTGCGCGCCCGGCCGATTTGAACGCGGCGGTGGCGACCGAACTCATTACGACAAGGCAAGGCATGCAAGATGTAGCCATGGAGAGCTTTGGCGGCGGGTTTGCAGCCGCGGTGTATATCGCCCGCCACTGGCTAAAGATGCCGGAGTTGCGCGAGGTGTGGCGTACCGCACGGTGTCATGTGCGCACTGATGCATGTGTGCCGATCGGCGCCGCGGGCTTTGGACGTCGACTCTGTTTTGACATTCCCACTGGGGACCAAGATTTGTTGTCGCATCTCTCACTCTCGCTCGTGTTACCGGCGCTCCCAAAAGGCTATCGCTGGCATCCGCTTTTTGCGCGTCGCCTGCTGCAATTTCTAAATATGCACGTCGGCGGTCACGACATGACCGATGTTGCGAGCGGTGAAAGCAACGCGCTCTTGGCGCATGTACACGGTATGCCCATCTTTGCCGAGTCGTACTACGTTGGTTTGAACGACCAGGAACGCGCACGCCGTTCGCAACAAGACTGGCAACTTGATCTGCCCGTCATGTTGCCCATGACGCGCTTCAAACATTTGGCCTTTCCGTTGTTTCTACTCGAGTTTCACCTAGTCCGCATCGATCTACGCATGGCCCTGTTGAGCGATCTCATCGAACGTGATCCACGTGTGACCAAACGAGAGGATGCCGAAAATGCGCTGGCCGATGTGCGCATGGTCGAACCGATGTATCTCCTTTGCGAACGTGTGCGCTTGGCCACGGACGTCGCGGCACAATTGCGCACCCACGGTGGTTTCAGTCAATGCTTATTGCAATGGCAATTCACGGGAGACGAAGGCATTCGCGAAATTCGCCCGTCCGAGTCGCTACCGTATCAACGCACCATCACTTTGCGTTTTAATCACCCGATTTCGGGCGTGGCGATCATGTTCAAGTACAACGAGGATCTCACGATCCCTGAGGACGTGTACAACGATATGGGCTTTTGTCCGTTCATCGACTGTACGCTCTTGATCAATGGCGACCCTGTCCTGTACGACACGGCGAGTCGCATGCGTACGTGGCAGTGGCAGCGCTGTGGACTCAACATACCGACACGCGGTCAGTGGTATTTGATGCCGTTTTCACCGAGTATGTTTGCGGCCGATCCGCACGTCACCACCAACATGTCGCGCATCGACAATGCCAGTCTGCGGTTTACGTTGAATCCCGAGGTCTTTGAACGCTATCCTGCCTGGCACGTGGAAATTGCAGCGCCGACGTTCAACGAGGCACGCTATATCTCTGGCATGATGGGGCTGCGCTTTTCAAACTGATCACATATTAATGGAGCCTGTGGGTTGCGTGGAGCCGGGTCCAAACCCTCCTATACGCGAACAATTAACCGAGCCAGATGGCTGATACTGATAAGGGCCATGCGATGGAAAAGAGCATACAGGTGGTTCCGGTGGTGCTGGGCGACACAAACGCTCAAACAGAGCGCTATCCACGTGCTTTGGCGGTGGTGTAAACCACATGTTTAACGTGCATGATGCTATACGCGAACAATTAACCGAGCCAGATGGCTGGTAAGGGCCATCGTCATGCGATGCAAAAGAGCAGACAGGTGGTTCCGGTGGTGCCGGGCGACACAAACGTGAAAAGAGTGCGCGATCGGCCATGACGTTTACGTCTAAACGTGCGTTCCATTTTTTGTGTGTGCACTTTAACGCACACGCAATCCATGTCAAAGGCGTATTTTTCAAGTAAAGTGTTGCCACAATTACGACACGCGACCAAAGACATAAAATGGCGTATCGGGAGAGCGTCACATGTCAACGAACCCCACATACCTTATGTCACATATTGTAACAGGGGTGAGGATTGGTCATTAACAGAATGCAACCGCGTGGACCCCGTCTATTTCTGGGTGGAGTATCAAGCGTATAAAACAAAAGCATTTCATCGTCGTTGGCGTTTGGAAAACGCGTTTGCCTCACTCTATGACGCCTATATCAAACTTTATTTTGCACCGGAGCGTGGACCTGGTTATCGCCAAACGCAACAGCATTTTGAAGCGCTGCGTCTGCCACAATAATTTATTTCATCTACATTGTTGTGGTTGCGTTCTATGACCCTTTAGAATAATGTGTTGGTAAAGAGACGCTTTGACGAGGATGACAAATTTCGTATACGTGGTCAATGACAGTGATGCCTATCCGTGCCAAGGCTTGATTGCCGGCGTGTTCAGTACCAAAAAAGAAGCGGACGCCTATCGAAATCAACTCATGCACGACGGACCGAGGACGTTTCTTGGCCCCGACGGTGAAGACTGTTACAAAGTCATACGTGTACCGCTTGACCGACGCCTGTTTCCCAAAGACGCCGGGCAGTGTCCTGAGGTCGCCGGCGACAATCCGTATGCTAGTCTCATCAAGCTTGTGCACGGATACAAGCACAAAACGGCGGAAGAACAACAGACTACCACGTGCCATGCGTGTGGGCACACAACGAACTGACGTTTACGGCGTTTGCGTTGTGCCAAACGTTCTTTTTTTGCGATGCAAGTGTACAGCAAACATGGCGACGGCCAGCGTACAGGACGTTCGCCAAGCACTGGACGCCATGCCCTATGAACTACAATCCGAAATTTGCAGTTGGCTTAATGACACCATGACGGGAATCATGTTTGAACGCACAAACGCACGTCACATCTATCGCGAAAATTACGATACGATTGTCCAGCTGTTTCTCAACACGGCAACGCCTACACAACGCGCATCGTTCAAGGACCACCTTCGATATATGCGTATCGGTTACGATGCACGTAAGGCGTGGGAAGCGAAGGAAAAACAAATAACAGTGTAGTTGTCTTACGCAGCGAAAGTCTTACGCAGCGAAACAAATTACCGTACTCGTTCGTTTTTTTTACTTTCGTACCTCGAGGGCTATCATGGAGTACAAACGTCACTTTCCTGGCCTTCTGGCTGCACGGCCCAAGGAGAACAAAACATACAATTGCAAGGTTGCGTCGAAACGCTGTCGTTATCGCAAGAAACACGGCAAAGACGTACCGCTGCCGAAGGAACTACAGCCGTTCAAAGTGCATGTCCAAGCATGGCAGGCCAGCGAAACGGCGTACTTGACGACACTGGACGACGCCGCCAAAAAGAAACGTCTCATCGACTTGGAGGCGTGGCTCCTGGCTGAACAAGCCAAATTCCGAGCCAAATACGAAGCACTACGTGCAGAAGGCAAGGCACCTGACGACGCGGCTAGCCTCACTACGGCCGTGCACACCATACCGAGTCCGCGTGATTACGTCGATGCCGAGGCGCAAGCGCTCGCCAACACGTACAGCCATCGCACTGCCGTCATGCTCGTGCGTCTCAAAGATCCGGAGAAGGCGCGTACACAAGGTCGTGTGTCCGACGCGAAACGCAATGAAACGCGATCTGAGCAGAACAAGAAGCGACGGTGCGACGATCCCGTCTATGCTGAGCACGTGCGCAACATTGAGCGAAAGTATCGCGGCAAGGATCCGGAAGGTCGACGCAAGCGCGAGCGAGAACGTTACGCCCAAGATGCAGAAGCCGTCCGCGAAACTAAACGGCAATACCGCCAAGCCAACGCTAAGCAAATCAAGTACACGTCCATCGCCGCGCATTGCAAAAAGGAGACGATGCCGATCGACATTGCGCGCGAGGAGGCCTACGTCCTGTTCGACCAACCGTGCTATTATTGCGGCAAGAAAGCGACGGAGGCGATGCCGAATGGCCTCGATCGTAAGGACAACAGCGGTGGCTACACTAAGGCTAATGTGCTGACGTGTTGTACGTCATGCAACATGGGCCGGGGTGATTTGCTGAGTCCGACGGGCTTCATTCAGCATTGTTCTTCCGTGGTCATGTGCCAAGGTCAGGCTGTGGCATTGCCAGGTACGACTGTCTCTCCAGTTTGTCAGAATTGGGACATCGCCTGGCAGGCCAAATATAACACGTACAAACGCAATGCAATCAAGATGGGGCGTGCCTTCGAGCTCACAGAGCAGTACGCCAAACGCATTGCGCACGCACCGTGTTATTATTGTTCTGGCGAACCGATCAAAACGTCCGGCTACGATCGAAAAGACAATACGTCCGGCTACAAGGATGCTAATGTGTTGCCGTGTTGTTGGAGTTGCAATCGTATAAAACGTGATCTTTCTGTTGAGGCGTTCTACGCCAAATGCTTGGCTATCGCCTGTCGTCATAAGCTTGTAAAAAAAACACAACAACCACCACGTACCTTTGTTGCCTACAAGAAGAAAATGCGTTAGCACACACACAATATGAGGAGAAAGGATACGTACGTGAATATTCCGACCATTCCAGAGATAAACCTAGTTGCTGTAGCGAATTCCAGCCATTCCACTAATTACACGCATAACGTTCTTGCTGCGGGCATACACGCGGATCTCGCCAGTGAACTCCGGCTTCTGCAGACGGTTGTTGGTGAGGCCGGTGGCCGTGCCAGTCAGCGCGTCGTCAGCAGTGTGCAGCTGAAGCACCACGTTGTCGATACGCGACATGTTCACGCTACCAGTCGGCTGCGTGGCGTGCTCGGGGTCCTTGGCAAACGAGTACGAGTAGATGAAACGATCCGGAATACGCGTGTGGTGCTCGAGCGGCACAACCTTGCGGAAGTAGATCGCATCGCGCTCCTCAAAGCGGTCATGACCGTTGAGCTGCAGACGGGCGCTGGCGAGCGGGTCGCGGCCCACCTCGGGTACGCCTGCGGTCGCGTTAGCGGTGTTCGGGTCACCGACACCAATCGGATCCGGGCAGCGGAGCGAGTAATCGAACCAGTCGTTACCGTTGAGCGGATCGACCGTCATGCGCTCTTGCTCCTGGATGACCCAGATGAGCTCCTGCACAGGGTGGTTGAAGCGCAACTCAATGTTGTGCACCTTCTTGGTTGCCGCCTTGCTCTCCGGACCGGTGAACTGCAGCTGGTCGAACACGTAGGTGTGGTACTTCTGAGCGAAGAGACGACGCTCAAAGGTATCCAGGAACACGTAGTTGGCGAGGATGAAGCACTCCATCATCTCACCGCTGTCCTTGTCGAGAGCGACGGCTGGGAGGTTATCGAACTTCGCTTTCTCTGCGTCTGTGTAATCGGTCATCTTGTAGAGGGCCTCCTTCGGGCGCAGGCGCACGTCAATGCGCACCTGATGGTACTGCAGCGCGATGAGCGGAAGAGCCTGCTGCCACGAGCGGTTGAACCAGAACTTCAGCGGCACGTAGATGATCTGGTCCTCGGCAGAGAAGTCGAAGAGTGAATCAATGTCCTTGAAGCAGCCAATGAGAGACTCGAGCTCCTTGTTGGCCTTGGCCGTCAGCGACTCCCAGATCTGCAGGAAGTCACCCGTGTGGCAATCGAACTCGTGGCCACCAATGCTCACGGACACGGTCTCAATGAGCGCGTGACCGATGCAGTTGGTCCAGTAGACACCGACAGGATCAGCCTCCTCGTTGCCAGGGGCCATGAGGTTGCATTTCGGGAAGTCGTTGTTGAACGGCGAGTCGCCCTCAAAGCCGAGACGCTCGGCGACGAGAATGTCGAGCTCCTCCTGCGCGAGCGAATCGTTGCTCGGGTCGTTCGAAACCTGCAATTTGCCGAGGAAGAACACAAGGTAGCACTCGGCGAGCAAGTCACCGTTGCGCTGGATGGTCGCGCACAGCTTCTTGCCAAAGTTGCAGTTACCCTGGAAGCACTGCTCCAGCTGGGTTACTGCGAAGTTGGTATAACGCTTGTAAGAACCCTTAAAAAGGGTCATGGAGGGACGGAGGGTCAGGTACGCATCTTGTGCGCCCTTCGCGGCGAGGTCTGTAAGAGCTCCACCAGATGACATGTTTACCGAGTTTTGTGTACGAGAAGAACTAGGTACCCATACCGTATAAAAAAATTCATGAGCCCCTTCAGCGTTCAAGTTTTTACAGTACCCCCACCGTCAGAGGAGGTTTGTTTTTGCGAGGGCCCCATGTTGATACTCAATTTGAGTGGCTGACCCGGTATACGTTTGGCTTGAATCACCATCGCGTCATCGTCGTCGCGCTTGCGCTTTCGTGGGACGGGCGCCGTCGTTGGGGCACTATGCTGAAAGAGACGCACATTTACGGGTCGATCGGGCCGATTGAGAATCGCCATCGCCAAATGGGCGGCCCGCAACACATCGACCGCCTTGACGATGACACGTCGCTGATCCAAGGTGGCATTGCACGCCGCCGTCACGACGTGCGTCAAATGCTGCTCAAATTGCTTGCGCGCCATCACCAATTTGATGTTGGAGTGCGTTTTGGCGTCAAAATGCGGACAGACACGGCGACAGAACCACGTGTGATCGAGGCGCACGCGATTCGCATCGTCGAGGACCAGTTTGAACGGGTCAGCAGAAGGCCAACCAAACAAGCGATGTGCGTGCTGCACTACGAAACTGTTCAACGCCTGGAGTGCCTCTTTGGCAATGCCCAGCGGTCGCCCAACCGCAACGCGGTCAGGCCTGACACCTCTGGTGTTGGGCGAAGGGCGCTTCGCCGTGGCGGGGGTGGAAAAGCGCTTCACAATACGCCGCAACACCGTTTGATTGATGGCGTGACCTTGTTCTTGTGGTGTTATCACCGTGGTGGCCATCGTTGCTTCTGAACAGTGATACAACCCATGGTGTGTTTTATTTTTTATATCGCCCTAGTGATAACCCGTGTGCTGGCAAATTACCCTCATGGCAAATCTGACAGCGTACCACCATTATCGCTGGAACGAACGTCTCTACTCGAATGCCTGCCCGCGCATCTCATTTCACTACGAGCAGAACGGCATGATGCAACCGTCGCCATATCACTTTGCAGTCTCGCTCGTCAACAAGAACACAGGTGAGGAGAGCCGTATGGGACCGCTGACGCGCGTCTCCGCCAAGCGCCCCTTCTCCCTCGCGTTTGTCAGCCTCGACAAGGTGCCGACGGCACCGTTCGAATACAGTGTGTGGGTGAGTTACGACAACAACTACTATCACCGTGTGCCCGTCTTGCGCCAGATGCCCTACACGAACGAACATGGCCAACGTAGTCTCACCATGATGGTGTCGCTGCTCAAGTTTACCGATCGCGTCGTCGGCTACAACGGTCGCCTGGGCGGTTTCCGCGGCCTCCACAATGTAGTGTTGCCCGAGTGCGGTGGCAACGGTCGCGGTGTGTTCGGCTCCTTCGACAACAACGACGGCAATATAATGCACTTTACGGAACCTGGCTACAAGTGGCAGTATCCAGAAAAGATGCCCGTGCCCACAGCCTACTAAACGTCATCCATCGTACACATATATATATGCTTTGTTTTTTTTCAATTTACGGAAACCAATCGTCAAAAAAGCGACAGAAGAGTAAGCCGACGGCGTAGACGAGATCAGCGCGGCGCGTGCGATCCTTTTCCACGGCAGCTATGCGCAACATGGCTATGGACGCGACTAAATGGGGATCGGCGATAAAGTACAGTGTGAGCGACGTGTGAGCCTTCTGCAGTGTGCTCGACAATTGCACCAAGAGCAACGCCGCCGGTGACGCGTTCTCGCCTTCTTCACGTTCGTAATCTTTGCGGAAGGCTCGAAAATACGTGTGCGCTTGCAAGACCATGGTCTGCAACGCATCCAGTGCGTTCCACAACGTGCTGTATTGCACATAGCGTTTGGTTCCGTACAGGTAAATGCAATGCAAACGACGCGACGGATTGGTCGTGTAGTAGAGTTTCACTTTTTTAACGTGCGCTTTCAAGGTGTGCCACTTGACGTTGTACACGGCGTTGTGCAGCATATTCAAGCGCGCCACGGGTGGTGCGATGAGCGTCTTGTCGTTGTTGCCATACTGTAGGTCATGTTCACGCCACACGCACAGTGAGGGTTTGGTGCGAATGAAAGGCACCTTGAGATCCTTGTCGACCATGCTATCACACGACACGCTCCTTTACCCATGTGCGTACATTTCGGCTAATTTCTCCCTTATAACGACACCACCACTCACACAGCCATGGACACCGAGCGTAGCTTGCTATACGACTATTGGATCGAGGACGCCCTTGATTCTGGCGATCGGCGACGCGCGTTCGAGTTGCAATGCGCCTGTGAATACGAACACGAACAAGCACTCTTTCAAAAAAAGATTGTGCACTACAAACAGAAACGCCGTCTCTCATGTCCAGCTCCAAGTGGGAAGCGTTCTGGCAGCAGCCTCACGTTGTCCAGGTGAGTACAACCGTAGTGTTACTCGATGGTCTCTATCACCTGCTTGCGTCGCAACGTCTTTTTGAACGCACAGCGCCCGATTATCAAATGAGTCGCGCTGTCTGTGGCCCCGGTGCCCGTGGCTTACCGCTTTGGATGCATCGTTTGATGGGCGCCGTATTAATTGTCGGCAGCCTCGCGGTGCGCACGCAACCACAAACCGGCTTTGCGCGTCTCTTTCAAACTGCCATCACCCCGTTTGCACTCGGTATCATTGCGACAGGGCTTTTACTTCATCTCCGCGCGTTTCTGAGACAATGGTGAATATCTCTCCTATCAGCAGCACAGCCTCAATGGCACTCTACCTTAGCAACGATACATGGCAGTACGTGTGCAAACTCTCGAAAGAACGCACACGCTTGTATTGCATTTATCGTTGTAATACCACGAAATGTAAACGGACGAGGTGTTATCATGACATATCCATCTTTGCAGACTTGTGCATCACGTCCAAAAATTTGATCGGATGGTCCGGTAGCCTTGCTGAAGCCAAAACCTTTGCGTACGACTATCACAATGCGAAATTTTGCGGACGTATCAATTACACCTACGTGATCAACGCCTACGCCTTTCCTTTCGTTCTTTCCACAAACCAACGTTACGACTACAACGCGCTTGCCTCTTACAAGGCTCGACCGGTTCCGAGATTCAAACCGTTTGTTTGGCAGGCGTCTGAACGACCCATTTGCGTCCTCATGCTCAGTGACGCCTAAAAAAAATGTCGCTAAAGAAACATCAGCAGCCAAGAAATGCCATTGCGACAACAGCACGGACCGCCCCCAACCTTTCGTCAGCGTGAGCATTATCTCGTGTTTGGTCCAATTCACTTTACCTGTACGTACACTGAGCGCGCGTGTGAAACCATTGCAAAACACACCGATCGCTGTTGGCAACGCAAACAAAAAACAACCAAACAGTTGTACTTTCCCACAGAGAGCAAACCGCGCACGGCACCCGCGGGACGCCAATACGAAACGTGGCCGCAAATCTACTTTTGGAACGTGGATCTGCAAACCTACCAGTACGTGGGTGGCTATACGGATCTGGTGAAGCGCTACGGCACCGCTGTATCGTACTCTAAGAATAAAAACGAAGATTGTAATGCGTGTCGCGGTTAATCGCCGTGAGCGCGTTTGAGGGAATCCACATACCAATAGGCATGATAACCCAGTGCTGCAAAGCCGGTCAGCGCGAGCGCAGAAAAAGCCCAGCGATTCGGCAGCAGGTATTTTTTAAGCCAGTCGTCGCGCGAACCGAACACACCCACCCCAATGAGCAACGGTGCAAAGAGAGCGGCGTGCATGAGATAGACCCACTGTAAATAACGATGGCGCGGTGTCGTTGTAGTGGTAGGCATGATTACAGAAACGTGACATTTTTTTTTCATGCTTACGGCTCCGTCTTTTCGTCGTCCGTCTCGCCGAGCACGACACGGCGGTACGCGTTGCGTGCGAGCGTGTAGTCTTCAATGAAGGACAACGCGCCCTTTTTGGGGGGCGTCACTTGCAGGTATTCGCGCGTTTCCTTTTGGTTTCGCATACGAAACGCCTCCTGTGTTGAATAAAACGCGGACAGGTAATCGTGCATAAAGTAGAATAACGCCGGTGGAAAGCCCAACAGCGTTGGCAAATCGCGACCGCCGTTGTCAGACAGACGTTCGCCTTCGTTGTAACGATGCGCCATGTTGATCTTTCGGACATTCGTTAAGCGGCGGCTTTGTTCCATGTAACTCTGCACACGTCCAGCGAAATAGCCTGTGGCCACCGAAAGCACGATACGTAACATGGTGACCAGCAGCTGAAGAATGACGAAATGTGCAAAAAAGAACAGGTGGTTATTTCGCCGGCGCGTGAAACCGGACAACGTATTAGTAGTAGTAGTACTACAGCAACCGCATTGCCCACGTTCATTAAGCATATCACTTTGTGTAAGCTTTTTGTCACCTTATGAGTAAAGGAATGAATCGTGTACCACTCGATCTGAACGCATATACGTTGGAAGAGCAAATTGGGAAGGGAGCGGGGAGCACAGAAGTGTGGCAAGCGCATACCAAACTCGACGGACGTACCAGTTGTTTAGTCGCCCTTAAAATTGTAGATATTCGTAATGTGAGTGACAGTGTTTTGACTTCGTTGACCAACGAGGCGCACATTATGATCGCATCGGTACACACGCATATTATACCATACTATGGTTCGTTCGTGGCGGACACGAAATTGCATCTCGTCATGAAGTTGCTCGAAGGATCCGTGTTTGACTTTATGCGATACCAATGCAGAGAGGGATTCGCAAACGAGACACTCATTGCTACGATACTCTATCCTGCTCTCATGGGGTTGGGCTATTTGCATGCCAACAACAAAATGCATCGCGATATTAAAGCGGCAAATATACTCATTGACAAGAAGGGCGTTGTCGTGATCGCCGATTTCGGTGTGGCGACCATGCTCGAGACGCACCATGAACGACACCAGACGTTTGTCGGGACGCTCTGCTGGATGGCACCCGAAATGCTCGAACAATTATACATATCACAGCCCAATTACAATTATAAAGTTGATGTGTGGTCTTTTGGTATTACCGCCATCGAATTGGCATTGGGCAGACCACCTAACGCATCCTACAGCCATCAACCCATGCGAATCTTGCAGCGTGTGCTCACACAAAAAGCACCCACACTCAAAAGTACGGCACGCGCTATACAACAGAAACGACAATTCTCACCCGAGTTTCGCGACCTCGTCAAGCACTGTGTACGCAAGTACGCTAAAAAGAGACCCGACACGACCAAACTCTGTCAACATGCCTTTTTCAAGAAGCGAAAACGCGATGGTGAAATGTACATTTTGAAACAGGTATTAAACGGGATGCCAAGTCCCGGTGTGCGCTACCGCAAACAGATGGCACTACAAAAACAACGCCACATGAACGTCATTGCGAAACCCATCTCGTTCTCTACCCGGTCGTGGGATTTTGAGAATGATACCTGTAGCTAGCTAGTTTCCACTTGACAAACGGCCAAACGATTACATCATCAACATACGGTCCTGCGCACCGATTGCAACCAAATCGATGAGGGCGCCGCTACTAAACGATATAGTACTCTCGCGAAAGTCCTCTTCTGAAGGTTTTTTGCGATCCTCCCGACGTTTCGCCATATCTGACCAAAAAACGTCCACCTCTTCGCGCGTTTTCGGGTTGCGTCTTTTGGTGATGTGACGTTTCACATCTTCCTCAGCGATCGCGTTGCCCGTGTACTCATTCTCACCATAATCCATACGAATTGTGTAGTTGAACGAATCCGTGAGCGATTGCCACACGCGTATGCTCTCCACCACCGATTGGAGACGCTTGCCGTATTTTTGGTCGTCCGCCAACAAATCAAACGTCATGGTGTCGTAAAGCCGACCGTAATCGTAAATTTCCACCTTCAGTTTGCCATCTTGGCACGTCCACAAACCGGTGTTCTCACCCGGCATATGTATCTCGTCAATGTCGCCGGCGATGGCACGCTCTGCAAAACGCGCAAAGAACTCGATATTCAGTGCCGCCAAGTCAATTTCATGGGCACTTTGACCACCCAATCGCAGCGTTAAACACTTGCGTATTGGCGTACAATCGTTCCACTCGTCAATATCGTGCGAAAAATCGTACTCGTCTGGTGTTGCATAAATGTCGGGCATCGCTAACGTGTTGTGGCTTTTGTATACAAAATTGCTCATGTTAGGATGAGCGCACGTGCGCAATAAAAGACAAGAGACCGGTGAGTTGAATATGTGAGGCCATGCCTTGCACCGCCATCATGTGCGCGCGTGCGAGTGTCTTGACAATGTGCATCCGTACGACTTCGGGCAGGTGGCGGAGTCTATTCAACGCGTCCGTGTTGGCGACGAATGCTTGCGCGCCGTCCGGATCGAGCAGGAGACGGCGGATCGCCGTGTAACAATCCGCCACCGAGTAGCCCTGTTGCAACACATGTTCCTGAAGGAGGCGCCACGCACCGTGACTGTCGCCGTTCAGACACTGCACCAGTGCGTCTACCATGTGATGCGGCGGTGGCACGTCAAAGAGCGCCATCACGGTTTGTGCCGTCACCTTGGGCGCGCCGCCCAACATGTAGAGCGTTTCCATCGCACGTACCAAGAGACGTGCGTCGCCCGACACAACGTAGCGCAAGGCGCGCACGGCATCGTGACTTAGTGGCATTTTGGCTTTTTTCGCAATGCGTCGCGCCAGTCGCTGGATGGCAACGTCATCGAGCGAGGTGAGTGGCAGCGCCAGACAGCGCGACGTCAACATGGCGAGGAGGAGATGGGGTTTGGTACACGTAAAGACAAACTTGACACGCTGATACAGCGTTTTGTCTTCAAAGAGACGCGACACGGCCATCTGGAAGGCGTTCGTCATGCTGTCGACGTTCTCAATGACGACGAGTGCGTAGGCGGATGGCTCTTGTGAAAGTGTCGTGAGGCGTGCCACAAGAAAATGCATACGATCGCGAAATGTATTCTCCTGCACGTCGTCGTACGAGTGCACTTGCACTACGGCGGTGGGCAGCGGTCTGAGATTGCGCACGAGACAATGCGTCAAGGTCGTTTTCCCACAACCTACGGGTCCGGTGAGAATGAGCGGTGGTAACGCAAGCGCTTTACGCGCGAGGCGCTGTATTATTTTGACCGTCGTTTCGTTGCCACACACGTCTTGAAAACGCGATGGGCGAAAACGCCGCGTCCAGGGTATGGGTGGTCCACGAGGCGTTGTCATTTACAAAAACACAGCACCCAGCTGAAGTTTGTTTTTAGTCTAAAAAAAGAATGCGACACTGGCAAACGCACACTGTTGGTATTTCTCCCAAATCACAACAAATTTTTGTAGTAAGAATGAAACTACATTTTTCGTTTGGAAATGTGTGCATGCGCTGCTCACTTTGTTTGCAGTGCGTCTGGTGAGTAGGGAAATGGTTGTTCAGCATGGCAACCACCATCCTACCGAACGTGCCGTTCGTCTCTGTGCGTATCCTTGCCAAACGCACACTGACACCCACCGTCGCCTTTTATCATATCGAAGCGCATGATGCACAGCGGCGACCGTTTCGCTTTTGGACCCCTGCCCATGTGGCCGCACAGGTGTATTCGGACACCGTGGCCACCTACGAAACAGCGCTCACCTTTATGACGCTCTCGCAGCAGGTGGATACGCTGCTTGTCGGGGCGACGACGGTGCAACCTCATACTCAGGTACGTGTATTTTACTACGTTTCTCTTTGCATGTTTGGTTTGCTGACATGTGTGTGTGTTTGTGCAGTCCACAATGATCCCGCGCCAGGCACAGGACGATCGGCCACCAGCGTCACGTGTGCCCCTGGCGCGGTTGGCACCGCCCTTCCCCATACCAGTGGCGCCGTTGGTACCGCCCGCGACCAAACTGCAGCCTTTCGTACGTCGTAACCTCTTTCCTTTGATCGTTGTCTTGACATACTCACTCATCACACCATCTCGCAGACGACGACATGCCTCAGCCTCAACTACCCGTTGGATCGCAAGGTTTTGACGTCGTTTCAACAATCGGTGGCCACGCAATTTGCACCGCTCGCACCACGCACCATCCTAGTCTTGCCGAACACCGAACAGCCTGTTCAGAAGAAAGCGAGCGAGTCCGAGCCGAAGGTACACGTCTTGATGTGCTATGGTGCCTCTCGTGATCGCGTCAATCATTTAAGAAGTTTGTTATGTGTAGACGCCGCTGCGCCGCCATCACCGCAAGCGCAAGCGCAGCATGCTTCAACCGAGGTTCTCGATGAGTGTCGTGACGCGTGCCAAACGCGCCAAAACGATACAGGCAGCACGGGCGTCAGGCAAGGTCAACAGCGGTTGGATTGTGGGCGATCGTGTGCAGGTGAGCTTTCCGCTGAGCAAACGTCGCGACGCAGACATCGAGTGCGACGCGTACTTTTTGGGTACGTTGGTCCGTCTCCGCTCGACATCGCGCACCAGGAAGGAATATCACACGTGGGACGTACTTTTCGACGGGCACAAAGAGCCAGAGCGCATCGGCGAAGGCAAGTTGGAGCGCATCCGCTTTCGCCCTATCCAAAAGACCGACACGCTGCATGTGAACGATACTGTGCACGTGTTGTGCTGGGGCGACACGTTCGTGCGCGGTTCGCTCTTTCTCGATCCGCACGATCCGCACTGGTTCGGCGTCGATGACCTATGGCCCAACATGGTCGTCGAATTGGCGACCGGCAAGCTGAAACGGGTGCATTACAAAAAAGTATTTCTCGAGGAGCACACCACCACCAAGACCAAAGATTAACTGTGTGTGTGTGTGTGTTGTTTTTTTAAGCAACAACAAAGTGCTTGTACTTTTCAGCAGCCTGTTCACCCTGTGCGAGAAGAAAGCCTTGTTTTTTGCGGCTCAGTTCAAAGTCGGTCGATTTCAACTCGCCAACCCCCACACAGATGGTGCGTGCCCAATCGCCACTCTTCACGTGTACATGTAGTGCCTGAGAACGCAAGCCCATGACGAGCGATTCGAAAAAGTGCATGAGTGATTTGGGTGGCACGCGGTTCAGCTTGGTGGTACAACGTTTATTCTGGTTGTGCACCGCGTGCGTCGCACTGCCGGCTACCAATTTGATGCCGACGACCTCTTCGGGCTTCAACACCTTGTCCAGGAGGCCGATGGGATAGTTGTAGAGCACACCGCCGTCGACGTATTCATGCTCGACACCCTTGCCGTCCTTGAGAAAGATGGAGCGGAACATGATCGGAATACCCGCCGACATGCGCACGGCGTGTTTGAGCGGGAGGTCGGGAAAGGTGTTGTGATCCATCGTCACCGTCTCGAGGCCATTGTCAAACACTTCGGTGACGGTCAACACCAAGTACGTGCCGTAGCGCTCGTGAACTTGTTTGAGCGTAATATTTTTATTGCCGGTCAACTTGGCGAGCACACCACCGTACCACGCTTCGAGTGCTTTACCTTTGTACCAGCCGTGTTTTGTAACGAGGCGATACGTGTCGCGCAGGATACCCCAGTCGTCGTCCTTGAACGACGCAAAATCCACGGCGCTCAAGGTGCGTTCCACAAACGAGGCGGACGCGCGACACGCCAACACACCCGCCACAATGGCACCGGCTGACGCGCCGGCAAAGTGCGTAAACTGGTCGAACACGCCCCACGCCTCAAATTTGCGTAGCACACCGACGTGCGCGACACCGAGTACACCGCCGCCTTCGAGTGCGAGACCGCGTTTTTGCATGCTTGATGAGAGGTCTACTGGTACGGCGAGATTAAAAAAAGCACGTTGCGTTCGACGTGCGGAAAAAAGCATATGCACCTACAAGCACAGAGACCGCGTGACGATGAGTCGTGTTGCCACCGTTGCCAACGCGCCACCCGTCGCAACGCGTTTTCAGAATGTCTTTGCGAAACTCGCCCATCTGACCACCACGACACAACAGCAACATCAAGACACCGTCTCGCCGCTCCTGCGTGCCTATGCCTGTATGCTCGAACCGGATGACATTATCTACCTGAAGGCATACAATTACAACAAGGAAAAAGTAAGGTTCTCCAAAGAGCAGGGCTTTGTGCCATTTGCGGAAATACAAGACTATTTTACGGCCGAACGGGAAGCCTATCCGGAGGTGAAATGGGGTCCGGTGTTCAAAATGTTTCAAGATACGCAACGTTGGATACATGGTATCACAAACCGCTCGGCGACGCGTAAGCACCATAAATTCTCGCGTGCTCGCAAGAGTACCACCGTCGTCGACAACAGTCGTGCCCACCTGACAGCGTCGTTCCAGCGGAGTCGCGTCCGCACGTTGCCACGTGAGGTCATTGCCAAGTTGGCCATGTTCGCGACGACACCGGATGCGCTGATGATATTGCAAAGTCACGTGCACCATTTGCGCGACATTCTCGTGGATGCCGAATTCTGGGTGTGCAAGCTGCGTACCGATATGGCCCTCTTCCGCAATGCTACACCGGACAACAGCTTTTACGCACAAGCGTATGCGAATTTTTACAGTAGCCTCCCTGGGAACAATAAACGTCCGCACCAGAATGCGCTCGTCGCGCGACGCCGCAATCGCACACGCGTCGAAACGTACCCGGTCTTTGCACAATTTCGTGTGCTCTTTGCCGCGACGATCAACAATACGACGTGGTGGCAATCGACCAAGCGACAACAGCAAGTGTCGTTTCATTGGCCAAACATGTATTGGCTCATCTACGTGGACGCCGTCCTCACGTGTCTCATTGCGAGCATGTACTTTCAACAAAATCCCAATGCAAGGCCGTCTTTTTCCAACCCATGTCCGTATCGCATGGCGTGGCCGACGTTTGCCGAGAATATGGCAGCGATGGCAAACACCGGTGTGCCGCTGATTGATAGCTTTCTCCTGACGTTGCCAACGGTGGAACCGGAACAGCGCGACGATGTGAACACTATGAATGGCAGTACGATTCTCTTACAATTCAGCCAGGCGTTTGTGCTGTTCATCAAACAGACGTGGAAACGCCTCCGTTTGCCAGGGAGCTTTGGTCTCTAAAAGATATACAAACGCGTGAGGACGTTGGAGTGTAATAGACCTACCTGTACTGTCGAGAAGAGCCGCTTCGATTGTGTTACGAGCCATTTTGTATTACATACCACTACAAAACTGAATAGGAGGTAGTAAAAAAGTACAGTTCAAAAATCTTTAATCAAAATACGAAGAAAGCCTGAGAAAGTAAGGTGATTCCATGTTGAATAGCGTTCGTTGGTCGTCACTGCAGCTGCGCGCTTTTGGATTCAGGCAAGCACAACCTCTGCCGATCTTTCTATCGCCACAGTCCGCACAGTAGACCAAACCACAAAGTTTGCATGCGTGCACAACTTCCGGATCCCTGCAGATGGCGCAAATCGTGGCATTGACCCGCACCAAAACTTCGTCGCGGAAATGTTCATCACGCTTCATCTTCGTCGCTACACGCTCTTCGTCGACCAAGTTGTCTTCCACATTGCGGTCGTAGGTTTTGAGGCGTTTCGTTCTTTCGATCTCATCAGTAAGCTCACTCGTCAGCATCTCCAACTTGCGTTTGGTTCTGCGTGCAGTGGGTGGGTGGAGCGTCTTGAGTTCTCCGAGTTGGGCCTAAACAAAAGCGAATGTGTGAGGGACAGAGCCTAGTTTACGTAAGCCTAAACGTGTACGTACACACAAAAGCGACAGCAACGGGCCGAGGTAATCTGGCGGTTGAAAAATTGTAGGAGGACCATCTTCCTGTGGCGTGTAGTAGTAGTAAGGTTCCAACTGCAACACAGGTTTCGGTTGCAAGGTCATGGTGTGTAGATGGCGTCAATAAATTGTTACCTGCTTAACAGCTGAGAGCAACGAGAGTGGTCTGGCAGTTTGTTTATAGACGCATTTGGGACTAGATGGACAGGATGGAATGGACGCAGCTGATTGGTTCCTGGGACTGGGATAGAATGGACGTCGCTGATTGGTTGTAAAGTATACCCCCCTTTAACATTCTGACAACCAAAACTGATCGAATACACTGCTCATTTACACATACACGATTAGCCAATCAACGACGTCCATTTTTGAAGACTCGTCAATGATTGGTTTAGAGTACTGGGTAGTTGCGCTATTTCGAGTCTCTACCAACCAGATGCGTCCATTTGGACTTAAAGTACACCCGGATGCCTATGCTATGGGAATGAAGGAAAAGCCAAACTTTTGGCAGGATTTGTACGCATGAACGAGGGAGTGGTTGGGGTTGTGGTTTGCAAAAAGAGATTGAATAAAATTCGCCTTGTTCGATTCTAGGCAAACGGTGGTCATTCTTCGTTACGTTCGCAAATACTACAAGAAAGTCATCAACAAAGTGCTGATTGAAGAGGGAGGAGAGAGTAGTAACGCGACGAAACCTCCGACGATTCCGGCCATTATTTTTTCAAATGCGGCAACATGTAACGCGTGATCAGCTTAATGGCCGGTTTGATGGTGCCCTCGTCTTTGACCGTCTCCTCGTCCGGTTGCACGAGATTGTAAATGTAGCAATAGCCGCTCTTGGCCACAATGCACAGATTGTCATCCGGTTGGAAGCCGACAATGGCGCTCGTTTCGTTTTCCAGTGAAAAGTTGGCCGCCGACCATGACGACGTAAAGTACTTTGGTAGGAACGGACTGAGCAAGAAGAGTTTGGAGCGTTTGTTGAAGCTCTGCTGATCGGAGCCAACGCCATACAGGTGCACCGTGTTGCGGTCGCTGAACAGACAGAGCCAGTTGGCGTGCGCGTCAAAGCACATGGACGTGATGGTCGCCGAACTGAGTCCGCGCCGAAATTCAGTCACCTGTTTGCCACTCGTCGCGTCGTAAATACGCACAATATTGCCGTGTTCGTTCGAGACGGCAATACGCGTGCCACTGTTGTCCATGCACAAGTAACCGATTTGTTCCTGCGGAAAGGCCTTGATCAAGTGCGAGTAGGTCGTGTTGGGCGTCAGCACGAGCACACTGCCGGGGATTTGGCCCAGACACACGACCGGCCCATTCGCACCGACGGCGCAGAGACCGCGCGGATTGTTCGACGTCGCCTGTGTATTGAAACTGTGCAGCGTGCTCAACGTGTGTACGGTCGTCGTGTTGCGCTGTGCCACGACGACCCATTTTCGATTGGCTGCCAGTCCCGTGATGGGCGAGCGCATCGTGTGACTCGTGTGCACGCGTTGTTTCATGTGATCCCACACGATGAGTTCATACGGTTCAGTGTTGTTTGCTTGCGTCGAGGACACGGCCATCACTAGGATATTGTCCGGTGCGTTGGCGGCGTCGTCACAGAAGGCCACCAAATGGGGCACGTAATGCGACGGCAACGTCTGGCTAATCGACGTGCGTTTTGTCACATCACACACGGTCAAATCGCCATCGGCGCTGCAATAACATACATAGGTGGCCGTACGGTTGAAATGGGTCGTATGGAGTGTTTCGTAGTGTTGCTTGCTCATGCGTGCCGCGATTTACCTAGCATGAGAATTTTTGATCTCGATTTTCGTCGAAGTGACCAGACCACCAAAAAAAAACAGCAACGTGTCGCTACCGTTAGACTGTCTTTGCAGGCCGTGCCTCACGATAGGTTTTCAACGCGTAGCCGAGCGCGACACCGACGCCAATGGCAACCACAGCCGTGCCGACTACAAAGCGCCACGTGTAGCGACTTGGGGCAGCAGCTTCACGGTGTAGTTTGGCGTACAGTGTACCGCCGGTCTTGGTTTCGTGTTTGCGCACTTCGGCACGCACCCGCCTGTAGTATTCGGGCAGCATGTTGCGTTCGAGATACGGACGAATCGGGTACTTGGTCAGCGTCTTGTCGCCAAAGTTGACGCGACAATTGGCACAGGGCAGCACCTCGGGTAGGAGGTTCCACCATTGTTCCAGTTTTGCTTTGCTCTGTTCCGCCGGGTCAAAACCGTGCAATACGCTGCGCAGGAACGTCCATCCGGATTCACCCCATACGCTTGGGTCAATACCACCGCCAGGTGTACGTGGTGTACTCATGGCTCTACTAGTGTATAAGAGAGAGTTTTTTACAAGCTATCGTATTTACCAATTCTCTTCGCGCGCCTTCAGCAGAACCACCGCTGCCTGTGTAAACAGGGCGTCCACATTATCACCGGTGCATGCCGACGTCTCCACGTAATGGGTGACGCGCGGTATCATCCGTACCACGTCCTCCAAGGCGGGCGCGTCAACGGCACGTGCTAACCTCAGATCCGATTTGTTGCCCACCAAGACACAATAGGCGTCCTCATTCGCATACCGATCGACTTCTTCCACCCACCGATACACATTGTTGAACGACTGGCGATTGGTCAAATCAAACACGACAAAGATGAGGTGTGCGCCGCGATAGAAACTACTCGTAATGGTGCGGAAGCGCTCCTGACCGGCCGTGTCCCAGATTTGGTATTTGCAGAGGCGCTGCTGCGTGTTCGGTAAAACAACCGTACGTGTCTTAAAATCAACACTCAATATGCTATTCTGCGTGTTGAACGTATTGTCTGTAAAACGTAACAAGATGCTCGTTTTGCCCACGCCCGCATCCCCGATCAACACGACTTTCAATAAATGATCATAGTCACGCGGCTTGCCACGCCAGAGATTCGAGATGGAGTTGGCACGTTCGCGGTCCAACGCCTTTTTCTTATGACGCTTACGATGGCAATTGCCCATGACTGAGTCTTAACGCTATACAGACATTTAATTTCGTCTTATTTGCCCACGTACAGCGCGCGCGGATAGTCATACTGGCCAACGTCGGCAGTGATCACCTTGCTCACTTTCAAGGCGCGCACAATGCGCTCCAAGCCGGAACCAAAGCCACTACGCGGACGGTTGCCCAAAACGTCCGTGCGTGCATTGTACTCCTTCACCACGTCCAAGTAATCCGCCACCTCGCTGTCAATCGCCTCCTTGCCGCCGGCCTTCTCGTAGAGCTTGACGCGATACTGACCGTCGCTCTGCGTGAGAAAGCGCTTGTACATGTTCGGGTCGACCTCGCGCTCCGCGCCGCCCGTCGATTCAATGCCACACAAGATGCCGTCCGTCTTTAGCATGATGCCCTCCTCGTCGGTGCTGGCTTTCATGTTCCAGTAGGGATTGCTGTAGTCGGGAAAGTGCGTAATGAAGAAGACCGGCGAGCCAAAGTCGTCGTATAACGCCTTCTCGTGCTCATTCTCAAGCACCTTCACATCATAGTGCTTGGCAATGTCCAGGTAGCGCGCCTCCGGAAAGCCGCCGACCGTGCGTGGCAAGAACGCCTTTGGCATATTGGCCAAGGCCTCAGAAGAGGGTGGCTTCAACCCGAGTTTCTTGAACATGTCCGACTGCGTGTCAATCATGCCATTCAGCGACGTCCACCATTCCATCTCGAACATGTTGAACTGGCGGCGGTGGCGCCCGGGCGTCGGGTGCATCTCGCTACGCCACGACACCGTGTTCGTGTAGAAGCCGCGGTGGTACGGATAGCGCAACAGGAGGTACTCCATTGCCATTTGTCCCGTTTGCGGCAACGGAAAATCCTCCACCTCGTCGCCGCCAACCACATCGTTCTTTGGCAATTTCACGCCCACAATTGTGTCAGGATCCTCGCAGGCGGCCAAGCGCGCCAGTTCCAACGTCGGCACGGGCGGCATTTCGGTCAAGCCAAGCGTGCAGCGGGCGTAATCATTGAGGGCGTTTTTAACGAGGTGGTATTCGCGGGGTGTGACGTGGACGGAAGACTTGGCAGGGACACACTTGAACATGCTTTCAGGTGGACCACCAAATTTCTCAATCGAGAGAAAATTTATTTTGAACGTCGACACTCATTTTGGTTTTTCGGATAAAATGACCGTATGGCGCGGCGTCGGATTCGACATGTACTTTTTTTTACGTTGCTTTAAGAATACACACAGCCAGAGTCGTAGTAGATGTTGTGCTAGGTGTCGCTTGGTTCAGGTTGTGAAACAAGGTCACTGTCATGAATTTGGCCATCTTTTCTTCATATGTATTAGTTGGCTGACCCGCATGCTCAAACATCAACGATCCCAACAACGTGGGATCACCTATCGTTGCCGACTGTTGCAGACTCTCCTCGGAGGGCATGTTGCCCATAAGTTGGTAATAACTTCCGTCGTCCAGCTGTATTTTGGCGACAATGCCGTTAGTCGTATGCCACAGCGTTTTGAGCTGAGTTAGTTTGGCATTGTCAAAATAAGTGATCAACACTAACGAAGGTGGTGTGGGTTGGGTCATGACGGACGGATGAATGGGTGAATGAATGTTATCGGGAAAGAGAGAAAGAGAAATTTTCGCTAACATCTGAATCATTCATCCCAGGGCACACATATAATTCGCCAAATCGGCAAATGTAGTTGGAATGCAGGTGAAAAAAATAGACAACTCTCGTCTGTACATCCCCATTTTTAGGCTTCATACTCGAGCAAGCTGGTGAGCAACTCGTCGCGGTTCTCCTCAAACGTCTCGCGCACCGATTTCGGCACCTTTTTGTTCTTGTTCTTCTTCGACACACGCTGCTCTTCCTCTTCCTCTTCGATGGACGATTCGTCTGCATCGTCTGCCTCGTCATACTCGTACGACTGTTCGGCAGGCACCTCGGCAATGACAAAGCTAACAATCGGCTCGGGTACATGCACAATGGTGGTGAAGAAGAAGTACTTGCGCTCGCGCTTCTCTGTGAGCTTGATAATGTCGACCGACATAAAGTCGGCGTCACGGTAAATCATGGCGTGATTGCAGATGAGCTGCGACGCCAAATCCACCTTTTCCTCCTCTTTGTCCTCCTCTTCCTCTTCTTCTGAGCCCTCTTCGTTCACCTCGATCGAATCGCCGAGATCCACATTTTCGTCGCTGTTTGTCGACTCGGCCACTTCCACAGAGCCTTCCATATCGGCCGCCTCTTCAGCCGTCTGCTTCTCGTCGACAACAGTGTTGTCGGTCTCGTTAGCGGGCTTCAACACAGAGGCGTCCAGAATAGTCACGTCGTCTACGTCAAGACTGACTTGCACGTTGGCACCGAATTTTTCCTGCAGCTGCTCGGCTTTGAGCAACGTTTTGGCAAAGGTGCGACGCGCATGGTATTGCATGTCTTCGCGGGCGTCAATCAGCGATGCGTACGTGCCAATGAAGGAGGGATCACTTTTTTTCACGTGGTTTGTTTTGTAGATGACGAACATGGTGGGGAACCGATAAATGTCAGAGGGTTACTGTTAGGTAGGATTATTTATTCGGCGAAACGGGCACTTTTTTTTACACGCTCATTAGTGACCTTTGCAATGAGCCCATGTCAGAAGAACAGCACGTATCCTCCAGTGAAACACGCAAACAACGTGCGATAACCCAGCCCCTGGCACATACGTGCATGTTTGGCACCCACACGTACGGCATCACGGGCAGTACGGGCGACAATATTTACACGGTGCGCATCGGTACGGTACCGTCGTGCACGTGTCCGGACTTTGAGCTTAACCGTTACCGCTGCAAGCATATTTACTACGTGCTCGTGCGTCTTTTACACGTGCCCGATGAACTGGTGCATGACGTTGTGTTTCCGCATTCCTTTATCAACAAGTGGGAGGATAGATTTCGCGAAACACAAGATCGCCAACTTGCGCAGCGTCTCCACAACAACGAAGACAATGAAAACGATGAGGAAGAAGAAGAAGAAGATTACCGTATAGCAAGGCGTTTAGAACAAGCGTGGCGTGACGAAGAGGCACAACAACGCGAGCGTGACCGCGCTATTGCCCAACGTTTACAAGCGGAATACGATGCTGAAGAGGAGGAAGAGGCACGTGCACGTGAAGAACAACGACGACGACGACAACAACGCATAACCGTATCATCTTCATCCTCGGACGACGGCAGTGTATACAGTATCAACAGCAGCTCATCTGACGATGACGACAGCGACGACGACGAACCGTCGCGTAAACCAGTCGCACGCAAACCGATTACAGGTGAATGTCCCATCTGTTTGGAAGATTTGACCCTGAGCGAAAAGCAAAAGATGGCCGTCACGTATTGTGCTAGTACGTGCGGGAACAACATTCACCTGCAATGCATGGCCAACTATGCCAAACACAATGAGAACGGGTGGCAATGCCCACTCTGTCGCGCACGTTGGTGGCGCTAGCCTACGCAATTCGTGTAAAACTGCACATAAAAAGTCACGTTAAGAGTGTTAACCTCTGACCATGACGACCATCCAGAATATTGACTTTCACGAAGGTGTGCTCACCCGGTCGCCCTATGTGTACAACTTGGTAGCACAGAGTAACGAGAAGATGACGGCGCTCACCTTTGACGATGTGACCTTGCGCGATCTCCCGAGCGACGTGCACCCCAACGACGTCAACGTGAACACCTGGCTGACACCGCGCATCTGTCTAAAGAATGGCGGTATCTTGAGCGCGGCAATGGACACGGTGACGGGGGTCGACATGGCCGTGGCGATGGCCAAGAATGGCGGTCTCGGCATCATTCACCGCAACAATACACCTGAAGAGCAAGTCGCCATGGTGTCGGCGGCGCGCCGACAAATCCACTACCGAGGGATGGTACGCGATCCGGTGACTGTCTCGCCGCACGACACACTTGCACATCTGCAGGCGCGCGTCAGCAAGCACGGGTGGAGCTTTACGAGTTTTCCGGTGGTCGATTCGCTCGGCGAGTGCGTTGGGCTCATCACGCGTCACACGTGCAAGATGGCCGACCCCAACAACAACCCGACGATGAAAGACATTATGATCGCGTCGAACGACGTGCGCTTCCGCGCCACCCACGCCAAGACGACACCCGAGGACGCCTATCGGCAAATGCGACAGTGGGGCGTCAACAAGTTGCCTGTTGTGAACAAGGAAAAGAAACTACAGGGTCTCTACGTGTACAATGACGTGGCGCACGACCAAGCCAATCGCCCCCAGTACAGCATTGACGACGAAGGTCACTTTCTCGTCGGTGCCGCGATCGGCCTCGGCGAAGCGGACTTTGCACGCGCCCGCCTATTGGTTGAGCAAGCCGGTTGCAAGGTGCTCGTGTTGGACTCGAGCCACGGCGCCTGCAACGAAGCCGTCAAGCAATTGTATCGGTTGCGGCGCGCGTTCGGCCAGCGCGTCGACTTGATTGTGGGCAATGTGGCGTCGTACGAGGGTGCCAAGTACCTCTTGCAACAGCGCGATGCCTTGCCCGACGTGCTCAAAGTGGGCATTGGGCCCGGTTCAATTTGCACGACGCGTCGCGTGACCGGCCACGGTGTCCCACAGCTGACCGCGATTGCCGAAGTGTGGCGCGCGATGCGCGAGTGTTACGAAGAGAAGGTGATTCCACGGCCGATTGCCGTCATTGCAGACGGAGGCATTCGCTACGCGGGCGACATTGTGAAAGCGTATGCGTTTGGGGCGAGCGCCGTCATGATTGGGGGCAAGTTGGCAGGCACTGCGGAGAGTCTCGGCGAGGTGGTGTGGCGCAAAGGTACGCGATACAAGCGCGTGCGGGGTATGGCATCGCGGGAGGCGCTCGAAGAACAGCAGGGTTCGCGACAGCGCTACAAACTGGCCAACGCCAATCAGACCATGCTCACGAGCACACAAAAACAAAAAGTCGTGCCCGAAGGGGTCACCGGTCTCATTCCGTACACGGGCACCGTGGCGTTCATGCTACAGCAGTGGAAGGGCGGACTACGCTCGGGCTTTGGTCACACTGGCGCCAAGACTATGAAAATGTTCAAAGAAAAAGCCGCACCGTGGCGACAAACGGCAGTCGGCTTGGCAGAGGGTCACCCGCACGATATTAAAACAAGTTGAACCGGACTTAACAGCCTCGTTTATCACGATGATGTGCCACAGCGTTGTAGTGACTGTTCATTGCTGACGCTAGCGGGATGTTGTGGATATTTCTGCGAAATGTAGACGCTTCATCGCGTCACTGTGAATATGACAATGCCAAAATTTCCCGTCACTGCAGCCGACATGCGTAGCCAATTGGCGCGTGAAAAAGCAAAACTCAAACGTCCTTTTGATCAAATGCTAACAGAGACGAATGTGTTGCAACGTGCGTTCGACACCCTGTCTGACTGTATTCGCAAACACCAACAACAATATCCCACTTTTGGCAGGACGCCCACGCCATGTCAGCTTCACCGCTTCCACTTGGGCGTGGGTAAAAAGGAATTTGCAGTACATCAAGAAAAACTCACACAGCGACTCCGAGAGGCTCTCGACGAAGCGGGGTTTGAAACGGATGTTCGCATCCAATACGGTGACAACTCACTTTTTTGGATACGTTGGGATGGCAAAAAATGGAGACCGTCCGTTCGTCATATCAGCGGTGGTGGCGGACGCTATGCTCGAGGTGATCCTTGACGGCAACGGCTCGTCGTGACGACATTATTGTAGATTTTGCTTACATTGAATTCAACATGCCACCAGCACGCCGGCTCGTGTAGGCGACACAAATCGGGCCGCAATCTGTAGAGCGTTGGTCTGCCTTGATCAAAGAGTCGTAGTGTCATATCGTCCAACATGGCCAACGTGATTTTCAACACGTTGAACGGTAACACATGCGTCCGCGTGTTCGGCGCCGCCGCAATGCGCGCGAGCAAACGCTGAAAGAGCGTACGTTGAGGTCGTTTCGGTTTGCGTGGCGAGCGCACGTATGGTGACGTTGTCGGGGGCAGTGTGGTCAGCGAAGCCAACCCTGGTCGGCGAAGCAACCCTGGCCCGAAGGGCTGGGGCGTCTTTGACGCTGGGGTCGCCGTAGGCAAAGGACCGCTTAATCTTCGGCGTGCTCGTAGACGCGGCGACGGCGCATAGACGCGCGGTGAGCACAACGCCTCCAACGTCTTACTACGAACAAGTATGACAACGCTTGGCGATACAAGCTTTGGCCCGCCGCCAACTTGCTGGTTGCCCATGATCGCAGCAGCATGCAAATGAAAACGCAACGCGGCACAACCTGTTTTTTTCGCCAAAACGTCGGGTCACAATAGTCCTGGAATAAATCATTTTACAGAGCAGGATGTATTGGGCAGGTACGATACTGCTGACGTTGCTGGGCGTAGTGTTGTTACTCGCCTGGCGTAGTTGGACAAAGCATCAGGCGCGTGCGCGCCGACAGCGTCGCCATCGTACCGTCTTCTTCCCATTACGCACCACCGCATGGCATCCGAACCGTGTGGCGCCGAAAAGCCGCACCGACACGCAACCGTTTCTGACAAAGCGTCTCGACGGCTATTACGATGCGATTGTGATTGGCTCCGGTCTCAGTGGGCTCACCACGGCATGGTTTCTCGCCAAGAGCGGCAAAAAAGTGCTCGTGCTCGAACAACATGCCGAACGCAACGGTGGCTGTCTGCACACGTTTTCCCAGAAGGGCTTCGACTTTGACACTGGCATGCACTACGTCGGGAATATGGGCGACATGACGAGCACGTCGCGCATCCTGTTGGACGAGATGACGCAAGGCTGTGTGCAGTGGGCGAGTCAAGGCGACGTGTACGATGTGGCGCATTTTGGCGATCAACGCTTTGCGTTTACCCGCGACGGGCCGGACGTCATGTTAGCGCACCTCACTACCCGCTTTCCCGACGAAGCCGAAGCTCTCGCGCGCTGGTTCAAACTCATGAAGGCATGTGCCGAGAGCTTCGACACGCTCTTTCTACCGCGCCTGCTCAAAGCGCATGGCGTCTCGCGCTTTCTCCGCTTTCTCTTTGCACTGAAACAGCGTGTGTTCCCACCGGCGGCCTACCGCTTTCGCGACAAGACGGCGACGCAATTGCTCGATCACGTCGGTGTGCGTGACCCGATACTACGTCGTGTGCTCGGGTATACGTGGGGCGATGTCGGCGATCCGCCCGATCAAGTATGCGGTCCGCTCCTCATGTCCGTACACTATCACTACATGCGTGGCGGCGGCTATTATCCGAGTGGCGGCACGCGACCGCTCGTCAAACGCATCATCCAGGCGATCGAAGCGCTGGGTGGCTACGTGTGGATGGGCGCACCCGTCAAGAGCATTACGCAAGATCCGTATTCGGGACGTGTCAACGGCGTCACGGTGACGGAGACGGAGCGCGAGGTGGAGGTGAGCGCACAGATCGTCGTCAGTTCGGCGGGTGTGTTGGTGACGTTTGGTCAGCTCGTGCAGAAGCCAGCACGCTACCGCGCCTTGCTCGAGCGCGTGGCGCCCAGTTGTGCGCACCTCATGCTCTTTGTCGGGCTGAACGCGAACGGCAAGGCACTCAAGTTGGACACTGCCAATCATTGGTTTCACACCAGCAATGAACGCGAACAGCACTTTGTGGCGTTTCCGTCCATGAAAGATCCGAGCTGGCCGCACACCTATAAGAGTACGTGTGAATTCATCGCACCGACACACTTTGACGACTGGCCCAATCCGCGTACCGCACCACAATCCTACGCCGCCAAGAAGAAAAAGACGCGCGATCGGCTGTTGAAGCAACTCTACGCGTACTTTCCGCGGCTTCAAGGCCATGTGGCGAGCGTCGAGTTGGGCACACCGTACACCACCAATCGCTATTTGGGACGCACCCACGGCAACGGTTACGGCTTAAAGAACACACCGCAACGCTACGCACAAGCTTGGCTCCAGCCCAAAACGCCCATCGAGGGTCTCTATCTCACCGGACAGGATATTCTCACGCCCGGCATCACGAGCGCCGCAGAATCGGGGCTCATCACTGCGTCCATCATTCTGAAGCGCAACCTGTACGACGATGTGAAACGCAAACGCGCCCATCTCAAATCCCTTCTGTAAAAGTAGTACATCTACTACCAACCTTACTTACTGTAACGCAGGTGACTGCATGCTTCACATATTAGTACGAACGCCAAATCTTGTCGTAACTTTGCATTGGCGGGCGTGTTTGGAACGTGATGCGTCGCTTCGAGCAGCGCTCTCAAAGGCGTGTAGCCTTCGCTTTGCCACAGTTTAGCGGCTTGAGCCCAGATCGGATATCGGGCTATGATAGTGGCGCCCAATCGGGACGTCTCGGCTGACATGGGGTGAAAGATAGTCCATTGCAATTGACATTAACACCTGTTTTCGGCGAATGAGTTCAAAGCTATACATGTGAGCGTGGCTCTTTTTCTTTGCACAAACAGGCCTTACAGGGTTGATAACACCTATTTGGCGTACTGTAGACGTGCCGTAAAAACAGCCGATCGCGCACATCGTGAAAGATGCGACACGGCCTCATCGGTTCGTATTGCACCGTGTGTTGGCACGCGATACAGCGCACCAGCCACTGGCCGTCGGCACATTGACGACAGAGTGCGAGGGTGTGTCGCCAAGTACCCTCACGGACGTACGGCGCAAAACCACGGCACGTAGGACAGGTAAGGCCAATGCGGCTTTCAAAGACGAGCGCGCGCTTGCCTCCTACAATGTAGATCGGTGGCACGCCGCGCCACTGTGTTACCCAGCGCCAGGTTTGACGCAGGCGTTCCATCGGTTACACTGCTATACAGGATTGTTTTTCGTTCGGATACACGTACCGAAACGAGAGGATCAACTGTGCGATGGACACTACAAACAAAATGACGCCAATGACCGTGACTGCTGTATCGTTGTGTGTGATGCCAAGGGTGAGTAGCACCACGCCAACGATCAAACAGAGGATGGCCAACACATTCAACACAATGAGCGTGATGGTTTTATTACGTTCCGTATTGCACATGGTGGTCGTGACTGTGTTTGCCTGTGGGAAGTTTGGCTTAGCGTTTTTTTTCGCCATCCTGGTCGTCCTGCTCTAAAACCCACTCTTTGGCGGTTGCGCTCAAAACACCCGCGTGCTCGCAGTGTAGTGTGAGCTCACAGTAGCAGTCGCGATAGGGCACAAACAGTGTACGATGGTCCATCAGATCGAGTGGCATTGTGCCGACGTTGAACGTGCACACGATGGGTGGTGAGTCGTTGTCGTAGGGTGCCGTTTTGGTGGCACGCACCGTGCCCGGTTGCGCGAGCGACAAGGTGAGCTTTTCAAATTCCAAAATGGTGTGGAGGTGAAACAATGCGACTCTGTTTTGGCCGGGCTGCAACGCGAGGGTGTGGTTGGGTTGCGAGGCTACCGGGTTTTGGTATGCGTTTGTTGCATCATCGCGTCGCCAATAGGCACGTGGACTTTCGTTCGAGACCAACCCGCAGTCGAGGTCCAAATAAGCACAATCAAAGGCGCTCGTGTGTTCGTCTTTGGTCGGATAAATACCCATCAGCAGTGCGCGTGTAGTGGCAAGTGGAGACGCGTGCTTTCGCCAAAATGGTGTTCGCCTTTCCATTTTGCCGAAAACACATTTGACCCACGTGTGTTCAGCATCATCACGTTGACCATCATGACAGACGGCTGGCTTGATATTCGCACATTGCTCGACAAACTCGACGTGTTGGCGCTAAAAAGAGAGACGGAAGAAAAACGTGGCATCGAATTCATCCAGTTGGGTGGCATTCAATTGGATTATCCGCTTTGGTGGGCCGCCGAGCACCAGTACGTTGGCATGATCACGACCATTTTGCAACTGGACAAAGGCCTTACGACAGCGGGTTTCAATAAAGCGTTCGTGCATGCAACGCAACGCAATAATAATAACACGACGATCATCGCTATGCTACACGACGCAAGGTTGAATCCTGGGTTTAACCAGAGTCTCGCTTTGCGTTGGACAGCCTATCACGGATGTGTGGACGTTTTTAGAGTGCTGCTCGCGGATGAACGTGCTGACCCTACGGTCGTGCATCACGATACACTCAAAGACGCGTGCAATCGTGGCCATGCCGGTATATTGGCGCTTTTGTTGAAGGATAAACGCATAGATCCATGCTACGACAACTTGCGCCATATGCGAGTGGCTTGTGAAAAGGGGTACGTGGCTATTGTCGACATG
>SDBT01002099.1_pt1 | contig 35676 bp, 29 predicted proteins | sample 2277101 | NCBI WGS metagenome assembly SDBT01 (sample SAMN10404973, study PRJNA504765) | marine sediment metagenome | isolation source: marine sediment core GS10_PC15, 103 cmbsf | place: Arctic Ocean: Southern Knipovich Ridge | collected 2010 | reverse complement strand
GAGGATTTGACTGTCCATGACGCCTTTGCCGATGACCATCTGCACCGACCCGTTGGCGGAGCTGGCGAAGGCGTGCGGACTGTTGCCCTGCGCTTCCAACCGGACATCCAGATCGATGGGCGGATCCGATGCAGCAGCGGCGGGGTCCCCAACCGGCGGGTCGAGCCGAATGGCGTCAAGGTCAAAAACCGTGTAGAGGCGATACTCATCGCCGACCGGTTCGCGCACGAGGGAGCCCGATCCGCGCCCCTCGCGGTGACCTACCATCGCAAAGCGGTGGACCTCGAGCCGGCCACCGGCCAGCCGCGCGCCGATCGTCACCTCGCGAAATAATTTGGCCCGCAGCTGAAGACTGCCGATGGTCACGTCCACATCGGCGTCGGCCTGCTGGAGCGGACCGAAGTCGAAAGGCTCGTTCGAGAACACCAGCCCGTCCTTTGGCGTCTCAGCCGCGGCCGTCTGGTCCGCATCTCCGTCGCTTCCGCCCTCGAGGTGTCCCAGGTAGGGTGCGAGGTTGAGGTTGTTCGAAGAGATCCGAGCCGTGACCGCAGGTTTGCCCCGGATATCAACGTCGATGGACCCTCTGAGGTCGGAATCGCCGACCACGATCTCGAGGCCGTCGGCGGTGAACAGCTCGGGGGTGCCCTTGAAGCGCCCCGCGATCCGGAACTCTTCGTCGGGGAGCGCGTGCACCCCGGTGAGCTCACGGAACAACGCGAGACTGGGCCCCGACGCGCGAAGCTCCAGGTCGGTACCGACCCATCGCGGTGCCTCGCCGAGGCTGCCGTTGACGTCGGCCCGATAGTCTCCGAGCTGAACGGAAAGACGGTCGAAGTGGAAACCCGCGTCGGTGCGCTGGAAACGGCCGCGAACCTTGAACGGCGCGACCGGGATCGTCACACCGGATACGGCCGTGAAGAGCGAAGCGTTCGGCCCGTCGGAGTTGATCGTGAGGTCGGTGCCGAAGAAATCCGGCGTCCGGCCGATGCGGCCGTCGATCGCCGTCACGGCCTTGGCCAGGGTTGCCCGCAGATCCTCGATCTCGTATCCCTCTTCGTCGATTCGCAACCGAGTCGTGACGGAGAAGGGCTCCGCAGGCAGCTCGGACAAGGTGATGAAACCAGCCGCGAGATGACCCGCCCGCCCGAGGTCGGGAACCGTAATTTCGATCTGGAGGTCGGTCCCCACCAGACCCTCGACCGGGAGCACCGTGCCGCTGAGGGTGACGCGGTTGCGGTCGACCTCGGCGACCACGGTGTCGAGCTCGTAGGCCTCGCCGGTCACGCGCAGATCTCCTGCAACCGAGAACGGCGCCGGCGGAAGTCCGGGCTGATGGATGAAGGGGCCGAGGGATGACAACCGGGGGCCGCGGGCGGTGAGGTGTACCACGGTGCCGTCGAGGTTTGGCGCGGCGCCGATCAGACCCGCGACCTCGACGTCGATATCACCCGCCGAGGCCGTGACGCCGTCGAGGCGATACCCTGCGCCGACCACTCGCAGCCGGCCGTCGATACGGAGCGGTAACGAGGGGAGGCCTGTGATTCCGGCGAATGAAGCCGGGTGTGAAAGGTCTGAGTCCTCGATGTGGAGCTGGAGATCGGTACCGACAAAACCGCTCGCGGCGGCCACGCGACCATCGGCGTGGACCGTGAGGCTTCCGAGGGTGGCCGTCATGTCCTCCAGGCGGTATGCCGAGTCAAGGATGGCGAGCCTGCCGGCGACGGTCCAGGCCTCCGCTGGAACTCCGCTGATTCCCGCCATCCCGGCCATCCGCGCGGCATCGGGCCCTTTTCCCCGGATCCGCACGGAGGTCCCGGTGAGGCCCTTTTCCGTCTTCAGGTGTCCGTCGATCTGGAGCGTGGTGCGACCGACACGTGCGCTGACGCCCTCGAGACCGATGGCCTGCTCCCCTTGGGCGAGCCGGCCGTCGATCACGAACGGCTCTGCAGGCAACTTAACGCCAATGAGATCCTCGAAATCGGCGATATTCGGGCCCTCTGCGTGGATTTTCAGGGTCGTGCCGGCATAGTCCGGAGGATCGCCCACCGTGCCCTCGGCCCTGAAGGTGGTGCGGCCGATCTGCGCCTCGACATTGTCAACCTGGAGGCCGCCTTCGACGCGGACCACCCTTCCGCCGACCGAAAACTGATCCCGCGGCAGATCGATCCCGACGAGCGCGCCGATGGAGGAGATATCCGGGCCCTGACCGCGGATGGAGAAATCGGTGCCCATCATCAGCGGAGGTGCGCCCAACACCCCGTCGACGGACAGCGTGTTGTTGCCGACCGTGATTTCGACCTGTCTGAAGGTAACCGGGAACCCCTCCCAACGAACACCCCCCGACACCGAAAACGCTTCGTCCGGGAGATCCGCCACACCGGTGAGGGCGCCGACTGAGCGAATGCTCGGCCCCGACGCCGAGACACTGAGATCGAGTATTTGGGGCTCGAGGAGCGCATCAACTGTTCCAGTGGCTTCGGCGGTCATCCCACCGGCAGCGGCATCGAGATCGAGCTCGAAGCCTTCGGCGCTCGGGGATACTCCCGCAGTCATCTTGAACGGACCGGAACCGATTCCGCGCAATCCGAATATCTCGCCGGCCGCGATCAGGTCATCTCCACGAACCTCTGCAACGAGATCGGAACCATCGAGGGTCTCCAGGTCTGCGATACGCCCCGAGCTCTCGAACTCGATCTCGCCCAAATGACCGGTGAGATCGTGCTCGATCGCTCCAAGATCGAGAAGCCCCGACAAGGTACCGAGCCGCCCCTTGACCCCGAAATCCTGATCCGCAAACCGTCCGCTGAGCGAAAGCTCGTGCATGTCGTCGTCATCACCAACGCTCTCGAGGCGCATCAGGAGGAGATCCAAAGCTTCATCCGACGCGGCATCGCGGTAGCGCAGCTGCAGGTGATGGACCGCCAAACGTCCGAGCCGAATGTCGAGCGGCTCGCTGTCTGGTGTGCCACCCTCGGTATCGAACTCCCAGTTCCCGCGCCCGTCCTCCGCAACCTCCAGCAGCAAGTTGGCGCCGTCAATCTCCAGTGAGTGGATGCGTATCGGTCCGAAGAGAAGCGACAGGAGTTCGACCTCGAACGCGAGACGGTCGACACTCACCATCCTCGGTTCGGAGCCCCAGTCGGCGTTCGCGAGAGCGATGTCGCCGGCGACGACGCTCGTGGTGAGCCCGATGTCCGGTTCGAAGACCCCGTTGATGACCAGCTCGCGACCAAGGCTGTCCGAAACCATCCCCGCAACCGTGTCCCGCCAGCCGCTGAGGTCGGCAAAATTGACGTAGAGCAGAGCCATCGTGACCAGCAGCACCGGGACTGCCACGGCGATCATCAGGAGATTGCGTTTACGGGTCATCGAGCGGTACCTTCCCGTCGGTCACCATGGGTGCTCTTCCTGGAAACCGATATGAGGCTGTCAGGTGGCCGTCATCGTAGCAGAGGATCGGTTGGTTGATCCTTTTCGGCCGACCATTAGTGCGTTGAGCCGTGGAAGGCGGCCGACGGCAGCCACAGATCCTGATTCGGGAAGTACGCTCCTACCTAATGCGCGACAGTGTCTCGATGAGACTCACGGTAACGTCATGACCGGGCATTCATTCGGGACCAACTGCTTCGGGCTGCGGGGTTCGCTTGACTCGTCCGGGATCATACCCTTTGGCCGGCAGCCGCGAAACGATTCCATCGAACACCGAATCTTCCATCTGCGGTGTTCGACCCAAGATCCACAAACATCTTCGGTTGGGTACGCCCACCACCGCCCATTGGTAATCGGGATCGAGGTCGATGATCCAATAATCGCCCCAGAAAGGTCCGAAGAAAGACACCTTGAGCTTGGCGTTGGTCGCCTGATCAACCACCTTGGCGCGCCCGGTTGCCTGCTTGAGTTTGCCCTTGAGCGAACCCTTGCGGTAGCTCTTGACCACCTTGATGAGGCCGTCTTCGCGATGTGAGTAGTCGGCGGTAATCGCCATACAGTTCTTGCGAGACCAGACCGGGCAGCTGGCGATCTCGTACCATCGTCCGAGATAGCGGTCGACATCGACCGAGGCGACTGTTTCAAGCGACTGGTTATCACATTCTGGGTCAGGGATCGGTTTCGGGAACACCACGACAGACCTTAGAGCTACGGTCACGTGAAGATTGCCCACGGCTACCCTAGTCCTGCATTCTCGGCCGCCAGGGTGAAAAGCGGCCCGACGATGCCGGAGGTCATCCCGCCGTCGATCCGGATCTCCTGGCCGGTGATGAAGCCGGAGGCGTCGGAGGCCAGGTAGTTGTACAGGCTGACCACCTCGTCGATTCTTCCCATGCGTCCGAGGGCCGTCAGCGAGCTCATGAGCTGCGCTTCCGGGCCGCCATCGTCGTCGGTCATCATGCCGGTGCCGGCGATGCAGGCGGGGCAGACCACGTTCGCGCGGATACCGCGGTGGGCCTCCTCGACGGCGACTGTGCGGGTCAGGTAGGCCGCACCGGCCTTCGAGGCCGAGTACTCGGCGTGACCGAAAGTGGTCGTCCCCGAGCCTGCCGCAGAACCGGCGGTGATGATGGAGCCACCGTCGTTGAGGTGCTTGAGGCCGTGCTTGAGCCCGAAATAGACGCCCATGAGGTTGACGTCGATGATCTTCCGCATCCTTGAAGTGTCCGAGGATGCGAGGCTCTCTGACTCGAGTGCGATACCAGCGTTGAGGACGATGACGTCGAGCCGGCCATTGGCCGCGACTACCTGCTGGTAGGCGCTCTCGACCTGTGCCTCGTCGGAGACATCGCAGCGGGCGAAGAAGGCACCGATTTCTTCGGCGACCTCAGCCCCGGCCTCGTTGAAATCGGCGATGCTCACCTTGGCGCCGTTGGCAAGAAAATTCTCGGCTATGGCGCGACCGATGCCGGCGGCGCCGCCGGTGATGAATGCGTGTTTTCCCTTGAGTGTGTGCATGGTGTCCTTTCAGTTGACCCTGTCGCTGCCGATGATCTTGGCCAGGAGCTGGCCCGTGGGGCCGCACGACCAGCCGCCGTCGACCTTGATGGTTTGACCGGTGATGTACCGGCTCTCGTCGGCGGCGAGGAAGTGATAGATCCCGATCAGGTCGTCGGTTGTCGCGTAGCGGCCCAGCGCGGTGAAGGCCTCGCACAGCTTGCGGCCCTCGTCACCGCTCCCCATTGCAGTATCCACATAACCCGGGCTGACGGCGTTGACGCGGATGGCGCGCGACCCGAGCTCGAGCGCCGCCATCTCGGTCATGCTCAACACTGCCCTCTTGGTCGCCGAGTAGACACCATTGCCGGGGAGGTTGATATGGGCCGCCAGCGACGACGTGTTGATAATGGACCCGCCGTCGTTCATGTGACGCGGCGCGTGCTTGAGCCCGTAGAACACCCCGAACTGGTTGATCTTCGTCGTTCGTTCGAGAAGCTCCCGATCAGTTTCTTCGAATGTCGGCCCGACATCACCGACGCCGGCGTTGTTGACTACGATGTCGAGGGGCCCGATCAGGGAGACCGCGCGCTCCAGCGCGGTGGAGACGCTGTCCTCGTCGGACACGTCCACCCGGACGAAGTGTGCGCCGATGTCTTCGGCTGCTTCCGAGCCGTCGACGATGTCGGCAATCGTAACCCGCGCGCCGGCTTCGCTGAACCGCTGCGAAACTGCAAAGCCGATCCCTCCCGCGGCCCCAGTGATGAATGCGGCACGGTCTTCGAGTGAGAACATCGTCCGGCCCTCCGCTATCCTGTGTAATCACCCAGCCGATCAACTCCTGGGAGCTCGGTCGGGTTCTCGTGGGGCGTCGGGATCTCGCACAGTTCGATGATGTTGCCGAAGGGGTCGCGGCAGTAGACCACCCATCCGTGTTCGTCGTCTCCGACCGGTTCGCCTAACGTCCCTCCTCCGAGATTGAGAAACCGTTGGTGTTCTGCGCGGCAGTTGTCGACGTAGAAGGCGAGGTGGCGAATGCCCAACTCGTGGGGGCCGAGGGCCCCAGGCGACTGCCCCTCCTGAGGTGGAGCTGAAAACTCGAAGAGCTCGAGAAAGCAGTTGTGGCCCGCCATCATGTAGCCGCGGCTCGCGGATCCCGAGCTGCCGATGCCGCGGTCGATGGCTGGATCATTCTCCCAGCCCTCATCGCCGATGATGCAGAATCCAAACATCCGCTCATAGAACTGCCGTGCCCGTTCGAGGTCCGGGACGACGAGGCCGGGGTGGGCAAAGGCCAGAATCATCAAACGCCTCCGCTCGTGTCCGCCTCTTCGAGCACGACCTGGTTGCCGCTCGGTTCGCGGAGGCGAGCGGTGCGCTTGCCGGTGAGCTCGTCGACGACGGGAGCTTCGATGGATTCCATACCGGCCCAGAGGGCGTCATCGTAGGCGCCCTGCAGATCGAAAGCGGTGTAAAGGATGCCGCTGATGTAGGGACCGTGGGACTCATACCCGCCACGGTCCGCAGCATTGTACGGCGTGGTCAGCACCATCTGCGTGTTGCGCTCCACCGGATCGTAAAGACTGTCGCTGAGACGAACCACTCCGTGGTTTCCGTCGCGAAATTCTGCCACCACCTGATGGCCCATCGCTTTGCAGTACCAATCCACCATGGTGTCGAGGTCCTCGACGACTTCGACGAAGCCGACCATCGACACCCCGCACGGGCCGGCCGGCTGGTTGGTGAACTCCTGGACCCGGAACACCGGGTGGGTGTACTCCATGATCTCAATCCACCGTCCCTCCGGATCCTTGACGACGAAACCGTCGTAGGTGGGGAAGGGCTGGAACTCCTGGCACACCGCAGCGCTGGCGTCGCGGATCTGGTCGTAGGACTCGCGGGCGTCGTTGACGATCCAGCAGATGTGGTTGTAGCCGTTGCCGTGCCGCGCGTACCACTCCTGCTCGTACGTGAACTGGAAGGGCGGCGCTTCGAGCTGGATCTGGAAAGCGTGGCCTCCGCAGCCGAGGAAGGTGTAGTCGGCGTGGCCCTCGTCGGCGATGTGGTAGGTGTCGCCGGTGAAGTAACCGGTGATGCCGTGGTGCCAGCGCAGATAGGGCCACATGTGATCGCGCGGGTCCTTGTCGTAGATGCAGAGATGGTGAATCAGATAGTCGAGTTCCTTGGCCGATTTCATGGATTTCTCCCGAAGAAAGCTGGAATCTGAGCGTGAGAGCGGTCGGCGATCATGCTGCCTCCCCGTTTGATGCTCCCGGTTGGGCCGGGTCGAGGCGGTGGGCCGCCAGAAACGCCGCCAGCGAGACAGCGAGACACAGGGCGCCGAGGAACAGTACCGGCGTGTAGCCCCCAGCGTCCGCCAGCCAGCCCGCGGCACCCGGAGCCACCAGCATGCCGATGCCGATGGCGGGCACGGTCAGCACCACGTAGCGGCCGTCTCGGTCGCGCTCGGCGGCGGAGGTGATTGAAAACGGTAGCCCGAGACCGACCGAGAACATGGTGAGACAGGCGCCGACGGCATATGCCGTGAAATCATCGGCGTTGAAAAGGGTGACTACCGCCGCAAAGAAACAAAAGTGGGCAATGACGACGGGCTTGAGGGTGCCGAATCGTCCACCAAGGGCAGCGGCGGCAAACGAGCCGCTGAGGGCGACCACCAGGGTCACGGCGAGCAGCCGGCCAACCGTGGTGGGTTCGAAACCGGCCTCGGCGCCGATCCGTTCGATAAAAGACCACAAGACGGTTTCACCGCACATGAAGAAGAGGCAGCCGGCGAGGGCCGACCACACGGCGGGTCGATTCGTGGCCCTTTCCGTCCCGGAAATTGTCGCTCCTTCGATGGGTGCGTCGGGTCTTTTGGGCAGCATCAGGAGGAGCGGCGCCAACACGAGAACGGTCGCGACAAGCGACCAGATGAGGCCGGTGAACCCCCATCGTGCGATGACCGTGGGCGGGAGGAAGAAGAGCAACGCTGCGCCCACCGTGGCCTCGGCGGCGATCTTGACGCCGTACCACCGTGCTGGGTTGGATGTGTCGCCGAGAGCCGTGGTGCCGACACCGTAGGCGATGCTGAAGGCGCCCCCGGCGACGAAGATGCCAACGAGAAGGAGCTCGTAACTGCTGCCGAATGTTGCAGCCGAAAACCCGAGGGCACCGACCAGGCTCGCGCTGATCGTCAGCGTTCGCCAGCCGAGACGACGGATCCAGAAAAAGCCGGTGGCGGTGGTCACGGTAAAACCGGTGAAGAAGATGGTGCCGATGAGCCCGATTTGCCGCGTGCTGAGACCGCGGTAATCCTGCGCCGCGCCCAGGTAGACAGGCAGCACGTTGTACATCAGGGCGCCGATGGCGGATGCCGCAACCCCCGCGACGATGACCGATGCGGCATCTCGTCCGGCCCGCGTCATAGCTGCACCCACACGGCCTTGGTCCTCAGGAAGTGATCGAGCTGCTCGGGGCCCATGTCCTTGCCGAAGCCGGAATCCTTGAAACCGCCGAAGGGGATCGCGCTGTCGATGAGGTCGTGGGAGTTGACCCACACGGTGCCCGCCTCGAGGCCGGAGACAAACCGCATGGCGCGCGAGATGTCCCGGGTCCAGACACTGGCGCCGAGCCCGTAGACGTTGTCGTTGGCCAGCGCGAGGGCTTCCTCCTCGTCGTCAAAGGGGAGGGCGACGAGTACGGGCCCGAAGATCTCCTCCTGCACCACCCGCAGCGAGTTGTCCTCTGCGGTGAGGAGGGTCGGGCGGATGAACCAGCCGTCGCGGTCCAGCGGGCCGCCTCCACACGCCACCTCGGCCCCTTCCTGCCGTCCGATCTCCAGATACTCACAGATGGAGTCGTACTGGCCCTTGGAGATCACCGGTCCCATGTCGCATTCGGGGTCAAGGCCCGGCGCCAGCTTCATGGAGCCGGCCGTCTTCGCAATAGTCTCCACGGCACGGTCGAAGATCGACCGGTGGACGTACAGCCGTGATCCGGCACTGCACACCTGGCCGGCGTTGAAAAAGACGCTCCAACGGGTGGCCTCGGCGAGGGCCTCGAGATCGGCGTCGTTGAAAGCGACCATCGGTGATTTGCCGCCGAGCTCGAGGGTCGCCGGCGAAAGCGCGTGCCCCGATGCGGCGCCAACCACGCGTCCGACCTCGGTCGATCCGGTGAAGGACACCTTGTCGACGCCCGGGTGACCGGCGAGGTGGTTGCCGATGGTGCGGCCGGAACCGGTGACGACGTTGAATACCCCCGGCGGGATGCCGGCCTCCTGACAGAGCTCGCAGAAGTAGAGCATCGACAACGACGTCTGCTGGGCTGGTTTGAGAACGATGGTGCAGCCGGCCGCGAGCGGGGCCGAGATCTTCCACAGGGCCATGTTGAACGGCCAGTTCCACGGCACGATCGCCGCGACGACCCCGATCGGTTCTTTGATCGTGTACGCGAAGTGCTCACCGGGTGCGGAAACCTGGCGGGTCTGCCCGTGGATCTTGGTCGCGAAACCGGCCATGTAGCGCAGCAGATCGGCGCCACCGAGCACATCCATTTCGATGCACGGGCCGAGCGCCTTGCCGTTGTCGAGTGTTTCGATCTCGCCGATTGTCTGGGCGTGATCCTCGATGAGGTCGGCGAGACGCCACAGCATCCGCTGCCGTTGGTTGGGCTTCATCGACGCCCACGGGCCCTCCACGAGGGCGCGCCGGGCGGCCACGACCGCCTTCTCGGCATCGTCGATTGTTGCGGCCGAAACGGTGGTCAGTTTGGTCGCGGTTGACGGCTCCCAAACGTCGATTCGTTGCTCGGCCGAAGCATCCGTCCAGCGTCCATCGATGAAGAGCTGTTGGTGGCGCCCGAGAAAGCTCCGCGTGTCATCGGTGACCCCGTAGCGGTCGATCATGGCGGTAACGGCTGGATCCATCGCTTGCCTCACTCTCACGCTCAGCCCATCAAACAAAGGACGGGTTGCTCGAGGTTTTCGCGAACCCGCTGCATAAAGCGTTGCGAGTGGCCTCCGTCGATAGCGCGGTGGTCGAAGCAGAGGCTGACCTCCATCAGAGGCCGGATGACTATCTCGTCGTTGCGCACCGCGGGCTTCTTCTCGGCCCGGCCCACCGACAGGATCGCCGTCGTTCCGTAAGGGATGATCGAGGTCCCCATGAGGTGACCGCCGGCGCCGATGTTGTTGACCGTGAATGTGCCGCCCGAGAGTTCCTCCGGCGACACCTTGCGGGATACGGTTCTCTCTACCAGATCGGTGAGCCGTTCGACGAGCTCTTCCATTGACAATAGATCAGCGCCGCGAACCACGGGTACGATCAGGCCGTCATCGGTATCCACCGCCACACCGAGGTCGTAGCGGCCGTGGAGTACGATCTCGTGGCCTTCGATGGAGGCGTTGAACTGTGGCCACTCCTTGAGGGCCGGCACGACCGCTTTGATGAGCAGCGCCTCGACCAGCACCTTGCGGCCGAGGTGGTTCGCCAGCGCCGTGCGGGTTTCGAGGAATCTGCTGGCGTCCACCTCGATGCGGGTGAAGACATGCGGAATCTCCTGCCACGAGCGGGTCATGCGATCGGCGATAGTGGCGCGAAGCATAGACATCCGCTGGCGCCGCTCCGGTTGGCCCGCAGTTGATGCGGTAACTGTCGGCTGGGTCTGCGGAGTTCCAGAGAGCACCCCATCGATATCGGCGCGGGTGATGTGGCCCCGCTTGCCCGTGCCCTGCACGGTGTTCAGATCGATGCCGTGTTGCCGTGCCAATCGGCGGATGGAGGGCATCGCCTGAACCCGACCACCTGCCATCGCCACCGGCTGCGGCGATTCAACTGTGGTTGGCTTCAGTTCTTCTGCCGGTGTTTCGGCCTCGATCTGCGGCTGTTGTGTTTCGGATGGGCCGGTCGATTCCCCCGCCTCTCCGATCACCACCAGCACCGAGCCGACCTCGACGGTAGCGTCCTCCTCCGCCCCGAGCTCCAGCACCACCCCGTCGAAGGGCACCGGGACCTCGATCACCGCCTTTTCGGTCTCCAGCTCGCACAGAATGCCGTCGGTCGTGACCTGATCGCCGACCGCGACGCACCAGCTGAGGATGCGACCTTCCTTGAGCCCCGATCCAAGATCCGGCAGGCGGAACTCACGCGCCATTCAGTCCTCCATCACCGTGCGGCACGCATGAGCGACGCGCTCGGGCGTGATCATCGAGTAGGGCTCGAGCTTGGCCGGGGCCCAGACCGTGTCTGCGTGGGCTACCCGAGTGGGTGGTGTCTCGAGCAGGTAGCCCGCCTTCTCCGACACCGTGGCGATGACCTCAGCGCCGAATCCACCGCTCAGGGGCGCTTCGTGGGCCACGACCAGACGGCCGGTCTTGGCCACGCTTGCGAATACAGTCTCCTCGTCCCACGGCCTCAGTGTGCGCAGATCAATGAGCTCGACCGACACGCCTTCGTCGGCCAGCGTGTCAACCGCCCTGGCGGCGGTGTGCACCATGTTGCTGTAGGTGACGATGGTCACGTCGGTACCTTCACGCACCACCCTGGCCTTGCCGATGGGCAGGGTGTAGTGATCCACCGGCACCCCTTCCTGGCGCACGAAGTACTGGGCGACCGGCTCGAAAAAGATAACCGGGTCTTCGCTTTCCAGTGCCGCTGCCAGGAGGCCCTTGGCGTCGAACGGATTCGAGGGGAAGACAACGTTGAGGCCGCCGGCCGCGTGAGTGAAGAACGCCTCTGGAGTATCTGAATGCCCCTCCAGACCCTCGTGGCCGCCGCCGGCCGGCATGCGAATGACGATGGGCATCTTGAAGGCACGATTCGTTCGCCACGGGTAGCGCGCCACATGGGTGATTATCTGGTCGAAACCGGGAAAGCAGAAGCCGGCGAACTCCATCTCGGCCACAGGCCGAATTCCGGCGATTGCCATTCCTACGGCCGATCCAATGATCCCGGTCTCGCACAGCGGCGTGTCGAATACCCGTTCGGGACCGAAGCGCTCGTACAGATCGGCGGTCACGCGGAATACACCGCCTTCGCGGCCTACGTCCTCACCGAGGATCACGGTGTTGGGCCGGCGTTCCATGGCGTCGGTAAGCGCTGCGTTGAGCGCCTCCACCATGGTCAAGGCCTTGCGCTCTCCCTCGGGCTCCGGGTCGTCGACCACCTGGAACACACGGTCCGCCGGGATGCGGGTGATCTCTTCGCCCGCGATCTCCTGTTCGTGGTGCAGCTGCTCGACGAGTCGGGCGGGAAGGCGGTCATAGGTGGAGAGGAATATGGTGTCGCGCCGGGTCAGCTCTGTGGTCTCGAGCTCGTCGATCGCGGCATCGATGGCCTTTCGCATGTCGTTCCGCACGATCTCTTCGTAATCTTCGGGCAGCAACCCCCGGCCGTCGAGGAACAGGCGCATGCGAACGAGAGGATCTCGTTCCTGGTACTCGGCCTCCTCATCGCGGGTCCGGTACACCGGCGTTCCGTCGTAGGTGGAGTGGGCCGAGTAGCGGTAGCACAGCGACTCGATGAGAGTTGGACCACTACCGGCGCGGGCGCGATCCACCGCCTCCTTGACTGCCTGGTAGACGGCCAGCACATCCATGCCGTCGACTCGCACACCACCGAAACCATAGGCGATGGATTTCTGGGCGAGAGTCTTGGAACCGGTCTGCTCGGCAAGCGGGGTGGACTGGGCATAGAGGTTGTTTTGGCAGAAAAACACGGTTGGCGTTGAACGGACGCCGGCGAAGTTCAGGGCCGCATGGAAATCGCTCTCGGAGGTGCCACCGTCGCCGAATATCGCCAGAGCGACCTCATCGCGCTCCAGCAATCTGGCGCCGTAGGCATAGCCGGTGGCGTGGGGCAGGTGGGTGCCGATGGTGGCGTTTAGCGGGGTGATGCGGACCTCATGGGGGTCCCAGGTGTCGAACGGCATCCCTCGCCACAGGGCGAGTTCCTGCACCTCGGGCACCCCGCGCGCCAGCCGAACCCCTTGCTCGCGGTAGGCCGTGAAGATCCAGTCCCGGTCCTCGAGCGCCATCGGGATCGCGACGTGGGCCTCCTGCCCGGCACAGGGGTAGTAGGAGGGGATCCTCCCCGTGCGTTGCAGGTGCAGGCAGCGTTCGTCGAAAGTCCGAGTGCGGACAAGGTGGTGAAAGAGCTCCAGCAGCTCCTCGTCGGAGAGCTGTGGCAGCTGCCCCACGACATCGCCACTGATGTCGAGCACCCGCTGCGGCTTGGTTTTGGGATTGGCGGTTGCGTTGGCCGGCATGACTGACTTGTTCGCCCTTCATTTCGTTGGACCCGATAATAAAGGAGGCGGCGACCGGGTGCAGCGGCAAGGTGGTTGTGTCGCCTCATTTCAGCCGGTCGCCGGCCCCAGGATTCTCTGGTTTCGACCGTGCCCCCCATATTGGGGGGCGGGCCGAGGTTATCCGATCAGCCTTCCGATCAGAAGTTGTAGGTCAGCGACACCCCCCAGGTGTTTGGCGCGCCGGGAATGGCAGAGATCGATCCCAGCGTGCCGGAGAAGAAGACCTCCTCGAAGTATTTCTCGTTGGTGAAGTTCTGCGCCCACAGGGCGAGCTCCCATTGGAGGTCCGCTGCGAAGACCGAGAATCGGAAATCGAAAACCGAAAACCCCGGGACGTAGTTGAACGGGATGTTCTCTGCCTCGGTGAACTTGTCGTCGGTGGTCTTGAAGGCCACCATCGGCGCCATCCAGATCTTGTCGGAAACTCCGAACGCGTACCGCACCATGCCGTTGAACTGGTACTTGGGGGCGTTGGGCAGCTCGTTGCCGTCGAAGGCGTCGTTCTCACTGCTGATCTCGTTTTCCATCCAACCGGCACCCAGGAGAATGTCGAGGCCCGGCACCGGTCGAGCGATCAGCTCGAGTTCCAGGCCGAGGATCTTGGCCTTCTCGATGTTGGTGAACTTGTAGCCGAACGAAGCCGGGACATAGGTCTGGATGTCTTTGTAATCGGAGAGAAACACCGCGCCGTTGAGCAGGACGTTGCCGTTGGCCAGGGTCGATTTGGCCCCGATCTCGAAGGAGGTCACAAACTCGGGATCGTACGGCGGATCGAGCTCCGCCTGCTCGACGGTGAAATCGCCGAAGAAACCACCGCTCTTGAAACCGGTCGAGACCGAGCCGTAGACCAGCAGGTCGTCGTTGGGCCGGATCTCGAGCGCAACCCTGCCGGCGGGCTCGCTCTCGTCAATCGAATCGTCAATGAAGGTCAGCGGGATGCCCAGCTCTTCCAGGAGCGCCCGGGGGGCGTTCAAGACGTCCTCGGTGGTCTCGAGCGGACCGCCGGCCAGAAGAGCGGTGGTGCCGCCGACGAACGAGATCTCCTCTCTTGTATAGCGCAGCCCGGCGACCAGGGTCACCGTGTCCGAGAGGTAGAAATCGAGGCTGCCGAAGGCCGCGGCCGAGGTCGTCTTCTGGTCATAGTCCCACCAGATGGGATTCAAACCGAAGAACCCACCAAAGATCGACGGGCTCTCGACCGGGTTGAAGGTCTTGATCTCATCCTGGGAGTAGAAAAGACCCGCGATCCAGCCGATCTTGTTCGAGCTGCCGCTTAGACGGAGCTCCTGAGAGAACTGCCAGATCTCCTCGTCGTGCTGGGCGAAGAACATGTCGCCCGGGATGTACCAGCCCTCGCCGTAGAGACGATCCTGGGCGATGTAGCCGGTGATCGAGGTCAGGGTGGCACCCGAGAAGTCATAGGTGAAGTCGAGCACTCCGGCCATCACATTGGTGTCGAGCCGATAACGATCCACCAGCGACAGGTTGATGTTGTCCTTGAATAGGTCGTCATCGGGATCGTAGGTGCCCACCGTGGACACGCACCCGCCGCGCGGGAGTTGCGTGATGTCCGCCCCGCCCCCAGCCAGGTACATGTCCAAGGCCTCGGGACAGAAGGCGAACGGATCTTCCGGATCACCGGCGCCGGTGTTGTAGATCTCCTGCATGCCGGAGACACCGCTCTGCTCGAGGTAGGACACGCTCAGATTCATGGTGAACGGGCCGCCCTTGTCATACCCGAGCTGTCCCCGCACGCCGATGTTCTCGAACGAGCCCATGTTCTCGCCGGTGATGGTGTTGTCGTAGAAAGACTCTCCCTGGTTGTCGTAGAGAAAGCTCAGCCGCCCGGCCCAGGCGTCGGACAGCCCGCCACCGACCACCGCCTCGGCCTTGAGGGTGTCATACGCACCGTAAGCGACACGCGCGGAGATGTCTTTCTCCTGGGACGGCTTCTTGCTGATGATGTTGATCGCGCCGCCGTTGGTGTTGCGGCCGTAGAGGGTTCCCTGGGGGCCCTTCATGACCTCGATGCGCTCCAGATCCATCATAAAAAGCGAGAGCATCGCCGGGGATGACAGGAAGACCTCGTTGACGTAGACCCCGACCGTCGGGTTGTTGTTGGAGTTGTAGTTGTTCATGCCGACACCGCGAATCGTGATGTTGGGGTTGACGCCCTGCACCGAGGTTTTGATGTCGGCGTTCGAGATCAGCCGTCCGATGTCGACGGTGGTGCTGACTTCCAGTTCACGAAGGTCATCACCGGTGAACGCATTCACCGACGCACTCACGTTCTGCAGCGACTCCTCGCGCTTCTGCGCGGTGACGGTGATCTCGTCACGAAATTGACTCGGTGGCGCTGCGGCCTGCTCCTCGGCTGCCGCCTCCGCCGCTGTCCCTTCCGCAGCAGGATCCTCCGCCGGTTGCTCCTGGGCCTGGAGACCAACCCAGGGTACGGCCATCACGAGGCAAACCATCAAGATCTTCAACATGAGTGATTTATCGTTCATCGTCCTCCCCTTTTCTTGTGTTCCGATTGGATCCGGTGGTTATAGACATACCTGGCCACAGTGCGGATTCTAAGCTCATCGGATCGGCATGTTAATGACAATTGCGACCCTTCTCTTGACATTTTTGCACCACCAACAAACTCAAGTTAACTACAGGTTAACAAGCCGTATTCCCAGAGTCAACAGCTTGATCGAGAGCTTTTACTCGAATTATCTCGGTTTTATATTGTGATTCGTCGAACCGGACCTCTTTTTCCGACGCAAAGGGGGAGGTTTGCCAGAGCGCGGAGAATGGCTCGATAAGATGCCGTTGTGGAATGTCGACATCGTCTGTCGAAATGATGTTATCATTCACTCGACTTAAATCGAGTTCTTGAGCGTCTGCTGGAGCGTGGCTTCTTCGACTGGGCAACAGCGGATTTTGAGAACGCTCGCCGCCGGCGCCGAAACACCCGCTGGATCGCGACACACCCCGATCCGGAGAACAGGAGACGCAGTGTTTGCGATCGAAAGCAAAAACACCTTCATCACCGGTGGGTCGAGCGGCATCGGACTGGCGGTTGCCCATCGCTTCCTGCAAGCCGGCGCCACGGTGGTTATTGCCGACATCCAAGCTCCCCCCGACTCGGTGTTACGGAGCGGAGCGATCTTCATCGAGTTGGATGTGTCCGATGAGCAGGCGGTGGCGGCCGCGCTCCAGGAAGCCGAAAACAAAGTGGGTAAGCTCGACATCCTCATCAACAACGCGGGAATTACGGGCGAAGGCAACGTATTCATGGAGGACAACACCCCCGAGCTCACGCAACGGACCATTGAAATCAACATGCAGGGCGTCTACTACGGCTTGAAGCACGGGCCGAAACACATGAACGATGGCGGCTCCATCATCAACACCTCGTCACTGGGTGCGATCGTCGGTTTCCCAGGTCTGGGACCGTACTCTGCGGCAAAAGCTGCGGTCCTGAGCTACACCAAGACCGCCGCACTGGAGCTGGCGCCGAGGGGTATTCGCGTCAATGCGATCTGTCCCACCTTTGTCCGGACGGCGATGTTCGACGCGGACGACGTGGACTACACCCACATCGCGGAGACCTTCATCCCCCTGGGGAGGGTGTCCGAAACCTACGATCTCGAGGGGTTTTACCACTTCCTTGCAGCTGAAGAGAGTGCCTTCCTCACCGGACAGGCGATCGCGGTCGACGGCGGGATGTCGCTCGGGGTCAGCCTGACCGCTTACGACAAGCTGGCGGGGTAGAGCCGTGAATAATCACGTTGCGATTGTCACCGGAGCGGGCCATCCTCTTGGCATCGGCGCGGCGACCGCCCGCCGGCTGGCGGCCGACGGCGTTTACGTCGTGGTGTGCGACCTGCCTGATACACGAGAGCACCTCGAGGCGCTGGTGGCCGAGATCGAGGCTGCGGGCGGAACAGCCCTGACGATCAACGTCGATATTACGAAGCCGGAACAGATCCAGGCCTGCGCCGACAAGACCTTGGAGACATTCGACAGGCTGGACATCCTGTTCAACAACGCCGGCGCCAGCATCGGATCGGTTGAGTACTTGCAGACGCCCCGAAAGGCCTGGGACCTGAGCCTCGCAGTGAACGTCATGGGCACCGCGGATTTCTGCCGTGCGGTTCTTCCGGTTATGCAATCCGGCGGAGGTGGAGTAATCATCAACAACGCATCTCTTGCCGGGCTCGGTTCGATCGTCGGCATGCCCGCCTGTTATGTGGCCAGCAAGCACGCGGTCGTCGGATTGACGAAGGCCATCGCTCAGGAGTTCGGCAAAGCCAATATCCGCTGCGTCGCGGTGTGTCCTGGATCCATCAAGACCCAGCTTTACGACCTGGTGCTCGAAGGCCACATGGAGATGAACAACTGCAGCCGCAAAGAGGCCAAATCGATTGAGGCGTCGACAATCGCGATGGGCTATAGCGCCAATTCTTCTGAGGTCGCCGATGTGGTTGCATTCCTCGCCAGTCCCGCGGCCAGCTACATTACCGGTGTCGCACTGCCGGTGGCGGGCGGGATGCCGCAGGGGCTTTGATACATGATGGTGTCGCGATGAAAAATTATACGGGGAGAGCTGATGCCGACGCGAATCGGAGTGGTGCTGCCCTATCGGGCAAGCGATGATTTGATCGCATTTGTCGAGTCGACCCTCGACCTATCGGCGAATCTGGAGTTCGCGGGTGCACAGGACGGCTTGACCGACGATGAGCTTAGCGAGCTCAGCAGGGGAGTCCCGCCCGGTTCGTATGCGGAGATCCTGTCGGACGGCTCGACCGTCTACCTGACCCACGACTATGTGGCTGGGAACCTGGGCAAACACGCCCGCCGTTTGCTCGACGACGGCTGTGATGCCGTCATGATCTGCTGCACCATGGACTACCCCGAACTGGATTCGATCGAGAGGGTGATCACACCCAGCACGGTCCTGAAGAATTCAGCGCTGGCAATCCTTCCGGAAGGTGGGACCCTCGGTGTCGTCCAGCCCCTGGAAGACGGCAAGGATTTTGAGATCCAGCACTGGCGGACGTTTTGCCGTCGGAACGATTTCCATCTCGTGTCAGTCGTCGCAGCGCCGGACGTCCCGGGTGCAGAGCAGGAAAGTGATGATCAGATGGTGGAAGCCGTGCGTCATCTGGTGGGTCGGGGGGCGGATATCATCGCTCTCGACTGTATGGCCTTCACCGACAAACACTACCAGCTCATCGCGAAGGCCACCGGAAAACTCGTCCTCCGACCCATGTCGCTGACTGCAAGCCTGATCACGGAGGCCTTTTTGGTCACCGAGGCGGGGAAGCTGGCGACCGATGAAATCTGATTGACGAGTGGTGCCGCTCGTGAAACGTACCGACGTCACTCGTTTCCTCGCCGTGTTTGCCGCAATGTACGGCATCGGCTACCTGTCCTACATGTTGATGCCGATCCTCGTGGGCTCGTTGATCTCGGGCCTGGGCATCAACGAAGACGGAGCAGGTGTGATCGCGACCACCGAGCTGGTGGCGCTGGCGGCGACCTTGCTCGTGCTCGCGCCCCGCGTGGCACGAATGCCCCTTCGCAGGTTGGCCTTCACCGGCGCCGGTTTGGCCATTGCGGGGAGCGCGCTGGCGACCCTCGTGGCCGCTCCCCCGATGCTCGCCGCAAGTCGTGCGATTGCCGGCGTCGGCATGGGAATGTGCATCGCTGCGGCCAACGCGGTCATCGCGGCCTCCGAGAGCCCGCAACGGCTATTCGCGAGCGTCTTTAGCGTCGGCCAGCTCCAGGCGGCGGTTCTGATGACCGTCCTTCCGGTCTTCGTCGCCCGCGGGGCGCACGTCGGAGGTTATGGTTTCGTCGCGGTGTGGATCGCGCTGATGATGGGCTTGCTCGTGTGGTTTCCACGCACCCGGCTTGCAGAAATCGGTGACGCGGCTGTAAAAAAGGCGCCCCTCGGCCTGTTCGTTCTCCCATCGGTGGTCGGCATGATCCTGGTGGGGGCGTGCGACGGCATGCTGTGGACATTCACCGAGCGCATCGCCGAGTCACTCGGGCTCGACGGTCAGACGATCGGGTTCGTTCTCGGTGGTGCCCTCGTCTGCGGGGTCCTGGGGGCCGCGGTCTCGGCCGTTGTCGGTGAGCGTTTCGGCGTGGTCCTGCCGATTGCCACCAGCCTGCCGGTGCTCGGCGCCAGCTACCTGGCGGTGACGCACGCGCCGTCTCCACCGGTGTACGTCGTCGCGCAACTGCTGGTCCTGTTCGTGTTCGGTTTCACCATTCCCTACCTTCTGGGTTTCAACGGCAGTCTCGACCCGAAGGGCAGGGTGATGGTGGCGGCGAGTGGCGCCATGTTGGTAGGCATGGCCGTTGGTCCCGCGGCCTCCGGCGCCGTTATCGTGACGGCCGGTTTCAAAGCGGTCGGCGCCCTCATCGTCGTCATGATCACCCTGTGTTTGACCCTCTTTCTATTGGCCGCACGTGGCGTCGGAAGCAGACTTTTGCCCGACGATGCCGCTCTGTTGACGAATCAGGGGTTCGAATTCGACCGGGAACTGCCGAAGGAGTAGTCGATGGAAAAGAAACCGAAGTTGATCAGCATGAATGCCGACTTCGTGGAGTTTCTCTACAAGAAGTTCTGGCGGCACCTCGGGGCCTCCAAGGAACAGGCCGGGTGGATCGCACGGGGCATCTCGTTGGGTGACCGTCAGGGCAAGCTCTACCAGGGGATGGGTGTGATGGAGGCGGTGCTGATCCCGGTCGAAGGAAAGATCGCAGATCTGTCGGCCGAACCCGAGGTGGTTTCCGAGGGCCCGACGTGGGTGGTATTCGACGGCCACAGAACCACTGGCTACTACACGGTTTCGATGATGACCCTCGCGGCGATCGAGAAGGCGAGGGAGTACGGCATCGCCATCGCCTTTGGTCATAACCACGTTGATGGCGGTTCCTTCTTCGGTTATACATCGTTGGCTCTGGAGCACGACATGGTCGCCATGGCATCGAATAATTCGCTGCCGTTGCAGGCTCCCTACGGAGGCAGGGATTTCCGAATGTCGGTGCCGCCTTTCGATGCCGTGTGTCCGGCCGGTGACGAGCTGCCGCTGGTGGTGAGCACCAAGTTCGGCGAGGGGTACGATGCCGACATCTGCGAGGCGTTGAATGGCGACGGCAAGCTCCAGGACAAGCTTCTGGTCGACCCTGAGACCGGCGAACTCACTGACGACGTCAGGCCTTACGGCGAGCTCATCGAGGGCTACGGCCGCGTCGCTAATTGCCGCGCGCCGTGGCACTTCCAACACCCCAGGACCTACGCGCTGAACATCTGGAATGAGTTCATGACGGCGATGATCAACCCGGGCGGTACGCCTTCCACCGAGTTGCCGGCCATACCCACCGATTACCTGAAGCCCGGCGCCCCGTCGCCGGTGGGCGGCTCATACGTCATCGTCATCGATCCGAGTCATTTCGGCCCGTTGGCAGCGGTCAAGGACAAGGTCGATCGCTACATCCGTGCGATCAAGTCGTGTCCGAGACGACCCGGCGTGAAAGAGATCTTCATGCCCGACGAGTGGGGTTTGAAAAAGGTCTACCGTGAGCAGAGCCCGGAGGTGGACATCATGGAAGACCACCTCGTGGCCTTCAAAGGTTTTATGGAGAAATACGGGCTCCAGTATGAGGAGCTGGAGCGGGAGTGGGCTGAATCAGACTAGCGGACGCCGCTCATATCTGATTTCAGAATTTCGCCTCAATCGGCGTCTGTCCGGCGCCGCGTGAGGACCGGTGGCAGATAGGTGCCGAGATAACCCTTGCCGGCGCGTTTCGCCTCCTCGAGGAAATCGTTCGTGATCTCGCCGTTTTCCATTACCGACAACGACAACATCAGGTCCGTCAGCTCGACAAAATAATAGAAGACGTTGTGAATATTCGGCACGTCCGGGAGCGCGAAAAGGCGGTCGAAGAGATCGACCAGGACGGTGCTCACAATGCGGACGCTGGTTCTGTCCACCATTCCGACCTCTGGAGGCGTCTTGCCGCTGAGAAAGATCTGGACGGCCGCGAGATCGATGGCGTAGATGGCGGCTGTGCGGTCGACGACAAGGTCGGCGAGGTCCTGCCAGGACCGTATTGTTGTTTCGTCGATGGGTTCCTTGTAGGACTCCACGAACTGCACACTAAGCTCTTTGGCTAGCGAGGACAGCACGTCGTACTTGTTGGCATAGAAGTGGTAGGCGGACCCTTCGGGGACACCAGCCTTGGCCGCAATCTGTCCAAAGGTCAGCTCCTCGACGGGGATCTCCATCAGCAGCTCGCGGGCGGCATCGATCAGCTGCCCACGGCGCTCTTCACCTCGAGCCTGGACGTTCTTGCGGTGCCGGCTTTTGCCGACGACCTGCCGAGCCGGCCCATTCGTGTTCTTTGGCATGGTTCCCCTCAGTCAACCCATCATGCCGCGTGTGAACAAAGGCGTCAATTTATCTTCTAACGGCGGATTCGAAAGGGGCGAGTGCCGAAGAGACGACCCCGTGCCCCAGCGCCGCCCTATCGTCGCGAAAAATGGCTGGATTCTAGGTTGACAGCTTCGGTGAGTTTGCAGACAATGAAAGAAAAGTGGAGTTAACTTGACTTTAATGATGAAGGTGCTCATCATGATGGGGTTTGGAGCCACATGCCGCGGGGGAGTGATTCGTCGACCTTTGAAGCACACGCATGATCGGGAGACATGATGTCGAGCTACAAGAACGTCTTTTCACCCATAAAGATCGGTCCAAAAACCATTCGGAATCGAATTTTCTCCGCGGCTCATCACACCGGTTTTGCTGAAAAAGGCTTGTGGAGCGAACGCCATTTCGCCTACTACGAGACAAAGGCCAAGGGCGGTATCGGGATGCTGATCAGCGGTGGCATGTTGGTAACGCGGTGGGACCCGGATAATCCGTTCGCCCCGGAACACGATCAGGTCTTTGCTCCGGGGCAGGTGGACCGTTTTCGCGAGGGGCTCGAACGGGTCCACAAACACGGCGCCGTGATGCTGGCTCAGCTGGGGCTCCTGGGACGGCAGGACTGGTATTGCGGCGAGAGCATGATGCCTGCATTTGCGCCCTCCGCCATCCCGTGTCCGGAGACTGGTGTGGTTCCAAAGGAGATGGAGGAGGAGGACATCGATCAGTGCATCAGAGACTTCGCCGATGCCGCGGAGATCTGCAAAGAGGGGGGATTCGACGGGATTGAAGTCCACTGTGCGTACGGCTACCTGCTGTCGGGCTTTCTGACCCCCACCAACAACACCCGAAAGGACGACTACGGAGGCAGTCTCGAAAACCGAATGCGTTTTCCCCTGGCGGTCGTCAAAGCGGTGCGCGAACGTGTTGGTCCCGATCTGATCGTCGGCGTGCGGATGTTGGCGGACGAGTACATCGATGGAGGAATCGATGTGGAATCCGCGAAAGAAATCGCCAGGGCATTCGAAGCCACCGGTCTGGTGGATTATCTCAATGTCTCTCCAGGCACCTATGAGCGAATGGCCCTGACCTTCCACCCGATGGCCTTCCCCATGGGGTGGGCCGTGTACCTCTCGCAGAACATCAAGGAGGTTGTGGACATCCCGGTGATCCACTCCTCACGGATCAAAGAGCCACCCATGGCGGAACGTATCCTCGCCAACCACTGTGTGGATATGGTGGGCATGACCCGTGCGACCATCACCGACCCGTTCCTGCCTCAGAAAATGCTGGAAGGCCGGGAAGACGAAATCCGCAGCTGCATCGGCTGTAACCAGAAATGCCTGGCAAACACGGTCTTCATGATCCCTATCAGTTGCATGCAGAACCCGGTGGCCGGCCGCGAATTCAGTGACTTCTGGCGCGAGCTCAAACGGACGGAGAATCCAGGTCTTATCGTTGTTGTAGGGGCCGGTCCCGCGGGTTGCGAGGCCGCGATCACCCTGGCGCAGCGTGGCCACCAGGTCGCACTCTACGATCGCGGGTCTGAGGTCGGGGGCCAATTGCTGACCGTGGAGAAGGCATCCGGTCGTGAGGAGTGGCAGGATGTCTATCGATTCCACAAACGCGAAATCGATCGATTGGGTGTGGAATTGCACCTCGAAACCGAGCTGACCGCCGAAGACATCCTGGCTCTCCAGCCCGGTCGAGTGGTCATTGCCACCGGCTCCACCCCCCGGGTCGAGCCCTTTGACTATCTGCCCCGGGTCGAGGGCATCGAACAGGCCCTCAACGTCCGCGACGTCCTGGATGGCAAGACCTCGACCGGCGAAACCGTGGCCATCTACGCCGGTGACAACGGTCTCCAGGCACTGACCCTCGCCGACACGCTCTTGGACCAGGGCAAGACCGTTCACATCATCTGCCCGTCCGATATGCCGGGAAAGAATGCGGAACCGCTCACCCTCGGTGTCGTCATCCAACGCCTGGTGAAGAAGGGCCTCGCCGGGATGATTCTCGAAGGTGTGATTACTCGATTCGACGGCGCCAAGATCTCCGGGGTGGCGAGCATCGTCGAGTATGAATTCGAGGTCCCGTGCGATACGTTGATTAGCTCTTTTGGCGGAGATGCCGACAGCGGCCTGTACTTCGATCTCAAGGGCAAGGTGGATGTGCACCGCGTTGGCGATGCGGTGGCGCCGCGCACGGCGGATCACGCCATTTTCGACGGCGCCAAAATCGGCAGAGAGCTGTGAGTGGTCGGAGCTTCGTGTGATGGAAGTTCAATCGTCACTGTCAGGGATCTGGGTTCTTCTCGAGGTTCTGAACGGCCGGGTCACTGACGCCTCCCTGGAGCTGCTGAGCGAGGCCCGCCGGGTTGCCGAGAAAAAGGGTCTGGCCCTTTGTGGCGTCGGCAGCTGTTCCGAAGCAGACACTGAAGTCGTATCCCGGGAGGCGAAGGCATACGGCGCGTCACGGCTGATGATCATTCCAGCGGGCGATGCCAATACAGATGCCGCCTTTGCGACGTCGGTTCTTTCACCCGTCATCCGGGAACGGCAGCCACAGCTGATGTTGATGGCCACAAGCGTTTTGGGGAGAGAGCTGGCCGGTCGTGTTGCGGCGCGAAATCAGCTCGCAATGGTGAGTTGTGCCAGTTTTTTTCAATGGCGGGATGACACACTCGTGGTCACCCACCCCGACCTTCAGGAGAGGATTTCGGTACGGGTCACAAACCCTCGACCGATGACCCTGGTGGCCACGGTCAATGCCGGTGTCTTCCCGGCGGAGCCGGTTCCGGAGGCTGTGGTCACCCTCAACCATGAGGTGTTGACCGTGCCGCCGACTGCCGTCAAGGACCCAACGGTGTTGGAAGAGGTGGCTGATGTTGCCGCCGACATGACGTTGGAAGAGGTGGACGTGGTGGTGGCGGGTGGAGTCGGGCTGGGAGGGCCCGAGGGTTTCGACATGCTCGCCCGGTTGGCCGATGCTCTCAACGGTCGGGTTGCGGCGTCTCGGATGGCTGTTGACCGAGGCTGGATTGACAAGGACTCCATGGTCGGACAGACCGGGGCGACAGTGACGCCGCAGCTGTATATCGCCTGCGGCATTTCAGGCGCCATGCAGCACGTGGCCGGTATGAAGGACTCCAAGACGATCATCGCTATCAATACCGATGCCAACGCCCCGATCAAGAACGTCGCCGATCTGATGCTTGTGGGAGATCTGCATGAGGTCATACCGGCCATGATCGATCGCATCAGCGCCAACAAAGAGCAGGATCAGGAAGGTGGTCGTCCATGAATATTCTGGTCTATGTCCGACAGATCTTGAGCCCCGGTGAGCTCGTGGTCATCGATTCGACGAGCAGGCGGGTCGATGATTCGCGGGGACGGTTTCAACCTCATCCAACCGATGAGGCGGCGGTGGAAGAGGCGGTGCGACTGAAGGAATCCGTTGCTGATTGGCAGCAAGGAGAGGCAAAAGTCACGGTGGTTTGCATCGGACCCGAGCGCACGGAGCAAGATCTGCGCGCTTATCTGGCGGTTGGCGCGGATGATGCCATTCGGATCTGGGACGAAACCCTTGTTCATGCCCGCCTCGACGACAGCGCTCTTGCAATTTTGCTTGTGGAGGTCGCAAAGAGGCTGATGCCGGACTGGATCATCTGTGGCGACGATAGATCCACATCGTTGGTCGGATACCTCTCCGAGTCGCTGGAACAACCAGCGGCGACTGCGGTGCGTGCCATCGAGCTGGATAGCACCGGGGTCAAGGTCAAGCGCAAGCTCGAAAAATCGACGGCGACTGTGCGTATCTCCTCCCCCGGCATCTTGGCGGTGGAGCGCGGCCACAAGCCCCGTTACCCCTTACACAGGGATCGCCTGCTCGCCAAGAAGAGAACGATCTCTCTTCTTGGATCGGCAAACATTCCGCAGGCAATCCAAGAAGTTACCTTGTTAGCAGAGAATTTGAAGGTCGAAGCCGTCACGTTGCCCAAGCCCGGAAAGAAGAATTACCCGCCCGGAGACGACGGCTTCAGCCGGTACGTGGGGCTATTGTTGGGAGGGATGGCGGGAGGAGATACAGGGGGGCAGGTGGTCGAGGGCTCGACCGAGAAGATGGCCGATGCCGCCGTCGAGAGAATCGATGGCCTGGGGTGTATCTGAAATCAACTCTGACCTGTGCGGAGTCACTTATTGGAGGTATGACATGAGCACGTTAAGCCCGAAACAACTTGTACAGAAGATGTATCAGGCCGTCTTGGACGGCGACTACGATACGGCTCGCTCGATCTTGTCCCCGGACTATTTTTCCCATACCCAGACCGCCGAAACAGATCCCGACGCGTTCTTCAAGGAGATGGACTCGATCAAGAAGACCATTACCGAAATCAAGCACACCTTCGTGTTGGCGGTCGAAGATGGGGATATCGGCGCCGTTCTGCAGCGGTTGGAGGGTGTTCACAAGGATACAGGCGAACGGATCGCCTACCGTTCTGCCGATTTCTTCCGGGTCGATGAAAACGGCCAACTCAAGGAGCACTGGGATGCCGTGACCTTCGATGGCGAAGACATGTTCGATATCATCGAGCTGGACGACTGATCCACGGCATCAGAAAACTCATCACCGCCGCTGCACACCCGGCAATACACACAGCAGCTCGAAGAGAAGGTTGGCTCCGAGCAGTGCGGTGTTGCCCGATGGGTCGTAGGGCGGTGACACCTCGACCACGTCATAGCCGACGATGTCGAGCCCGCAGCAGCCGCGGATGATCTCGAGGGCCTGCATGGTGGTCAGCCCCCCGAATTCGGGTGTGCCTGTGCCCGGTGCAAAGGCCGGGTCGAGGCCACCGATGTCGAAGGAGACGTAGACGGGTCCTCCTGTCACGGTCTCACGGATCCCCTCCGTCAGCGGCGCGAACGACTGGTGCCAGCACTTTTCGGCCGGAATCACCCGGAAGCCCTTTTGACGCGGCCAATCCACGTCCTCAACCACGTGGCCGGTGCCCCTGGTGCCGATCTGTACCACACGCTCGGGGTCCACGAGATCTTCCTCGACGGCGCGCCTCATCCACGATCCGTGCGTGATGCGCTCGCCGAAGATTGAATCGGCGACATCACCGTGGGTATCGATATGGACAATGCCCAAACGGCCATGACAGCGATGCATGCTACGGAGAATCGGCAGCGTAATCGTGTGGTCTCCACCGATTGCGAGAGGGCGACAACCGGTGGCGACGATCTCATCGAAGGTCCGCTCGATGATGGCGATCGACTCTTCGAGGTTGAACGCATTGGTGGCCACGTCCCCGATGTCGGCGACGTTGAATGAGTCAAACGGTGCGGCCCGAGTGGCGAGGTTGCAGGGCCGCAGCAAGGTGGACTCGGCACGAATCTGTCTCGGTCCGTGGCGTGCGCCCGAGCGGTTGGAGGTTCCGATGTCGAAGGGTACCCCCGACAAAACATGCATCGAGGTCATCTGTTGAAGCCTGGACCGGCAGCCGCATCATGGTTGTCGGGCCTCCGAAGCGCGGCATCTCGTTGCCGCTCACCGGTTGATTCGTCGTTATCCCGGACTCGTCTTTGTGCACGCCGACCTCCCTGCGACCTGAAGGAATCGAGAATATCGTCACATCGTACGTACGGATGGCGGTAGAGGGAATGACATTTCTGACCCATGGGGCTTGATTCGGCCCCGTTACGGGTCCCCCGAGGACCGGCGTCAGATTACGGAAGGATCCACTTTCCGGTGCGTGGGGGGGCGGACCGGGACGGCCTCGTGGGTGGCGTCGTCGACCACGGGCGGAGGGCTCAGCCGGTACTCCTGAGGAGAGACACCGACTTCGCGCTTAAAGGCACGCGTAAAGGCGGGCGCCTCGCTGTAATCCAGCAGGTAGGCGATGTTTTGAATCGTCAGCCTGGAGGTGTTGAGGTAATGCCTGGCGAGCGCCATACGGGTATCGGCGACGATTCGCTTGTAGCTGGTGCCCTCGCGGTACAGGCGCTTGCGCAGCTGCGACTGCGACATGTGCATTTTTTCGGCGGCCTCCCCGAGGGCCAGCATCTTGCGCCCGGAGCGGCTCAACAACAGGCGAGTGATATCCTCCGAAGTCTTGGACCGATCGTGACGCGGCCCGAGGATCCGCTCACACATCGACCGGCACAGCTCGGCGACAGCGGGGTTGGCGGTGGCTACCGGCAGTGACATCCACTCGGCGGGGAATCGGAGCTCGGTGCGTTCAGCCTCGAATTGCCACCGGCATTTGAAGGTGTCGGCGTAGGCGTCGACGTACGCCGGTTTAGCGTGCTCGAAGTGGGCGCTCGCGCGGGCGAATTCCGACTTCATGGCCGCGCCCAAAAAAAGCTCCAGGAGGCGCCACATTCCTGCGAGTGAGTCCTCGGAGATATCGAGCATCTCGTGAAAAAAGGTCGGTTTGACAACTGGGCGGAGGGCGGCTTCATCGCCCTCTATTGTCAGCTCGAGGTCGTACCGATTCGATGTTTGCTCATGGTAGGAAAGGGTAATCTCGATTGCCTTGTCGATACGATCGGTGCTCATGGCCGCAAAGCCCATGATTCCGATGTCGGGAGCCTGCAACGATTTCATCAGCCGAAGCCTAATGTCGGGCCGGTCTCGCCGCGCGGCGCGGACCACCTCCTCGAGCTGGTCGATGTCGAGACCCTCTTCTTTGCGCAGCGCCTCTTGAGTCACGCCGGTCTTGCGCAGCTCTTCGGCGAACCACTCCGCCCCATCCTCGCCCAAACACGTCTCGAGGTGGGCGAGCCACCGGGCGACGATCCGGCTCCGCTCGTCGGAGCGCGAGTTGAGGGTCTCGAGTTGAGGTTCCATTTTTTCCGACATCGTGAGTCCACAACTGTACAGGAAAGGGTCGGAAATGTCATTTTGCGGGCCGGCCCGCGGGCATAGACTGAGGCGAGAATTTTCGAGTGTCCGCCGTCTCACGGAAATTGGCCGTTCGAGAGGAGGATCAATGGACCGCGTCAACACCGTTCTCACGATCCCGAGTCCGGGGAAAGTCGAGCTGGTCGACAATCCCTATCCCAAGATCGCCACCGGATACGCCCTGATCAAAGTTGCGATCGCTCCCGTTTGCATCGAGCATCAGATCTATCGCGATCATTGTTTTGAGTGGCACGAAGACCCCCAACACATGGGCCACGAAGGGGTCGGCACGATCGTCGAGGTAGCCGACAATTCTCGATTCCAGGTCGGCGACCGCGTGATCATCTACCAGGGCCACGGGTGCGATGAGTGCTTCGTGTGCACAAGCGGTCTCAGCCCGACGCACTGTATGGGCATACCGTACGAGGAGATTCAACTCGGCGGCGACCCTCATGCAGCGCTCGAAACACTGGGCGGTGGCGACACCATATCGGCCCCCGGCGGCCTCAAGGCAATCGAAAACGCATGCGGCAGCGAATCGGGCGGATTCGGTTTCGCTAGATACCGCATCGCCCCGGAACGCATGATTCAGAAGATTCCCGACGACCTTGACTTCCGTTACGCCGCTGCCGCCAACTGCTCTTGCGGCTGCAGCTACACCGGGGTCGAAGAGACCGGGGTCGGCGAGGGTGATTGGGTGATGGTGGCCGGGATCGGCTTCGTCGGCTTCGGCGCGATCATCAACGCAAAGTACCGCGGCACCAAGGTCATTGCGTTGGGCCGCAACAAATTCCGGATGAACCTCGCCAAGGAGATGGGGGCCGACGTGCTGCTCGATCCCGAAGACCCCGATTGGCTGCAGAAGGTCCGTGACCTGACCGGTGATCGCAAAGGAGTCGACGCCGTCTACGAATGCTCGGGCTACCCCTTCTACCAGACCCGTAGCCTGCAGGCGGTGCGGCGGTACGGCACCATGTTCTGCTTTGGCTTTCTTGTGAACTCGGAAGAACGGCTGCCCATCCACATCCTCGACGACATCATGAACCGGCGGATCAAACTTACGGGAGGCCACGACGTCAACTTCTCCTACCGCGACGGCCTCCTTAAGATGCTCTGCAATCCCGAGGTCCAGCGTGGAATCGACCTCATGGTGACCCACGAATTCAACATGTCCGACGGCGCCGCGGCTTTCGAGGCCGCACTCTCTAAAAAGGCCGGCAAGATCTACCTCTACCCTCAGGAGGACTGTCCGAAGTAGAAAAGTGGCGGGGGTTAGGGGGGACGGTGAATGCGTCTGCTATCCGGTGATACCGGAGCAATTCATCGTGAGTGGGCTGTTTAACTGGGAGTTGGTCTGATGAGAGACGATCGAGCGATCGATGCCATGATGAAGAAATACCTCGCGCAGGCGAAGAAGAGCAAGCGCGAGAATCGGATGATATTCAACCACGTCTGCATCCGTGTCGAGGATCTGGACAGGGCAGAGGAGTTGCTGTGCAATTCCTTTGGGATCGATGGATTCCTCTTACCCGGTGGCGGGACCTTTGACGACGAACGGGAGTTCCGCGTCGCCTGGCTGGACGACAACAACATGTACCTGGAGATCTCACAGTTTGACCAGGAACAGGCAATTGGGTACGACACCGGTGTGGGACAACCGATCGGTCATCTCAGCGAGATCGGTTTCTTCGTACCGGATATGGACGGGGCGCTGAAGCACCTCAGTCAATTCGGCTGGAAGGTCACCTCGCGAATCCATCAACCCGGGGCCCGCATGTACAAGATCGATACCGACACCCCTTCAGGCATTCCGGTGGAGCTCGTTGATATCGACATCGATCCCGACGAGCCGGGGGAACCAGGATGAACCAGCCATTATTCAGCGACGTCGTACAAATCGGTATCGTCGTCCAGTCGGCCGAGGGTACGGCAGGGCGATACATGGAATTGATGGGTGTCACCAACTGGCACTTCATCGAAGTGGACACCGAGAAGGGCAAAGGCGCAAACTTCCGGACCCGCGGCGAGCCCGTCAAGGCCAGGGCCATGATCGCCTGGGCCCAACTGGGTAATGTCGAGCTGGAGTTGATCGAACCGAGGGATGAGCACAGTGTCTACGCCGAGTTCCTGCGCGATAGGGGTCCTGGAATTCACCACGTGATGTTCGCGACCGGTGACTATGACGCGTGCATGGACCGTATGCGGGCAAACGGTGTCGCGGACATGGCGTCCGGTGAGCTGCAGGATACTCGCTTCCATTTGCTGGACACCGTGGAGCCGTTGGGAATGATCTGCGAGATTGCCGAAGGTGGGGCGCTGGTGCCGGACCGTAGCGGCCTGGAGTGAGCTCGAGAAAAGGTTGCCAGTTCGAGCGCATGCGATGGGATCTGGACCTACCGAGGGCCCACAGAATTCGATGCGGCCATTCGCATCCCCGCCATCGAGTGAAGCACCAAGACGCCGAGAACGATCCCTCCGCCGAGAAATGCGTGAGCGTCCGGCGTTTCGGCGACAAACCACCACACTAGAAAGGGGCCGATGACCGTCTCCAGGAGCAAGAACAGGGCGATCTCGGGGGCTGGAAGGTAACGGGGTGCGAGCTGGAGGAGGCCGAAGGAACCCGGATAGACGATGAATCCCATCGCGAGCAGATACGGAATGCTGGTCGCCGGAATCACGAGTGTTGGAGCAAAGAAAGCAGCGGCGAGGATCACCGGCAGGTAGGCGAGGGAAAAGGCCGGCGTCCAGTTGGTCCGCGGCGAGGCTCGCATGATGGTGATCACCGCCCCCCACAGCATGGCGTTCAGCAGACCGCAAATGTCTCCCCAAAAGGAAAGCGAGCCGAGCCCCCCGCCGACAAGGATCACGATGCCGACAAAACAACCGACGATGGTGGCCACGGTCCGGGGACGAATCGATTCCCCGAGAAACAACCGGCTGTAGATCGCCGAAAAAATCGGCGTGGTTGCGAGCATGATCAGCGTGTTGGACGCCGTTGTGAGAAACAACGAAGTCACGAAGAGGAAGGTCGAGACGCTGTAGCAGCAGGCGAGAAGAGCTGCCAGTCGACCCATCCTCGAAAACGAGGCAGGGGTGCGTCTCCCCTCAATCGCCACCGTCAACAGAAAGAAACCGGTTGACGCAAAGAGACTTCTCCAGAAAAGCAACGCCCACAGGTCAAGCTCCGCCAGCCGAACCAGAACGGCGTCCGGTGACAGGACCAGAACGGCCATGACCGTAATCAGTACTCCCTTGGCGTAGCTGCTCATCCTCACGCGATCTCCCGGCAGCAGATTGTAATGCAGCGGCGGATCCGTCAGAGTCCGCATCGACGAGACGGATTCTGCCGAACCCGTATACTGCGTAATCATGCCTGCTGGGAGACGCACCGCAATCTGCCGAAAGAATGAGGTGGGGCTCTCCTCGTGAGCATTCACCCGATCGATCTCGCCATCGTCGTTGCGTACCTGATGCTGATGCTCTACCTGGGCTACCGGGGCATGACGATGAGCAAGACCTCCGAGGATTACCTCGTGGCGGGGCGACGCCTCGGATACGGCATGTACATTCCGTGCATGGCCGCGGTGGCGCTGGGGGGCGCCTCGACCGTCGGAGGCACCAAGCTCGGGTATCAGTTCGGCATTTCGGGGATATGGATGGTCGTTATGCTCGGTCTCGGCCTGATGGCGCTTGGATTCCTCCTATCGACCAAGCTGGCCAACCTACGGATAGTGACCATCAGCGAAATGCTCGAGCTGCGCTTTGACCATCGCGCCCGCCTGGTGAGTGCAGTGATCATGGCTACGTACGCGGTCATGATTTCGGTTGTCCAGGTCATTGCTATCGGTACGATCATGAGCGTTGCGGTCGGGTGGAACCTCAACACCGGGATTCTGGTCGGTGGTTCTATCGTTCTTTTCTACACGCTCCTGGGCGGGATGTGGTCGGTGTCGTTGACGGATTTCATCCAGTTCTTCTTGATGACGGTCGGAGTGTTCTTCGTGCTCGTTCCTGTGGGACTCATATCGGTCGGAGGCTGGCAGAGCATGACGGATTCGCTGCCCGACTCCTACACGAGCCTGAACTCGATTGGATATGACGCGATTTTTTCGTACTTTCTCCTGTTCTTCCTCGGGCTGATCATCGGCCAGGACATATGGCAGAGGGTCTTTACCGCTCGTGACGCTCGGGTCGCAACCCGTGGCACGGTGATCGCGGGCGCATATTGCATGGCCTATGCCGTTGCCGGAGCGGTGATCGGCATGGTCGCCGCAGTCAAGTTTCCGAGCCTGGCGGACCCACAGTTGGCGTTCGGGACGGTTGCGGTGGAGCTGCTGCCGCCTGGGATCAGCGGGCTCGTGCTGGCCGGCAGCCTGTCGGCCCTCATGTCGACTGCTGACTCGCCGCTGCTCGGCAGCTCGACCTTGGTGGCCAACGATATCTATCGAAGGTTTTTTGCACCCGAAGTGACAGACGAGAAGTTCCTGCGCGTCACGAGAATCACGACGTGTGTCCTGGGTATCGGTGTCATCATGTGTGCACTCTGGATTCAGGATGTACTCAAGGCCATCGATTTGGCCTACACGTTGCTATCCGGGTCGATTTTCGCTCCGGTGTTCGCTGGATTCTTCTGGAAACGGGCGAATGCCACCGGAACTTTGATCTCCATGTGTGTGAGCGTGGCCGTGGCGATCGTGGCCATGGCGATCTGGGGTATCGGATCGAATGAGCCCATCATTTTCGGCGTGGCGTCCAGTTTCGTCACGATTGTGATCGCCAGCCTGCTGATAGCGCCGCCCGACTCTGAACGACTGCAGCAGTGGGAGAGTCGATTGCAGGGTTCGGAGGGAGCTGCCGAGGTCGAGTGAGCAGTCTACGGTGGACAGCCTGTATCGGTTTTGGAGTGGTGCCAATGCCGATGCGGCCCGTCAACGGGCCAGCCTGTCCAAGGCTTCCCCGAACTTGGCGATCAGATTGTCGATTTCCTCCTTTGTGATGACCAGTGGGGGCATGAGACGGATGACCGGGCCGGTGGACAGACTCGACTTGACATGACGCCTCTTCAGCTCCTCCTGCAGCCTCGACACGTGGTCCGCCGAGGGAAGCTCCACACCGACCATCATCCCGAGGCCGCGGATGTCCATGACCAGTTTGTGATCTAGCCCGTTCCCATCCGGAAACCCCCGGTACGCAGCCCTTCAAATCAAGATTTCTGGGGTAGATGTGAGCCAAGGTGCGCGGATGGCGGGCGAGATCTGCCTCCAGACCGGTCGATCGGCCGGGCGAGACCTCGTTGCGGCACGCCAAAGCAGACCCTCCCCAAAGGCTTGGCGGAAACCCCCGGGGCGGAAGCTCGTGTTACGTGATGAGATGCCGGGCGAGGACGAGCAAGTTGAAGCTGAGCACCGAAGCCTGCACGTAGGCTTTGAATGAGTCGAAGGAGCGCCAGGAGCATCGATCCAAACCAAAGCAGCGTTTGAGGAACGAAATGCAGCCTTCGATGCCGGCGCGGAAATCACGGAGGCGGCGATATACCCAGGTGCTTTTGGTCATGTCTGAGATTTCGAGGCCACGCCTTTTGGAGAACGCGACATCGTCTACGCCGAGGTCCTTGATGTCAGCGAGGTTGGTCTTTGAAGCAAAGCCGCCGTCGAGGGCGACCTGCCGAGGAAGCCGACCGTAGACCTCTTCTTGCCGCCTGACGGCCTCCACGGCAAGAGAGGAGTCGGCGGGGTTTCCCTCGAGGACCCTGCAGTCGAGGATCAGGGACGAGGCTCCGCCGGTCAGGCAGATCTTGTGACCGTAGATGGTCTCTCTACGGTCCTTCCTGATGACGTCGGTGTGATCTTCGAAGATGGAGAGCACCTTCTCCGTGGAAGCAACGGGCTCATCATTGATGACCCTGCGCTGTGTTGTATCGCACAGGGTTTCGGCAAGAGCCAAGACGCGCAGGATCTCACCCCGGATGCGGGCGGCCTTGGCCGAGGCGCCGGCAGTTTGGGCGCTGAAGTCTTCAAGCAGATTCGCGACACGCCGGGCAGCTCCCATCACTTCTTTGGTGACCTTGAGCAGATCCCGATACTGCTCCCTTCGTTTGGCCTTGGTTTTCGCATTCCAAGCACCTCGATACCGCCGCTTCGCTCGCCGGGTGCGATCGGGAAACGTGATCGTCAGAAAGCCGGCGGTCAACTCTTTTGCCTGTTCCATCAGTCGGGTAAACACCCGAACAACGTCCCACAGCTGGTCGGACTCGAATGGATGGTGGATGTTGCTCTGAACCGCCGTCGTGTCGATCCGGACCTTGCGCCCTTTCTCGACACCGGCTTCGCGAGCCATGTCGAGAACCACCCGCCCAATCGATTCCAGCGTCTCCGCTCTGAGCTTCTTGATGTTCTCTGCCAACGCTGATCGCGAGGGGACTCGGTCACTGATTCCATAGCCCATGAACGCTCTGCTTGTCTGCGAGTCGTGAAGCTGAAACCACAGCTCAGAGTATGACCACTGGTTGGCTTGCTTCAGCACGAGGGCACGAATAGCCTCTTCGCCAGTCATGCCAGGACGACCCGTTTCGGGATCTCCGCCGATCAGGTCTTGTGTTGCGAGCTCACCAATCGTAGGCTGTGAGGTGAGGAGATCGTCGATCACCTCGAGTTCTTTGGCATAGGGCAGGTCGAGCCAGGTCTCGGTCAGTGCCCGCTGGATTCGATGTTTTTGGCGCATTCTGTGGTCCTCGCTTTCTCTAACCTGTTACAGGTCAGTGTTTTGACACCACAGATTCTACAATAGGGGCTCGAAAAAGTGAACCCCGGGATGCGCCTTTTCTCATTTATTTCCAACTAGTTACGCGTTTCCGGACAGGAACTAGCCCGCTTTTCTCACCGCCCCCCATTTCAGCGTTCGCGGTAGCCGGAAAAGCGGTAGATGGGGGGCGGAGAGAAAAGCGGGCTGTTTTTGGTTGGTTTGACACCCGCCACTTGGTTTCTTCTCTTAGGGCCCGCGCAAGAATAACTCGCGCTTTTCAGGAGGGGCAGGGGCCGAGGGTGTAGTTCCATTTTGGGAGCGAGTCGTGGTGCTCGATGGGCAGGGCTCGGATCTGTTGGTCCGT
>SDBT01002098.1_pt1 | contig 35690 bp, 22 predicted proteins | sample 2277101 | NCBI WGS metagenome assembly SDBT01 (sample SAMN10404973, study PRJNA504765) | marine sediment metagenome | isolation source: marine sediment core GS10_PC15, 103 cmbsf | place: Arctic Ocean: Southern Knipovich Ridge | collected 2010 | reverse complement strand
GTTAAAAAAGGTGAAGGCGGTAATGCAATTGATAATAAAATTACAACGCTTGATGGTTCACTTCCGGTAAATACGAGTGGTGGGTTAAAAGCAAAAGGTCATCCTGTTGGTGCAACGGGTGTTGCTCAGATCATCGAAATCGTTTACCAACTCAAGGGAGAAGCAGAGAAACGACAAGTACCCGATGCACAGATTGGACTTGCTCATAACGTGGGTGGATCAGGTGCATCGTGCACTGTTCATATTATGGAGGAGATGTAAAAATGACAGATGGTGGCGTTGCCCGATTTTGGAGAGAGATCCCTCAGCGATATAACATTATTGGAAACAAGTGTGAATCTTGTAAAAGAGTATATTTCCCACCTCGCGAATCCTGTCCAACATGTAGAAGAAAAAGTATGGGAAAAATGAAAGAAACAAAACTCAGGGGGAAAGGAGAAATTATAACATATACCATTATCCATGTTGGTCCTGAAAATTTTGAAGAACAAGTTCCTTATCCCATCGCAATTATCAAACTTGAAGAAGGTCCGCAGATAACAGCTCAGATCGTTGACTGCTCAATTGATGAAGTAAAAATCGGCATGAAAGTAGAAAGTACGTTTAGAAAGATTCAGGAAGATGGCTATACTGGTGCTATCTACTATGGGTATAAGTTTAAGAAGAGGGAGTAAAATAGAGCGCTATATAAAAACAGTTAATTTATATCCGGTATTTTCGTAAAAATAAGAGGATCTTCGAGATTATCTACATCAAATAAAGTAAGTATCCTATCATCTGCAGAGAACTGATATGTATACAGCAAGGTAGGAGAATCTTCATGAGAGTCATAGTTGAGAAATAATGTGTTATTCTCGTTTATCTCATATGTTCCCTGAATATAATTATAAATGAGAGACCCATCAGATTTGAAATTATATGTAGAGAGACCATTACTTGTTTCCCATGTTCCAATAAATCTGCTTTTTTCATTTGCAAAAATATCTGTTGATTCTTTACCAAGAAATTGAGCGAAATTATCAAGATTTCCAATGAAAAACCAAGCACTTAGTATCAAAACAAAAAGAAGAACGACTCCAGCAAAAATCAATATTTTCTTCAATTGATGACAACTCCAACGAGTATGATATCGCCATCGACTTTTAATCATTTTTTCTAATAATTTTGCCAAAAGGAAATGCCATACAAAAAAATATTAAAAAAAGTAAAAATAAAAAAAGAAAGAAGGGTAGATGCCTATGCATCTATTGGTACTGGCGAGTTCCACTCTGGACTGTAGATGATGAAGTTTGGATCACCGTATATACACTGTACTGTTGAAACTTGCATTGATGAGCTCCCATACATGGATGTTGGATCGCTTGTGGTGAAATCTCTGAAGTGAAGCCAGACTTGTTTTGAAAATGCAGGACCAATTGGTTCTCCGTAGATAAACATGTCTTTAAACATCTCGTCATCTTGTAAATCTGCTTCAGGGCAGAGTCCAGATTCTGCATTTCCATAGTAGATTACTGATCCGTGATCAAGATAAACCAGAGGACCATCTGCATCAGCAGTAGTACAAGACATGTAAAAGATCGCATTGCTTCTTAGATTCCCAAAAAGTTCATCGTTATAGTCGAAATGGATAAAATCATAGAGATTTGCTGGTGCAGCATTATACCATACCATACCATTGTTTCGAGAAGTTTTCCAGTTATCGTAACTGTATCCACGCCATGAATCCCACCAGATTTGCTCAGGGTAGTTACAGAACTCTGTCTGATAGTATTGTGCTGAAACACCGCTTCCACCAGTTCCATGACCAGAATAATACATGGCACTTGCACCATCATTCATACGTTCCAGATGGGCATCCCAAAGACTGTGACCTTCATAGGTTCTCCCATGTGAACCAAATGATTTCTTTACTTCTCGACTTGAATAGATCTGATGTGATTGTCCATCATTGGTTTTCCATGATCCGCCATCGGGGAAGTTCATTAATTGAGTAGTTGTGATATCTCGATTTGGATTTGCAAATATCAATGCAGGATATAAGAGGTTTCTTGCAACCATTGCTGAAGTATACGCCGGGGTTTTACCTATAATTTGACCTGCATATGAATTGTTACCCATCATGACCGAGTGTGCCTGTATATAGATATCTTTCCGAGGTGCAACAAAACAGTATCCCTCTTGCCCTTCAAGATCAAGCCCAAGACCTTCAATCCAATCATGAATTCCACCATGCAATGCCTCATTCCAATATCGTTTTGCATCAAGTCCAAATGGTGGAAGATCACCCTCACCTGATGTGAGGAATTTAAGCATTTGAATGAGGATCTGGATTTTATTTTGCTCAACTGGTTCTGAAGCTAATGGCAGTCCTGCTACTGAACGAGATCCATGATAAAAATCTCCAGCCCACAGAGACCAGGTTTCAATTCGATCCGCCATTCCGGCAGGATTCACTTTTGTCCTTAAGATTCCATCTACTACTGCATCGCCAATACGTAGAACTGGTGAGGCATGATAAGCAGCGATCATTGCAGCTGGTGCAAAGTATCCGTTTTGCATTGGTTGAATTGTTGAGTCTCCCTTCGAGTATTTAATCGATGTTATGGTGATATAATTCTCGGAGTGATCATAGGCTTTAATGTAGTCAACGATTTCCTGCATTGTGGTAAGATCTGTCTCGACAGTTGGTAAATCTCCTTTCACACCGCTTCCGATTCCACCTCGTTCAACAAATATTACCTCATTCACTCCCAGGGCATTAAATGCAGCGGTCGTCTCAGAAGGTACACTATCCTCAGTGACATATAATAATGGCACATGTTCTTGTGATGCAATGACTGCAGCGTTTGCAGCAGAAATTGTTGCATCAGCTCGATCTGGATTTGTTATTGTCAACTCAGCTGTAATATCATATGTTATATCCGGCCCTTCTGCATTTCTTGGGACAACAATAGCTGTCCACATTCCTTTTTCAGGATGAAGAACTTCAGCCGAAAATTCAGTACTTAGTCCAGGATTCCATGTTCTCCATGCGTCAAAACCGTGTACTTCTGGGTCAAAATGACATCCATTCCAGACATGAATTGGATTAACTGGTCCATTCCATTGCGGTATATCAGGTGCCCGCAAATGTCCTTCTGGATCAATGAGGAAAACGACGAGATCAGAAGGCGTATCAGTCTCAACCTTGACATTTATGACTGAATCTGAGTCACGCACTCTGAATCGGTGTCGATCACCTGCATATTTGGTGATTTCAAAGTTCCAATTACCTGTAATTCTGTTTGTTCCAGCAGTCCAAACACCCATTCTTGTTACTGGGAAATAAAGATCTGTTTTAGGGCCATCTCCATCATATGTATAAGGCCACCAATCTGCCTGAAACTGCATAAAATGAGGTAGAATTGCATTCAAACTTGGTTCAGCACCACCAGATGACATACTGACATTTATTGCTCCCCATTTTGGTTGTAGGAACATTGGATATCCATAGGTGCCGCCGATGTCTTGTATTCTCTCATCGTCGTTATCTAAGGTTTCTACTTCAGTTTCTCGTTTGAGTGTCTTTGTTTTACTTATTACTGTGTTTATTGTATCTTCATAGGTGCTTCCATCAATTGCGACAACAGCAAGATCAGACGACTCCCAGTTTTGTGTTGCGATCTCAGCTGCAGCCTCAATAGGATCACTAGGAACATTATATACCAGAGAAGATTTTCCGTAGGCATTAAGATAATCATTCCAGTCATCAATTACGTATTGAGTCGTATCGTCAACAACGCCTCGGTCGAACTCGGTTTCATAATAATTGGTTGATGTGTCATCGCCTTCGTAGAGAACAGGAGCTAAATACCGATCTCCACCCTCTAGATAGTTAGTCGCTGGTATCGAAGCCATATATCCAAACTCATCCTTGTTACTATCTGGATCGTCGGCTATAATGAAGGTTTTAGCAATTGGCGTTATATCAGGTTGAGGTATCGGGCCCGGTGGTGCCGGGACACTAGTTTCGATAATAAATTCAAGTTCATATGGACCTGAACCGTATGAATAATAGTCCCACTCGGTTGGTTGAGGGCAATCAACCCATCCTGGGAAGATATCTATTTTTACCCGCCATTCCCCAGTTTCATCAGCTGGATAAAGAAGTTCATCATCGTAATAATATTTCTCCTCATAAACAAGTTCTTCACTAGGGTTATAGAGGTGTATATCAAAATCGGCGAGGTAGGCAACTGTTCTCATGTTTAAATTAAAATGAATGCCATCTCCATCTTCGACATCAAATTTATACCAATCATATGCATCGTTCATATCAAGATAGCCATAATATTCCCCTGGAGTAATTATGGTAGCATCGGCAAAGTTATCACCTGCATCACTGGCAGTTCCTGCATCGTTTTGTCCATTTAATTCAACGGTGAAAGAGTATTGGGCTTCCCCGGTACCACTTACGTATAACATACAGATGTACCATCGACCGGTATAATCTGCAGTATATGTTATTGATTCCATAGTGCTGTCTGGGTTTGTGGAACTATCTCTTTCAACTTCATCTTCATCCCATAGACTCAGATCATAATCATGTCCTGTGGGAGGAGTCATTGTAATTACGATTTCTTGACCGTCACAAACAGTAAAAAAATACCAATCTTGGTCATCGCTTGAGCTTAATTTTCCGGTTCTTCCCCGGCCTGGTGTATCATCGAGTACTTCACCGGGATATATTGCAGCTGCTTTATTAATTTCATCTCGAGCATCTTTCTTGTATCCTGCATCATCATTTGAACCATCTTTGCTAATAGGTACAGGATCAGGATCCACATCATAGTTTCGATCTAACATAAATGATTGGAACTCTTCCTCTGTTGAAAACGGATTGCGATAGATCGTATTATCTTGTTCAGAAATTGAGTTTTCATTATGCGCCATATAAGAGCTTGCCGGAGCCAAAAACATCGCTCCTAATAGAACTATAGTTAAAACAACGGCCTGTATTCTTATCTTTTTATAATTCATATTTTTACCCCCGTTTTTTTTTAAAATTTTGATGTTAGCTCATTATATGTTACTCTTATATATATATGTTTCGCATAGTTTTCTAAAACTTTGCGAATTATAAATTAATGGTATTTTCTTCTCTACTGCCTATTGTTTTTTATTTTAACATCGCATTTTGATACATGTGTAATACGTTTGCTTAACAATTGTGAAACTATTCTTTTTTGTCATATTTATTAACTTATTTTAATAAATTTTTATTGGTATTTCGAGCATGAAAATAATTTTGTCACTACATTTATAAACAAATGATCCATCCAAAACCAAGCCATGTCCCCCACATCAATATTAATCTATATCCTCTATGTTCTCCTCCCAATATTAGCACTCTATATCGGATATTTAGTCGTAACAAAAGCCTTTAATGATATGGGTTTTAACTCGTTTGAAGCAATCATTATCGTTTTCGTCTCGTTCATACTTGGTGTAGGACTAGTCGATGAATATGTTGGATTTAGTTTTTCTAATATCCATTTATTTACTTATAACAGCTGGCTTGTCGGCATAAATACAGGCGGTGCTATAATTCCGATCATCATTAGCATTTACCTTGCTATAAAAAATAAGCTTATAACAAATAAAATACAATTATTGAAGATCTTACTGGGAATAACAATTGTTGCTATTATTACCTACTACGTCACAGCAGTTGATCTCCAAAAAGGCATAGTATCTAAGTTTCCATATTGGCTCCTTCCAGTATTTTTTGCAAGCCTCGCATCTATATTCTTAATGTGGAAGGATAAACGCAAAGCAGCACCATTTGCATATATCTGTGGAACAATGGGAGTTTTGATAGGAGCTGATGTTGGACATCTTTGGGAATTGGTTCGGATTCAAATACCATCAGCTAGAAATGCAGTCATCGGTGGCGCTGACATTTTTGACATGGTATTTATTACAGGGATACTTGCAGTCGTTGTTGATGGGATTTTAATATATCAAGAAAAAAGAAAAGGAAGCACATAAGATAAAGCAGAGTATGTTGAGTTTTTACAGACGTTATGGTGCTGCAGTAAAATATTTATCTTTAACGTCTTATTATGTTTCGAAATACTTAATAAATACATTATATTTTACCCTGAGTGATTTTAAAAGAAAAAGAGGCTTAAAATGGACGGTGAATCTATCGAAGATTTGATAACAAAAAAAGATGAATATCAAGAAAAAGCAAATGATTTCAGGAAGAAAAGAGATTATTTGCACGATAAATCAAAGAAAATGGCAAATGAAAGAGATGACATTAACGCAAAAGTACGGCAGATGAGAAATCAAATAAATGAACATAAAAGAAAAAGAGATGAATATAACGAACGAGTAAAACATGCAAAAGAGCAGAGAAATGAATTGATAAAAAATCATTTCGAATTAAAAAGGAAAATCAAAGATTTAGAGCGAGAGAGATCAACAAGCTCTGGCGTGAGTTTAAACCAGCTAAAACAAAGTCTCAGAAAATTAGAAAACGAGCAAATGACTCAACCTATGTCTGCTCAGAAAGAGAAAAAATTAATTGAAACAATTAAAGGAATTCACCTCAAGATAAAAGAGCAAGAAGAAAAGTTAAATAAAGATCCGAAACTTAAAAAAGCAGTAGACGAAGAAAAAACAACAAAACAGAAAGTAGAAAAACAACATGAGATCGTTGAAAAAATGGCGAAAAAAGCCCAAGAGGAACATCAAGGTATGATTGAATTACTCACTCAACTTGATAATTTTGTAAAAAAAACAACAGATATCCAAGAGAACATTGTTATGACAAAGATGCAAGCAGACAAGGTTCATAAAGAATTTATTGATAATGTTAATAAAATCCATGAACTGGAAAAAAAGATTTCTGGTGTTGAAAAGAAGAAAGTTGTCAGTAGAAAAATTGCAGATGTTTCCGCTGCTCAAAAAGAAGCAGATAAAATATATGAACGATTTAGAAATGGAGAAAAACTCAGCACAGAAGATATCTTGATTCTTCAGAAAGCAGGATTAATGTAACAAAATAACCTAGTTGGAGGGAATTGCATGTCATGTGAGCTTTGCGGAAGGGAAAGTAAAGGATGTAGAGCAGCGCTTGTTGATGGCGTGAAAATGATGTTATGCCAAGATTGTATGAGACATGGCGAAGGCGTAGCTGATATTGCAAAAACACCGACAAGCGTTGAACGAGTTGTTTTTCAACGAATAAGAAAATCTACGCCAAAAGATATCTACAAAAACATGGAAAAAGAGCTTGTATCAAACTGGTCTGATGTCATTAAAGAAGCAAGGGAAAAAAAGGGACTGACAAGAGAGGAACTCGGCTTTAAAATAGAGGAGAGAACCGTAACAATTTCAAAGATTGAAAATGGAGATTTACGTCCTTCTGATAAAATTGTAAAAAAACTTGAAAAAGAACTTGGAATCTCCCTTCTTGAGACAGTAAAAGAGGTTTCTACAGTCCATCATTCATCTGAAGGTATGACGTTAGGTGACTTTATAAAACATGAATAAGTAAGAAGCATGAAAAGAAATGATGTATCAAATGCAATAAAAGCTCTTAAATCAGGGAATCTTATTGTTTATCCAACTGATACATTATATGCATTAGGTGCCGATATTTTTTGTGATGATGCAGTAAAAAAAGTGTTTCAGCTAAAAAAGCGTCCATTTTCTAATCCGTTGCCGGTGGCTGTTGCAGATTTTGATGAAATGACAAAGATTGCATTTACAAATGATAATGTAAAAAAAGTTGTTGAACATTTTTTACCAGGTCCTCTGACAATTATCCTCTATATAAAAGATTCAGTTTCACATGTCCTTACCGGTGGTCTTGATAAAATTGCGGTAAGAATTCCAAATAACGATATCGCTCTGGATTTGTTATCAGCATTTGGTCCGCTGATTGTTACAAGTGCAAATATACATGGAGAAAAAACGCCATATGTTATAAAGGATATAATGATGCAGTTTAATACAGAAGTCTCAGTATATCTTGACGATGGTAAATTATCTGGAGAACCCTCAACAATTGTTGATTTGACCTTGGAAAAACCAACAATTATTCGTAAAGGACTTATCACTAACAAACAAATATTGGATGCGATTGGTAATGGATGAGGAGATCTATGAAAAATATAGACGTGCAGGAAAGATTGCAGCGGAAGCTAGAAAGTATGGTGCAAATCTGATAAAACCTGACGTTCGTTTTATAGATGTTGTAAATAAGGTAGAATCCAAAATTCTTACACGTGGTGCAGGTATTGCATTTCCAATAAATATTGCGATTAATGAAATTGCTGCTCATTATAGCCCACGAAATGATGACATGTTCGTTTTTAAGAAGGGAGACATTGTAAAGCTGGATGTTGGCACCCATATTGATGGCTATATTGCAGACACTGCAGTGACCGTTGAAGTGGGAACAAACAAGTATGAAAATATGATTAAGGCATCAAGTGATGCATTGGATGTCGCAATAAATCTTATGAAGGCAGATGTTGATCTTTCAGAGATTGGTAAAAGCGTACAAGAAGCAATAACCTCCTATGGCTACAAACCCATTGATAATCTCACAGGTCATAGCCTTAAGCAATATGAACTGCACTCCGGACTGTCAATCCCAAACATTGCAAATAGCTCTCAGAGAGGAAAACCAAAAGAAGGTGATGTCATTGCTATTGAACCATTTGCAACCAATGGAGCAGGTCACGTTATGTCAGATGTAGGAAGTAATATTTATCTTTGCAATAAATCGTTTCGATCAAGAATTATCAGAGACAACAGATCGAGAATAATATTTAATAAAATGATGGAGAGATTTAAAACACTTCCTTTTGCACAACGATGGTGTCATGATCTCATATCAGATAGGGTTGATCCCTTACTAAAAAGACTAACTTTTTTAGGACTTATCAGACATTATCCTCAGCTTATTGATGCAAAAAAAGGAATTGTTACACAGAAAGAACATACCGTTATTGTACAAGCAGATGGATGTGAGGTGATAACATAGTAACGAAAAAAAACGAGCCGAAACATAATACAAAAATCATTCAACTCGAAGAACTTACTTGGAAACAGATCGATAAACTTGATAAAAATAAAACCATTTTGTTTATCCCAATAAGCCCTCTGGAGGAACATGGTCCGCATCTCCCTGTGGGAACTGATCTATTAACAGCATGTGATGCAGCAAAAGAAGCAATAAAAGCTCTGAGTAAAAAGAAGCCGAAGATAACTTCTGTTTTATTTCCAGCAATACCTTTAGGTTATACAAAAATGGCGGCTTGTTTTCCAGGTACAATACCTACTAAAGTCAAAGTTATTAAAACCATCATTAATGATATCTGTTCCTCGCTAGCAAAATATGGATTTAAATATTTTGTAATCTGTACATTTCATATGGATCTAGGGCATCTCAAAGGGATTTATGCAGGTAAAAACAAAGCAATGAGAACATATGATGTTAAAATCTCTGAACCCTGGGGACCATATTTTTATAATAAAGAAGTGGAAAAACGTGAACCAAAGGTAGGTTTTGATACAACAAAGGAGGTGCATGCTGGTTTTCGAGAGACATCTCTAATGAACTATCAATATCCCTATCTTGTTGATGCTTCTTATAAAAAATTGCAAAGTATTCATCGTGATCTGTATTCACCACGCTTTATCGGAAAAACATTCAAAGATATAGGTATAGAAGATGGCTATGTAGGTAGTCCTGCTCGTGCAGATAGTAATTACGGACGATGGTATTTCCACGAGATAGTTAATACCTATGTTGAATCAGCAATTGATTTGATTGATGGAAAAGAAGTTCCAGAATTACCAAAACATGCAAAAAGATTAATGAAATCCATGTTTTGGCTGTAATATTAAAAAAATTTAATTTTTTTTAAGAAAAATCTGCACAATATTTATATACTATGGCATAGATTAAAACAAGAAGGAGTGGAAAAATATGAAGAAAGGTATAATTATTATAAGTTTTATAGTAGCAGCTATAGTTGTATTAACTGCAGTTTCTTCTGCTGTTGTATCTGTTGATCCAGAATATGTAATGAATCAAGATAAAAAGTTAGTTGAGATGAATAGATACGGTTATAATGGAAAGGATACTATTGTAACTGAATTTACAGAGGATGAAATAAAATATTTAAAGACATGTCTGATCAAACTCGATGAAGCTCTATCGAAAAATGATGAACAAGAGATTTTAAAATATGAAAAGATACTCAATGAAAAGGGCATCTTTGGGAAAAAACATCAAAATATTGGTTCTGATTCATTATTTTCACGCTTGTCACCAATGCAAAGATTACGTCCAGAGCCACTTAATGATGACCTTTCAAACTCATTTTGTTACGTCCATGCAGTAGGTGAGGGTATTATGATCTTTACAATAGGCGCAATTCTCTCAGAAATATTATATGATATTCTATCCAATGCCTCTTCTATATGGGAATTGTTAGCTCTTGGGCTTGTTCTTCTCCCATTTTATGTTTTGGTATTTCTTGCAACACATTTAATTCCTTTTAGGATATTACTGCCAGTTGGCACCTTTGGCGTTGAAAATGGGACAATTTCAACAATTGGTCTAGATGGTTTTAAAACAAGAGAAATTGTTGCAAATATGACACAACTTATTATTTATGGATTTACAGGCATAACAATAAGTTTACCTGGCACAGATACATCAGATGAGTTTTTATTTGTCTCAGGATTTGCATTCAAAGCAGAAGAAGCCTAGATAAAAGATACATGTTTATTGTTGAATAATATTCAAAAAATAATTTAACGAGTCTCATATCCAAAAAAACTAGGTTATAGTAATTTTGTAACATGATATTGGGATAAGTTTATAAGATATAAGACACATATTATTTTAATAAATATAATCAGGGGGATTATATGAATATAGAAAAAAAAATAGTAATTATTGGAATATGTGTTCTATTGTTTTGTATGCCAGCTGGTGTTAGCATTGTTGATTTCAACCAACCTATTTTTGGCGATAAAGAAGGAATCATCTCAGAGATGCCTCTTGGAGATCCTCCTAGTTCTTTTGACTTACGGGATGTTGGTGGCGAAAACTATGTCACCTCCGTAAAGAGTCAGCAAGGTGGTACCTGTTGGGCACATGGAGCAATGGCTTCTATGGAAGGAAATCTCCTTATGACTGGTAATTGGGCAGCTGCGGGTGAAACAGGAGAACCTAATCTTGCTGAATATCATCTTGACTGGTGGAATGGATTCAACACATTCAACAACGATGACGATCTAGGTGGTGGGGGTCTCACGGTCCATGAAGGCGGTGATTATCGAGTAACTTCTGCATATCTTACCCGTGGTGAGGGTGCTGTAAGAGATATCGATGGGCAATCATTTGACACACCACCAGCTAGATATAATCCCAGCTATCATTACTATTACCCACGGGACATCGAGTGGTTTGTTGCAGGACAAAATCTCAGCAACATCGACACCATCAAAAACAAGATCATGACGGAAGGAGTCCTTGGAACCTGCTTGTGTTCTAATGGTGCGTTTATTCAAAACTATATACATTATCAGCCTCCCAGAAGTGACATTCCTCCCAATCATGCCGTATCAATAGTTGGCTGGGATGATGAAAAGGCGACTCAGGCTCCTGAAGGACCTGGCGCATGGATCGTCAAGAACAGCTGGGGAGATAATTGGGGTTTTGACGGCTACTTCTGGATTTCTTATTATGACAAATGGGCATGTCAGGAACCTCAGATGGGAGCCGTCTCATTTCAAGATGTCGAACTTCAAACATATGGATATATCTACTATCATGATTATCATGGCTGGCGGGATACAAAAACAGATATTACTGAAGCGTTCAATGCTTTCACCGCCACAGGAGATGAACAACTCCGAGCTGTAAGCTTTTATACTGCAGAGGACAACGTAGACTACCTGGTAATAATCTATGATCGCTTCGAAAGTGGTGAACTATTGGATGAACTTTCTTCAAAATCAGGAACTATTGGCTATACAGGATTTCACACTATTGATTTAGATGCTTCTGTGGAGCTTACTACTGGTGATGATTTCTATATTTATGTAGAACTATCCCACGGTGGTCATGCGTTTGACCGAACATCAGATATCCCTGTATTACTTGGTGCATCAACACGAACGATTGTTCAATCTGCAGCAAATCCTGATGAGAGTTATTATCATGATGGTTCAGAATGGGTTGATTTCTATGATTTTGAATTTAATGATTCATCATGGGATCATACTGCAAATTTCTGTATTAAAGGTCTGATTATTGGAGAACATTTCGCTCCATTCCTTGAAATAGAATCTATCTCAGGTGGCATTGGAATCAGCGCTATTATTAAAAATATTGGAGATGCCTCTACAGCAGATGTTGAGTGGACAATTACGGTTACTGGTGGAATATTTGGTTTGATAAATGTGACAGAAACAGATGTTGAAGCATCACTTGGTATTGATGAAGAAATAACCATACAATCAGGTCTGTTCTTTGGACTGGGGCCTATATATGTAACAGTTGAGGTAACAGCATCTGGCACAAACAAGGCAACAGCTGATGCTGAGGGGAAAATATTTATCTTCTGGACAACAATTACCTAAACACAACTACCCTCTTTTTTCCATTTTTCTATTTAAAATCTAATTAATACTTTTTCATTTTTATAAAAAATATTGGGCTATATCTCATAGGGTTCTGTTGCTGGATGCCAGTCTAAGTTAATCCAAATGATTGGTCTGATAAGCCTGCCGAATATTGCTTTTGGGAAGAAATCATATCCTGTATATTCATCCAGTCCTATCCAGTCGTCCCAATAATTATAATCCCAGTTATTCCAAAGAGACAATTCATAGTAGGCGTTGAAATAGTTGTCAATGAAGTTGTTATGGTAAATGTCGTTTTGTTTGTCAAAAAGACGTTCAAGAAATAACCCATAGTTTGAGTTGCCTGATATGTTGTTGCCTACAATGGTATTGAGATGACAGTATGATGTAAGTGTGATGCCATCGTAATTTTCAGAAATAATGTTTCCGTTAATATCATTACTTGATGACTCTTCAAAAGTGACTGCTTGTTTATTGTTTGTAACTGTGTTATCCCTTATCGAGTTGGAATCCGAAGTTACAAGATAGATGGCGTAATCACAGTCGGTAAATGTGTTTTCTTTAATGGTGTTGGATTGTGAATCCCAGAGATGAATGCCTTCAGTGTTGTTCATAAAAATATTGTTACTGATTATATTGTGATGCGATCGGATATAGAGTCCTGCATCTTGGAAGTAGCTTCCGCAGTTTTGTATGGTAAATGTATGAATTGTTACCTGATTTATTGTAATGCTGATAACTTTTCCATTGTTTGAACCGTCAATAATTGTTATATCTTTTTGTTCACCGATCAAATTTATTTTTTTATTTATCATTATATTTTCAAAATATGTTCCATTGAAGACAAAAACCGTATCATCAGCATTTGCATTATCTATTCCATCTTGGATAAATTGATAGGGATAGTCAATTGTTCCATCCCATGGTCCTGCCGTGTTGTCATCATCGACGTAGATGATGTTTCCACCAGTTGAATCTAATGGAAATATATCATGTGAGATATTTTTTTTAAATGTACTTGTTCCAGATGCGGCAATACTTGTCCCTAAGAGTAAAATGAGGAGAGAGAATATTGTTGTTAGTCTCACCAAATAATCTTTCTTCATTATTTCCAACCCTTTTATCTAATATTATTAGATGTTATAAATGTTACTGATAAGATATTATTTTGAAACATGTTTTACGGGTTTTACTTCTTCTTCAAGATTTATCCAATATACCGGCCATCAATTCACATTAAAAAAAATGAAAAAATTAAAAAAAATAGATGAAGGTTATTTATTTCTCATCCCAAGTATAGGGGATATCTCGGTATTTGTCAGATACTTCTTTGATTTCTAACAAAGCACCTTTTTTAGAGATTCGTACAACATCGACCATATTACGCCTCCCGGCAAATCTAATATACCAATATAATCAAATATATCTCAATACTATAGTAATACGCTGCTTCTATTTAAATGTTTTTTTAAAAATAAATATTGTAACATGTGTTGCATTATTGAATAATATTAGCCAGCTTTACTCTGTTGTTCGGGTGAACAATTACCTCCTTTTTAACCAATATCATTTTTATCATATATGGACAATATTTATATATACGTAGTAAATTATCATTACATTAACGTTTAATTCACGACGTGTAAAGCAAAAAAAAAATATAAAAGAGGGATTTTATCGAGGTAACAACACAATGTATGATTATGCATTTGATGTAGATCTTGCACGATTCGCAATTGTCATTGGCCTTTTTATTACCATATTATTTTATGAAAGATTGAAAATAGCACCTGGAGGAATGGTTGTTCCTGGATACATTGCATTATTCATAAACCATCCTGAACAAATATTTTACACATTTTTAATTGCTTTTTTGGTGTATTTAATTGTCAGTAAAATACTGATGAAACATATGATTCTTTTTGGAAGGAGAAGATTTACTATTACCGTTTTAACAGGTACGATATTTGTAATCGCAACAGAAACATTTGTTCACTCATATCTCACATTTGAACCATTCATTGGATTTGAAATTATAGGTATAATTATACCCGGACTTATCGCAAACGAATTTGTTCGTGAAAACAAGCCAGTTTATGTACTCAGTGCAATATCTTTTATTTCCCTTTTGACATTTGGTTTTATTTGGATTACAGCCCAGATATATTATCTATTCTCATTACAACCCATAAATACTTATCTGCTAGGTCTTTTTATTGCTGATTTAATAATTTTAACCACTACTACAGTATATCTTCTCTTTTTCTTTAATTGGGAAAAATATATTGACATTGGAAACAAGATAATCACTTCAATAAAACTTGCCCTAAGAGATGGGCTACATTTAGAGAAACGGGGTGGCAGCAGTGATTATTGAAGGAACACTAATGCTAGGAGGATATATTGCACTGCTATTTTATCTTACAAATGAGCAAAAAAATCACAATAAACGAATCTCTAAAATAAAATATAGAATTCATATAAATGGCATCCGTGGAAAATCAAGTGTCACAAGACTCATTGGGCAAATTCTTAGGGAAGCAGAAATAAAAACTTTTACAAAAACTACTGGTACTGCAGCAAGGATTATTGATCATAAAGGAAAAGAAAAACCAATTAAAAGACGAATTGCAATAATAACTGAACAAATCGATATCGTAAAACAAATAGAAAAACATGAACCAGAAGCATTAGTTGTTGAATGTATGGCTATTTCACCCCAGTTGCAAAAAGTGTCTGAAGAAAAAATGATTCAGGCAACAATTGGTGTTCTTACAAATGTCCGTGAGGATCATCAGGAGAAAATGGGATGGACTCTTGAAGAGATAACACATTCTCTTTGTGAATTTATTCCAAAAAACGGCATTCTTGTCTGTGGAGAACAAAACCCCGACCTTGTTAAAATTATAAAAAATCGAGCGAAAGAACAAAACACACAGTTAATTGCTGCTGATAAAAGACTTTCAATGGAAGATAGAGAAATCATCAGAACACTCAGTTTTATAGAACACGAAGAAAATGTCTGTGTCGCATTAAAGGTTGCAGAGGTTTTAGGTATTGATAAAGAAACTGTAAAAAAAGCTTTGTTAAAAGCTCAACCAGATCCAGGTGCCCTTAGGATTCATAAGAAAAAGGTTAACGGTAAAAAATTATCTTTTATCAATGCTCATGCAATAAACGACAGAGAATCAATTCTAAAGGTTTATGCAATGCTTAGAAAGCAAGGTCATCTTAATAAAACAAATATAGGTATTCTCTACAACCGACATGACCGCCCTGAGCGTGTAGAAACCTTTGCAGATGTCACATCAAAACAAATGAAATTAGATGCAATAATTCTCCTTGGATATTACAAAAGTCAAACAAAAGAAAGGCTAATTAAAAATGGATTTCCCGAACATAGCATATTTGAACCGCAAAGAGAAAACCTTGATTATTTACTACAGCTTATGTCAAAAATCTCGGGAGAGAAATCAGATATTGGGGAGTCAAATATCCTTGGAATGGTAAATATACACGGAAATATAGTTAAAAGTTATATTAAGTATTTTTCAAAGTAAAATAAGCTAAGATTTAATTTTTTAAAAAAGAACTTTAATAGGGATACATTAATGGATATCGATCTTGGTTAGGAGGGTTGTTTCCGAAGATATCGCCTGGTGTGTCTCCAATTCCATCCTCATTTGCATCAAAACCTTCATAATCATCCCAATAATTTCCTCCTGAAGGATAGCCGTTATCCCATTGGTTAGTGCTTTTATCAAACGCATTATTAACATTGTCAATTAAAGTATTATGAAACAGGAGATTATTAGAGCTGGAATGCCAAATATATATCCCAAAATTATTGCTTGAAATGAAATTTTTTGATATATTATTACAAGGAGCGTGTTTTAGAAATACACCTCTTTTATTGTTTGAAATATTATTTCTCATAATTGTATTATTACTGCAATTTATTAAATGAATACCACGTTTATGTTTTGATATATTATTTCCAATTATATTGTTATTATCTGAGAGTATTTTAATTCCTGAATAACGAAAACTACTTCCGCTATTTTGTATAGTAAAATTACTAATATTTACTCGATCAGAATTGATACAGATAACATATCCCTCTTGACTGCCATCGATAATAGCTTTCCCCCTATTTTCGCCAATTAAATTGATGGATTTATTTACATCTACATTTTCATAATATATTCCATTATAAACATAAACAGTACCAAAAACTGGAGCAGCATTGATTCCGTCTTGAATTTTATTAAAGTGGGTTTCTTGCCAACCAGGTGTAGAGCTGTTATAGTCATCATCAACGCAGATAATATCATTAACTTCAGAATGTGTTATATTAAAACCAAATGCATAAGAGAAGCTATATTGACATTCTTCTTCTGCTGATGTAAATGACCATAATTGATAATTGTATATGGTCCCTGGGGATAGCTGTGTATCTTCGTAGTTGTTTCCTGTTCCATTATAGATTTGAGTTCCATCTCCCATAATCCAATTTGGAATAGTTTTTCTTTCAATGATGGTGTAATGAGCACCAACGCCTTTGTCCCACGTCAGATTTATCTGAGTAGTATTATAGGTTTCAACTAACAAATCCGTTGGAACATTTGGTTTTGTCATAAATTTCATTTGTGAGCCATTAGATGAATAAATAGAGTTTTTTGCATACGCCTTATAATAATAGACAGTTCCTGGAGTAAGATCAGTTATTGTCTCATTGAACTCATCAAATTTTCTATGTGGATATGATTTGTATGTCTCTGATGAATATGTGGTAAGATTACTGATGTATCCTTGTAGAGCTGTATGCATTGTGCTGTCAGCATATTCTTTGATTCGATTTTTTGCTTCACTTTCGTCTGCACATGTCATAATAGTATCCATAAGGTTTTCATATTCATCAAAGGTAAGATTCTCGTTATGAAATGTGTAGTTATGGATTTCGTGAACTCTTGAGCGGTAATATCTATTTGTTGAATACTCTGCATATGCTTGTTTTACATCTGTATATGCCTCGATTCCGTCTCCTTCTGTAAAATTAGAGGGAATATCAAAAGTTGACTCAAGATAAGATGCTCCAAGAGGAAGAAAAAGACTTAGATGTGTTGTTTGACCAAATGAAAGCCAGCCGATATTAAGCGCTCCATCATAGCTCTCATTCCCACAAACTGCTATCATCGCAGAACGAGCTGTTGATTTTGATATTCCTTGTGCATAATAAGTTCCTGTGTATCCGTATGGTTCACTATAGGTTCCATAGCCTGAATCTATATCTTTTGCAAGTCTTTGAGTCACATCTCTCCAATTAATAAGATCGTCTTCTTCACTACTGTTATCATTATTTATTATGTCGTTGATTTTTTCTCGAACTCGTATCATTTTACTATCTGAATCACCGTTACAATGAATTGCATTTCCAAGTGCAACCCATGTATTGTTCACCCATGTAACATTTGTCCAACCATCTGCACCAAGAGTAACAATTGCACCAACACCTTCTTCTGCGCTTACTATTCCAAGCTGACTAGTAAAGGTACCATGTTTTGCAAGATACATTGCGGCATCATATACAGTAGAAAAGTTACCTAACACGTAGTGCATATCTCCATCTTCACTACCTGTTGCCTCGTCACTAAGGAACCATCGTTTATCAGGATCTACACTACCAGATATGTCGAAATTTCCAATGGCAAGTCCTTTTTCATTGATACCCATCCTACACATACCATATGTTTGACCTATTCCATAATATGAATAATTTGTTCCAGTGTAAAAATAAGGTTTCTGATTATTTACATTCATATGTCTATTCTTCCAGAAAATACTCCTATTATCTTTAACACAACTACCTGTTGCAATCAGTCCTGCACATTCGGTTTCAAGATCATAATCATCCCATTCAAACCATATGCTACAGTTTTCTTTTCCGTCATCAAAAAGATATCCCCATAGTTTTGCACTTGTGTTTGTCACTTCTGTCGTTTCGTTAGTTGTAACTATTGGTTTTGTTGGTATTGGGATGCCTTCAACAGTTTCTAATTCTAAACCCAATACTGGATCTGAAGAATAAACACCGCTAGCTGACATGATAAGAGTTACTGAAATAAATACAGCGATTATTCGAAAAGCAGGAATTTTATTGAAGGTGCTTTTATTCATTTTTAACCATTCCAAACAGGTATAGTTATGTAAATTCAAATATTATCATTTAATTTAAATGTTTGTATTATGATAAATTTGCTTTTTAGGCTAATCATTATGTTGCTGAGCGATAAAGGGTACAGTTCTGATAAGCATACATCCAGCACCCTTTAGTAGGATCTAAAACATCCGTGAAATCATAACCTTGATCGATCTCATCCCATTCATACACAAAACCAAGGAGGATATTGTTATCAACAGCTTGCTGCCATGTATTTTCTATTTCATTATGAAATACAGTAATATTTTCCTTCTCAATCGAAGCATTATACGGTACGCCAATGAGATTCCACGCTGTTGATAAATCTGTTATAAAGCCATCGTTGTTAGTAGTACTTACAATCATTAAATCACAACTATCATATGCATACATCCAATACCCTTTTCCAGGCATTAAAATATCTGTAAAATCGTAGCCTTGATTGATCTCATCCCAACCATATACAAAACCAAGGATGATATTGTTATCTATTGCTTCCTGCCAGCTATAATTACTTCCGCCATATGAAACAACAATATCTGTTTTATTAATGGATTCATTAAATGGAAGAGAGATAAGATTCCAGCTTACATTTAAAGATATGTTGTATATCTCAGGAGATGATGTATCATTGATAGCAAGTTGATTAGATTGTTTTGTTATGCCATCTGATTTTAGATCACTTGGTGTTACTTCACATTGCCAAACATCACCCATATTTGTTTCTTCTGAAACAATTATTGAGTTTGAGCTAAATCCATCTTTTGAATTCAAATAATTTTGAATGATTTGTTCTTCTGAAAGGGCAAATGAATAAATCTTAACTTCATCTATCACACCATCGAAATATCTGTCACCTGTGCCTCGCCTACCAATGTTTATGGGAACTCCATCGCTTTCTCTAATTGGACCTGTTGCCTCAATATTTATTGCCTCTATTGAAGCATTGAAAAATAGTTTTATTCCTACACCATCTTTGTAAGTTCCAACGATATGATACCAAGTATTTGGATTTAAAACTCTTGAACTAATACTTGTTGATGTCGAATAATAACCATCTGGAGCCACATAAAAAGCACACCAAAGTTTACCAGCACTTGTTGCACCAATTTGATAGCTCCTTAGACTAGTATTTGATCCTCTTTTATCAAGTAAAATTATGGAGCTATCAATTACACTATCTGGTTTTATCCACAACTCTATAGTCATTTCATCCCAGTTTCCATCCCCATCCAAGGTTGAATTATCTGATATAGCAATATAATCATTTATTCCATTGAAGCTGTAGGCGCCACCAATTTTACCATTACTTGTCCATGTTGCACCATGCAGATTACCATTGTTGTCATATCCTGAATAATCCTTAACTCCTGTAGAATTTCTCGAGTTAAATGGCATCAATAAATTCGTAAGTGGCATACCATCTTTATACCAATGATACGTATTGAATACTTCATCTTTATCTAAATCCATTGTGGACTGGTTATAACAAATCAGATTCTCGTCTGTTGTATTTGCTCCAAATTCTGAAATTAGAACTGGGTTATCATGTGTTGGAGAATTATTTGGCGCAAGTTCAGTTTTAAACCAAAATGTTTCATTATTCCAATCAGAACCATCAGAAGCATTTACATACCAAGTATATGTGGTATTATGTGTTATTCCTGAAATTGCACAAGTTTTTATTCCACCAAATTCACCTGGTACACTTGAGTTATCCTGACTTCCAATATTTGGATATGTTTCGATAGTATAGTTTAGAAGATCTCCATCGATATCTAAAATACTTACAGATAGTTGGGAAAGTGGAATACTAACATCAACTAACCCGTTAGATGGATATTCATTATTTATTGTTGGAGCATTATTTGGTAACACTGCTGTAGCAGATACATTATCTACATAGAATGTTCCTGCTCCTGTATCCCATTGAGCAAAGCTGATATGTGTGACACTATCTTTTGTTACTCTTGATGTTAAAGTCATTTTGTAGACATCATCAACATAAACGTCATATGTGTCAGCATATAAATTAAGATCAACTCGTATGTTATACCACTGGTCAAGATTCAAATCAGTATCAACAGCAGTAAAAGAAGTCCAGCTATCATCATTATCTATTGCAATAAGATCCATTGTGCCGTCTGTACCTCCGCCATCTTTAATAAACGCCATGTAAACGAAACGTTCGGAATCATCTGAATTTGGACCTGGCCTCGTTGGATTTGAATCATCACCTATAAGCATCCAACCACAGCGATCGGGATTTGAAATATCAAGTATCTCATCAACATATATCTCCCACTCAACCGAGAAATTACCTGTTTGTGGTTGGCTGAATTCTTGACTTAAATAAGCATTACCTGAAGCATTCCCAATGAGTTTGGCTTTCTTTCCAGCATTATCACCTACATCGGATATGTTTAGGACGAGTAATGCCGGATTGTCGTTTCTGCTTTCATACCAATCCTGAGAAGTTGCATTAAATCTAAGATCAGCACTATCGCTACAATCATTAAAATTCGAATCAACAAGTAGCCCTAGATATGGCATCCCAGTAGTGAATATAGAGGTATAATCTGCACTATATTGTTGTAATCCATTATCAGTTGTATAAGACCACAATTGATAGTAGTAACGAGTATTTTCTGATAGATCTTCATCTCCAAATTTATTATCGGTGCCATTGTAGATTTCAATTCCTTCTCCACGACTCCAGGATGATACACCAGTTTTGTTGCGTTCAATGATAGTAAAATGTGCACCATTTCCCTTGTCCCATGTTAAATTTATTTGACTTGAGTTAAATCTTTCTGATTGAATATTTGAAGGAACATCCGGTTTTGTTAAGAAATATAATTGTGTTCCGTTTGATTCAACTTGGCTATTGTTTGCCCATGCCTTGTAGTGATAAACATTTCCTGGATTAAGATCTGTTATTGTTTCATTAAATGTTCCAGAACCTTGTGGATATTTTTTATATGTATCACTCGACCAACTCGTTAAGCCATTGATATATCCATTTAATGCCCTTGGTACCATTTCACTTGCATATTCTCCAAGAATTTGTTCTACTTCGTCTTCATCTGCAGAATACATAATGGTATCCATTAGATCATCAAATGCAGTAAATGTTACATTTTCATTATATTCTGCATACTTTTGGATTTCACGGACTCTTTCTCCATAAAAATAATTACTTCCCAGATCTCCTCGCGCATAATTACGCTTTGGATTTACATATGGATGTATACCATTACCGTTATTATCCAGCGTAAAATTCGAAGGAATATCTTCAGTTGACTGCAGGCTTCCAGCGTAAATTGGGAGGAATATACTAATTTGAGTTGTTTCACCAAAAGAAAGCCAGGACATATGTATTGAACTGTTTAAACTTGTATTTCCACCAACATGTACTGTTGCTGATCTGGATGTTCTTTTTGATATCTCACCACCAGTATAGTATGGGCCATCTTGTTGTTCTTTATCTGATGTATCTTTTGCTACTCTTTGTGCGATATCCTTCCAGTTCAGCAGATTATCTCCATCACTGCTGTAAACGTCATTAGTTTCGTTGACAATAGCCTCCATTATTTCATAAGCTCTAACATCATTTCCATCCCAGTCTGTTTTATTATCGCAATACCATGCATTAGCACATCCAGCATATGTGTTATTGATCCAAGTAATATTGGTATGTCCAACTCGGTCAATAGCAACTATCGCACCAACACCTGGCTCAGAGCTTATTATCAAATATTGTCCATACTTATTATCGTGACCATGACCGTAGTTACCGTGTTTTGCAAGAAACATTGCAGTATCATAAACAGTTGAAAAATTTCCAAGAGTTATATGAAAATCATTATCTTCACTGCCACTAGCCCAATCAGTTTCATATTCCCAATTCTGAATAGTACCTCCTATATCCATATTTACCATAGCAAGTCCTTTCTCGTTTTGACCCATTCTAATCATACCTTCAGCATGACCAGTTCCAAAATAAGAATAGTTCCACCCTTGGTAGAAACGAGGTTTTTGATTATTAACACCATAATGTCTGTTTTTATGTACAATACTTCTACCATCTTTACAGACGGTACCAGTTGCTATTGTTCCCATGCAGTCACCAAGGTCATATCTATCCCATTCAAACCATACCGAACAATCCTCTCCACCTGGATCTGTTATGTTTCCCCATAGGTTTGCACTTGTATTTGTTATATCAGTTGCTATTTGTGTTTGAACTGTTGGTCTGCTACTGTTAAATGAAGCATTAACAATCTTATGTTCATTCATTGTGATAGTTAATGGATTGTCATACTCATGGCCGCCTGGTACATCACCAGTCCAGTTATTGAATGTCCAACCTAGATTTCCTGTAGCATTTAACGATACTACAGCACCATCTGAGTATGCTGCATAATCTGGGTTGATATCTACTGTTGCTTCACCTTCGATGTTTATCGTTAGTGTATATATCGCGGTATCTGAGAAATGTGTAGTTATGACTAAATCATCAGTTACAGTAATTGATAATGGGTTTTCACTGCCTGAAAGATCTCCTGTCCAATGAGTAAAAGCCCAGCCAGCATCACCTGTTGCATTTAACTCTACAACCTCACCATATGTATATGTTTCTTGATTAGGATCTAAAACAACATCTCCACTTCCATCATAGTTTATAGTCAACACATATTGATCCTGAGAGAAGTTAGCGGTAATAACTGTATCATTAGTCATAATGATAGATGTTGGATTTGTATTACCACTGAGTGCACCTTCCCAATGATCAAACGTCCAACCAGGTTCTGAAATTGCATATAGCTCAACTATTGTACCATTAGAATATGTTGACTCACTAGGATTGATATTTACTATTCCATTACCTGAAATGTTAACATCTAATGTGTGTCGCTTTTCTGCTGGGGCAAATACGTTGTCTACATAGAAATCTCCTCTGGCAGTTCCTCCTCCTGAGAAGCTGATATGTTTCACAGAATTTGAAACATAACCTGAATATCTAGGGATGTCATCACCTTCAAGAACATCATCAACATAAATATTATATGTTGATGTGGAAACATTAATTTCAAGTCTGATTGTATACCATATGTCATAGCTTAGATTTGTTGCAACTTGTGTCCATTCATGGGTTCTATACCAAGATTGAGAACTATTTTCTCTTACTCTAAGTTCAATATCATCTCCACTATCACCCGGTGTGCGATCATAAAACGTTAGATATACAAATCGTTCACTACTTGTAGAACAAGGCCCATTGGTCCCTTGAGAATCATCTCCTATGAAAATAAGACCAGTACGATTATAATAACGATTCTGATCGACATCAAAATAACTGTTTATTCTGTCGATGTAAATATCAAGAGAAACATTAAACATACCAGATTGAGGTGTGGTAAATTCTTGTGTTAGATAAGCATAATTTGTGATTTCATCAGCTTGAATAATTGCCTTTTTTCCAGTGTTTCCACCACAATTAAAAGTGTCAAGAGCCAAAAGCATTGGTTCATTATTTCTGCTTTCATACCAATCCTGACTAGTTGCGTTATCTCTCAAATCATCGCTATCAATGCTTTCGTTAAACTCAGAATCTAAAAGTAGATTTGAACAAAAAAATGTTGCTGTTACAAATTTATCATCATCCATCATGATAGAAGTCTGATTTACAATGCCCGTGAGATTCCCGCTCCACCCAGTAAATGTCCAACCTGGATCAGCTATTGCATTTAATTCTACTATTGTGCCGTTATTATATGTTGATTCACCAGGATTTAGATTTACAGAACCGCTACCTACAATCTGAATATTTAGTTTATGTCGATCTACCGCTGGCAAGAACACGTTATCAATATAGAAATCTCCTCTTGCAGTACCACCAGCTGAGAAGCTAATGTCTGTTAAAAATTCTGAAGAATAATTTTCAAATTTAGAGATATTTTCACCTACAAGGATATCATCTGCATACACGTCATAAGTACTGTTTATAAAATCAACATCAATTCTTACCGTATACCATGTATCATACTTTAGCCCTGATGCAATAGAAGTCCAATTAGATGTGTCGTTCCAGGGTTGATTTGTATAGTTTTCTCTTGCTTTTATTTCTAAATCATTTTCCCCATCATCTGGTGTATTATCGTAAAATGTTAGGTAAATAAATCGTTCATCACTAGTTGAGCAAGGACCATTTATTTCATCAGAATCATCTCCAATGTAAATAAAACCTGTTCGATCATAATTACTATAATTACTTATTTTGTCAATAAAAATATCAAAGGATAAATTGAATGTTTCATTTTGCTTTGCGCTAAATTCTTGAGTAAGATATGCTATGCTACTTGTATCATATCCATTTAGAACAGCTTTTTTCCCTTGATTGTAGCCAATATCAGTAGTATTTAGGGTTAATAGCATTGGATTACTATTTCTGCTTTCATACCAATCCCGACCCATAGAGTTATATCTTAAATCCGTGCTATTTGTACTTTCGTTAAACTCAGAATCAAAAAGTAAAACATCTTCTGATATTCCAAAATAATCACGAAGTCCATAAGCAATACCTTCACCCCATATTTTCCAATCTGAAGTTGTCTGTGGGTTATGATCTACTGGGTACTCAGTGGTATTTGTTCTATTGTCATGAGGGTGTTCCATTATTACAGATGGATTTATTCCAAGTCTGTCGTAGACTTGCCCTGCTGATTGTGTTGTTGTGAGTCTTGATTTGTCTGTTTCAGGCCAATAAGTTCCTATGCTGTCCATGAAAAATGTTAGATTGGGATCAGCTGGATTTTGGCCTTTATAGAAAAAACAATCCTCTGTTGTGCTATGATCATGTAGATCCATAAAGACATCAGGATTCCATGTTTCTATATCTGAAAATATCCAGTTTATTTCTGGTTGCATATCGTCAACTGGCAGATTCCATTCTCTGTTGAGATCATATTGAATGCCATTTCTAAATGGGGTGTATCGACTTATGCCATAGTACACGCCTTCTACATTTACAATTGGAATTATTTTAAAGATACAGTTTTTTCTAAGTGCTTCTACAGTTGGGTTTGTTTCATTTAATAAAAAATTAATCAATCCTTCTGTAACAAAACTTGGGACTGTTTCTCCACCTTGTTGTTGAGATATAATATATATTTTGTATTTTCCCACGTCATCTATTGTTGGATCTGTAATCGTTGCAATTGTAAGATTTTGCCCTAGTGGTGTTATACCTAAACTTGAAACGTTAAGAAATGTGTTACCCTCATAGGATTCAAACAAAGAATCTCTCATTGAAACAGTATATGGTGGTATAGGTGCTATCCATATTTTATCATGTGTTGGAGCAATTTTTATTGAAAAATTTAACGCAGTTTCATTGCAAGAGATATTTTCTAGAGGAACACGTAACCAATCTTTATCATCATAGCTATACACCGGCTCCATGCTCTGCCATCGTGGAAGTCCTTCTCCAATCCCAAAGTCCTCCTGTGTTAAATTTTGTATTTCAATTGTTATGGTTTTACCTGTTGCGTTTTCCATGGAAAAATAAAACCACCAGTGTTTATCTAAAAAATTAATTGTCGAATAATTCAGGTTAGCTGTGTAGTATCGTGATCCGTTGGAATCTCCATTTTTAAAGGTTATATTTCTAAGGTTTCCCATTTCAAAGCTGCTGTTGAACACGATATCGTCATATCCTCGTTTTGGTGTTGGTTTTTTTGTTTCATTTTTCTGTATTTTTTCTTTTTTATCCTGTTTTTTATTAAGATATTTTATTTCTATGTTTTCTGAAGAAGTTGTATTTGATATATTTTGAATAGGGATTTTTTTTGTTTCATTTAAAGAAATATTTTCTGTATTAAGTTTGGTTGTGTTTTGAGGTGAACCGATAATTGTTTCAAAATTTCCACTGATAGTTGGTACGAGGCTTGTTCCAATGAACAATATAATTACAGCTAAGGCTATGCATTTTCTGTATAGGTTATTGTTCATGTTTTTCCCCAAATATATTATAATATTATTTGTTATATATAATTATCTGATATAAATCTTATGTTTATAAATAATTTGAAAAAAAATTTCATAATTCGTTAGGCAGTCGCTAAATATTTACTGATTCATTTGTCAGAAAAGAAGTGCTCAAAATTGGTGGAGCAATAGTGTTGCAACAAGATGAAAACTGACCAGACAAAAACCCATAAAAACGTTTACTAAAATATCATTTTAAGATTAAAAAGTAGTTATGGATTGCACCATATCACAAAATTACACTTAACTTATATAGATATTCTTGAAAAAATGAGTTTTTATATACTTGAATTATGAGAACGTGGAGTGAGGGTAACTCTTAATGATGCTAACGTCATTATCCTGCATTATCAATCTTTTTTATTTGTCTTAGAAAGAATAATTTTATCTACCTTTCGTTCAATACTAGATATATCATTATCTATCTTTTTTTGAGTGCTAACATCATTAAAAGATTCTACTTTTTCTGGTGTTGATTCAATTTTATGCTCATTATTTTCAAAAGTTTTTTGGCCCTCCACCATTATTTCACCAGGTTGTTTATCCATCTTTACATCAGGATTTTTTTTATAACCTATGTTTTCCCGTGTCTTTTTTAATTCTTGAATCTTTACATCAAGTTTTTCGATTTTATTTTTCTCATACGAATCTCTATTTTTTAAAGATAATTGATTATGATGTTGTGAAAAGTAATATGTAACCTTCTCTCTGAAAAATACCATAAGACAAATAAATATTGCTACTGCAAAACCAATTACTCCAATAACAATATAAATTAGGGGAAAACCTTGTTCTTCCGATTCCTGTTCAGCTTCAGAGCCAACAATAACAATAATGCTTTTGCTGTATATAATATTAGAATTGTTATCTGTTATCTCAAGGGTAACAGTATATGTTCCAGGAGCTGCATACTTGTGAATTGGACTAATACCCGTTCCATTTTCGCCGTCACCAAAATCCCAAAGATAATTAGCTATATTTCCATCGGGATCAAAACTACCAGAAGCATCAAATTCTATTGTAAGATTATTTGATTCATTGACAGAAAAATTGATATCTGCGATAGGCGGTGCCTCTCCTGAGGCAGCCTGCGATACAACAATTTCAAGGGAAGGTGACCAACTGCTATTCGTATTGTTTTCATCTTGAGCCATCACTTTAACTTCAAACGTTGAAATCAAATTCCAAGAATGCGACATTGATATCGATATATTTGATATGGTAAATTCGCTCCAATCACTGTATGTTCCGTCACCCCAGTCAAATTTGTATCGTATTTGATCACCATCAATATCATATGTTGAACTTGAATAGACATACTCTACACCCATTTCAACAAATGTAGGACCAGATGGTTTAATTGGCGTCTCTGGCGAGTTGTTTTGCTCTCCAGTATCATTTTGATCATCATCGTCTTCGCCGGGAGGAATATACCCTCCGCCACCACCTGGAGAACCTCCATCTCCTGGTGGATCTTCATCATCAGTTCCTTGAATTGTGACACTTCCATCATTTACAGTAATATTGAGATATCCTGCTTCATCGGTAACGCCAACTTCATAGAGATCCAATGAAGAAACCCCGGTTGTATCTTTTGCAGTGCAGCTTATTATTACAAATGTTCCTGATCCAGTAACATTTCCAGACCCCATAATCAAACCATAAATATTAACAACAGTACCTGCTGTGTTATCTATCTCTATCATAGCAGAACTATTAAAGGTTGAATAACCATTAAAAATATCTCCTTCAGTTACAGAATTTATTTGAAGAAGTGAAGGATCAAATGACAATTTGAACTCAAAAGCTTTAATCGGCTGAGCAGGAGTACAGGAGACATTAACAGTAAATGTTTCTCCAGAAGAAACAGTTTTGCTTAAAGGATCGATATTTATTGTCGAGGTACCTGCAACAACGGTAATGGTTGTAACTCCGAAAAGAAGTATTATTGCTAATATTGCTGATTTTAGTATATGAAATTTTGATTTCTGCATGACTTTCATATTTCACACCTCTCTTATGTCCACCATGTTTCATCATAGTGTTCTGATATGAGAACAAGATCAAAGACTCTTATCTGCCCATTGTTATCAATATCTTCACGAATCCATCCCGGAATTCCTGTTTCATTATAATGATTAGAAACAAGTACAAGGTCATAAACGTTACAGTCACCGTCATTGTTTATATCCCAATTCGGCGGAATTGATATCGAATAGCTACTAGAAGTGACATAGTTATTACTTGTATCATTAGACCAGATAAGATAGCGATAGTTTCAATATGTTGAAAATGCAGTACTTGAATTGTAATAATAGCTGTCTCCTGCACCAGTATTCATGGAAATATTGCTATATGATCCATCTGGATTTGTAGTGTTGAGATAAACTTCATCAACTGCAATGTTATCTGTTACCTCACAGGTTATGTTTATCCAACCAAACGATGAGTTTGTATCAAGTGGACTTGATGTTGTACTTGCAATATTTGATATCTGAGGCGAGGTTTGTTCTCCAATTACAAATGTATTTGTAGTGGAGATAACGCTATTATCACTAGAATCATCAACCCATACGAAATAGGTATATGTTCCCAATGTAGTGTAGGTTTTGTTGCAGTAATAGATATTTCCGGTTTTGTTTGCAGTAATTGAGAAGTTCTGTATACTGCTGTCAGGATAGGTGATATTGAGATATACTTCGCCTATCGCTATATTATCGGTTATTGTCGCTGTTATATTGACATATCCACCTATGTCTTGTGTACTTGGTGTTGCAGATACATCTGATAATTCTGGATTATCATTATCGGCTACACTATTACTTTGCTGACCACCGCGTACATAATTACTAGATGTGTCGTTAACTTGAATCATATACACCAAATCATCTAGATTATCATCTAATGTAATACTACCACTCCAAGTATCATCCCCATCATCGTTGAGTGCAAGATTACCACTCAAAGATCCATGAGACCATGAAACATTTACACCGCCAACACCAACATTATCCGAAACAGTAACATCAAAACCAAACGAATCACCAGTCGTACCACTAGCATCACTATTATCAACAACAAGCGACGGATTATCATTATCTGTTACTGACTTGCTCTGTTGACTGCCACGAACGTAGTTGCTTGAAGTGTCGTTTACTTGTATGTAATATATTAAGTTATTGAGGCTATCATCAAGAGTTATACTTCCACTCCAGGTATTATCTCCATCATCACTCAGTGCAAGATTTCCGCTTAAAGACCCATGTAACCATGAGATATTAACACTTTCAACATCGATATTATCAGATGTCGTTATATCAAAATTAAATGAATCACCTGTAGTTCCACTAGCATTACTATTATCAGCAACAAGTGACGGATTATCGTTGTCAGTTACACTCTTGCTTTGCTGACTGCCACGTACATAATTACTAGAACTATCATTTACTTGAACCGTATAGACTAAATTACCAAGATTATCATCCAATGTAATACTACCACTCCAAGTGCCATCCCCATCATTACTTAGAGCAAGATTGCCACTGAGAGATCCATGAGACCATGAAACATTTACACCGCCAACACCAACATTATCCGAAACAGTAACATCAAAACCAAACGAATCACCAGTCGTACCACTAGCATCACTATTATCAGCAACAAGCGATGGATTATCATTATCACTTACAGAAGCAGATGCTTGTGTTGTTGTATCTGAATTTCCATAGGTATCAAGGACATATATTGTATACATCATATCAGTTATGGCATCTGTATCAAGTGTAACGGTTTTTTCGAAGTAGTTGCCACCAACATTTGTCATAGATGCATTGTTACCCTCACTACCATGTGACCAATCAACTTTAACAGTTAGATCTCCTGCTGTATCAACATTGTCTGTAACACTAACATTAAATGTGTAACTATCACCTGTTGTTCCTGTTGCTGGGCTGTTATCAGTAATCTCCGGTGCAGTTGCATCAACCTGAACTGTTCCATTATTAACAGAAATGTCAACATAAGATGTTTCATTTGTAACACCTACGTTGGATAAAGTCAATGCTGAGGTTCCAGAAACACCTTTAGCAGTACAACTTATCGTTACAAATGCTCCAGAACCAGTAACATTCCCAAATCCCATAATCAAACCATATATATCTACAACAGTACCAGAGTCATTGTTTATTGTACCAGCATTAAAAAATGTGGAATAGCTGTCAAAGATATCTCCTTCGGTTACGGAGTTAACTTGAAGAAGTGAAGCATTAAACGATAATTGGAACTCAAACGATTTAATAGATTGACCAGGAACACAGGATACATTAACAGAGAATGTTTCTCCAGAAGAAACGATTTGGCTTGAAGGATCGATACTTACAGTTGTAGTTTCAGCTGCATTTACAGTAAGGGTTATAGCTGAAAGAAGAATTATTATTGCTAAAGCAGCTGCTTTCATATAACGAAATTTTATCGTCCTATGTTTTTCCATATTTTATCCCTCCATTATCCCCACCAGGATTCACCATAATTATTGGAAACAAGAACAAGATCAAGAACGCCTATTTGCCCATCATTATCAACATCTTCACGAATCCAGCCATTGTTACCTGTTTCACTGTAATGATTTGAGATCAACACTTGGTCAAAAACATTGCATTCCCCATCGTTGTTTATATCCCAGTTCGGTGGCATTGAAAACGCATAATTACTTGAGGTTTTCTGATTATCACTAGTGTCATCAGCCCAGATTAGGTAGCTGTAGTTTCCATATGTTGAAAATGCAGTACTTGAATTGTAATAATAGCTGTCCCCTGCACCTACATTCATCGATACATTATTGTAGGATCCATCTGGATTAGTGATATTGAGAGAGACTTCATCAACTGCGACATCATCTGTTACATCACAGGTTATATTCACCCATCCATATGCTGTTTCTGTATCTAAAGGATCAGAATTTGTACTGCTCACACCAGATATTACTGGAGAAGTAACATCTCCAGACCCCATTCCTTGCTGAAAGATTTCAAAAAGATGTTCACTCCATACATTATTACTAAATGATATGTATTCGGAAGCATTTGCAGTAGGGCTAGCAATTGTGGTACCACTCCTTTTGACTGTATATTCTCTACCTACAGTAAAACCAGAGATATCAAACAATACATTCCCACTTGCAGTACTTGCATAAAACTCAAGCACCTTATCTCCATTACTTGCTCCTGAAAAATCATTACTTATGTAGACAAGTGTAATATCGATATCATTACTTGATGTAAGATAGAAACCAGTGGAGTTGAATATTATATATGATGAATCAATCGTTATACGATTAAAATTCATTGTTTGATAGACAGTATAATCTTCATTTCCAACTATAAAATGTGTATCAGGGTTGATAGTTACTGCTAAAACTCTGCTAAAAATAAGGCTAGCTAGTAAACAAATTACTAATATAGTGAATATTTTTTTTGTTCTGTATTTTATTTTGTTAATAGTATCGCCATCTCTCTCAATTTTTAGTGTTATAAACTGCCATGGAAGACTTTGTCATTTATATTATATAAAGATGACGCGCCAAAATGTCAAAATGAAAAAATCATGTTCTTGATTCATTTTCTCCAGTTAAATAATGAGCTTACATCTAGAGAGATACCAATTATTTCAATTTATAAGAAGAAATGCGCTATTCATTCCCTTGTTTTTGGAATCATTAAATTTTACTTAATATTAACGCGGTGGTTCCACCAACTGACAGTGTGAGAAGAGAATTATTATCAGAAAATTCATAATCAAAATACTCAGAATAATAACTTGGTGAGTCTTGTGATATGTCGTGTGACATTAGGTGTAGTTTATTTTCAGATATTTCGTAATCAAACCATGATGTTGATGTGAGTGTTTCTCCTTCAAAATCCTGAATTTGTATGTTTTTTACAGTATTATTACTATAAAATGTCCATATATCACTATCAGAAGTTTCTAACAGTTCCCAGGTGCCAACAAAATTATTTTTTCCATTATTGGAATAATTGTCTATACATCCACTTAATCCGACAGTCAAGAGTAGTATAATCATTCCAAGCATCAACATTTTTTTGTTCATTTTCTCAAATCTGTTACTCATATTAATTAATTTTATTTAAAACTTTCCATAATATATTTATTAAACATCTAGTATAGTATTTTATTGGATTTATTCCGTTGCAAAAAATCTGTTTAATCTCTATTAATCCACGTGAGACCAGCGTCCTGGAAATTTACCTCTCCATTCTGGTTCACATCATAAATACCATCGTAGGCTACTTCACTAGTTCTATGAATCCACACTAATCCTGCATCCTGAAAATTCACTCGGTCATTATTGTTGACGTCATATCGACTACCGCCCGTCGTGTATTGGTAGGTTTCATTTGTCCAATGTGTTCCATCAGTGACATTTATACTCCAGTTATAGGTTGTATTTCCCCAAATCCAATTGTTTCCTAATGGAATCGTAAAATTATAGACTGCATTACCTACACCATTATATGTTTGGAGAGTAACAAATTCTCCAAAATGATAATAATCATGTCTTTTCCATCGTATATGCACGTCCATTGTATTGTCATCAGGGTCTTCAACCGTTACATTTAATTCATCAGGTGGACGTTCTACTCCTGTTGATTCATTTTCTGGGTAAGGGTTACTTGTAATGGGTGGCCTGTTTGCAGTTGCAATGATTTGAAAACTGACGAGACCAGAACCTGGACAGAAAAACTCGTAGTTATTTGTAGCCAGCATGTCAGTTGAAGAGACGCCTATATTATGATATAAAATTACTGCACTATATTCACTCTCATCAAAATCTGTAATATTCCATGTGATAGTCACTGTTGTATCTGATCCTGTCCACCATACAGTAAAGTTCCATTCTTTGTAGGTGTCTGGGTATTCTTTTATCTCCTGCATCAATGCATTATATGGCCCTGGAAAATTTGTTGTGAAATATGCATCTAAAAATGGGTCAGGACCACTAGGGGGATTTGATTTATCATAAAAAACATCCACGCCATCTGTTGCGTTAGGTGATTCACCAAAAGTTATGTAATCGTTTCTACCTCCAGTTTCTGTAAAATAAAGGGTTGTATTCCAGATTATATTTCTTGATGTGTTTGCTGGTGGAGGCGTGTTATTATTTGATTTTATGTTTATTGCTGTCACAGAACTGACTAATAAAAGTGTAACAATTGTAAATATTATTATCTTTTTTGTGAAATATTTTTCTACTTTCATTTGAGTTATCCTATAAACCTATTTTATTTGACTATATATATTATAATATATAAATGTTTTTGTTGTACCGAAAGCAATCATCATGATTCGCTGAAAAATTGCATTCAAAAATAGCCTTTCTTATAAGAATAGACAATAGCAGCAATAATTGCTAATGCAATTGCCATTATTGCAATAAAAGCCCATTGCATCTCTTCTGGTGTACTTGTTTTGTCTTCACCTCTAGGAGTTGTTGTTCCTGCCGCAGGATCATAGGTATAATCCCAAATGCCATCTCCATTAACATCTATCGAGTAATTTCCAGTATCTTGCTGTTCAACAGCAGTTTCTATGCCAGTTTCATCATTGCGAAACAGATCATATACTCCATCATCGTTTGTATCGACAAAATAACCTAATTCACCAACAAGACATGCATCTATCAAAACGGTTATCTCTGCTTCCCCCGAGTACGTCTCGTTATCTGTAGCCTTTACTACTATTGTATAAATCCCTGCTTCGGTCCAGCTGTGATATTGTGCTGTCATGGTTCCATTAGGTAGAAAACCAGTTGTGGTTATTTCTCCATCATCCCAATCAAAAACATATTGTATGGTGTCGTTGTCTGGATCTGTTGACACTGCAGTATAGGCATATTCAATTGTTTTATTACCAGACAGGGAACCATCTACAATCGGTGCTGTTGGAGGCATGCTTGGCCGGCTTATGGCAGCTGTAGTTTCATAAGTATCTTCAGCATCTTTGTCATCTGTTACTGTCAAAGCAACCGTATAAGTACCTGGATTGGAGTAAATATGAATTACTATTTCTCCAGATCCGTTTGTTCCATCACCAAAATCCCATTCCCATGATTTTATGTATCCGTTATCATCGGGATCATAGCTAAGCGTTCCGTTAAATAATATCTCTGAATTGACAAAACCTTGGTAGGGTTCGCCAGCAGAAGCATTTGCAATTGGAGGTGTATTGACCGGTGGAGTTCCACCGTTTCCACCATTTCCACCATTACCCCCATTGCCACCGTTGGAACTAGCTGTTTCTGTTGTAAAACTCCATATCGGACCTGAAGTTGAAGCATCATGATTATCCCAAGCAACAATCTTCCAATAATAGGTTGTATCATAATCAAGGATTCCATGATCATGTGATAAAGTCGATTGATTACCAAGTATCTTCTGCGGTGGACTTTCTGTTCCAAAGTAGACATCATATAATACGATATCTCCCACGTCAGGGTCTCCCCCAGTCCAACTTAAATCAGCATCAATAGAAACATCTGATGCACCGTCTGCTGGATTAGGAGTATCTGGAGTGTTTGGCGGGGTATTTGTTGCAATAATCTGGAAATGATGTGGTATCACAGCTACTGCCTCGTATTCATAGGTGCTCTCTTCTTTCATTTCTAAAACTTCAATGCCATTATCATAATCATACAAAACAACAGAAGTATATTCACTAGAAATCACTTCAAATACATCCCAAGATATAGTGATATCAGTAGGTG
>SDBT01002097.1_pt1 | contig 35695 bp, 46 predicted proteins | sample 2277101 | NCBI WGS metagenome assembly SDBT01 (sample SAMN10404973, study PRJNA504765) | marine sediment metagenome | isolation source: marine sediment core GS10_PC15, 103 cmbsf | place: Arctic Ocean: Southern Knipovich Ridge | collected 2010 | reverse complement strand
ATCAAGGACGCGGCCGTCGTTGCCTAGGTTGGCGTAACTTCGCGAGGACGTAATTGTGACAACACGACCTGAAGGGAACTCGAAGAAATGACTGTTAGCCACAACCCTACGGTTGACACCCTGCTGGAGATGAAGGACGCCGGCGCCGTGACGACGTCAGCAGTCGCCCAGGTGGGGGGCTCCGACAAGATTATCGAACTGAAGCCGGCCGCGGGGATCGGCACGTCGGGTCTCGGTCCCGAAAACTACGGCATGATTGTCGTCGACGTGTCGGCCATCGACATCACCTCCGACGACGAGGGCTACGACATCGTCCTTCAAGGATCTACCGACGCAGACTTCGGTACGGCCGCCAACATCGTGGAGCTTGTCGCGATGCACTTGGGAGCCAAGGAGATCAAGCGCACCGACTCGGACCAGGACGATACCACCGGCCGGTTCGAGCTCTTGTTCGGCAACTGGCGCGACGCGGTCGTGTTTCCGTACCTGCGTCTCTACCATGTGATCGTGGGCACCACGCCTTCCATCAACTACACGGCTCGGATTGCCAAGCTGCCCAGGGGTCAGTAAGTTTTGCGGGATTCGAGGCACGGTACGCTAGATCGCCGTGCCTCGATTCCTGGAACGTCACGCAGGTTGCAGGAAAGGAATGCGCATGTCGAAGGTGCTGACGAAGTCTCAGGTCGGGGAGGACGGCAAGTGCCGCGTGTACGTGCTGCCGATCCCCAAGCAATACGTGGTCGAAAAGGACGGGGAAATGCGGCAGGTGTCCGAGGAAGAAAAGACTTCCTTGGGAAGATCCTGGAAGGTCAAGTCCGTCATCCAGAAGGTGGATGCGCACTGGATTCGGATGCATCCTGTCGACGTTCGCGAGGCGCTGGAAGTACATACCGTCAGCCTCGAAGGTCCTTCTGTTCGCATGTCTTCGGAGGACGGGCGTCCCGATGTCACCGTCCACGAGATGGAGGTTTCTTCCTACGAAACCCAAGGATACGCGGTGACCGGCAAACTCGAGCCGGATCCGGAACTCAAAGAAGACATCGACTTTAGGGATTGGGACGTGGACGAGTTGCGAGAGATCGCGGAGCACGTCAATATTCCGAACCTGGAGACCATGAAGAAGTCGGATCTGGTCGAGGCTCTCAGGGCTCTTGACGAGGAAACGATCGAAAGCGCCAAGTCCCTGGCCAAGGCGATGCGCGAGGAGTAATCCGAGATGGCGCTGATCGTGGAAGACGGCACGGGCAAGTCCGACGCGGAAAGCTACGACAGCGTGGCGAACGTTGACGCGTACCACCTCGCCCATGGCGATCCTTCAGAGTGGTCGTCGTCTAACACGGCGGACAAAGAGGAGGCCCTTCGCCTCGCGACTCAAGCGCAGGACCTCGAGTACGGTTCGCGATGGAAGGGACGCCGTACGTCGGCCACCCAGGCCCTCGATTGGCCTCGGGTAGGCGCCAACTACGACGACGGGCATCCTATCGCGTCGAACGACATCGTGAAGGAGCTTACGCAGGGAAACGCCATCTTGGCGCTCAAGGTGCGGCAAGGTAAAACGTTGATTCCGGACATCGAAGATCCCGGAACGAAGTCGAGGGAGAAGATCGTGGTCGGGCCCATCGAAACGGACGACGAGTTCATCGGGGGTAAGCCTCCCGACGAGGTCACTGAATACCCGATGGTCGACCTGCTCATGTCTCGACTCACTACCGGACTCCGGCTGGTCCGCACGTAAGGAGGATCAAAGATGAAGACGGTCGAAATGTGGAAAAAAGGAGCAGGACGCGTGCCCGTTCCAGAGAGCCAGGTTCGGGAGTACGTGCGCCGGGGATACGCGATCGTCAAACCCGAAACTAAGAAAAAGAAATCAACTAAGGGCGACGAGAAATCGCCGACCGTTGCCAAGACTTCCGCCCCAGATGACCACTCTTGACGATCGGCTGCTACCCAGGATTCGAAAGGTCATCGACAAATTCGGGCGCTTGGCGAACTTCAAAGACCACGTTTTCAAGGCCGGCACGTACTCGGCGAGTACCGGGAAGACGACCGGCGCGGTAGTCGCCGACTGTCCGGACATCAAGATCACCCCGCTGGATCACAACGTCCGAAAGTACGATCCGAGGACCGAAGTGCCCGAAGCGGAGGCGGTGACCATGGTGGCCGCAGACGGGTTGCCGATAGTTCCGGTCAAGAATCGCAAGATAGAGCTGGACGAAGGCACCACCACGGTGGTGTGGACGATCCTCAAAATCCAGCCGATCTCGACTGGGGAAAAAGTTGGAGCGTACGTGCTGTTTCTAGGAGCCTGACCACGATGCCGACGAACATCGAGCAGTTCAACAAAACGTTGACAGAGTTCGGAAAATCGATTCCGCTGGAACTATTCCCGAACTTCCACAGGAAGATCGTCCTGCAGTTCCTGGTCGGCGTCGTGGTCAGGACTCCCGTTGACACGGGACGTGCTCGAGGAAACTGGAACGTAAACATAGGATCTCCCAGCTCCAGGCTGAAGTCGGAAAGGGGATTCACGAGTGCCGACGAGGTTGGACGCATCGTCGAACAGGCCGAGAAGGACCTGAAGGAGTTGGCCCCGTTCGAAGTGGTGTACGTGACGAACAACGTCATCTACATCAAGTTCCTCGATCGCGGATCTAGCAAGCAGGCGCCCATAGGGATGGTGGCCATCACGTTGGCCGAGATCGAATCGCAATTGCTGGGCGTAACATGACGTGGGAACCTGCAGCGAACACCATGCGCGAAAGGTTCCGGACGCTGGTCGCGGTTCCGGAGTCGTTGAAGGTGCAGTACGACAACAGGTCCACGGCCGTGGATTCTGCCGGCGTCGAGGTTGAGGACCCTACGAACGAAACGTGGATACGTTTGGCGATACGCGAGGCTACGGGCAGTCAGGTCGACATGGGAGCCGCCTCGAAGCGCTACCGCACGGTCGGCGTGATGATCGCCCAAATACTCGCACCCTTCGGTTCCGGAGACGGAGACACTCGAAACCTAGCCGACCTCATCAAGGCGGCATTCCTGATGGTGACCGTGTCGGGCGTGACCTTCAGGGTGCCGAGGCTTGATGCCGTAGGTCGTGACAAAAACTGGTGGCTATCAAACGTGAACTGCCCATTCTACTACGACGCACTGTCGTAAACGCGCGAACGGAGCTAACGTCATGTCGGATGCTGATAGAGTTCGGATGTCCTTCATCGAGGAAACCACGTACGGCGTGACGCCCGGTGCGCGGTCTCAGGGCACGTTAACCATGGACACACTTCCGACCGCCGCCGACACGGTGACGATCGGTGCGACCGTCTACACGTTCGTCGCGGCACTGACTCCCCTTGCTGGTGAAGTGCTGCTTGGTGCGGCGCTCGCCAACAGCAAGCTGAACCTCGTGGCGGCCGTGAACAAGGATCCCGCCGGTTCTGGCACCCTATATGCTGCGGTCACCGTCAGGAACGTCAGCGCACGCATGCTCGACTTCGTTAACGACGACGCCGTACTCGAAGCTCTGATCGCCGGGGTTGCCGGAGACACGGTCGCCACGACCGAGACGTTCACGGCGGGTACGAACGCTTTCGACGGCGCAACGCTGGGAACCACGAAGGCCGGAGTCGACGCCACGTTCACCGAAGGCCGCATGACCAGTGAAGGACTCAGGCAGGACACGGCGACTACGGCGTCTCAGGAGATCCGCAGCGACCGGCAGGTGTCGGAGATACTCAGGACCAGCATCAGCGCCCTGGGCGACGTCGCGTTCGAACTCTCGTACGGTACCTACGACCCGATATTCAAGTCGGCGCTGTACTCCGCGGCGTTCAGCTCTGCGGTCGTGGTAGGACCCGCGGCCACGATCAGCTTTGATCCTGCCGACAATTCCGTGAACGATTCCGGCAGCGGGTTTGGCAGCATCGTCGTCGGACAGTGGGTTCGGATGTCTGGCGCCAACAAGGCGGCCAACAACGGGGTAGGAAAGGTGCTCACGCAGGCCGCGGGGAAGCTCACGCTTTCCGGAATAACCCTTGTCACTGAGGCGGCAGGAGCTTCTGTCACCGTCAAGATGGGGGAGCAGATCGTCAACGGCACGACCGAGACTTCGTTCACCTTCGAAAAGGAGTTCACCGACCTCGCCCAGGTGTTCGCGAACTTCCTGGGACAGATTCCCGGCAGCCTCGAACTCCGCGTCGCCAGCGGCGCGATCATAACGGGGTCTTTCTCCCTTCTGGGCCAGAAGGAGCTGTCCCCGTCTCCTCGCGGATCCAGCGCCTCCACGCTGACGGCGGCGAGCACGACCGGCGTGTCGAACGCGATCGACAATATCTCCGCGATACTGGAAAACGCCGTAGAGTACGCTTCCACGCAGTTCGCGTTCACCTTGTCCAACGCGCTCCGAGAACGTCCCGAGATCAAGGTGCTGGGTGCGCAGTCGATCGGTGCCGGGCGGGTCGGCATCACCGGCACCCTGCAGGCGTATCTGAGAGAAGACGTGCGCGCGATCGATAAGTACCTGGCGTTCGACTCGACCAGCCTCGCCTTCGTGGTGACTGACAAGGCTTCGAACATCTACGTGTTCGAATTTCCAGAAGTCAAGTTCACGAGCGGGCAGCGCGCTGTCGGAGGTACCGAACAGGACGTGTTCGCGGACTTCCAGTGGATGGCTTCCAGGGACTCGACCGAGGACGTGACGATGCGCATCGTAAGGTTCCCGACTCCGTAACGCTAAGAAGGAGGTATTTGTTGTCGGAACTTAACTGCATTGCACTGGATCCTGCCAAGGAGGGTGGGATATGGGAGACGTATCCCGGCACGGATATTCGCCTGAAGATTCGGCGCATGGGAAACCAGGACTATCAGAAAGCGTTCGTTGAGGTTGCCAGGGCGCGCCGTCGCGAGATCAAGTTCAGCGGAGGGCTTGCCGACCCGCCGAAGTCGCTTCAAGCTCCGCTGCTGGGAAAGCACATCCTCGTCGACTGGGAGAACATGGGAGAACGCAACGACGAGGGAAAACTGGTAGATATTCCGTATTCTTCTACGAAGGCCACCGAGATCCTTCTGAAAGAACGTTTCGACGAGCTCTATCAGTTCGTGGTCGAGGTTGCTAACGACAGCCAGGGGTACCTCGATCAGTCGGTGGTCGAAGACGCGGGAAACTCGCGAAGTTCCTCCAATGGGAAAGGAGAGACTCCGGACTAACCGATCCTCAGCGACACGTGTTGGAAAGCGAGGAAGACTCTTCGATGCTTTCCGACATGCCCGACCTTGACGAGGATCTAGATCCTCTTTTGGACGCATGGTACTGGCTCGATTTCAGGCGTCCAAGGACGGGATTCGGACCCGTGCCCATCACTACTTCCCAGATGGTCACGTGGATGGACGAGTACGGAATGGAAGGATGGAGCCGGCAGGAGTTCATGCAGATCATGGACATCCTCGATCGGTCTTTCTTCCATGACGCGCACGAGCAGAGCAAGCTTGGCGGATCAAACTGAAAGTAGGCACGTCAGTTGACGACCGACCTTGCGATGTTTGGCGTAGGCATCGACGCGCGCGGTGCCCGTGCAGGAGGCGCGGAGGCGGAGCGAGCGTTCGAAGGCGTTCGAAGGCGTGCCGGAGGTGCTGCCAAAGCGGTGAGGCGCGTGGACAGCACCCTGGCGCGTGCAGGGAGGCGCGCGGTCGCGCTGCGCGGACAGTTTTCGTCGCTGTTCATAGGGTTCGCCGGCATCTTCGCGGTACGCAGCGCCTTTAGCACGCTAGTCGAATTCGAATCCGGACTGATCGGTGTCGCGAAAACCGCTGACCTTACTGCAGGTGAAATAGAGGAGCTAGCCAAGTCGGTCACGGAACTGTCCCTGCGTACGCCGCTGACCACTACTGCGTTGTTGGAGATGGGATCGGTGGCGGGGCAGCTGGGGGTCCGTGGTGTCGCCGATATTACGAAGTTTGCCGAAACGTTAGGCATGCTGGAGTCGGCCACCGACGGCGCCTTCGGAGGTCGAAAGGCCGCCAGCGAGCTGGCCGGCATCTTGTTCCTGACTGGGACAGCTGCTTCGAACGTCGATCGCTTGGCGTCTTCCATGGTCGGACTAGGTAACACGACTAACGCAACTGAAGCTGAGATATCAGCCATCGCGTTGGAAGTGGCGAAGTCCACGCAGCTGTTCGACCTGTCCGCCGCCGAGGTCGTAGGGTTGTCTAACGCGTTGGCAATCTTGAAGCTCGACGCGTCGCGGGCGGGCGGCGCGGTGGGATTCATGTTCCAGAGAATCAACGAAGCCGCACAAGGGGGGGACACTCTCAAGATAATATCAGAGTTACTCGGAGGAGCGACGCAGCAGGAAATCCGAGATCGTTTCCAAACCGAACCTCTCGAAGTGTTCATAGACGTTTTGAAGGGTGTGAAGGAAACTGGCAGAGCCGCCATCGGCGTGTTGGAAGACCTGAAGCTTCCGGCAATCCGCGCGGGAACTCCCCTGGCAAACTTGGCAGTTGCCAGCGAGCAGCTCGAGGAATCTCTGGCGAGTTCTAACAAGCTGTGGCGGGAAAACACCGCAGCTCAAGTAGAATTTGAACGCAGGGTAGTCTCCATCGAAGGGCGTCTGGGAATCCTGCGCAACACCCTCAATGCCGTGGTGACCGAGCAGCGGGACAATAACGACGCCATCATTGTGTTCATCGACTCAATTTCTGACGCGATAAAGATCATATTCCAGCTCGATAGCGCGCTTGAAGGAAACGCGACAAACGCAACTCTGATGGCGGTCGCGCTAACGACGATTACGATCGCGATGTCCACGCTGGTCGCGACCACGTTCATAGGTTGGGCGATCGGCGCAACCGCGGCTTTGGGCGGGATGATTGCCCCGATCCTCGCCGCCGCCGCGGCTGTCGACATCTTCACGATCGCGCTGGCGGCCATCATCGCGTTGCCTCCTCTGGTAGCACTTGCGGGGGTCGCCTTCGGAACCGCGCTTCGGGACCAGTTTGTGTCCGTCGAGTTGGGAATCCAGGAGCTCGCAGCTTCTTTCGTGAAGTTCTTCCGGAACCTGGAATTCCTGTGGGACGCGGGACTGCTCAAGCTTCGGTTCCTGTTCGAGGACTGGGCGCAGGGAGTGTCAACCATCCTCGCCGACATGTTGATACCGGCGTTCCGCGGCGTCATGTCGGCCATAAGCTTGGAGCTGTCGAGTTTCATCGACGACAACGTGGCGTTCATACGTCGGTTCGCCGGAGATACCGCGGCTGCCGTCGCACAGGGTATGTCGATCGCGCTCAGATCGAATGCGGCCGAACCTCCCGGTGGCCAAGCCCAGGCGTTGGCCGAAGGAGCGGCGCTCGGAATCGGGGCAGGCGGAACATCAGCTTTCCAGCGGCGGCTGCAACTTGCCCAGCTGAGGCGCGATCGTCAGCGCGATCTGGACTTTCTCCGCCAGGAAACGGAGGCTGAGCAGCAGTCCATCTTTGACGAACGAGAAAAGCGTACTGCCGAGGGTCGGGATCCTAATTTCTTCCAGTCGATGGTGAACACATTCGGGTTCGACTTCGGACCCAGGGGGTTGCCGGGTGATGACACTTCTGGTCAGAACGAGTTCGCGGATCAAGCTGAAGAATCTGCGGAAGCCAACGCGAAAGCTCAAGCCGACATTCGAGAAGAACTGGCCAAGACTCAGCGAGCGTTCGCCGCGCTGGGTAGTTCCGTGGCCTCCGCGTTCGAGCGTGCCTTGTTCGAGGGTCAGAGTCTCAAAGAGGCCATGCGGAGTCTGGTTGACGACATTGGTCGCCTGATCGTAAGGCTTCAGATTTTGAGGTTGTTCAAGATTGCAGCGGGAGTCGCGGTCGGTGGACCTGTGGGTGCGGTGATCTCGCAGATTCTTCCGAGCGCCCAGGGTTCGATCATACGAAGGGCCAACTTCGGGCATGGTGGCGTGTTCATGCGACCGACGGACTTGCCGTTGGCAGACGGGCGCACGGTCGCGCGGGTGTCCGAAGCATCACGTGACGAGGTCGTGATGCCGATCACCAGGCTTCCGAGCGGCCGCATGGGCGTCGAGATGGCCGGCGGCGGTGGTCGGGAAGGGGACACGATCCATATCCAGATGCCGGTGCTGATCATGGCGGAAAACGTCGATGCCTTGGGACGGTCGAACCGGCAAGCACGTGAGTTTGCTGAGAAGGCAGGCGACATGTTGATAGACAGGTTGCGCCGATAATGAGCATGGACGAGGTCGATCTTCCTGGCAACGACGAGTGGGGCACGGTCGGCGGTCCCACATACCTGACAGACATCGTGCGCGTGCGCAGCGGTGCGGAGGAGCGCACGGGTCGAATCAACCAACCCCGGCATCGATATCGTCCAGCTCGTCAGGTTCAGACGCGCGTCGTGATGGCTAGCTTGCTTACGTTCGTGCACGCGCGCAAGGGTTCGCTGATCGCGTTTCGCGTCAAGGACAACAACGATTTTACTACTGGTTCCGACCACGTAGGTACTGGTGCGTTCGGCGACGTTGAATTCGCCGTCGCGGTTTCCGGCACCCAGGTGTATCAGCTCGTCAAGAAATATACGAGTGGACCCTCTACCACGTCGCGAAAGATCAAGAAACCGGTCGGAAGCACCGTCAAGATTGGAATCGACGGCGTCGAGAAGTCCAGTCCGGCGGACTTTACTGTCAGCGAGTCGACCGGAGATGTAACGTTTGTCGCTGTCCTGTCTGGCGGCGAATCCCTGACCTGGGGTGGTGAATTCCGCGTTCCGGTACGCTTCGAGAAGTCGGTGGAGGAGCTGTTCGCGATCATCAACCAGGGACCTGACTTCCTGGGAGTTCGGGACCTGGGCATGGTCGAGTTGCTCGACGACGATCCGGTGCCCTATCCGTTCAATCCGCTAGGCGACAAAAACCACGGCACGGCCACCGCGGTGACCTTGGCCCTGACCGACGGCATCTTTCACGTCTTCGAAAATACTTTGTCATGCGACGTGACGCTACCACCGTCGACGGACCTTCCAGGAGGTGGTCCCTACTTTTCACTCAAGGCTGACGGGTCTGCGAGCGTGGTCGTCAAGGCCGACGGAGGTTCGCCGACGATCGACACGCTGACGACAGGGCAACACTCCATGCTTTGGCTGGGTAAGGACGTGGCCGCAGTTCGGAAATGGCATTCCCTGAAGTGAGCACGCAAGCCGAGTTTAGGGGCAACAGCCTCGACAAAACCCTGGGCGGCGGCGATCCGGTGTTCACGATCCACCGCGGTGCGAAGTTCTGGCGTATCGCCGCTGCCAACGGGAAGGTGCTGTTGCCCGACGCCACGAAATATGACCGCACCGGTGGCGTGATTCTGGTCGTGCTCAATACGGCGGCGGCGACCTACGACATCAAGGACAATGCCGACGGCGTGACGGTGGTTTCGACCCTGGCGCAGGATCAGGCGGCGGTGTTCTACTTAGCTGACATTTCGACCGCCGCCGGGAAGTGGCACGCGATGGTCTTGGACAACGCGGACGGGACCGCTACCCCGCTGCCTGTCGAGCTGGTGTTCGTCGGCGGCGTGCCGAACCCGGATGAGACTCACACGTTTAACGACGCGACTAGAGCGTGGACGGCGGAAACTGACGCGTTGGGAGACCGCAAGCAGGCATCCGGTGCACGAGGTGCTGCCGATGAGATGTTCATGCTGGGAACGTTTGAGCCGGTGGGTGACCGATCGAAGACCGACCGCTACACGGTTTCTACGGATACGTGGTTGAACCGCGCCGATAAGCCGACCGCGGGATATCGCACCGCCGCCGCCAGCCTGAACGTGTCTGGAACCGACGTGGTGTATGTCTACGGCGGCACCGTTTCCGACACCGACGCGGACGCATACAACACCGTCACGGACGTCTGGTCGTCCGTCGCAGATATTCCGAACGAGTCGTTTCATGGAAGCGCCACCTTCCTGCCGATCGCGGACACGATTCCGGAGCTGGTAGTGTTGTTTGGCGGAGGCGTCGATCCTGCGATCGCCGGCGACTTCACCCAAACCATGGACGTGAACCTGTCTCCGCCCAGCGTTTGGGTGCAGCGAACCAAGATTCCGCCGCCGCCTCGAGGTGGTCACGACTGTGGGACCGTCAACGGTAAGGCATACCTCGTGGCCGGAAAGACCAACGGCGGCGGCGCCATCGACGACGTGAACCAGTACGACCTAGCGACCGACGCCTTTATCCAGAGGTCCAAGCTGGTCGCGGGTGGGCGGTACGACGGCATGGTGGTCGTCGGTAACGACCGCCTATACTATGCTGGTGGGGAGGTCGGAGGTCCCGTTAGGTATGACGACGTCTCCGAGTACTTGGAAGTGCTCGATTCGTGGATTTCGGTTACCGACCTGCCGGCGGTGAAGTCGGAATGGGCAAATCAAGGGGGATAGGTGCAAGCAGGCGCGGCGATGGGAACGGTGGCGACGATCCAGGAGCTGCTGCAGGACCACCAGCGGTACCACTCAAACATGCAGATCGATAGGGCCATCGTCGGACACGGTGGCGGTCCCCATCCTTACGGGCAGTATCGGCAGTGCCTGCGTGAGCTTCATTCCAGGTTCGTCAACGCGCGTCGATTGCACCTGGAGCAAGCTTGCTTGGACGCCGAGATCGAGGATCTGCAGGAAGCTCCGGAATCCGAAGGATCGAAGGCGAAGCTTCAGCGCGCCCGTAAGAGGGCCTTAAAGCTCCTGGAGTTGGAAGAGACCCAGTCACGCCTGAAAGATTCCTGTCGCGAGCTAGGGCGCTTCCTGGGCCTGTCGCTGGCCTTGAAAGAACAGGTGGGGGAGCTGACACCGCGACGACGTGACGAGCTCGACCTGGAAGCCTGGCGCGAGACGCTGAAGCTGAGGGCCGCCTTGGACAGCTTAGCCGGTGGCAGGCCGTCCCGATCGACGTTCGAGGCGATCATGCTCCTGCCGCCGGCGGAGAAGCGTGGCCTGCTTGCCGAGTGCGTGAACGTTCCTGGCCTGCTAACTTGGGTGGAACTGCTGGACATGACACCTCCGGAGCCGATTTCGATTCCCGAACCCCAGAGCATGATGGACCTGCTGCAATGTCTCTCGTCCTGAAACCTGCCCATGAGCACCTGCTGACTGGGTCAAGGGCCACGTTCCTGACGACTTGCTGGCGCATGGCGCGCAACGACACCAAGGTTTTTCGGTACACCGAGCACGACGAAAAGCTGGTCGTGGACCGCGAAGAATATACCGCCTTTGGCGGCGGCTTCGACGCGTCGGCGGTGCATCGGCAATCCAACCTTCGCGATCAGAACTTGGAAGCCGAAGGTTTTCTGGGTACGGACATCTCCGCGAGCGACCTGCGTAACGGACTTTTTGACGGGGCCCGTGTCACCGAACTGCGCGTCGACTGGCGCTTTCCATGGTTGGGTCCGTTGTTCAAGTCGAACTACTGGATTGATTCGGTGCACTGGGCGGGCACGGCATGGGCCGTGGAGATGGTGGGAATCTCGCGCTGGCTCCGTCGTCGCTCCGGCGTCGTTTTGGATCCTAACTGTCGGCACACGCTCGGCGACGCCGGCTGACAGCTCAACCTGGCGGACTTCGCCTTCACCGGTTCGGTGACAGCTCTGGAACCTGGCGACGACGGCTTCGGCTTTCAGGATCGTAGGAAGTTTCGAACCAACCTGACCAGTCAGGCAAACGATCACTTCAACTTCGGCGCGATACGCTGGATCACCGGGGATAACACCAAGTACGCGCCCATGGAGGTCAAGGACTACGCGACCTCAAACGGATTCTTCGAGATGCAGTTGCAGCTCGCGAACGACGTCGACGTCAACGACGAGTTTATCGCCTATGCCGGATGTGACCGCCTGAAGACGACGTGCGACGTGAAGTTCTCCAACTTGGACAACTTCGGGGGCTTCGAGTTCATTCCTGGTCCCGACAGGTTGGCCGAAAAGGTACCGGACTTCATCCAAGGATAAGGTCATGGCTGAAAGCAGCATACTTGATTTCTTACCGATAGATCGATGGGTTAGCGACATCGGCCGGTGGTATCGCGGACATACTACCGGTGGGCGCGAAAAAGAATTGCAGCGACTGGACCGCATCCCTCCGCCGGAATTCCGACCTACCGGGGCGGCGCAGGGCGCGCTTCTTCCGCGTTGTTTTGGTCCCAGGAATCGTGTCGAAGGTCATGTCGTTTGGATATCAGAGCCTCGTGATACACCGCCGTCACAAGGTGGTGGACAATGGTTGCGCGACGTGGACGCCGTGGTTCTTGCTTCCTCCGGCGTGATTTCGGACATTGACGAAATCTGGACGTCCGACGGTAAGGTCATGTTCAAGAAGGCGTCGGCTATCAGCGAGACCGGCGTGACCGATTTCAAGGTGACTGAATTCGAGTACAACGGCAAGCGCTTGGCGCGCCTCGACTTGTTCCTGCCTAACGTAGACATGAGCAAGCTCGTGATCGGAGAGGACGTCACGTTCACTGGGTTCACGTCCGCCACGCGATACAACGCCTCATTCACGGTGGCTTGGGCCAAAGACTTCGGATCCGGAGGGTTCGCCGGCAACGATACCGCGGGCAGCCCTCAGACGTGGCGGGCGATAATCTGGCTGTCGTTACCCGACGGGTTCGATTGGGTGGACGGTAGGGTAGCCGCGGCCGATCCCAGCCAGGGGACGATTACCATCGCGCAGACGATTCCATTCTTCCGAAGCGGTACGGCCGGCGGATTCGACGTGTTCACGGGAGAGTCGACGCAGGTGTTGGCCGGCACGCCACCCTTCGCGTACGGCGGCGGCGTAGCAACGTCCGACCTGCGTGGTGTTTCGGGAGTTCTGATCACTTCCTTGAGGCTCAACTTTTTCGGCCTGGGTAACTTTCCCACCTTGAACATGAACGTGGTGGAGTCGTCCAGCACGACGACCGGGGATATCATTTCAAAGTTGATGTCGGAGTCCGGTGTTCCTTCCGAATTCTACGACACGTCGGCACTCACAGCCGTCGTACAGGGGTTCACCGTTCGCGGCAACGTTCTTTTTGGTTCCATGATCAACGAGCTGATGGACGCTTTTGAGATCGTGGTCCAAAATCGAAACGGAGTAGAGACGTTTGTTACCCGATCGTCATTGTCGGCGATCACGATTTTGGCGTCAGACCTCGGTGCCCGCACCCACGCGGAATCGGATGATCGGGTCGAGGAAATCAACATCCTGCTGCCTGATTCAGAAATCAACACGCCGCGCGAAGTCTTGATCGGGTTCCCGGATATCAACCAGGATCTACAACCGGGCTCGGTATTGGCCAGGAGGAACCAAGTAGACGTCGGGTTCGGACCGCCCAGAGTTCCAAGCACCGAAGACGTTTTGCGCGTGGATTTCAACATAACCATGGATGCAGTTGACGCACGAGCGATTGCCGAACGGATTGTCCACGAAGTCAATCAACCTGGCACCGTGAAGTTACGCCTGCCGCCTTCTTTCACTGCAAGGGTTCTAGAATCCGAACGCTTGAGTATCACGACCAGCAAGCACACCTACAACGTAGAGGTCGAAGATGTGACAAAGGGATTAAACGGCATGCTGGAAGTCGCAGGTCATCCTCTGCAGCGTCAAGTGCTGACGCAGACGGCGCTTGCCCAGTCGCTTCTCGGTCCCGGTAACAACGACATCGTCCTGCATCCCGGTGCAACTGCGATAGTCCTGGATTTACCGTTGCTGGCGCGACAGGCTCGGCCGAGGGGAAATGAACGTGTCTTCCTGCGACTGGCTCAGGCTGGCGGGCGGCAGGTGGACTGGGTCGGCGCGGATCTCTACTACAGCACCGATGGCGGCACTACATATAAATTGCTTAGGGAGTCACCTGGAACCGTCCCCGAGCAACACACCATCGGGTTCGTGATGGGGCCGAAGCTGCCGGACGGACCTGTCGCTTATTGGGACCGCAAGAACACTCTGGATGTAGCCCTGCAGTCCAGCAACGAGGCCGACGGCACACCAGGTACGAGCCTGGAAGACCAGTCACGACTGGAAGTCCTGAATGGGGCGAACACGTTCGCGGTGGGCAACGAGATCATCGCATGCCAGGACGTGTCCGACCTTGGCGGCAACGTCTGGCGCTTGAACGGTCCTCTTCTGCGTGGTCTGCGTGGCACCGAGAGCGAGACGGGGTCGCACGGCGACGACGAAGCGGTAGTGCTCCTGGCTGAGCCTGGGCGTGTAACTATAGGGATTTGGATGGACGAGCAGGATATCGGGCTCGACCTGAAGTTCAAGGCCGTGCCTTTAGGGTTCGCCGAGTCCGACATCGACACGGGGCCCGCGTTGACATTCGTAGGCAACAGCGTGCGTAATTTCGCGGTGGCTCAGGTAGAGGCGGTGCGTGACCCGGTCGACAACCTCACCTTGAGTTGGTTCCGGCGCACGCGTTTGTTCTATCGCGCGGTTAGCGAGGACATTTTCCCGGCTCAGGACATCGAGTCGTACGAGGTCGACGTGATGAGTGGCGCGACGGTCCTGCGGACGATCAGCGTCCTGATTGACGACCCAGTTGATAGCTACGGCCGGCAGACTGGTGAGGCGGTTCTCACAAAGGGCATCATCACCTACACTGCTGACGACCAGCTTGCCGACGGGTTAACGCCTGGGGCGTCTGTAGAGTTCAACATCTACCAGGTCGGGCCTACTGTTGGGCGCGGCCGAGTAAAGAACGTGACGGTGTAGCATGGCTGTCTCTCCGCTTCTAGGGATCACTTATTACGAAGAGGGCCAGGCAAACGGGCACATCACCATCAACGATGCGTGGAACATTCTAGAGTTCTTCGCTGCGCGTGCCGTCGAAAGCTCTGGTGATACCGCAACTCCTGCCGGGACAAATGGGCAGGGGTACATCATCGGTACACCAGCTTCGGGTCAGTGGTTGACGGACGCCAGGACCGCTAACGACATTGCGATTTTCTATGACGGGTGGGTCTACGTCACTCCAAGAGACGGGATGCAGTTCTACGTCAAGGACACCGACGTGGAAGAACTCTTCAACGCGGGATCGTGGACCTAAATGGCGAACACCGCACCGGTCTACATCAGTCGTCGAAGCTCGGACCTGTACGGGCAAATAGGCGAGACGCAGGTGCTCGACCTGAACAGCGTAAATGATGTTTTGTCCACGCCGTTCACGGCTCCAGGACTTTGCGCGTTTCGGTTCCAAGTGGAGCAGGTCAGCGGCACGTTCGGTAGCGTGAACTTGGAACCGGTGATCTCATTGGACGGAACCAACTGGGATACGGTGCCGGGCCAGGACACGTTCATTGAAGCCAACGGCGTGTCGAGGGTTTACTATCTGAACGCTGCGGCGTTCGTGAACCTGCGCGTTGAAACCGCCCGTGGTGCTGGATCAACAGCCAATGTCACTATCTTCGGCACGGACGCGTGCGAGGTGCCGCAGACGATCACGAAGGCCGGCAAGCTCGGCCAGGCGATCCTGACGGTGGGCGGAACTCCGCAAACGATCTACCAGTGCCCGGCGGGAAAGATGGCGATCATCGATGCGATTTTCATCATGACTCATGGTGGCCAAACTAATGCTGTCATTGGATATCTAACGCTCAGCGGGACGACCACATCAGAGCAGTTCTTTGAGGCGTCTCTTGGGCCGAAGACGGACGAAATTGTCGCCGGAGGCGCGGGTGGATTGTTCCGTATGGCGCAAGGGGAGTTCATCGCTTTCAAGTCTGACAAGTCGAACGAGACGACGATCACAGTGCTGGGAATTGAAATCGATGCGCCGGCATGGCTGTAGTGCCTACGAGGATCCTGGTGAAGCGCGGTTCCACAGCTTACTGAACCGGTCTCCTACTTGGTAGACGTCGGCGGGCTTGCCCCCGGATCGTGACGGAACTCGCCTGTTGATCTTTTTCAGGATTCCCAAGACGGTCAGGTCGTCGAACCGACGAACCAGGGTTCGATACGGGATGTCGGCGCCGTCCACTACGTCCATCTTGGTTCCAGTACCCCCCATGATCATCAAGCATTCTATGATCTCGAGGTGGAATCCGTAGCACGTGTCCCACGCCACGCGTTCGATTATCCTGTAGGTTTCGTCGTCGACGTGCGTGCCTCCAGACATCCACTGTAGGATTTTCCCGAGCTTCCCCAGCTGCTTCATCAGGCGCGCACCGCATTCCTTTTCTGGCCTATGCACGATCTCGTCGGTGTACTTTTCCCGGCTGACCTGTGCGCGCATGGCCGACACCAGTTGTACCAGCGCGTTCAGCCGTTCCCGAAGGTCCGAGCGCCACACCGGTAGCTTCCTGGGATTTTCTATCTTCCGCGTGTCCAGGTAGCAAGCGGCGGCCCACTGCAGCTTGTCCTCGACGTCGCGTTCGTGACCGATGCTGTCCAGCACCGCCTCATTGATGGCGTCCGCGAATGCTTGGGAATGTTCACGAAGCCTGAACTTCAGGAAGCGTTCCCCCAGGTCGGCCTTCCGGTGTCCGTACACCGCCCCGGTGATTCCTGTGAGCATGGAAAATCCTTCGAAGGGAGGGTTCGAAAGGCGGTTGTAGATTCTGACCACTCCGTTGCCGAAGCTTTTTTCCACGCTGCCGTCGTAGCACCCTCGCAACGTGGACAACAACTCGTCCCGCTGTCCCGGGTTCATGTCTAGCATCTCGGTGCCGTCCTTGGTCACCAGGGTTTTTCCGCTCAACCTCGGTATCAAGCTCGGGTCGTGCCGCGGCCTGTTCTTATCCTTGAACCCTGACACGAGGGACTCCTGGGTGATCTTGGATCGAAACACGCAGCGCTTGCTTCCCCGCAAAGACGACAGCAGCAGCGTCTTCCCCGCACTTGCCGGCCCCACGATGTACAGCCACAGCGGGTCGCCTGGCAGGTCATTGGACAGGCATACCGCCAGCATCAGCCGCATGACGTCGATCATGTCAGCCGTCAGGTGGATGTGCTCGTCGAACGTTTCCATCACCTGCTCCAGGGGCATCTCTTCCAGTTCCGGCAGGTCGGTTCGTTCCTGTGCCGACGTGACCGGGGCGTCTCTTTCCGGCTCCGACTGGCCCCTCCGGGGGAACGGGTGGCGCATGCTCTTTAGCTGATCGAAAACCTCCTTCGCCGACGATTCGGGCATGGTTTCCCGGACGAAGTCCCGCAGGTCGTAGCCGGAGGGCCGAGACTCTGGCCAGTGCACGAACTCCAGGTTCTCGGCCACGTCGGCGAGCAGCTGTTCCACCCTCATGGCACCCTTGTCGCCTGGTTCGTCGTTGTCGTAGCAGCACACGACGCGGCGGCCGTCGAAGTACTCGACCCAGTCTTTCTTGAAGATGTTGCACCCCGGCACGGCAACCGCGACGTCGGTGCTGCCAGCGTCACGCGCTAGCCAGTCAAGGGCCAGGCCGTCCCATGGTCCCTCGAGCAGCCATATCGTGGTTTCCTTGGGAGCCACTACCAGCCGGTCCAGGCCCCAGAGGCACGACTTCAATCCTGCCGTGTTGATGACGTTCTTGCCGCTCCACTTGCCGATGTTCGCGACGGCGCCGCTCTCTCCTGCGAATGGTATCAGCCACGATCCGCGAACCGGATCCCATCCCATGCCTCGAGCGATCATCAGTCCTGCGGGTATTCCCCGGTCCCTGGCCAGCGCGCGCCACATGGACCTCGAAGTTTCTCTGCATCGATTCTCGGCTACCTTCGACAGGAACACTACGACGTTTCCTTCTTCGCCGCAGCGCTTACAGTCCCAGAGACCGGTGGACGAGCTCGCGAAGAAGTGCATGGGCTTGTCGCAGAACGGGCAGTCCGCGACCACGTTCCCGTCTGATCCTGACTTCTGAAAGCGGACGCCGTGGAACCCGAACGGCTTCAGCTTATCCGGCAGCTGCCTGGTGCTGACCAAGGTCGACCTTGTCTTTCTCGCTCCATCGAACCGTGACGCGTTCCATGCTCACCGGCGTGGCGACCGAGAACCGACCGCCATGATCCGCCATCAGGTCGCACAGCTTCCGAAGCACGGACACGTAGTTGTGTCCCTTGCGGAACTCGAAGATCACCTCGTCGTGTACGAACAGCACCGGGTGGGCGTCCAGTCCGGTTTCCTGGAGGTATCGGAAACACTTCGCCAGCCCCGCCTTGACGTGCTCCGCCTCGGCGTTCTGCACGACGTAGTTCACGATCTTCTGCGGGTCCCACCTGTCGACCGACAGCCTGCGCCCCCACGCCCCCGGTACGGAACCCTTTCGGCGAACCTCGTCGATCAGCTGCTGGGAGTGCTCCACGACTTCCGGGAACGCGACGTCGTAGTCCGTCAGTATCTGGTGGGCCACCTGGGCGTCCACCCCGGTCCACGACATGATGGCGTGCGCCCCTCCTTGGAATATCTTCACGAAGTTCATCACCTTCGCTAGCTTGCGCCAGTACTTCACGCCCACGTGGTTTTCCAGGTCTACGATGTCCCCGGAAAACCGGTTGACGAGTTCGTTCGCGAAGCCGCGGTCTCCGGCACGCGCGTGCTTGGCAATTTCCAGAACGCGGAGCGCGCACGGCAGCATGCTGGGGTTGCCAACTCCTCCCCAAATGTGATTCGCGGCCCACGTGTGGATGTCCTTGCCTTCGCGTATCGCGTCTAGCATGGACTTAACGTTCAGCATGTCCGCGAACAGGATGATCTGAAGCTGGTCGTAGTCCGGGCAGTACCACACGTATCCGTCCCGCGGTATGAACACCTGCCGGACGTCGACCACGTACTCCGCCATCTTGCTGTTGGTCGTCGTGGGGTCGCTCACGTTCTGCAGGTTCGGGCTACTGCAGGACGATCGGTTGGTCTTCGCAGCTCCGCACTGGTGGTATCCAGGATGGATGATCACCCGATTTTCGGTCTCGCGGACGGCGAGCCGGTCGTACGCGTCGAAGAACGTGCTGCCCGCCTTATCGTTCGCGCGGTACCGCAGCAGCTGCTCCACGAAGTCGTAGGAATGCCGGAGGGGCATGAGGACCTCGGCGTCCACGCTCGGTTGCCCCGTCTTAGTCCTCTTGGTTACCGCGACGCTCAGGGTGTCGTAGAGCACTTTCGAAACCTGCTTCGGAGAGTTCGGATTGAACTCGTTGCCCGCCACCTTCCGCATTTTTTCCAGCGCCGCGTCCCGGTCAGCTCGGCAGATCGCCGCCGTCTCCGACATGCGCTCCTCGTCGATGCGCACGCCGCGACGCTGCATGGCCAGGAACGCCGGCAGCCTTTCCATCTCGTCCAAGTAGCTGCCCAACACCCGGAGGTCGGAGTGTGCCGCGTCCAGGTCCCCCATGATCTCGTTGTAGAGCTCGAACAGTTCCAGGGTACGGATCGCGTCCCTGAGGGCGTAGGTGCGTAGCGTTCCCGGCTTGAACAGTAGCGCAGCGTCGACGCCCCGCCGCCACAGTTCCGCGATCATCCAGTAGTCCGCTTCCACGGCGTCTGCCAGGTTCCAACCCTGTTTTTTTGCGGCGACCCTGGCCCTGACCGCTAGCTTGTGCAGGTCCTTCTCGTCGTCGCTACTTATTCCCAGCAGCCGGTCGGCGAGGGGCTTCAGCTTGTACTTGGGTCTAAGGTTGTCGACGGATCTAGCCTGGAACGACGCGTCCTCGACGGGTCCCAGGGTTTTGATTCCCAGCGTTTCGAGCATCAGGATGTCGAACTGGGCGTTGAAGAATACTTTTCGAATGGACGGATCTTCCATGATCGTCCTGATTTCCTCGACGTCCGAAATCGAGGGGTTCGGGCTTCTCGTGAACGGATCGACGCGCCATTCCCAGTAACGCGTCGTGCCGTCGTCAAAGCACATCGACACGGCGTACGGGGCGGCACCTATCCAGGTGACCAACCCCGTAGTTTCCGTGTCGACGGCGACGTACCTTCCAAGCTCCCGTGCTTCTGTCCTCGGTGTCGCAGGCATGGCTTAGTGTTCGACTTGATGCGACAGCTTGTCGAGGCTCACCTTCTTCACCAGAGACTTGCCGACCTTCACGTCGGCGGTATCGTCGTCGTGCAGCTTGTCGACCGTCCCGTGCTTGTCCTGCCCGCGGATCTGGAGCATGACCCCGTCCCCTACTTCGATCGCCCTTTGGTTCGACTCGGGCATGGAGAGCACTTTCGCGCCGGCGGTGGAGACGTTCTCTTCCGCGCCGTCCATGTCGAATTTCACCCTGACCTGGTCGCCGCCCGGCGGGCAGGAAACGACCTCTCCCTCTCCCCAGTCGGCGCCCGCAATCGTGACGCTTACCCGCGCTCCGACGGGGAACTTCGCCTGCTTGTCGTTGTTGTCACCAGAATCCTCACCGTCCCCGCCGGATTCTAGGATTGTGATCTCCATGTCCACGGGCGCGCTGAACCTCTTGGTACCCTTTCCATGAGGTTTGAGCACAGGATTCTGGTCGTCGTCGAACTCTACGATCTCGCATTCGATCGTCTTGCCGCGCTTCTCGATGCTGACCTGCATTCCGACTTTCAGTTCGTCTTCGGTGGCGGCATCCGTGCCGTCGTCGTCTTGCTGGGGGAAGGACACGTCGTCGTCCGTTACCGAAGCGGGGTCTACGAGGGCGGATTCCTCGACGTCGCTCGGTTTCATCAGCTTCATGTTTTTATATGTGCCGTCGTCGGTCACGCGAACGCGGCAGCACGCCCGCTCGGTCACGAGCCTGTCGAATACGGCCTGCAGACCGTCGTGGTCCGCCAGTGCGTCGATCTCGTCCGGGTCGACGCCTAGCGTCGTCAGGTCCCTCTGGATCCAGGCCAGGTTCTGCTCGTCCGCGAGCCCGGCGAAGTCGGTGTTCAGGCGCTCGTTGTCCTCAACCTCTTCGTTGTCGATGACGTACCAGCGACGCATCACAGCGTCCCGGTTTCCGTAGTGGTCGATCTTGGCGGACACCAGCTGCATCGTGTACAGCCCGGCGCCTGCGGGAATCAGCTCGCCGAACGGGGCTTCATCCTTCGTTACGTCTCGAGCGGCTTTCCACCCCTTGAGTTTCTTCGATGCCACTAGCTACCGTCCTTTCCTCGCCGCACCACCCTCCGTCGGGCAGCCGATCGAGCTCGTGGTTTGCCGTCGCCTCGGAACTCCCGAACGTCGGCGTATGTTTGATCGCAGTCGAACGCCCTCATGAAATTTTCCATGCCCTCCTTGGGCGTCGTGCCCATGTATATCTGCTTGATGTACCTGCCGTCGGTGGTTCGAAAGTGCCCGTCGATTCGGTGGCCGCACCTGACCTCGTCGTTGCCCGAGATCCACAGCACGCGATCGTCACCCACGTAGTCGTAGTTGAACCACGCGTCGACCTTCGCGTTCACGATATCCGAGCATTGCCCCGTCAGGTTGGACCGCAACGTCCGCTTCACGACCCTGCCGCTTTTCTCCTCCTCGAGCCACTGGCTATGAGCCAGGAGCACGATGCCGCACTGGGCCGAAACCTGCAAGGCGAGCAGGCGGGATACCATGTCCCGGAATTCGCAACGGAGGCGGTTCCATCCCTTGCCCCGGCTGCCGTCGTCCGGGTGGTCAATGCCCAACTCGGCGCAGACGTGCTCCATGCATCGCTGGTACCACTCGTCGACCCCGTCCACGACGATCCGAGTGTATGGAAAGCGACCCGACGCCGCCCCGGCTTCTAGCCGCTTCATCCACTTCTTGAACTCGCCCCACGACCGGATCATCTCCTCGCGTATCGGGATTGCGACCTGCGGCTTGTCGAACTGAAACACGAACTCCTCACAGGGATGCTTGCTCGTTCCCTGGATCGCGAACGTGGTCTTTCCGATCTTCTTTTCGCCCGTGATCAGATAGGCGAACCTCCACGGTTCGGTGGCCGGCGTGCGCCGTCCCGTGGGCAGGCCAGGATCTCCGGTCTTGCCGCGTGCTGTCGGCATGTTCCTCCTTTCGTGCATGAAAACTTGAGCGGCGAAGTCTGGTTCCGCCAGCAGCGATTCGTTTCCCGGACGTTCAGCCCACGCGTCCATCTCGCGCAGCAACCCTTTGACGACCACCGCGCGCATGGCGCCCGCGAGCGGGCTAAACCCTGTGAAGCTCAACGTGCGTGACTTCTTCACTTCCCCCTGCGACGCCGAACCACTCTACGTACGGGTCTGCCGACGCCTGCGCCAGGACTATCGTTCTCGCGTCGTCCTCGTCGTTCGCCACCACCAGCACGTGAGCTTCCGTTGTCTGCACCTGCCTTATCGTCACCCTGTACTCGGGCATTTCCGGCTTCCTTTCCTCGGCTTTGCGTCGGCATCCACTGCTTGCTGGTGCTGCCGGGAGGATCCCACATGCGTACCATCCCGTTGTCCCAGTCGTAATATCCGTCGTGCAGGATGAAGGCGAGCCGGGCCTGCGTGAGCGCGAACCGTGCGTCCTTGCCGGACTTCGCGAACGCGGCCACCACCCGCTCCCACATCGTCTCGGCACTCACGGTACCCGCCAGGATCGCCTCGGCTTTGACGGCGCCCACGCCTTTGCATCCCGGATATCCGTCGGTCGTGTCGCCGCACAGCGTCATCCGCATGTGGTTGTAGGCCGCCGCGGATTTGGAGATTTCGAGGACGCCCGATTCCGGCCTGCGCGGGTTGTAGAGGAGTCCTGGTATACAGGTCAGGTCCTTGTCCTCGCTGACCGAGACGGTAGCGCCATCGTATGGGCTGGTGTGCATGAGGCCGATCAGGTCGTCGGCCTCCAGGAACCCGCGGCGTTCGGACGGCCAACGGGACTCCATCCACTCCACCAGTTTCTCGTAGCCGAACGGTTTCCGCTTCGCCCTGTTCCTCTTGTACTCCGGATACAGCTGCTTGCGGAAGTTGCTGATACTCCCGAAGCAGAGGACGCATCCCGACGCCTTGAGCTCTCGCAAATAGCCCTCGATCCGGGACGAAGCTTCCTCGCGGGCGGCGGCCATGTCCACCTGCACGCTTATCTGATCGTCGACCTCCGGAAGTTCATGCATCGCGTTCGACACCGACTGGTACGCTACGATGTCGGCGTCTATCAGAAGCCTGCACTTGTGTGCCTTGGTCCTGTCGCTCCCCTTAGGCAAGTTGCTTCGCCCCAAGTTCTGCCTCCTAAGTGCTAAATGCCGGGTGGGTCATCGGAAATCCCATGACCCACATACCGATCCCTACGGCATCCCACATGTGCGACGACAGCGGGATGCAGTCCAGGGACTGGCCGCCGATCGCCCCGCGTAGGCGCCGCGTTACTTCTCGTTTGCTGAGGGTACCCTTCCACTGGGAGGGACGCACCTCGATCGAGATTCCTCCGCACGTCCACGTCGCCGCCGCGCAGGTCCCTGCGCCGTACGCGACCCGCATCACGTCCTGCCTCGCAGCGTGGGCGCGGGCGGTGTTCATCGCTTCCGGCATCTCGATCCCCACGTACAGCGGAAGGCTGGATTTGACCGCGTTCGCCATGATCTTCATGACCATGCCGCTAATCTGCCGAACTCCGTCCGCCCAGTCGTCGCAGTCGGTCTGGACGATGTTCGCGGTGGACGGGACCGGGGGCGTGTCGTGCTCTCCCAGCAGCGTCCAGCACGCGATGCCGATCTCCCGGACGCCGCTGTCTATACCCATGAGCACGCACGGATACTGCGGTTCGACTACGAGGGACATCCGGACTTCCTTCCGTCTAGCACGCGAACCACGCAACGAGCACGAGGACTACGACCATGAGCCTGAACAGCCAGGTTCGGTCCAGGACGGAAGTCGTCGGTACGAACGCGTCGTCGCCATCACCTTGCCATCGATAGGCCCCGTCGGTGAACAGGTATCTACCCCACCGGCGGTTTCCCGGACGCAGGTGCTTCATGGTCGGTCCGCCGTACAGCGCGGTACCGCCGTCCCCGGGACCTCCCACGATCCTGACCCGCTTCCATAGTTTCGGCATGCGGCCTTCCTTCCCTTGGCGAGTTCGCATTCTAATTGTTGGCGCCAAGAAATCAACCCCTTGACTCGGAACCTTTCAGGCCGGAAGATGGGCGGAGTGGGAGAAAGGAGCGCAGCGTTGTCGAAGCAGTCCGCGGGCCGCGGAAGGCCCAGGAACGTCGTACCCACCGTGCGGATCCACGGCAGGGTCAGTGACGTGGCCGCGACCAAGTTTCGGGCCTTCCAGGAGCACCACGGGATTAGTCCCGGCGAGGCCCTCAACAGGTTGTTCTTGCGCATCCGTATCGTGCGTCGTCGCCGCAAGACGGCTTCCTAGCACTTTCAGAATCCCGAACCCAGGCGGCACACCGCCAGGTATCGCGACGCGCGGGTGAACGCTGTGTACCTCCACCGGTGCACGTCGGGCCTGCGGTCCGTGCGGTCGACCACCAGCACCCTTTCGTACTCCGCCCCCTGCGCCGTGTGGCACGTGATCGCCGGCAGGAAGTCTAGCGGCACCACCTCCTTTGGTAGATCTAGCCCCGCATGCTTCTCGCAGTTGAACCCGTCGAGCGCCGCCGGCACGTCCTCCCATTTGCGCCCGTCCTCGTCCGTTAGCCACAAGCGCACGACCTTCACGTTTACTTTGCCGCTCCTTCCCTTTCCTTCCAGGACGTGCATACGCCCTACGCCCGTCACCTCGAATTGCGACCCGTTGACTATGTCGCGATCCCACCTGTTTCCCCTGCACACCACCCGGTCGCCCAGCGTGGGGCCGCTCCCGAAGGGAATCCTCCATCGGCTGTTCACGCCGACACGCGTCGCGTTCGTGCTGCAGATGACGACCTGCGCGTCCGCGTCGTGTGCCACCTCTACGATGTCGTCGATCGTGTCGGCCGTATAGAATTCCAGCACGCCGTCCTGCGCCAACCTGGCGTCTACGGGTTCGCGCTCTCGCACCTCGTGGGCCAACTGGAGGATGGGGTTTCCCTCCTGCTGGCGCAGTATCTGCTCGAGCTTGATTTCTGGATCAAGCATGATCCCAGGATCTTCGCCTATAGGCTTCAGCTGCGCGTGGTCCCCTACCCACAGGATCCGGAAGCCGAGCTCCTCGGCCTTCGTGCGCAGGTCCCTCGCCATGCGCTTGCTGACCATCGACGCCTCGTCGACGACGAGCAGCTTGACGCGCAGTTCGGTGTTCGCCTTCGTGCCCAGCATGAACAGCAGCTCGACGTTGCCGTCGTCGTCGAGCTCCGTGCCGACGAAGTTGTACAGCAGCGCGTGCACGGTCGCAGCCGGGATCCCGCGTCTTCGAAGCTCCATGACCGCCTTAGCCGTAGGGGCGGCGACGCCGATGCGAATTCCCGCCGCACTCAGATACCTCCGGAAGAACCGCAGCACGGTGGTTTTCCCCGTCCCGGCGTACCCTCCTAGCGTCATCTCCAGCGCGCCGCCCGGGTCCCTGGCCCACCTCGTGGCCGCCTGCACCGCTACCCTCTGGTGAGGCGTCAGCTTGATCTCTTCCACGCTTCCCTACCTAGCGAGCTCGTCGAGCCCCCGCTTGTATGCGTCGGCGTCTCGACGCTTGTCTTCCAGGAGTCGGACCTTTGCCACCTCCCGCGTCCCCGCCGCCACGATGTCGACGCACAGCCGCGGCGAGGACCTCGGCCGCGTCGGGTGCTCGGTGCGCTCGTCTGCCTGGTAGTTCACCTCGTGTTCGTGATACCTCGACAGGTGCACGGCGATGCTGGCGCGCGACAGGTCGACGCCCATCTTGATGCACGTCGGCTGCGCCAGCAACACCAGGGAGCCCCCGGCTTTCCACCGTTCGACGATCTGATCCACCTTCGTGCCGCCTTCGACCAGCGTGCAACTGATCTCGAGTGTAGACAGGACCTTCCGCGCGGCGTGCAGCAGCGAGTTGAACCGCGACCACACCACCAGCGGCTCGCCGTGCACGATCCCGCCACGTGTGACCATGCTGCCGAGTTCGCGCAACTTCGCGTCGTGGTGCATGGCGGGATCGCCCGGAAACCTGCCACCCGCCAGTTGCTCCTCCCACAGTAACGACTGCAGCGCGTTGATCCCGAGCCGGTTGCCCGCCTGGGTGCGCTGCCTCGCGCGCTTCACCTCCCGCAATACGTGCGCCGGCAGTACGACGTGCCGCACTTCCCGCAGCAGCTCGGTGCCGATGCCCGCCTGGTCCTTCGTCATGATGACACCGAGGCGCCGCACCTCCTCATAGACCAGCTCCACCCTGCTGGGCACCACCTCCCACGCCTTCGGCGCCCAGGGCAGCCGACGCATGTGCCGCTGCCGCCACGCGTAAAAGTCGCGGTAGCCCATGAACTCACCGTACAGGAACAGGTGCTGCTGCACGAAGTCCTCGACCACCTCTGGCCGCGGGCACCCGCTCAAGCACGCCCGGTAGGTCGCCCGGCCCAGCCAGCGCACCGCCACCTTGCTGGCGTCGGTCGTCGGCTTCCGGATGCGCGTGGACTCGTCCAGGATCACCCCTCCCCACCGCAGCGCCGCCAGGTCGGACGCCTCGACCCTCCGGCGCCCTCCGTCCTTGCGCGACTTACCCGCCGGCCTCGGCACCGAGAGCGCCTCCCAGCTGGCCACGTGCCACCCCCTGCCGCCCGTTCCAGCGAGGATCCGTGCCCGGGCGGCCCGACGTCCTGGTACCACCGCGTGAGGGACTCCCTGGCGCTCCAGGAGCCGCGACCACTCTGGTACTACCGCCAGGGGCGCCACGATCAGCCAGTGGCCCCGCGGGGGTCTGGTGAGCGCCCACGCCAGCGCCGCCAGGGACTTACCGACCCTCGGGTCCACCCAGAGCGGTAGCGCCGACAGGTTCCGGGAGCGGCGCACGAGGACGCGCTGATGAGGGAGCAGGCGGAAGGGTTCCACGGACTACTTCAGATCCATTGCGCACAGGACCGCCCGCGCCACCTTCACAAGGGATTCTGCCGGACAGTCGATCATTCCCGAATGGTAGAGGCATCGGGCAGGAGCATCCGAAATAACCCTGTAGATCGCGAGGTTCCACCCCCGTTCGGAAGAGTCCGCAGTCATCACGACCCGGTATGAAGTTCCTCCCATGGCGACCACGACGAACACGCCATCGTCCACCGTCTTCGACGCTTTTATGCCGGCGCTCATCAACTGCGCGTGCAGTTCGGCGACCGACCCGGGTAAGACGTCGCTTTGGATGGATCTGGACGACGAACTTAGTTCTGATTCTCCCGCCTCTTTCCAGAGCTGGTGCATCACCTGCGCTATAACCCTCGGGTCGATTTCGCTCGAAACTCTCGCTCGGTTCGAATCTCGGTTTTCATAGAATATCTTACAGATCCAGGTGGCGGTGGCGGCGTTCATGCGCATGGAGAAGCTGGACTCGTGTGGCAGCTCGCCATGAATCCACGCGTCCGAGCCCTTGTACTCGCACGAGGTTACAGTGAAGTCGTCGTGATCGACGACCGCTACGGCAACCGCGTCCAGCGCTGCGTTAGCAAAGGCGGCCGACGCAGTTTCCACTTCGAAGACGCGTTCCGGCCGCGACGGGACGGGCGCCGAGGGATCTTCTTCCCGGACCAGCGGTAGCAGTGGCGCGGTGATCGGAGGTGTTAGGGTAGGTTCGGTCTCCGGCTGCGTGGCCAGAGAGATCGCGACGTTAGCAAGGTGCTGCGACTGCTTCCTTTCCATTCGGTCCTTCACCTCCTTGACGTCCGGCGGCAGGAGGTACCAGACCTCCCGGATCATCTCCACCATGCTGACGACCTCGTCAACCGACCGCCCGGAGTCGGCGAGGCCGTGGTAACCGTCGCCCAGCTTGACGTCCGGCACCTGGATATCATACGCTAGTCCTTCCGTCCCGGGTATCTGCCTGACCTGTACGACCATGCCGTCGACGAACTTGGTCGTGAACGAGTGCCCGGGACCCTCGGCGAACGAATAGGTGTCATCGAAGCCTTCTATCTTCGACAGGGCCTCGACCAAGGTGTCGCGCTCCTCCCACCCGGCGGAGCGTTTCGGCAGGACCCAAGGCTTACGCGGCGCGGCTTCGGAACATCTGTCCGCTGCCTGTTCATCAGACTCCTCGCCGCCCGTCGCTTGTTCGGGGAGCGACCACACGTTTACCTTCGCCATGCCCATGTCTCGAACCGCTTCCAGTCCGAGGCTGGCGTGAACGACCGTCTCCGCCGTCTTGACGCCTCGGATTTCCATGAAGACACGCCACTTGTCGAGGTCGCGCACGAACATGAGCTTGTCGCCCGATGTGCAGTCGAAGGATAGGGTTTGGTTCAACAGATCCAGGTCGCTGCCTGTAAATAGGTCGCCTTCGACGTCCTGCACCATTGCGTCGAGTGCACGCAGGTCGAGGTCGACCTGACTCAACTTCTCCGAGGTCGTCGCTTGGTTGGACGTCAACGCTTCCGCTACCGTGGGTTCTTTCGTCCTGTTCCTTCCGGCGCGGTAGGCCTGCACGAGCGACGCCGTCGTGGGGATGAAATCGCCCAGCTTCGTCCCGGCGATGCGCGGATAGAGGGCCACCGCGATGTAATCACGATTGCCGTCGACCATGAGGTACGCGGCGAAGCTGCAATCATTTTCCTTGCGGATCTCCAGGCTGACGCCGTCCGCGCACCGCACGCAAACGACATGGTCGGGACAATCGCCATAGTCGACCCCTACGACGACCTCGTGTTCGTCGGAATCCAAAACCTTAACCACCTCGTCTGCTACCCACCGCAGTTCCCTGTCCCTGCTCAACGTGTCCGTGGTCATGTCGATCTTCCTTTCGTTCTCGGTCCCGCAAGGGGTGCGCCCGGTGCGCACGCCGCCCATCTCGAATTTAGAATCCATCTTCTTACGCCTTCCGATCGTGCATGTGTGGACGGTCTTCATTGGTCTCCATCTTACATACGATCTCCTGATCGAGGTTCACGCCGCACGCGTGCGCCAGGTCGAAGATGCGGATGGTCGCGTCGGCCAGCTCCTCGCCGAACTTCGCGCGGTCCTCGACGCGCGTCGCCTGCACCGCCCCGCCGAGCTCCTTCATGATCAGCGCGAGCTTCGACAGCACGACGTCGACTTCGTTGGCGAACGGATCTTCGCCACCTACGATCTGATCCCAGAAGCCCTGCCGCTTCGCGTACTCGTGCGCCTCGTGCATGAGGTCGTAGATCGTCTTCCTGTTGGTCATCGCCGTCCTCCGTTCGTTTTCATTTCACGTTTCCGAAGTCTCGATCGCCAGGCGCGCGGACCTCCCGCTCCCGTGGCCCAACACGAGGTTGCTGGAGCCGACGCGCCTGACTACGTGGTCCATGTTCTTCCCTTTTAACGCTGGATCCAGCGCCGGGAGAAGGACGACCACACGACCGCTTGGACACCCGCCTCGAGATGACAGCGGGAACGGTTCGATTTCTCGTCTCGGGCGGTTTATCGCAGAAGGCATCACAGGTCGCCTCGCTCGCGAAGCGTGCCCCCGACCGTACGGACCGCGTCTCGACTCGGCCACTTCAACAGGTAGGTTGTGCGTTTCAGAGCACGGTCACACCGAGGACAGCGAGCGTCTCGCACGTACGGTAGCTTCCCGTCCCAACACCACCGGACTTTGCAATGGGTACACTTTGCTGCGGTCATGGCCGCACCACGAACGCCGCTATCAACCCCACCAGCTGGCCGGCCGCGTCTTCCGCGGTACACGCGCGCAACCACAGGGTCGCCCCCGCGAACTCCGGCGATCGCTTTTCCATTCTCAGCCGCCACCCGTCCTCGTGCGGTTGCAGGCTCAGCGTCTGCGCGCCGCATTGGATCAAGACCTTCGGCGCGCCGTTGAACGAATGCACTACGACGACAGTGTCGCCGTGATGCGTACCCCTCAACACCTCCGCGGCCTTTTCCGACATCTCCGGCAGCATCTCGGGAAGTTCCGCCATTCGCCCCTACTTTCCAGAAGGCGGACGCGCCGAGGATTCCGGGTGTTCCCGCGCCCGGTCCCCGACGTCGCCCGCGAAGACGTGTTCAGCAGTGCGGGGCGGCCGGTGGGTAACTCGCTAACCCGACAAGGAAACGCGTGTTGAATCCCGTCCGACCGCCCGCGTCGGAAGCCTCGCACGTGAGGCCCCTCGCGTCAAGGCTTTCTTGGCGCCAAAAACAAAAGGCTAAAGGGGTCAAAAGTTGGCACTAACCGAATGGCCGTTCGTAGTTAGCGCCAAGTAACTATGGGGGGTGAATCGAGTTTTCGCAATCCGTTCGGTCAACGATGACGAGCCTGTGACAATATGCCCGGCGATAGTAAGTTGGCACGATCAGAGTCCCAACTTGATTCGCGTCGCGGTAGTTAGGGCTTTTAGGTTAAGTTCGAATCTCTAGGGGGTATATAGTGTAGGGGGGTTATGTTACTTAGATAGTCGTGAACGTCGAGGGGGGGGGATGATAATAAGAGACCTTCCAGACCGAACAAGCTCTAAGGGGGTGCATGGTAAGTCCACACCCTATACCCCCTGAGATCGTGGCACTAACCCAGACCTCCCGGGAGATGGCGAAAAGGTACCTCGTCGTTCCCGGGGAGGGGCTTCCAGGAGCTCAGGGTTGCACTCGGTCGTGCCTCCCGAAAGAATGGGGAACGCCACGTGCACGGATTTAGGAAGGAGCCCCCACATGGGCGGCCGCGGCAGGGCGACACAGTCCTACGAGGGGCTCGAGAAGGGCCAGCAGCCCGACGCGGACGGCGTGTGGCGAGTGGACGGCCGCGTCGTGATCCCAGGCTCTCTGAGGCGCGTGGGCGCCACCACGAAAGCCCCCTGGGTGCAGCCTGGCGACATGCCCGACGTGCTCGCCGTCCGGGTGGCCCTCGGTGAGGCGTGCGGTTCCCGGCTCACGAAGGGCGTCGGCTACTGCAGGCGGAATCCGGTCGAGGGTCAGGAGGACAAGTGCCTCCCGCACCGGTGCAAGCTCCACGGTGGGAAGACCGAGAAGCCCGCGAAGGGATCTTCCCGCGCCAGCAAGCACGGTATCTACCAGGACCTGGTCAAGGTACCCGAGTCCAGGAACTACACCCGGTTCCGCGACGGGGAGCCGCTCGACGAGGAGATCGCGTTCCTGAGGATCCGCCTGCGGCGCATCGTGGTGGCAGAGATCGAGCAGGGCGAGCGGCTTGACAGCGACGACCGGGTGGAGGTGCGGCGGGCGCTGCGCACCCTGCAGGTCGAACGTAAGTACGTGAGCACTCCCGAGGGGAACACGGTCGAGGAGCGCCGGCTGCGCAGGGCACCCGACTTCTCGAAGCTGCTCGACCAGTGTGTGCGGCAGATCGCCCGGCTGGTGGCTGCCAGGGAGATGTGCCACGATACCGGTCAAGTCGGTGACTCCGAACGGGCGAGGCGGGCGCGCGAGGCGATGCGAGACGCCGACCTCGGCGCGATCGAGGGGAGCGTGGAATGATTCCTGGCGCCATTTAATCGTTGACCTCGTGCCGCCGGCGGGTATTGTGTATGAGGAAGGGAGGGTCGCGACGATGAGCGGAGGACGTTGGGATTACCTGTCAAAGAAGATGGCCGAGCGCGTCAAGTCATCTGGGGAGGTGTGGCGGTTGCTCGCCGCACTCGAGCAAGAGCTGGACTGGGGACTGTCTGGAGACCTTTGCGCGGGGTGCGCCAAGGTCAGGACCGCCGAGGCGATTATCGCCTTCTTCGAAGACCGGTGCAACGATGCCACCAAGGCCGTCGCGCTGGCGAAGGCGATCCATAGGAAGTACGCGCGCATGCTTCCCGCGTTGTGGCTGGAAAGAGCAGTCGACGCCGCTCGCAAGACGCTCGATGAGCCGTCTAAGCACGCGGTGATCGTGAGCATCACCGGTGCGACGCTCACTAACGTGGACGATGATCACTGGTGCGCAGAGGGAGGCAGGGTCGTCTTTCGCCGTCCCAGCTGGATGGCTACGTCGATTCCTGGTGTGGAGTTATACGACGCCGCGGGAATACAAGTGTACCCACCAGACGATGAGGGAAGCGATAGCTAAGAAATTCACCGGGCGCAGCGGTAGCAAGAAGAAGCGGAGCCACGTGCGCCCGACGGAACGTCAGCTCCGCGAGACCATCCGCAAGCTTTGCAAGGCTGCCGACATCTCGTTCACGTCGTACGCCTATTGGAGCACTAGCGAGCAACTGCGGAAAGAAGTGCGAGCCGCCCGTAGCATGCTGCGAGGCCGTTGGTCCAACCCTCGAGAGCCGCTGACGTCGCTGGAAAGGCGAGCCGTGGAGGACGCGCGATGAGGTACCGTAGGAAGAACGCTGTCGTCGAGGCGGTGCAGGTTGTGAATTCGAACTTCGCCGGCGCGCATCCGAACGCCGGGCGCGTGAAAGGCGTCGTCTACAACTCACACATGCGCACCGCCACGATCCCGCAGTGGGTCTGTCATCCGATGGCCAATGTAGGCGACTGGATCGTCACGTCCGCGGACGGTACGCTGGGTGTGTGCTCGCGCGAGTTCTTCGACAAGACGTACAGGCCGGCGTACGTACAAGGTGGTACCGGGCTCATGTCGCTGCGCCCGTATACCACCGCAGACGGCGTGCGGGAGATAGAACTAGTGGTGGACGGGGACGTGATCGCCACGGTGCACGACGTCGAGCGTGCCCATCAGATGGTGGAGTGTTGGAACGATTGGCAGATGAATCAGTCGTCGACGAGGAAAGACTGGAGATTGCCGCCGCCAGCTCCGCGAACGGACGACGGGATCTACGACCTGCCGCCTGACGGCATGATGATCACGCCGTTTACGAAAGAGGATTAGCATGGCGCGGTACCGCAGGAGAAATCATCCGGACGACGTGGTGCAGGCGGTGCGCATCGATTCGGTTGCCAAAGTCGGTGACTGGATGGTCACCTATGCGAACGGAAGCACGGGTCTTTGCACGCATAGGTTCTTCGACGATAATTACGAGCCCGTGCCGAGTAGGCGCGTCGAATTCTGCCCGATCTGTCCAGGGTCGAACGTTCCCATGGTGCTCGGAGAGGACGGGACGTGTTCAACCTGTGGATATCCGAACCATGACGCCGTGCGCCTGCTCGTAGACTCCGCGCACCTGACACGTCAGGAGGCTCTCGTTTGCCACCCTGGTCCCATGCCGCCGTCGAGAGCGAAGTGTGTCGGCGAGCTGGCCACGGACGCGTTGCGGAAGGTTGGCATGAACGTCGGCTTTCCGGCAGGAACGGGGGCCGCGACTGACATCCTCGATTTCATCGTCGCGTTGAGTAAGATCCTCGATGAGGTGGAAGCGCCCGGCCTGACGTTCCACGGTGCCCACTACCTCGCCATGGCCCGCGTGTTGCGGAAGGTGTTGGCCGCTGTCGAATCGATAGAACCAGACATCCAGGGATCTCTCGTTATTGGCGTGAGTTCAATCTACAACGCCATCTCCTGTGGCCTCGACACGGAAGGAGGTGCTGCCCATGACGTAGGATCCGAACTCACCGTCTCCTCTGATGTGACCGCGCCCTCCGGTGAGTCTCCCACCCCGGGGTCTCGCAATGAGCCGGGGGGCGTTTTCAGCGAGTCCGAGGGGAGCGACCGACGATGAGCGACGACCTTGTACAGGATACGGCGGACGATCTCCTTCTCGTTCAAGGAAAGATGGCGCAGGTCACTGATCCAGAGGCCAGCGACGCCCTGAACGCCGTCCACCAGTGCCTTTCTTCTATTCATCGGAGGCTCTTTCGGGTGGAGGCTAGGTTAGGACTCTACGACGGGCGAAAGCTGATGCGTTGGGCGCACGCTCCAGGATACGACCGATGACGGCTCCCGCCTGGTGGGTGGAGATCCGACCCACGGTGCAGATCGTCATCACGGCGTGCGTGGCGATCGTTGTCATGCACGTTTGGTCCATCGAGAGGAACGCGATGCTGTACGAGACGAAAGAGGCGTCCGAGCTGAGGTATGAGCACATCCTGGATCGCCTGGACCGAATAGAGAAGACGCAGGAGCGGAACATGGCCCGAATCGAGAAGGCGCTGGCTGACGTCGTGCGCCGGCTGAACGACTAGCGTGAACCATGTCTGGTGACCAATCTCGATTGCAGATGGTTACTCAGATCGCAACCCTCGTGCTCGTATTGATTTTGATAGCGTTATCGCTAGGACTCCACGACAGGCGTGACGCCGACGGCAGGAACATCGACTACTTGGTGGTCGAGAAGCAGAAAGGATCGCCTATGACGACTCCATGGGTTTCAGGAGGCGTGACGAAATCCCTCACCACCCCGCGTCGCGGGGATGAAGATTACGACGACTGGTTCGACCGGCACGACGCGGAGCTGGCGGCGGCGAAGATCCGCTACCCGCCGGACTAGGAGGCGCGTATGGAAGATCCCGGACCCCTGACGTTCGTGGACGTCGACGAGATCGTGGACGAGCTTGCGAAGCGCTACGGAAACGTGGTCGTGTTGTTCGAGGACGGGGCTCCACTATTCGGGGTTCGATACCGTGGGGTACAGGTCATGGCGATCGGCATGCTTCGGACCGCCGAGGCGCTCCTGACGCGGTATTCCGTCCAGGGCGACGAGGACGAAGGTGTCTGAGGCCGAGCACTACCGGGCCCTTCGCCGCTTCCACAACCGACGCGACGCCGTCCGCGGCTGCGGGAGCCTGGTCCTGGCGGCGATCCTGATGTGGACGGTTTGGATTCTCTACGGCCTCCCGCCGTGGTGGTGACTGATGACTAAGCTCGAGCGCGTCTCCGCTCACGGCCGGCACTACGGCTGGATGTTCTGGTGCCCCGGTTGCGGGATCTACCACGTGCTAGACGACCGCTGGCAGTTCGACGGGGACGAGGAGAGCCCCACGTTCTTCCCCTCCCTTGTGACTCGCGGCGAGAAGCGTTGCCACCTGTTCCTCCGCGCCGGACAGATCCAGTACCTGGACGACTGCGACCACGACCTGGCGGGGCAGACCGTGCCGCTCGCGGAGGAACCACCCTTGACTTCCTGATTTATTGGCGCCAAGATATGCGGCAGACAGGAGGCAAGATGGCAGGTGACAACGAGGTTGACCGGCTGCGACAGTTGGCGTGGGCGAAGATCCGCTATCGTCGTCATGCACGTTTGGTGCTGGACGTGCCGCAGCGTCACTACGACCTGGCCATGCAGCACCTCGAGCACCTGGCCAATTGCACCATGGTGGCCGGCGAGGCTGCGTACGTCTACGAGGTGGTAGACTGCGTCTTGCCCGACCCGCTGCCCGAGGGGTGGGTCCAGCTGGGAAATCCCGACGTGCTCTACACCGTGCACGCGCAGTGTGGTTTTTGCGGTGCCAGCAACGTCCTGGAAGTGTCGAAGGAGGCGTCATGAACGCTACGGAAATCAAGCCGGAAATCCGCGACCGGGCCGCCGAAGGCGTCACGCACGCGTCGCACTGCACGGGCGACCACGGGTTCGGGTATTCGATCAGGGAAGTTCCCGAAGCGGACCACGTCCACGTGCGCGCCGAGTGTCAGTTCTGCAAGGCGTGGAACGAGGTGTCGGCATCGCGGCTCGAGCTCGCGTTGGGAGAAGATTCGGCGTCCGGCAAGATAGCGTTTGAGGCCGCCCACGCGAAGCTGGAGCAAGAGCAGGCGGAACGAACCGCCGCGAAGGATCAGGAGGCGAGGGATCAGGCCGAGGCTCGTCGGAAGCGCGTCCTCCGCGCGCAGCAGGCGCACAACTTGGTACAGGCGATGGCGAACCGACTTCACCGCCTCGGCTTCCCCGGCAGCCTCGAGTTCAGGAGCTCCGAGGAGCACTCGCTGCGCGTGAAGGTGGTGAGCGTTCCGAGGAA
>SDBT01002096.1_pt1 | contig 35726 bp, 27 predicted proteins | sample 2277101 | NCBI WGS metagenome assembly SDBT01 (sample SAMN10404973, study PRJNA504765) | marine sediment metagenome | isolation source: marine sediment core GS10_PC15, 103 cmbsf | place: Arctic Ocean: Southern Knipovich Ridge | collected 2010 | reverse complement strand
GTTTTTCAGTTAGAGAAGTAGAACGTGCAGCTTGCTCGTTCAGAAATGCTAATCGAGTTCCGGAACAAGCTGGCAGCATGTTCTACTCAGCAAATCTCAGCCGTAACTGAAAAACTCGTATTATAAGCCGATACACTGTATGAATTATGCCTGCGATTAGTATCTTTAATAACCAAGAGTGAGGATATGCGAGATAATTTATTCGTTCCCGGAAAGATGAGTTACGCGCGGGGAGTAACGCGCCCCGATGTGGAGTGCATACTTTGCGCCATCGTTGATGGAAGCGACCAGGTTGTTCAATTGGATGTATACAGATCGGAATTGTTCATCGTTGCTCTGAACCTCTATCCATACGCTCCCGGGCATCTGATGGTGTTTCCGCAGCAGCATGTTACAGACATCCGGATGCTGGATGATGAGGAAGTAATGGAACTCCATAGGCTGCAAAATCTCTGCCTGGATGTCCTTGAGGAACTCTATACGCCACACGGCTTCAATTTGGGATATAATTTGGGCAAGGCAGGTGGAGCTAGCATTGAGCATCTGCATCTTCACATAGTCCCAAGATACAGCCGCGAGACAGGATTTATTGACATAATAGGCGGGTCTAAGATTATCGTGGAGGATCCGAACATTACCCTATCGCGGGTACGGGAGGCCTTTGCGAGAGCCACGGCTTAGTCTTTTGCTGTATTCGTCATCTTCTTCACCAGAGTTTTCAAGGCCAGAAATCCTTCGGTAGGATCATCGTAGGATAAAGATAGTTTTTCCATGGGACACAGATCGTCGCCCGTTCTGTTCATGATCGTGGGGATGAGTTTTCCATAGCTGTATTTGATCCCTGTTCCTTCCAGAGTTGCCTCCGCCGACTGGCTCATTGTGACAGCATATACAGCAGTGATACCAGCATATCTTACGAGGAGAGCTACTGCTTTTCCCACCACTTTATCAGCGATGGATGCGCCTATCAGTTCATCACCAAGCGCCTCAGCAAATCTGACAAGATCAACAATGCCCTGCCTTGAACTGGAAGCGATTACCTCCCCGTTCTTCGCCAATACAAGCGTTTTGCCATCTAATACCAGATGTTTTTCAGCTATTTCCAGATCGTCCAGCATGTTCTATCTCATACTCCTTGACTTTCCTGAATAGCGTTCTAACTCCCATTTTCAAGAGTCTGGCCGCGAGTGCCTTGTTATTATTGGTATACTCTAGCGTCGCAGTTATAAGTTCGCGTTCAGCGTCACTGGCAGACATTCCTACATGAATATCCACCTGCAATGTGTTATCTCCCGCGCGGCTAATGCGTTTGGAGAGGTCGTTCACTCCCAGAGAAATGTTCCGCGTCATAACCACCATTCCCTCAATGCAGTTTCTCAGTTCCCGCACATTTCCCGGCCAGTCGTATTTTATCAGGAACTGCATTGCCTGATCAGTAATGCCCTTTACATTCATGCCATTAAGCTGGTTGGCTTCCCGGATGAAGCTTTCCACCAGAATCGGGATGTCCTCTTTACGCTGGCGCAAAGGTGGTAGCTCAATAGTGACGGCATTTAGTCTATAATACAAGTCTTCCCTGAACCGACCTTCCCGCATAGCTTCTTCCAGACTTTGGTTGGTAGCAGCGATCAATCTGACATTGATTTTGATCGTTTCCATACCCCCAACGCGCTCAAATTCCTTATCTTCCAGCACCCGCAGAAGCTTCACCTGCGTATAGGGACTAATATCGGAGACATCGTTCAACAGCAGCGTACCGCCGTCGGCCATCTCGAACCGCCCCTTTTTAGTATTCAGAGCGCTGGTGAACGCGCCTCGCTCGTGCCCAAATAGCTCGCTTTCTATAATGCTCTCCGATAGAGCGGCACAACTCAGCTCAATAAACGGCTTATCGCGCCTGGGACTGTTATAATGTATAGCTTTTGCTGCCAGATTTTTGCCTGTGCCTGTTTCCCCGGAAAGCAAAACAGTAGTCATCGCCGGAGCTATTTGAGAGATAGCTCTGTAAACTTGCTGCATCCGCTCAGAATTGCCCACGACCCTTGTCAATCCGGATTCGCTGTCCAGCGAATGATAGCCCTTTATATTCTGAGCTACGATGATGTGATCTTCCAGTATCCGTCCCACCGATGTCTTCAATTTATCTATGTTGATAGGTTTTGTCTGGAGGTCGTAAGCGCCAGCCTTCATGACTTCCACTGCCATTTCAACACTTGTGGAGTCCGCCACCATTATCACATCAGCTCCGGGATGCTTCTCTTTCGTAGCATCCAGAAGCTTCATGCCATCAATAGCTGGCACATTCAGGGCTGTTATTACCAGATCAATCCGCTCTTCATTGAGCCAATGCAATGCCCGTTCTTCATCTGCAACAGAAATGGCATTATAACCCTCTTTGTTGAGGGCATCGGTTATGGATTCTCTGACACTCTCGTCGTCATCAACAACGAGAATGGTTTTTACTGCTGCCTGTCCCATTTTTGAGGTCTCGGAAGAATCAAAAGTTAAGTGAAAAACAGAGGTCAGCTCTGCGAGTTTTTACCTGGCTTTCCAGAGACTAAGTATACAGCAACCCGATTATTATGTCAAGGTTGAACCAGCGAAAAACGGGTGGTCTGACCACCACCTTCCCAAGCATATAAGTTTATGTCCTGAAGCCGTCGGGACAGGAATGTCCCGACTATCGTGGTTGTGGAGCAATCGTGTGGGACTAGGTGTGTATCAACTTGCGGCAACAACAGACATAAATGGTAGGAATAGGAATGAGTAAGATAGAGAAAAATGGAGCGGGGATGGCGCTAATTCCCGCTATTTTCCGAAGTGTTCGTGCTACTCAACGGACAGGATATAATAGCAATACGTCTGCCCGCCATAGTGAAGTTCTACATCTCTTTCGGGGAAGGCGGACTCAACCGCTTCCAGAAGTTCTTCCGCATCGGTTCTGTCGATCTCAGCGCCGTAGAAGATGGAAATTATCTCATTGTCCTCATCCAGCATTATCGCGAGGAGCTGAATAACCGCGCTGATGTGATTATCTTCAGCCACGCGGACGCTGCCGTCGAACAGACCGATTATATCATCCTTCTCGATTGCCAGATCTCCGTATCGGGTATTCCTGACGGATCGGGCGACCACGCCGTGCTTTACGTCCTCCAGAGCCATCTCCATGCTGCTCACATTATCAATAATACTTGCATCCGACCGAAAGACTACTAGAGCTGATAGCCCTTGAGAGATGTTACGGGAAGGGATGATCTCTACTTGCTTATTGCTCATGCTGGCAGCCTGCGTCGCCGCGGGGAGTATGTTGCCGTCGTTAGGCAGGAGCAGTACCTTGTCGGAAGATACATCATCTATGGCACGAATCATTTCGGCCACGCTGGGGTTCCGCGTCTCATCACCCATGACCACAGAATCTGCACCCAAGCTCATGCAGATCGCCTTCATACCATCACCGGGCGCGGTTGTGACTATGGATATTTCCCGTTTTTCCTCGACCTGGCTGGCTCTGAGCGGAGTTTCAAGGATGTCTCTATGCTGCTTCCGGGTGTCGTCGATCTTTACGTTGCTGGGTTTTCCATACGAATAGGCGGACGCCAGTACACGATCTGGGTCGCTTGTATGGATATGCACCCTTATCAGTTCGTTCCAGCCGACAACTACCAGAGAATCGCCCATTTTGTTAAGAGCTTGCCTTATGGTGGGTATGTCAACATCGCTTGCCATCAGGAGGAATTCCGTGCAGTATGGGTTATCCCATGACTCGGATACCAGCGACTGAGCCACAACCGCAGGCGCTGCCGTCGATGGTTGATGAGCGAGCTTGAGAGTATCTCCGCGCAACAGCCTCAGCACGCCTTCAAGCATATACACGAATCCCTGGCCGCCAGAGTCTACCACACCCGCCTGCGCCAGAACCGGAAGAAGATTCGGCGTGTTTTCCAGCGAAATTCTTGCTCGATTCAGACTGGCTGCCAGTACCTCTATAATGTCGCCGCTATCCTGTGCAAGTCGAACGGCTTCCTCAGCGGACTCCCTGATGACGGTCAGAATCGTTCCTTCCACAGGCTTGGTCACTGCGCCATAAGCCCGCTTCGCTCCTGACTGAAGACCGGCGGCAATATCCTGTGAGGTGAGTCTTTTTCTGTCGTGGCTGGTCTCCGCGAATCCAGCGAGAAGCTGCGAGAAGATCACTCCCGAACAGCCTCGAGCACCCATTAGTGTGCCACGAGCGATTGCTTCCAGTATTTCTCCCAGCGCAGCGCCCTTCATATCCTCAAGCTCGTTGGCAGCCGAAGAGAGAGTGAGGGACATATTGATCCCCGTATCCCCGTCGGGCACAGGGAAAACGTTAAGCTGATTCAGCGTTTCCTTGTTCTCAGACAGCCAACCGGCACCTGCAAGAAATGCCCTCCTGAATCTCTCACCATCACAATAGAGAAGCGCCACAGTAGCTTCCTCCTTAAAAGCTATCCCCATTTTCTAATCAGCAGACAGAGTTTTCAGAACTTCCACAGCGATAAGCAGATGACCAATAGGTTTGGGGTGCACAGGTTCCGGGCAGAAGGTGCTGGCATCCCGATACTGGATTTGATGCTGGAACATATCATGCGTCCTGACCAGTCTAGTCCCATATTTTTCGCTCATTTTGTGGACAGTTTCCAGATACCGGGGCAATATCTCCAATACCTGACTCTGAAATGTCTGTCCCGAAGTATCCCGGCTCATATAGAAAGGCTCAATGAGGATTATCGGACAGTCAAGTCGTTTCGTAGTCTCCTGCATAAGATGCTCATAGATCTCCGCGTAGAGTTCAGGGCTGACACCGTTTGGATCATCCCGCAGGCAGGAATGAAGATCGTTAATTCCGATCTTGATGGAGAGCCAGTCCGGTTTGTGAGCCAGCGCGTCCTCCTCCCAGCGATCCCGCAGGTTCGTGATCCTGTTGCCGCCAATCCCTGTATTGATATAGCTAATATCTCTCTCAGGATAATGTGCCATTACCAGTTCTGAGAAGAACCGGACATAGCCGTTGCCCAGAGGAGCAGCATCACCACGCCGTCCACAGTCCGTGATACTGTCTCCAATAAATAATATCGTCTGTCCGCTTTCTATGCAAAGCTTGCCCATGTAAAATCCTCCGAGATAAAAATCGTGTTATCAGGATTACCCCTGCCTGTGTAGATATGCTACATGCTTAACATGCACTAACTTGACTTTGTCACATTAGGCCGCGATCCAGTCGTAGCCCAACTTTCTAAGTTGGTATTTTGGAAATCCGGTGTCATAAACCAAGATAGAATCTTGGGCTACAGGTAAATGTGACAAAGTGAAGCGCCCTCTTGCTCAACCAGTCGGCGCAGTATCGCCTCATCCAAAAGACCTTCGACAGCACTCGATAAAAAGACGGTATCCGCCATTCCTTAGCTTCCCCAGAGAGTCAATTGTTGAGCCGCTACTGGACTGGTTTCTGGTATCACGGCTTCCGCGAGACTTAATCCACCGTCCAGTAGCATCCTGATCTGCTCAAACTTACCAGCGGGGTCAACTGATGTTCCCTCTCCCGGCTTCAGAAGCAGTACCTCATCAAGGCCAATGCCATCATCCCGCAGCAAATCGCTGGAATGTGTGCTGAGCAGGATCTGCCGGCCAGAGCGATGCTGGATGCGCGCGAACATCTGAGGCATGTAGCGAACGACTCCTGGATGGAGTGAGAGTTCCGGTTCCTCCAGGAGCAGTGGGCCTGCCCCATCCAGCATAGCCCACAGCAATCCCATAAGTCTGAGGGTGCCATCCGAAAACTGCTCTTCTGTTTGCCAGGCCCCCTTGCCACGCCAATTCTCATATTTGCCGCGCAGATGAGGTATTCCTCTGTCATCACGGAGCAATTTCAGTTCTTCAAGTTGAGGTACTGCTGCTCGCAACGCCTCAACAATTTGCCGAAACCTCGCGTCTTGAGTTCTCTTTGGTGTTCTGGCGATTTGCTCAAGGAAGTCCCCGCCATAGGGGTCGTTGCTCTTCCCAACGGAGCGATCGGGTTCTCGTACCAATTGCGGAACTATATGAAGATAGCGAACGGATCTGAAGAAGCTCTCCAGATCGCGAAACTTCTGGTTAACGTAGACTTGCTCTAGGGAAGTCTGAGTCAAACGCTGCGGATCAGCATCGTCGTCTTTATCAGGACGGACTAGAATATCTGACCCTTCTCTTGTGACTCTCTCCCTCAGGATACGTTGCTGCCGCTGTTTAGTCTGATTGAAATGGAGTTCGTATTCCCACAAGGGAACATCCTCTCCGTTACCAATGCAGACCTGAATTGCAATATTGGAATATCGTCGGGCTGCCAGACAGCGTAATTTGGATACTCCACCCCGTTTGCGTACAGCTTCCTGAAAGCCACCTCCCACGGCCACAATGTCCTGAAGAAAACGGAAAACATCCAGAAAATTGGACTTGCCCGACGCGTTAGGGCCAACCAGAAACACACGCCGCTGCAAATCCACCTCAATTTGGGTGAAGTTGCGCCAGTTTTCCAGTTTGATTTTTGTGAAGTAAAGCGCCTTGCTTGCTGATTTTCTCATAGCAGCTTCTCCAATTTACCCTGTGGTTCCCTCAAGCCGCAACCGTATTTGTTGCTACCCTTTAATCTTTCCTAAAACTATGCTATAATTCTAGTAGCTGTAAAAGAATAACTCCCCACTCACGAGATAATTCTATTCATCAAGGGTGGGTAAACATTTTCTGATTTCATCAGAAAATGTTTACCCACCCCTACAAAAAAGGGAAGTTATACTTTTACAGGCACTAGTGTAAGGAAATCGCTCAATGTCAGATCAGCGCCTGTATAGATTCTAACGTATTGCATTGTGAATGTCAAGAAAAACACATGGATTGCAGGTCTGCTCAGAGGAGACATCATGGGAAGAAATACAGAAACAAAGCTCTCGGCGATCTTCGACAGATTAAAGATGTGGGGAATCTTCGCTCCTATAGTGGTTTTTGCGCTGTGCGTCTCGGGCTGTGCAGAGGATTCTGTTTCTGAATATAATCCAGATGCGGGTTTGCCCCCACAACATTCTCTCACCTGGTCGCCGGATGGCTCTATGCTTGCCTATATCTTTGACGCTTTTGTGGCGATACATGACGCAGAAACTAATGAAATACGCCAATTGACAGGCACCGGACTCTACTATGAGCCAACGTGGTCTCCTGACAGTATCAGGATTGCCTACAGCTCTTCAGGCTACAGAGTAAAAGACGATATATACATCAAAAGCGCTGACGGATCAGATATAGCTATGCGCCTGACCTGGCACGTCGCGCCAGATTACCGTCCGCGCTGGTCGCCTGATGGTACGAAAATAGCATTTTACTCTCGCAGGACAGGGAGTCTGGATATATGGATCAGAAACGCCGATGGCTCCGGGGAGGCTATATCACTGGCACCCGATCCAGGATCAGATCTAAACCCCGAATGGTCACCGGATAGCACGAAACTGGTATTTGAATCAAAAAGAGCCGACAACTTCGATATATGGGTAGTGAATATCAATGGTATTGATTCGCCCGTCCAGATAACGTCTGACGAAGCATCGGATAGCAAGCCAATATGGTCACCAGATGGAACCAGAATTGCCTTCCAGTCTGACAGAAGCGGTGGTTCAGGTATATGGGTCAAAAATGCTGATGGCACAGGGGATGCTATCGAGATAAGCGCTGGACACTCAAGCGCAAGTATGCACAAATGGTCACCTGATAGCGCCCGAATTGCCTTCGTTTCAGACGGAATAATACTGGTGAGTAGCTCCGACGCGTCGGTTGTCGCTGAAAAAATAGCAGATGGGGCGGAACTATGCTGGTCGCCAGATGGCGCCGGAATGGCGATAGTGGCATTGGCAGAAGATAGATATAGAGTTCAGATCATTGAGATGCCTGAGTAGTGGAGAACAATGCAGGCAAGATGCCTGCGCTCCCAGAATTGATTACTTTTTTGGCGGTTGGCTCTTGCCATAAGAGTATTCTATCAGCCTGAGGAAGTCCGGGCGCATTTTGTTTTCTTTCAGATAGCTGGCCAATTCAGGATATTTCTCTTTTAGCAGAATAAAGAATTCCTGTCTCTGGGCGCTGAAGTCGATAAATTCCTCCCACTCCTCTGCGTCCATGAAATGCGCGCCCTTGTAGGATTCCATCTCCAGCCTCAGTTCATATACGTCCTCCGCTTCGTAGTAGAATATCTCCCCAACATCGTCTTTTTCCGCCACCAATACAGGTTCGCTGGTGGGTTTCATCTCTGGAGCTAATGGCTGTTTTGCTTCATAGCCATCAACTTTTGCCTGTGATGCCTGTTTCTCTCGATCCTCTTCCACAATCATCATTTCTTCTTTCTTTGATATGACGATGGACGTTCTGCGAATAACCATCTGCGCCTCTTTTTCTTTGGAGGCGGGAACAAAGATGATGGTTTGCCGGTTTTTCCACCACAGGAACGTTCTGATAATCCGGTTACCGATGCTTTCATCATCCTGTCCTATGACAACTAGACGAAAGACAAGGATGACTGCTATCCCAATATAGCCAGTAATAGTGTGTCTGGAATACCTTGACCAGAACAGGTTGATGGAAATCATCCCGGCTAACACTGCCAAAATGATGGCGTCCAGAGTATAAGCTAACACGCGCTTGGAATGACTCAAGCCCTCCATCCTCAGATTGATAACTCTCACAGTAGCCGGGATGTTCTCGCTCAATAATGCTGATCTGAGCACTTCAGCTTCCCATGAATCTGTTGTTTCGTATACTATACTTCGGTCTTCTGCACCTCTTGCCGTAGAAAATTGCCTGGACATCGCTTTCCGCTCCGATCTCTTTACTGCTCTTTCACCGCAGTGAAATTTATCCGCTCAGATGTTTTGCCCCATTTGTTGAATGTAAAGGCATCAAAGGAGCTAAGTAGCCTGTAACCCGTCTGTTCCAGAAGTTTCTTTATCTGAGCTACCGTGTATATCTTCTGAACGTGCAGCTCTTCGTACTTGTTGTAGTGATCGCCTTCCTGCAAGAAAAAAGTGAGTACCGTTCTACACACCTTCTCCCTGTGGAAATACATATTCCTCCAGATGTAGGAGAAATCATCGCGGCTCTCTGCAAATGTTTGCCTGTGGAAATGCCTCACAATATTATACTCAGTTGTAATGTCAAATATAAACATTCCGCCGGGTATAAGGGCTTCCGATACATTTGTGAAAACCAGCTTCATCTCCTCCGCAGTCGTTATGTAATTGATGCTATCATAGAGGCACAACGCCGCGTCATAGGGTCGGGACACTGCGATCTCTCTCATATCCTGCTGCCAGAGACGCAAATGAACTCCCTGGAGTTCGGCTTTTTCACGCCCCCAGAGGAGCATTTCCAATGCCCGATCCGACCCGGACATAACATATCCCTTCTTGGCGAGTAAAATAGCAGTTGATCCTGTTCCACATGCAATGTCCAGGATGTTCTTTGGATGGAAATTATATCGAGCGAACAATTTATCAACATAGTCCGCCCACCTAACGTAATCCACATTTTCCATCATCTTATCATACGCTGCGGCAAATTTGGTATATGGGGATACAACATCTGGCATCTCCAACTCCCTTCAGAAATTCTTCTCCACCACCCAATTAGATTGGAAACTCTACGCTATAATATCATTATATACGATACAAATCAATGATTATAATGATCTGCGAGCTTGTAGGGGCACACTGCGTGTGCCCGGGCACGCGCAGCGTGCCCCTACTTCTTCAAAAACCAGGTCTCTTCTGGACTTGGCAGGTCTTCAGAGTGAAATGCGACTTCGTAGCCGATCTGCTTCAGTTCATCCTCGCTGAAAGTCCAGCTTTGCGGGTTCATATCTCTGTTATGATGAAAGTGTACCCCATCTTTTTTGGTTGATATTAGCAGTTTTCTGAGTACCTCCAGTTCCAACTCTTTGATTCTGTCCTTCAGAGCCTCATCAAACGAGTTAAGGCCGAATTCCCGAATAGCCCAATTAGTGAATGGTACACCGAACATTGCGGTACTTATAACTATGTCAAACTGCTTCTCACCAAACATCTCATCGATCCTGTCAACACTCGCTCTGAAATACTGGCACCCTTGATATTCCGCCGGCCCACGGTAATTGACATCGACTGCATATACATTTGCGCCCATCCGGGCAAGGATAACAGGCATGGAAAAATCGTCCGGAGTCTGCCCTGCCCCCATGATCAGTATCTCTTTGCCAACCCAACCATCTATCATGGCTCTTAGAAGGCGCATTTCCTCGAAGTAAGGCCCTACATACTCACTTTCACTTATGGAATCCGCAACTGCTGAACCTTCCTCTTCAGGATCTCGTTCAACAGGCGCTTCCTCTTCAGGCAGCGCATCTGGAAGCGGCTCACCCTCAAAATCCTCTATAATACTTTCATCTATCTCCATTTTAACTTCCTCCTGATCCTGGCGATATATATCCTGCACAAATTCAGCTTCTTCTGATCGCTGGTCTTCCTCTCGCTGCTGATACACAGTTTGCGGCAGTTCAGCCTTGATTTCCTCCCGGCGCGGACGCTTGTCTTGCTCCGATGTTTTATATCCCTCGAAGAGTCTGCTTATGCTGCCCAGGTAATTGGTGAGAGATACATTGTCCCTGAAATTTGGTGGCGCTTTTCCACCCGCTCCATGCTTCTTTAGCAGGGCATCTTTCGCCGCTATCAACAGCTTAAACACCTGTTCTTTCCCGTCTTTATCGGGATCGCTGGAGTTTTTGTCTGGATGATATATCTTAGCCTGTCTCTTGAACGCATCTTTGACATCTTTTTCGGTCACCACCGCCGCATAATCGAGACCGAGGATGCTATAATAATCGCTGGGCTGGAAGAACATGGCCAGATACTGAGAAGCGAAACTGAAGTCAGGACTCTGGCCATTGAGGATTCGCAGAAGTTCCTCGTTCTCTATGGCTAATTCCGACCGGCCCGCCAGTCTGGACATTATGCCCTGTTTCAGCAAGGCGAAGTTCTTTACTTCCTCCTTGATTGCCGAGATCACGTCCTTGCCCATCTCAAAAAGATTTCCCAGATTCAGCTTGTCCCAGATCTTGCCATTTTCATTAAGCCTCTTGAAGGCAGCGATGTATTCCTCTTCCAGTATTTTGATATTCTCTGATTGCTGTTCCTCATCCTCCTGCGTAGGTTCACTCTCCTGCACAGTTTCATCCTCTTGAGGAGATTTCTTCTGCGGTGGCTTGATCTCTCCGACGTGGTTCAGACAATATAGAGCTACGTGGTACTTCACCTCCAGATCCGATGGATCGGAAAAATATACCGTTTCATAATCCGAGTATTTCAGGGCGTCCAACTCGGAGAGTTGCTTTGCCAGATGCTCATTTTCGCACTCGGACGTTAGAGCTTCGTATGCCAGCTTGCCGGAAATACCTTCGGGAAAGACCTGAGCTGCCTTCCTGATGGTCATCGCCCTGTAGATGTTCTGAACCATAGGCCAGATCAGCTCTTTTTTCATATCCAACGGTAGCTCATCAAAGTTGACCCAGTTTGATCCCGGGTGGATCTGTCTACCGTGTTCTCCGAATACTCTTTCCACTTCTTCACTGGCGTAAATCTCGCAGGCATCCATGCCAGAGAGGATTCCTATGGCTTCAGAGCACGATAGAGCTATAGCCACGTTATACTTAACGGCGAATGGAATCGAATCAGATCTGAAATCGAAGACCCCGGCAGCGGCAGACTTCGAGCCTGTCTCCACTGTGACATGCTTTCTGGCATCATCGTCAATCAGGCCCAGGAGCAGATCACTAACCTTACTGGAACCATAATTTTTCAACTGCCTGTCCATAGACGCCCAGCCCAGAATATCCAGCTTTTTCCTGGTAGATAGCTGTGCCTCAGTGCCGGATTCAGGGATAGAATCAGAATCACCTGAATGACGAGGCATAAATGTATCATCTATATGGCTGGATGGCTTGCCAGCGGACAACTCCGTATCTTCTTCCGCCAGCAGATCAATTATCACTTTGGTAATCATGCCCAATAATTCATCAAAATGCACTTGAGTGTCTTAAGTGCGTTAAGTTGCTATCAGTTTGGAAAACACCTGCATTATATGAGAAAAAAATCGTCATGTCAAGTCTCGCAGTCCAAAAGTTCGAAAAAGCCCTTCATATTCCGACTCATTTGTGATAGAATCTGATCATAAAGTGCGGGGAAGCGAAGGCGGGGGAACCAGTTGAGAGGAGATATGGTATGGATAGGACATTGTATTGCTGGTATGGAAGTTAGACAAATTGGCCATACCGGTACTGGGTGAGGTTGAGAGGGAGGAGAACTAAAGTGAATGCAATAAGAATCATCCCTGTTATGTTAGCGGTGGCAGCGATATTTCTGCTGGTGAAGGCACAATCAGCAAATGCTGAGACCTATCGCGTGGGTGTCACGCAGACGATAGAAAGCCTCAGTGCCGTTGCAGATAAACTCCAGCCGGGAGACACGGTTGAGATTGATCCGGGCATCTATCGCGAGGCGCTCAAGCTCAAAGCCAATGGCACAAAGGACGCACCGATTACCATTCGCGGCTTAGGGGATACTCGCCCCCTCTTCGATGCTCACGAACTCAACGTGTCCGGTAGAGGTGGGATACCGCGAGGCATCTTTCAGATCGAAGGCGCATACTATATCATCGAGCATCTGGAATTCAGGAACGCCCGCAACGGCAACAACGCGGCAGGCATCCGATTACTCGGATCCACAAACGCCGTCATCCGCGACTGTAAGATCAGCTACTGTGATATGGGCATCTTCGGCAATGATCGGGAGACGGCCACCATCGAAGCCTGCGACGTAGGCTTTAACAGCACCATCGAACACAACGGCTATGCGCATAACTTCTATATGAGCGGAAATCGCGTTGTCGTTCGGAATTGCTACATTCACGACTGCCTCTATGGTCAGAACTTCAAGACCCGCGCGCACTACAACGAGCTATGGTATAACTGGATCGTCGATTCCAACCAGGGTGAGGTAGGGCCAGTCGATGGTCGCGGCACTACCGATCGACCGCACAGCAATGTGCTCATGGTGGGTAACATTATCGTCAGCAAGCCCGATCGAACCGGCAACAGGAGCAAGTTCATCCTCTTTGGATCCGAGTTGGGCGGCAAACACGACGGGACGCTGTATCTGTTCCACAATACACTGATCGCCGGCAGTCCCAGGATCAGGTTCGTCCAACTATATGATCCAAATGCCAGTCTGGTGGCTCACAACAATATCTTCCTCGGCAGCGATCAGATCGTGGTCGAAGCGCGTAAAGCCATCTCGGTAAGCGGCAGCCACAACTGGATTCCCGCTTCGGCTGAAGCACCGGCCACATTTACCAACACCATCAAAGGCGATGCTCCTGGCTTTTTGGGTGTTGACGGAAGAGATTTCCGACTCCAAACTACTTCACCATGTATAGATAGCGGCGTGGAAGCACTGGAATATATAGACGGCGATGGGCAAACACACCAATTGGTGATTGATCACAGTTATATGCCACACCTGAAAGTAACGCGACGAACGATGATCGGGACGCCTGATCTGGGTGCCTATGAAGTGGGAGTGGAGTTCGACAAAGAGTGATGCGCTACCACGCATTCTGAAAAACATTGACATGGAGGTTAATTATGCTTTGGGGTTATGCCAATGGTTGGTTTCCCGAATACCTAACAGAAGATGAGGACCTGTTGTATGCTAAACTGAAGTTCCTGCTGAGATACGGCTTCAAGGAGATGCCTGTCCTGCTGAAGGACATCCTGGTGATGACGGAGGCTCAACGAGACAAACTGGGCGAGTTCCTGAGCGTTCACGACCTGCACCTGACTCCTCAGATATGGTATGACTATGTCAGGGCAAATGAAGAGGAGGCCAATCGCGGCGAAGAAGAAATCATCCAGGGCTTACACAAGCATACCCAGCTACTTCGCAACTGGTCGGTGTTCACCATGGCCAGCGCTGGTCACCGATTCGACCATGATCTTCCCTTAGATGAGAAGCTACAGCGTTTGTCTACTCGGCTCCGCCCCATTGCTGCTGCCTGCCACGAATTGGGGACGCCGCTGGGTATGAACAACCAGGGCGATTTCTACATTTCAGATTTCCTGTCGCTTTGCCAGCAGACGCCGGAACTTCGCCTCCACATCGACACTGCAAATATCTTTTGGGCAGGAGAGCCGATCTTCCCTGCCTTCGAGTTGGCAGCCCCGCTGACTATCGGGACGCACTGGCGGGACGAGATCTGCATTCCCGGCAATCGGAAACCCAGAGGCTTAATGCTGAAGAACTGTGTGACTGGCGACGGAGACGTGCCACTCAAAAAGTGTCTCCAAGTCCTGCGCGAGAAAGCTCCCAATCCAGATCGACTGGTTATGGAACTGGAGTTGTTTCCCCCGCCCGGAGCGGATCGAATCCAGGCTATCCAGCGGTCTGTCAGTTTTCTCAGAACACTTCCAGGAGTTGAGCTATGACAGCATCAGAAAACCCCCTCCGAGCAGCTATCGTTGGCTGTCACGGTATCGGCAAAACCCATGCAAAGGCAATGAAACAGGCGGGGATGGTGGAACTCGTCGCCCTGTGTGATCTGGATGAGCAGATTGTTGGCGAGCTGGCGCATGAGTATGGGGAGATTCCTGTTTATACCGATATTTCCCAGATGCTTGCGGAAGTAGAGCCTGACATCGTCTGCCTGGCTGTGCCAACGTCGGCGCATGCTCCGTTGGCTGTGCAAGCTGCCCGGGCTGGTGTGAAGGGCATCCTATGCGAGAAGCCAATGGCCAAAAACCTGGCAGAAGCCCACAACATGATTGAGGTGTGTCGGAAAAGCGGGACGAAGTTAATTGTAAACCACCAGCGGCGCACAGTTCCCACCCTGATCAAAATGCGTGGGTTGATTGCGAACGGTGCCATTGGCGAAGTCCATCTAATCCGGGCAAGCTGTCCGGGCGATATTATAACCGACGGAACCCACGCTATCGATTCCATCCGCTTTCTGGCCGGGGACGCAGACGTGGACTGGGTTTTCGGCAACGTATACCGCGTCCCCGTCGATCCGAGCAAGCCCATTGGAAAGGGATGCGTGGATGTGGACGGCTGGCGCTATCGTCATGGCTGCCCTATTGAGAACGGTGGTTTTGCACTATGGCAATTTATCCGCGGGCCTCGTGCGGAACTCCTCTGCGGTGACCTGCGCGCTCCCGGCCGGGGCTATCAGGACTACGAAGTTTTCGGCAGCGAGGGACGCTTGTGGCGACCCGGGGACGGTGGAGTGCCCAATTTGCTGGTCCAGACCTCAGAGACGGACGGATGGCAGGCTGTAGATGGCTGTAATCCCGAAGATGCCGCCATCACCTTTGCCCGAAACTACGACCGCCTTGCAGAAAATATCCGCAGAAACATTAACGACCATCCTCTGACCAGTGAGAACGGTCTGCGCGCTCTGGAGATCATCATGTCTATCTACGAATCAGCGCGCACTCGGGCCAGAATCACTCTCCCACTCCAGCAAGACCGGCTCCCAACAGAGATCATGGTGGAAGCTGGGACGTTCTAGTGTGGATTTGTCACGTTTACCTGTAGCCCAAGATTCTATCTTGGCTTCCTACATCGGATGCCAAGAATGCCAACTTAGAAAGTTGGGCTACGACTGGACGCGATCTAATGTGGCAAAGTCAAGTTACTGCTGTTGTTAGGATACTGGATTATGACTACTACCCGCAGGCTTCCACGACAAGTTTCCTGAGACCTTCAGAATCATCATCGCTGGACCAGATGCTGGGATTCTCTACCACCACCAGGTCCAGACTGGGACAAACCCAGATAATGTGGGAGCTGTTCCCACCTAGAGCTGCGTATGAGTCGTAAGGCAGATCTGGCCAGATTTGCCCGTATTCATTTGTCCAGAAGCCATGTCCGTACTTCCATTCCTCCTTCGGGCAGTTCTCCAGTATGTCTGGCGCGACACGGACTGCTTGCTCAAGCCAATCTTGGGGTATCACCTGCTCATCTCGCCATTTCCCCTTGTTGAGCCACAGATAGCCAACGCGAGCCAGATCGCGGGCATTCGAGGAGATCCCAGTCCACGTTCCGAAGATATTGGCCTTTGCGCCTGGCGGATAATCGAAGTTGCCTGTCTTGTAGTCGAAAGAGATACGAATCTTCTTGCAGATCTTCTCATCAACCAATTCACCGAATCCAGAGAAAGTTGTGGGATCATTAATATCATAGAGCCTATATTGCTTCGCAATAGCATGAGTCAAGACAGACATCCCAAAGGACTGGTAATGGAAAACCTTGCCGGGCGTTTCTCCGGGCTTCATGTATCCTGAGGTGTTTGAGATGAGCTGTCGCAAGGTAATATCCCGATCCTTCTCAAAGGCATAACGTCCAGGTTTAGGTCCCTGACCTTCTGGCACTTCCATCATCTCAGGGAAATACTCCACCACTTTGTCATCTGCTGACTTGATTCTGCCCTCTGCGATAGCGATGCCCAGCATGCTGGAATATATGGACTTCTGCGCGGAAGCCATGCCGATCTTCTGTTCACGCGTCACCCCACGCTGCCACTCAGCAACTAGATAGCCACCGCGGACTACAGCAACTCGATACCGTCTATTACCTGACTGTTTCTGTAGCCACCTGGGGATGTCGTCAAGTTTCGTCTTAGACAATCCCAAATCTTCTGAGTTCCTATACTCCCACTGCTCATCAGGGAAAACTCTTTCCATACCTATTCCTCCTCCATGCCTTCCTCACTCCACGCTCCGGTGTTAATCGGGCCTATGTAACTGGTTGCCACCACCAGATCATCGAACCAGACATCCGGTTTGGCGTCGTAATTCTGTATCTTGACCCAATTGATCCCATAGGAGAGAATATCTCTCCAGAGAAAGCCTTCAAATGGCGGTGAATTGGCATCCGTGTGCCAGCCACCAAGTTGATCCCAAAATCCCTTTGGATTACCGGGTCGGAAATGAGCAATAAGCTCTCCATCCATCCACAAAGCCAGTTCGCCATCCTTCACATCGGGCGCAGAATTGACCTTTACCATCAGTTCAACGCAGTACCATTGATGGGGGATAAGGGGGATTTCTTCGGTCTTCAGCAGGCCGCGTCCGTAATACATGCCCTGCCAGGATGGTCCGGGCATATCAATCCAGTTGTTGTAGAAACCAAGATACTGGTCGTCTCTCTCCTCAAAGCCGATGACAAAAAGCCGGTCATCATTAGATCGCTTTCCTCTCATGCCTGCATCGCCCTGTGGCCAGTTGGTGGGCGGATTGTATCCGCCAATATAGCCTCCAGTGTGATGAAAGACATTTCCACCAAACTTCACGTAGAAACGGAAATAGAGTTGGTCGTAGTTTTTGTCCAGCGGTTTATAAAGAGTGCCGGATATTCCAATGGCCTCCATCCGAATGGACTTGCTGCCGCCACTTGCCGTTGGAATATCGGAAGAATGGGAAAGAGCGTCGCTTCTCTGACCATTCCAGTTAGCAGAGATCGCTGACAGAGGCTTCTCGAAATTCTCTGAGAATACGACAGCAGGATCATCCGCGATTCCCTGGTCTTTATGGTACTTACTGGCAATTCCAGCCTCCGCAAGCGCAGACATTGGGAGGAAAAGGAGAATCAGTGATAACAGGATTAGTTCGGTCATAGGCATTTCCATTGGCGTGTCCCTCCTTATACCAATTCCATAATTGTGCGTTAGTTTTTGAGCTCAATAACGGTCTTCTTGATCACCCCCATCCTAGCCTTCCCCCATCAAGGGGGAAGGGATTTCGGACTTGGTGAATAGTAGCTATTTCTCAGTCAGAAAGCAGTAGTCGAGAGAACCATCAGTTCCTTCCCCCTTGATGGGGGAAGGCTAGGATGGGGGTGATCCGAAGGGGGCTGAATTCGCCAACAATATCTTTCCAGCAATATCTTGGTAGGGTGGGTAAATGCTTTTTGATAGCCAAAAAGCATTTACCCACCCCTACATAGCTAGAAAACGTTGATCAGATCAGCGAGGGTTTTTGGCATTGAGCGAGTATGCTGCGAGAAGCTCTTGCCGAAACCACTTACTCCGTGGAAATGCTCTATCTGATCCAGCAGATTCTCCTTCAGTTTGGGATCGGGTTTCAGTGTGTTTGCATAAGCTATGCCTTCAATGATGAGCGAGTTTAGCCCTGGGCTTGGAGAAGTATTGGGACATGATGTATAGCGGAACCCATGTTTGTCCGGGACCCACATATCATCTATAACGAAATGCGCCGCTTTCACTATGGAGTCAGCCACACGCGGATCGCCTGTTACCTGATGATAGTATTTTAGACCGGACATCAATACACCCACCATAAATCCTGCGTTTCCGCGATGTCTTGGTAAATCATGGCAATGTCCCGGCATCATCTGCCGCTGCCAGCCGCCGTCAGGTGTTTGCCTTTCCAGCACTCTCTCCACCACGATATGAACGGCGTTCAGGAAAAATGGATCATCCGTTGCATGATACGCAGCCATACTCATAATGAGATGCCATCCCGGCGTTCGGCAGTTCGCGAAATCATAGTCTCGGGTACCGTAACTGTCGTATCGGTGGGCGATCATTTCCGCTGCTGTCAGGGCGCGCCTATCGCCTGTCAGGAAATAGTAGTCCTGATGCCCCTCAATCCAGGTGTGCGAGATGCTGAATCCTCCCCTAAGGCTTCCCTGCCCCTCCACAGGGCTTTTGGAGTAATAGTTGCCTGTATGACCGATGCAGTGAACGTAAACCATCCCACGATTTCGCCCATGCCAGATTGTATCCACATCCATGTTGTGCCTTTCAGCCTGTTCACCAGCAAGGAAGTATCGGAAATCCCCGCTGCGGACGAATTGCAGGAAAAAGGCGTGTTGGGTGTCATACTCGATGTTCCCCCAGTTGATGCGCCTTTCTCCCCACCAATCGCCGAAGTTCAGCATTCCATATTCGTGGTTTTTCTCGCGATTCGCCAGGTATCCCTCAAATCCCTTGTCTACTGCCTCGTCATACATTTTGATGAGTTCTTCCGCTTCCCCGGTGAGGTCCGTATGTTGCGCTACTGGCATGAATCTTCCCATCGCTCCACTCTCGGCATACCATTCCGGCGATGCAACGGCAATTGCAGAACCAGAGAAGTCGCCATGAGATAATTTGCCAACAGCATTCGCAGGCAGAATCCAGAATTCATGCCTCCTGGCAACGCCGCTCTTGAGCTTATACATTCCATCCTTCATATAGTAATAGAGACGATATTCAGGTTCCTCCCGGTTCGCATACTGGTCGGGCTGAAGCGGCGGCATTATGCCTATATCGATCCCGTCGCCGCCAACTCTCAACGTCTTGGGATACATCTGCCAGAAGTTTCGCACCAGGACAGCAACTCTGTCAGATGCGACCCAACCAGAAGCACGCTTGCCTCTGGAAAGAGCCTCTCCATCCTTGAGTATCTGAAACTCATCATCATAATACTGCTCTAATGTAAGATTGCCAGCCGCGCTGGAGAACTTGTGGGAAGAGCCAGATTCGCCGCTGACGACCATTGATTCGCCAGTTAAAGCCGGTATTCGCAGAGAAAGGCCCCTAATAGTGGTGAAATCCTCCGACGCGTTATCATTCTCCCACACATGGAAAACCTTTATCCCCGGCCATTCAGCGTAGAAGTGAAGCTCGAACTCATACGCGAAAAGGTTTTCTCCATCATCCGAAATATGTCTGCCTTTAACCAGTAGAGCACCATGCAGTGGCCCCCTTTCCAGGATAGCAATCTCTTCAGGCTGCCCAAATGTGGTAAACGCCTTTCCATCCATTCCCACAAGAGTCAGGCCGGCGTGTTTCTCAGTGGATGTCACAGGTTCCCCGTCCATCCATATATCATCGAAAACGGTTCCGCTACTTTTGTCAATGATCATGCGGAGTCGTCCTGTATTCACGGTGATTTTACCTTCATCATCAATTATTCGGACAGAACTCTCAGGCGCAAAAGCCGATCGCTGTACCTGGGAACCATACTCCAGCATATACTCAGTTTCACTCTCCTGAAGCTGGAAGTCCAGAAGCGCCCATTGTATAGAGCTATCGGGATAGGTAGAAAGCACTTTAATCTGAAGCGGTATCTCCTTGCCATCGCAGAGCAACCGTATATGCGCTGGATCAGCAACATCTCCTTGTGGGAACGGAACACCTGATGTCACTCCCGGGGGAACGAACTGGGGATCATCCAGACTGTGTGTCGTGGTAAGCTGAATCTGCTTTAGTTTGGCCTTCCCCGCCGCCGATACTTTGAATGCTGTGTAGAATGTCGCATCTTGTGTGACTATCATCTCGCCTTCATCCGTCTCTGCCACAATACGATAATGATAGTATTTGCCTGGCTCCAGGCCTTCTATGACGATGCGATGATTATTGAATGACTCTTCCTCAGAAATGGTCTCGCCGTAATCTGAACTCAGCCCATACTCCACCTTTGAAGTCACATCCCAGTTGGTGATAAATGTGATCCCTACTGAGCTATCTTCCCTGAGTCGCGCATCCACGTGGGTTATCTCATAGCTGCGCTTGCGCGGAGCAGGTTTCTCCTTGAGAAGCAGTATATCCTCCGTGCGATAGGTTCCCTCGGAGGTTAGCGTCTCAAGCATTATCTCCTCTCCGCCCTGAAAATCTACAGGCTCTTTCAAGGTAAATACATAAGTCCTGTTATCGTTCCGCTCCGCAGAGATGACGCCCTTTTCGTCACCGTCGATGGAGAAGCGGAATTCCTCTTTCCCTCTGCCATCATACAGCAGAACAGCGGGATAATAGATGCCTGAAACTGGCGCTTTGACAGTAATTCTGCCGTTTTCAGATGTGCGCCGGACAGAAGGCTGTTTGTACTCAGTACGGATGTCATACATAAATCCCTCAAGCTCGCAATCCCCAATAGGTATCACAACGTTTTGAGGGCTATTGCGGAGTTCCAGTGTAAGCTGGAATCCCCATGTTACCTCAAATCCTACTCCCCTTACAGAAGCCCCGTTGGCGCTCATATTTCCCTCCCATGTTGCCATCCACAATGCAGTGGTAAGCGCAATTGTCACTATGATGCGCATCAGTCTTTGCATTTCTATACCTCCAAACCCAACCAGTGCCCTGTTTTCTGAATGCAGGCGCTCTGGAACGCGTTTATTCCACTCGACCAATCACGGAAATCCTTACTCTCGATCCTGGTTACGGCCCTCCCCCATCCTCAGCTACGCCAACTGCCATCATTAGATCTCATAGGAGCATCCGATTTGCCATCTCACCATGACATTCTATTAGATATCCATCCCTGAGTCAACAAAAAAGCCACTTCTTCACTAATTTCCTCAGCAAGTTCAATAAAAAGTTTTCAAGTTTTTCTCTCCTGGGTACGGGGCAGGAATGTCCCGTCTATCGGTAACAATAAAGTCCCCACTGACCGATAGTCGGGGTTTTCCAACCCCGACCGAATAGCAATTCCGAATTCACCAACAGTATCGGTTCGGGACAGGAATGTCCCGACTATCGTCGATAGGTGAGGTTCTCTAACCCCGACAAGAAGTTTAAGATCATTTATTAAAATTGATTATCTTGAGCATGTTTCAGAAAAGGCTCTGAACTTTTTGCACAAGGATGGGAAGTGGAGGGTACTGGATAGAGGCTGTAGTTGACTGCACATGAGACACCAACGAAACCATTCCATAATCGAGAACGATTTTTGGTGCGTATCCCTACTAATATAAGGAGACATTGCGGACATATTATGTCACTTAAGATTAAGGTGGCATTATTGGGTTTGAAAAGGGATGGTAGCGCAGGGAAGCGAGGTTGAGAGATCGTCCATGAGAAGATATGCAGTTTTACTTCCATCTCTGGCTTTCTTTCAACTCATCCCCATATTTCTCTATGCAGATGTTTATGTAAGGATTGGAGTACACCAAAATGAGCCACTGGCATTCGTAGACAGCAATGAGAGTGTTGCAGGTGTCTATCCTGACATTATCAAACACATCGCCTCAGAGGAGAAGTGGCGTGTCGAATATGTTTTTGGCTCCTGGTTACAATGCCTTGAGAGACTTGCGAGTGGCAAAATAGATATTATGGCTGCCATTGCATATTCACAGGAAAGAAGCAAGCAGTATGATTTCACGCATGAGGCTCTTCTGTGGAACTGGGGACAGATTTATACTAAAAGAGGCTCTGAAATTCAGTCCCTTTTTGACCTGAAACACAAGGTAATAGCTGCTCTGAAAGACGATGTCTATTATCGAAAATTTAAGCGCCTTGTGGAAAACTCCGGCATAGATTGCAGCTTTATCGAGGTTGATGATTATAGCGCAGTATTTGAGTTTGTTGACAATGGAAAAGCTGATGCTGGGATTACTACTCGACTATGCGGAATACAGCGCGAAGGGGGTTACAGTATTGACGAAAGCTCCATAGTCTTTAGCCCGGTTGAGCTTCGCTTCGCCGTAGCCAGGGGCAAGAATTATCACCTGATTAATGCAATAGACAGGCATGTGACGATATTGAGGAGAGATAGAAGATCCGTCTACTATCAATCGCTGGATAGATGGCTCAAACTTGAGGCCATGAATAGATGGATGCTTCCCAAATGGACAGAATGGACGTTGGCGTCTCTCGGTGGATTATTGCTACTGTTCCTGGTGATGAGCGTAGTTTTGCGAGTTCGGGTGAAAGCCAGGACTGATGAATTATCCAGCAAGAGCAAGGAATTGCAGGAAGAGATCGCAGAGCGCAAGCGGGCGGAAGAAGCGCTGATGGAAGCTCAGACACTATCCTCTCTAAGCAGAACAACCGCCTCCATCGCCCACGAAATGCGGTCACCACTTACTGCGGCTGATATGGATATGGAAGATGCTTTAGAGGAGTTGCCAGACGGGGATGCCAGGGATTTAGTATTGAAGGCGCAGTCGCTGATCCAGGAAGTCTTGCTAATAATCCGCACTATGCTGAAGATGTACCGCAGTGAGAGTCAGGATGTGAATGAGGTGGATTTGAATCAGGAATTGAAAGACGCTGTATTACTCCTTGGCAGAAAGGCAAAAGGGATTGAGATCATATACGACTTTACTAATGATGCCAGAGTTCAGGTTCATGGAAGTCTGAGCCGAGTTTTCATCAATCTGATCGGCAACGCTCTCGATGCTCTGCAGAACCAGGGAAATCTTACACTATCTACTCGTCGTGTTGAGGACGGATTCCTGACGGAAGTTACGGATAATGGACCTGGTATCCCGCCAGAGATCATGGAGAAGATTTTCGAGCCAGGATTCACTACCAAGAAAATCGGCGAAGGTACTGGCCTTGGACTCTGGATTGCCAATCGAGAGATCGAGCGACTGGGTGGTCGAATTACAGTAGAAAGCGAAGTCGGCAAACTCACGCGTTTTTCAGTGATAGTTCCAGATCGCCATAACGAAAATGAAAGCTGAAGCAAAGACCATGAGTGAAGCAATGAGCGTATCTCAAACTATATTGTTGGTAGATGATGATGATCGGCTTTTGGAATCAACTAGACGACGACTCCTCAGAGAGGGTTTCAGGGTTGTGTCTGCTGAAAGTGGCCAGGAGGCGCTGGGGAAAATGTCGCTGGTCAATCCGCACGTGATTATTTCGGACATGCGAATGCCGGGAATGGATGGCGCGGAGTTGATGAGAATGGTACCTGAGGGAGACGGTTTTTTCCCCGGAAAAATAATCTTCACCGGCTTTGATGATAATGAGGCCGTTGAGCTTGCCGAGCAGAGCGAGAGTGGTGTTATTCGCGTCGAAAAAGACCGCTGGCGAACGGATTTGAAGCCGGCCATCGCCCGCGCTCTGCAATTGCGAAATCTGCGTTTGGAGGCGTGGGAACAGGGCAGAAAAAATGCCCGAGAATTGCAGGCAGCTATGGAGAAAGCCGAAGCCGCCAGCCGCGCCAAGAGTGAGTTTCTGGCTAACATGTCTCATGAGCTACGGACGCCGCTAAACGCCATTATAGGTTTTTCCGAAGAGTTAGCCGATGCGGAAAATATAGAAACACTGGCGAAAGAAGAAATACCAGAATTTGCAGGTTATATCTATCAGGCAGGACACAGGCTGCTGACTTTAGTTAATAACTTGCTTGATCTCTCAAAAGCTGAGGCTGGTCGTTTGACACTGGAGAAAGAATCGTTTTCTCTGAAGGATGCCTACACTGCAATAGAGCCAATACTGAAACAGCAGGCAGAAGTAAAAGGCCTGTTTCTGCGGTTTCAAGGTGATGGTGCCGTTGTCTTTGCCGATCAGCAGCGGATATCGCAGGTGATAACAAATCTCGTCGGCAATGCAATCAAGTTCACCGAGCACGGTGGAGTGACAGTTCGAATCTCCGAAGTAGAGAATGAAATCCGGGTTTCAGTCACTGATACCGGAATTGGCATTTCTGAAGAGGATTTGCCAATCATTTTCGAGAAATTTCGTCAGGCTGACGGATCTTCATCTCATCAAGGCGGAGGAACAGGACTGGGATTGGCAATTTCCAAAAACATAGTAGAAATGCACGGTGGAAAGATCCGGGTAGAAAGCGAACCTGAGAATGGAAGCACCTTTAGCTTTAGTCTTCCAGTTACGCGGGTGGCAACTAATATCACATAGAGCAGGTTTTTATCGGCAGGTGAAAAATGATTGAAGTATTGAATGAAAAACAACTGAAAAAGGATAAGCCACGGGTACTGGTAGTTGACGATGAACCGGGAAATCTGCGGCTTGTGGAAGTAAAACTTCGCAAGGATTATGAAGTCGCAATGGTGGGAAGCGGGGAAGCGGCAATACAGCTTCTTGATGATGGGGAGCAGTTCGATCTCATTCTGCTTGATCAGATGATGCCGGGAATGGATGGCATTATGACTTTCGCCGAGATGAAGAGGCAAGAATTGATCCATGACATGCCTGTAATAATGGTCACAGCACACGGCTCCATAAAATTAGTTACCGCTTTTATGCAGATGGGCGGAACTGATTTCATAGAGAAGCCCATTATTGATGCAGAAGCCTTGAAGCTGAGAATACTCCAGTCATTAAACACGGCTGAGATCATCAGAAAAAAGCGCAGAATGGAAGAGGAACTTGTGAGAATTCAGAAGCATGAATCCGTTGGCGTTCTTGCTGACGGTATTGCACATGATTTCAAGAACATGCTCCATACAATTCTGGGCAGTGTATCCCTGGCAAAGGCCTGCTTAGATCCAGTGGATGAAGCTTATTCCAGATTGACAGATGCTGGAAAAGCAGGAATTCGGGCAGAAAGTCTAGCGCATCAATTACTCACCTTTGCCGAAGATGCAGTGCCAGTTATGAGAGTGATCTCTATTGCGGAGTTATTGAGGGAATCAGCCAGTTTCGCATTAAGAGGCTCCGCAGTCGGCTGCAAACTCTCCATACCAGACGATCTCTGGGCGGCGGAGGTTGATGAGGGACAGATAAGTCAGGTCATAAACAATCTGATAATCAATGCAGATCAGGCCATGCCCGAAGGCGGGGTAATCGAGGTAAGCGCAGAGAATATCATAGTGAACGCAGAAAGTGATCTTCCACTGGAACATTCGGAATATGTGAGGATCTCTATCAAGGATCAGGGGATTGGGATTCCTGAAGAGCATCTCGCGAAGATATTCGGGACCTATTTCACCACCAAACAGAAAGGGCATGGTTTGGGACTTGCAATATCCCATTTCATAATCAAAAGTCATGGCGGACACATTACTGTGGAGTCCCAGGTAGGTGTTGGGACAACTTTTTACATATATATTTCCGCCTGTCCAGAACAGGTTCCAATACAGGAAGAGGAAGCAGAAGAGAATGTTTATATGGGCGATGGGAAGATTTTGGTAATGGATAATGAAGAGTCGATCATTGATATTACTTGCGCGATGCTGAACAACATTGGATATGAGGTGACTGCCGCCAGGGATGGCACCGAAGCGATAATGCTATACAGAGAGGGCAAAGATTCAGGGCATCCCTTTGATGCAGTTTTGATGGATTTGACCATACCGGGTGGTATGGGCGGCAGAGAAGCTATTCAGGAACTTATAGCGATTGATCCTGGTATTAAGGCTATCGTCTCCAGCGGATATTCCAATGATCCCGCAATGACTAACTTTGAGAGCTATGGATTCAGCGACGTTATTGCCAAACCGTATGGGCTTAAGGAACTAAGTAAAGTGTTGCATAAAGTAATAATGAGTGAGCAACTTGCGTGAGGATGAATTACAGCGGCGGCCATATACTGTGTTATTTATAGCAAATTGAGCTTTTCTGTGTTTCACAAAGGCGAGGAATGCACTATTTTGCCAGAACTTCGGAGGTAAATGAGGACTTCGTAGTCGGCGTTATGTCAGAAATATATTTGCCTTTGTCGCATATATGTGGTATAATTATAGATACAGTGAATGCCATCCTGGTAACATCCACTTTGGTATATCCACACCCAACCAGAAACCCTGATTAGAAATATATCGGCAGATTGCAGCGTTATTAGTGCCGGGTGTGACACATACTCGTGCAAAGAGCAAATGTTGATAGTGCCGCTGCTATCTGTTCTCCTCTCATAAGATCGGTATGCCGCTACCGTATGGTGGGTACGATCATGCAGGACTTTCCGATATTTTAGAACACGAAAAGGGCTAACCGCCAAACTGAACGCAGGCTGCCATGCAGGTGGGCTGCGACCTATAGGTCAGTGTCTGGTCTTCGCTTTCGCGTATGGATGGCCAGCAGGTCTGCAAGCCTGTGGGAAGGGAGTGATAGCTTTGAGGGTTTTGATGTTTGGATGGGAATTCCCACCGCTTAAAACGGGCGGATTGGGAACAGCATGTTATGGCTTAACCAGAGGACTGAAACATGCAGGGGTTGATGTGATATTTGTCGTTCCCAGGTCAATAGGCGAAGGAGCATCGGAGCATGTTAAGATTATCGGCACAGGCGATGTCTGTACCAGTCCTCCGGAGGAGGAATCTTACGCCCACGTCAAAGCGTTGAAAGTGAACATTGTTCTATCGCCGTATGAGCGTCCAGAGTGGCGATTCGAGGAGCAGGAAGAGCGCCATCGGAACGGACACAAGTCTGTAGTAAGCAAAGCTTCAGACAACGCTGATAAAAATCAGGAGCTTTATGGGAGAAATCTGTTTGAGCAGATAGAGGAGTATGCTGACAGGGCGAGATTCATAGCTGAAAGTGAGAAGTTCGATATAATTCATGCGCACGACTGGATGACCTTTCGAGCAGGGATTGAGGCGAGAAAAGTATCGGGAAAGCCGCTGATAAATCACGTACATTCCACAGAATTTGACAGGGGTGGTGGATGGAGCGTTAATCAGATGGTCTATGACATTGAAAAGGCCGGTGTGCGTGAGGCTGATCAGGTTATCGCAGTAAGCAATAGAACAAAACAAACAATTATGAGTAACTACAGTATTCCTGCGGAAAAGATCAGCGTTGTATATAATGCAATAGATGCTTGTGATTTTACCATCGACAAGTCAGCAAAACACCGCTTAAAGAGAAAAACAGTGCTCTTTCTTGGGCGGATTACGATGCAAAAAGGCCCTGAGTATTTCCTGCAGGCAGCGCGCAAAGTTCTTGAAAAAGAATCTGATGTTACGTTTGTCATGACTGGAAGCGGGGATATGATGCATAGAATGGTAAAGCTAGCCGCTGACCTGAATATCGGTCATAGGGTTATATTCACCGGATTCCTCAGCGGCCCGGATCTGGATAGGATATACGGCATGGCGGATCTGTATGTCATGCCTTCAGTCTCTGAGCCATTCGGCATAACGCCGCTGGAGGCCATGTCTCACGAGGTTCCGGTTATCATGTCCAAGCAATCAGGTGTCTCGGAAGTGGTCAAAAATGCTCTGAAAGTCGATTTCTGGGATATTGATAAACTTGCCAGTGACATAATAGCAGTATTGAGATACGGAGCTTTGCGCAAGCTACTCACGAAAAACGGTAAATCTGAAATGCAGAGATTCAGTTGGGATAATTCTGCCGCCCGATGTGTCGATGTTTACAATAAAATTATAGGAAAACACCGCACGAGCATGTTTGAGAAAGTCTTTCAGACTTCTGGTCGGGGTTAGAAAACCCCACCTATCGACGATAGTCGGGACATTCTTGATACTGTTGGCGAATTCGGAATTGCTATTCGGTCGGGGTTGGAAAACCCCGACTATCGGTTAGCGGGAACTTCATTATTACTGATAGGCGGGACTTTCCAGTCCCGTTAGATGAATTTGCCAACAGTATCATTCTTGTCCCGATTATGAGCCAGCCAAAAACAGTATACCCGCACCTCACACTCTTATCATCTCTTATCCTAATCCATTAAAAAGCCTTGCGCCCCTCGTGTCTTTATGCTATATTGTCGTTGGTGTGCTGTGGGACATCTCCGGCGTGACATTTATGCACTGGCTTTGGACAACAAGAGTTACCGCCTGGCGGAATCAATGCAGGGAGTGTGAGTTATGAGAAAAGAGGAACTCTCCGCAACACAGAAAGCTGCTGTCGAAAAGATCAAGATATTGATGAATGAATATGCCCTTGTCAGGCGACCATCCTTTCTGTATATTCAGCGGGAACTGCTACAGATCATGGAGAAGGATCTATCCAGTTTGGACGAGGAATACATCAATAAGTATAAAATACCGGACAACGTGGTGAAAAGTCTGGCTAAAGAGGTGTATGATGTATTGATGAAAGAGAATGAGTATGAAATGGCTATCACAGTAGCGAATCACTATGGTTTATAGAATTACCAGATAAGGACATGCGATTATGAGAATTGTGAGGATTGCTGTAGTATATCATTCCGAGACTGGCAATACGCAGAAGATGGCGGAGCTTGTCAAAAAGGGATGTGATAACATAGAGGGCACGGAGTCGAAGGTTATATCCATAGACGATCTGGACGCGACCTACATTGCCGGTTCAGAAGCCGTTATATTTGGATGTCCCACGTATGAAGGTACGGCAAGCTGGCAGATGAAAAAAGTGCTGGACACTATATCAGTAGATCTCGCTGACAAGCTAGGCGGAGTTTTCGCTTCGCAGAACTGGCCTGGCGGCGGCGGAGCGGACTTCACTGAGATGACGCTCATAGCAGGGATGCTGGTACGCGGGATGATTATATACTCCGGCGGGATCACGCGCGGACACCCATTTCTACATTTCGGTGCGGTGTCCGAAAAAGCGCCCAAAGGTATTTATGCGAAACGGTGTATAAAACTGGGGGAGAATATAGCCAGCAAAGCCAAAGAGCTGTGGGGCTAAGAGTCTATCCGAGAACCTGGTTTCGATACAGGCTGCGCCCACTCAACCGACGGTTTTCGGATAGGCTCTAAGAGGAAGAAACGGAGCAAGTATGAGCACTTTGGAAAAACCCAGGTTACGAGATGTTAGCGCGTTCCCTGTGCAGGTATCAGGGAGGCAGATGATCGCCATTCAGGACCCACTTCGCTTCGCGGAAAATCCGATGGTCGTTTCCCCTGATGCCTTTTTCATCATTAGACTCTTTGACGGAAATCATTCTATACTTGACATTCAGGAGCAGTATACAAGGAAATACGGTTCCATATTATTCAGCGACCGCATACGGGAGATTATAGAGAATCTGGATGAGAAATTCTTCCTCGAGAGTGAGAGATTCGAGCAGCAAAAGAAACTGCTCTCGGAGGAGTTTAACGCATCATCAATTCGTGCCGCTTTCCATACCGGCGGAGCATATCAGGACGATCCTGATGCTCTCAAAGAGCAATTGTCTACGTTTTTCACATCGTCTGATGGCCCCGGCGAATTAAACATGGATGCTGTGCCATCTGGCGATATTAAAGGTATAATAGCGCCGCATATCGATCTAGCGCGCGGCGGTCCCTGTTACGCCTGGGCTTACAAAGAGATCGGGGAGCGATGCGACGCGGATCTCTTTGTAATCTTCGGCACATCCCACTCCATGTCGAAAAATCTGTTTGTTCTCACCTCGAAAGATTTTCAGACGCCTCTTGGTATAATGGGCACGGACAGGGATTTTATAGAATCACTCGCGGCGGGATATTCAGCAGATCTGTTTGAGGATGAGATTATCCACAAATATGAGCATTCCATAGAATTTCAAGTGGTATTCTTGCAGCACGTCCTCCGCGGGAGAAAAAATGCAAAGATAGTTCCCATCTTGTGTTCATCTTTCAATGAGATGATCGAGGGTAACATCCTTCCATCAGAATCACCAGCCATTAGCGAGTTCATTTCTCTGCTGAAAGATGCCATTGCAGGAAGCGGCAAATCTGTCTGCTTCATTGCTGGAGCCGACCTGAGTCATGTAGGCAAGCGGTTTGGTGACCAGGTGGAGCTTTCATCCAGTTTGCTGGCATTGATTGAGAGTCGTGATACGGAGATGCTCAAACACGTTGAGCAGTTGGATGCCGCTGGGTTTTTCCATTCGCTCCAGCGGGATAGGGATGACCGAAAGGTCTGCGGCCTTCCACCCATCTTTATGCTATTGAGCGTTATGGAAGCCTCTCAGGGGAAGATGTTGAAATACTCTCAGGCTCCAGAACAGCAAACTGACTCAGTAGTGAGCTTCGCCAGCCTATCTTTTTCTTAGAGCGTATCTTAAAAAGGTAAAATCATAGAATGCGACTGTAATACCAATTCCATAATATAATTGTGCATTATGGGCTTAACAGCGGTTTCTTGATCACCCCCATCCTAGCCTTCCCCCATCAAGGGGGAAGGGATTTCTAGCTTGACCAGAAGCATCCGTTTCTCAGTCAGAAGCCAGTGGTCAGGAGAACCATCAGTTCCTTCCCCCTTGATGAGGGAAGGCTAGGATGGGGGTGATCCGGCGGGACTATATTTGCCTGTAATGCACAGTGACAAAATAGAAATGGTATAATCTGAGACTGATTTTCCATTGACTGGAAAGAGAAGGAGCAAAAATGCCTAAGCCAAATATCCTGATATTTATGACCGATCATCAGCGGGGAGATACCGCGTTGCCAGAGCATCCGGCGATTACTCCTAATCTGGATGGATTCGCCCGCGAGGGAGTATCATTCACAGAAACCCATTGCCCAACACCGCATTGCTGTCCGGCGCGAGCGACGTTCTTCAGCGGACTTTATCCTTCTCGCAGCGGCGTATGGAATAATATATGCAACAAACAGGCATTGAGCACCGGGCTGAATGAGGGCGTGCGTTTATGGAGTGAATATCTGGCTGAGTCAGGATACGAACAGCACTACTGCGGTAAATGGCATGTGAGCATAGAGGAATCGCCGAAGGATCGGGGATGGCATGAGCATTTTGTCACCGCCGTGGCGGGCACTTACCACGGTCAGACCTGGGATCACTATCGCAATCTAGCCGAAAAGCCCGACCAAACCAGCCGCGGAGAGGGCGGAATACTTCGCCCCGGCTATGGAGCATATCGCCTCTATGGAACCGGGCCTGATGAGGGAAACCGGCATGATGAAAGAACAGTGGCGGAGGCATTGGACATTCTGCCAGAACTGACTCAGAAGTCCGATCCGTGGTGTCTCTATGTAGGTGCGATAGCTCCCCACGATCCCTACGTCGTTCCCCGGAGATTTCTGGATATGTATAATATCGACGACATTCCTCTTCCCGTAAACTATGCGGATGGGATGACGGATAAGCCCAGAATATACAAGCGTATGCGTGACGTGGCATTCGGGCAGCTTTCACCGCGGGAGGTGCGCGAGGGAATACGCCATTTCTGGGCATACTGCTCGTATCTGGACGATCTCTTTGGCAGACTGCTCTCCGCTCTGGAAAAGACAGGGGAAGCGGAAAATACGCTTGTTTTGTATTGCTCAGATCACGGTGATTACTGCGGCGAACACGGACTCTTTGCCAAAGGCATTCCTTGTTTCCGCGGCGCATATCACGTTCCTGCAGTTATGCGCTGGCCGGCGGGTATCAATAATCCGGGGCGGCAGGTGGATGAATTTGTCTCTCTCGCCGACTTCGCGCCGACCTTTATAGAATTAGCCGGAAAGAAGCCAGATCGCGATTTCTCCGGTGCCAGCCTCGTGCCATTCCTGAAAGACGAAAAGCCAGATGATTGGCGTGACGAAATCCATACCCAGTGCAACGGCGTGGAGCTTTACTTCACTCAGCGTTCTGTGACGACGAAAGAATTTAAATATGTATTCAACGGATTCGATCAGGATGAGCTGTATGATCTTAAGAGCGATCCGCACGAGATGAGAAACGTGGCAAACAATCCAGCCTATGAGGAAGTTAAGAGAGAGCTTTGCGGAAGAATGTGGCGCTTTGCTTACCGTGAAGACGATGGCGCGACCAATGCCTACATCACGGTAGGGCTTGCGCCGTATGGTCCGGCAGAGGCCTTCAGGACAGAGAGAAATTAGAGTTCTCTGGAGGTATATTTTGCGCCTTTTGCTCTCCTGACGTATTCCAGAAAGAACGCTAGTCCGAGTCCCAGCATCAGACCAATAACACTGGCAATAGCGGTGTTCATCATCACTTTTGGCGCGGCGGGTCTCAATGGAATATTCGGCTTATCGAGTATGGAGACATTTGGGACAATGCTTTCCTTCACCAATTGTGCTTCGCTCTCGCTCTGGCGTAGTGTCAGATACATTCTGCTGTAAGTCTCCACTTCCCGGGTGAGGTTGGTCAACTGCATTTCCTCATCCGGCATCTGCGCCAGTTTCTTTTCAAGAGCAGCTATCCGCTCCCGGATGGACAACTCTTTCGCCTTTGAGACCGATATGTCTATGAGGCAGTTTATCTCACCCTGTCTGAGGTACTCATATAGTGGATTAGCGGACGTTGTCTCCTGAGACACGATCCTGGGAACTTCCCTGCGAATCCGCTTTTCGTATTCTGCGATCTGGTCTCGCAGAGCCTTCAATTCCGGATTAGCTTCGCCAAAGTCTACCTTGAGGCTCTCAGCCTGAATCTCCAACTGCGCCATCTCCCGCTGTAGATACTGGACGATGGGGTTATCGGTCACGGTTTTGGCAGACACAACCGTCTCGCTTTGCTCTGACAACTGTTTTTGTGTATCCGCCAGGCGCACCACAGCCGTCTTTCTGGCTACAATGGCTGATGACAGAGCATCCTCCGCATCCACAAATTTCTCTATAAGCTTCCTGGCCTCCTCCTGCATAACCACAGTTTTATGTTGCTTCTTGAAGTCACTCAGTCTTTGTTCAGCTTCCGCCAATGCGTGCTCAATCCCGCTCTCACCTATATCACGATACAAATTGGGAGACTCCGCTGCCAGATTGCCCTTAAGCGCGCTCTGTATGAAATTGAGCGTCCTGTCCGCGGCTTCCTGCCTCGCTGTTCTATCATACTTGATGAACGCCGCGCCCAATCTATCCGCTATATCGGCAGCCGATTTCGGATCACTCCACTTCACCCTGACGGAAAGCACATCGCCGCCTGGTTGCTGCACTTTGATACTTCTGCTCAGTTCTTTGAGCAGAAGCCTCCTCCGAAATTCCTCCTCACCCATCTGCTCACGGACTTCCTCGTCATACGGCGTCATCATTCCTTTTAGCTTCCCAAATATGCCTCTATTCTGCCCTACAGAGTATTTATCCATCAAATGTGGAAGGTCGTCAATGATTTTATCAATTATTCGCCTGCTCTTCATTATCTGAGAGTAGGTCTGCAAATCCTGTCCGCCGCCGGATATGCCCAATGCGGCCCGCGCTGACGAGGGGATCTGGGAAAGCGCTGTTGTCCCGCCCCTTTGCCGACCCATGATTCTGAAGGTAGTTTCCGTCTCATATACCTTGCCCATCAGCGAGCTTACAGTGAACGCAGCGAGAGTGGTTAAAACAAAAACGAGCGCTATCAGCCACGCCCACTTCCAGATAACGCGCAGGTAGTCTAATATGTCAGTTTCCCTCATGGAATGTCCAGTATCCAGCATCAATCGATCCCACTGATTATAGCGATCGCGGTATTTAGCAGAATGAATTCAGCCACCAGGCGGGTAAACTTCCGCCATACCATAGGCTTTTCAGGCACCAATACAGTGTCGCCTGCTGACAGAATCGGAACACTGCTTGTGTCGCCGGTTTCTATTGCCTGCTCCAGATCGACTATGCGACCGGGTCGTTCAAGACTTATTATTCTGATGTGACTGAGCCGTGCATTGTTAGTCGCTCCACCCGCCTGCGCCAATGCCTGAAGCAGGCTGATCCCTCTTGGCGGAAGCTTGATTTTACCCGGGCTTCTAACCTCGCCCAGGATATTTACAAAGCTCTCAGTATCCACAGGGATATTGATAATGTCGCCAGGTTTCAGAGCGATGTTCTGACTCAGATCACCTTTTAGCAGAAAACGGGTAAAATCGATCTCACGCAGTTCCTCGCCCTGATGAGACACTGTGATTCTGCTCATTAGGGCGTCCTGTGTCTGTCCGTCAGCCAGAGCGATGGCTTCAGCAAGGGTAACGTCACCTTTTATCGGTATCGCCCCCGGGTTATTGACTTCTCCCATGATGAAGGCAAAGATCTCTCTGTCCTGCGGCACATTGATGACGTCCCCCGGTTGCAGTAGTATATTCTGCTTGAGATCGGCATGGTCCAGCAGTTTCTCCAGATCGACCACTTTCTGTTCATCGCCTCTTGTAACCGTAACGTGCCTCAGCATTGCCGTGTCATTGGGTTTGGCTCTGGCGACGACCTCCATTATTCGTGTTTCACCTTCCAGCGGATATACCCCCGGCCCATCAACCCCTGATCCTATAACAGACACGAAGCGGCTGCGTGATCTCACAAGGGTTACGAAGACGCGCGGATCTTTGAGGAAATCTCCGGTTTTGAATCTTTCCGTGACAACGCCCTTGAGTTGCGATGGCGTCAAACCCGCCGCCTCAATATCGCCGATCAGGGGCATACTTATCTTTCCATCGGGTCCGACGGTAACTTCCGCTTTGCTATATTGCGGATAGCCCAGTATATTAATACTCAGGATGTCACCTTCGCCCAGGTAGATTTCCTCATTTGAAAAGCCGTAGGAACAGATAAGGCAGAATATGGCGAAACAGGTAAGCAGATTTTTCTTAGCACACATTTTTTTGATCAATCTTCAGGTTTTACATTTCACAGCATCAAGATTCAGACACATAGCCCGATCAGGGGCAAAACACCGCTCATCTCTGCTAAAGTCTACAATATTAAGCCCGTATTGTCAAACAAAATGCTATACCTGTTTACGCTTGGCCTGCCTCATTTCTACTTGACATCTCATCCAAAATCCAGCATACTAACAACGTCAAGGGTTTGTATAATACCAATTCTACAATATTATTGTGCATTGCTTCTTAGGCTCAACAACGGTCTCCTTGATCACCCCCATCCTAACCTTCCCCCGTCAAGGGTGAAGGGATTTTGGCCTCGATGGAAGTATCCATCTATCATTAAGAAAATAGTGTTCGGGAGAATCGCTGGTTCCTTCCACCTTGACGGGGGAAGGTTAGTACTACAACGATGGTTTCAGGTGTCTAGAAGCTTCCGCAAAGTGTTACGCCGATGGGAGAGATATGCCCGATGATTAGAAAGCTGGATTTTACTCAAGACTTCCAGTGCTGCATGAGC
>SDBT01002095.1_pt1 | contig 35741 bp, 23 predicted proteins | sample 2277101 | NCBI WGS metagenome assembly SDBT01 (sample SAMN10404973, study PRJNA504765) | marine sediment metagenome | isolation source: marine sediment core GS10_PC15, 103 cmbsf | place: Arctic Ocean: Southern Knipovich Ridge | collected 2010 | reverse complement strand
GTTCAACATATTGCCAAACTTGCCCGTATAGGTTTGACGCCGAAAGAAGTAGGCAAGTTCCAAAAAGAACTTTCCGCGATTTTGGATTTTTTCAAGGAACTTAAGAAAATAGACACCTCCAAGATAGAGCCCTGCTCTCATCCATTTTTCTTGGAGAACATAATGCGCCAAGACCAAGATATCCGAGAAGTTATCTCGGATAAATTGATTGAGGCAGCGCCAGTCATAAAGGGAAGACACGTCAAAGTGAAGCCGATTCTATGAATTTAACTATTAGCCGAGTTCATCAAGGTTTGCTGAAAAAAGAATTCTCTGCCTTGGAATTGACAAAGGGCTATTTGAAAACGATTAGAGAAAAAGACAAAAAAATCTCTGCGTTTTTGAATGTGTTTGAAAAATCAGCTCTTGCTCAAGCAAAAAAGATTGACGAGCTTCTTTTTCAAGGACAGAAAATTTCTATGCTGGCCGGAGTTCCTATGGCAGTGAAAGACAATATTTTAGTACAAGGGGAGAAATGCACTGCCGGCTCTAAAATTTTAGAGAATTATATTGCGCCTTACGACGCAACGGTTATTAAAAAACTTAAAGAACAGCAGGCAATAATTTTGGGCAAAGGAAATATGGATGAGTTTGGCATGGGTTCTTCTGGTGAGAATTCCGCTTTTGGACCAACAAAAAATCCCCATGATTTGACAAGGGTGCCTGGCGGAACTTCAAGCGGGCCGGCCGCAGCTGTGGCCGCTGATATGAGTATTTGGGCTCTCGCTTCAGACACTGGCGGTTCTGTCCGTCAGCCAGCTGGCTTTTGCGGAGTTGTTGGTTTAAAACCAACTTATGGCGCGGTTTCCCGTTATGGTTTGATGGCTACGGCTTCTTCCTTGGATCAGATTGGTTCGTTGACTAAAACAGTAAGGGATGCGCGTATAGTTTTTGACGCCATTGCTGGCAAAGATGAGATGGACTCAACAAGCGTGGAATTCAAGAAACAAGAAACAAGAAACAAGAAACAAACTTTAAAAATCGGCATACCCAAAGAGTATTTTGTCAAGGGAATGGATAGCCAGGTTGAAAAAATAATTAAAAGCGCTATAAAAAGATTTGAAGATTTGGGCGCGAAAATTGTTGAGATTAGTTTGCCCCATACAAAGTATGCTCTGGCATGTTATTATATAATAATGCCCTCAGAGGTTTCAGCGAATTTGGCTCGCTATGACGGCGTTAAATATGGTCTATCAGTTGAGGGCAAAAACTTGCTGGATGTGTATTTGCGCTCCCGTAGGCAAGGTTTTGGCGAAGAAGCGAGGCGGCGCATAATGCTTGGAACATACACTTTGTCTGCTGGTTATTATGACGCCTATTATATCAAAGCGCAGAAAGTAAGGACTTTGATTAAACAAGATTTTGAAAAGGCCTTTGGCAAAGTTGATATTGTTTTGACTCCGGTTTCGCCAACTCCGGCGTTCAAAATAGGCGAGAAAATTACTGACCCATTGAAAATGCATCTCTCTGATATTCTCACTGTTTCTGTTAATTTAGCCGGCCTGCCAGGAATTTCTATACCAGCAGGCGAAGTCAAAGGATTACCAGTTGGAGTGCAGCTTATTGGCAGACCATTTGAGGAAAATGTTATTCTGGAAGCAGGAGAAGCGTTTGAACAAATTTGATGGATATTCAAACAGTCATTGCATATATAACTTCGCCTGAATTGCAAGAAGAACTCTTTTTGGTGAGAATTGTTTTCATTGCTTTTGCTGCGTTCTTTTTTGCAGTAACGGTTTATTATTTTTTTACGACCAAATGGTTTAAGGAATTGATTACGCGCGATTTTCTTTCCTTTTTCTTTGGCCAGAGTTTTGCTTTGAACAAAGTAGCAAGATATTGGAACAAGGTTAAAAAACGGTTAGAAGCAGACGCGGAATCAGAATGGAAATTGTCTGTAATGGAGGCCGATGATTTGTTAGACGATATTTTATTCAAGATGGGCTATATTGGAGAGAGTGTGGCAGAGAAACTAGACAAGGTGACTGTCACTACACTGCCAAGCGCTGATGATGTGCGCGGAGCGCATCAAATTCGCGACAATATTGTTCATGACCCGGATTTCCCTTTGAGTGTGGACAAGGCAAGGGATGTGATAGAAGTTTATCAAAAGGCATTTGACGAATTAGAAGCGTTCTAGCCCGACAGGCTTGATTTTTGCTGAAAATTAAGGTAATATTACATCGCGCCGTGGAGAAGTAGTATCTTGCCAGCCTCATAAGCTGGAGACGCCCGTGCAATTCGGGCCGGCGCAACAAATTTTGCCGGTGTAGCTCAGTGGTCAGAGCAGGCGCTTCATAAGCGTCAGGTCGGCCGTTCAAATCGGCCCATCGGCACAAGTAGCCCGGATATTGTGTTCCGGGCTCTTGTAATTCCGCTGGATTTTTGGTAAAGTAAATTTGTATGCGGTCGTAGCTTAGCTGGTTTAAAGCGTCTCCCTGTCACGGAGAAGATCGCCAGTTCAAATCTGGTCGGCCGCGCATAAAATTTGGAAGACGCCGTAGGCGTCTAACAAGTTTTATCTGTGGTCGGTTTGTTGAGAACCGGCCTCCTGAATTCCGACCGGAGGGAGGGAATGCCTTCGGGCAACTCTTCAAATCTGGTCGGCCGCGCATGGTAATTGAAAAAACAAAAAAAACAACCAAGAAACCAGCGAAACTCGCCAAAAGCCCTTCGGATATTCAGTCGGGCAAGAAACCAGCAAAAAAACCTGTCAAAAAGGACGAGTTTAAATTGGATGCTGATGAAATGATGAAGCAGGGGTGTCATTTTGGACATCGGACTTCGCGTGTGCATCCCAAAATGCTGCCCTATATTTTTGGCGTGAGAAACACTGTGCATCTTATTGACCTGGAAAAGACAGTTGTCAAATTCAAAGAGGCCTTGGAGTTTATTCAAGAGTTTGTCTCGCAGGGCAAAACCATTCTTTTTGTGGGTACCAAAGTTCAATTCAAAGCCCTAATCAAGGACCTGGCAGAGGAAAGCGGCCTGTCATATGTTAATGAAAGATGGTTAGGCGGCACTTTCACCAACTTTAGAGTTCTCAAAAAGCGCGTTGATTATTTTAAGGACCTGCAAAACAAGAGAAAAACAGGAGAACTTGAAAAATACACCAAAAAAGAACGTTCCAAGATTGACCAGGAATTAGTCCGGCTTAAAATAAAGTTTGAGGGGCTTAAAAACTTGGCTGGTTTGCCGGATGCGGTTTTTGTTCTTGATATGCGAAAGAATAATTTAGCTGTCAAAGAAGCGCGTATGAAGGGGATTAAGGTTATTGCTATTAGCGACACCAATGTTGACCCGACCTTGGCTGATTATCCTATTCCGGCCAATGACGATGCCATTAGTTCTGTGAAATACATTTTGGAAAAGGTCAAAGAGGTTATTTTAAAATCCAAAAAATAATGTCTTCAATCGAAAAACTTAAACAGCTTCGTGATGAAACCGGCATCTCAATGATGGAGTGTAAAAAAGCGCTTGATGAAGCCAAGGGCGATCTTAAACGTGCCAAGGAGATTTTGCGCGAGAAGGGCAAAGAGATGGTCAAAGGAAGAGAGGGGAAAGCGGCTTCCAATGGAATTGTTGAGTCCTATATCCATGCTGGCGCCAAAATTGGTGTCTTGCTGGATCTGCATTGCGAGTCTGATTTTGCAGCCAAGTCCCAGGAGTTTAAGAGTTTGGCCCACGAACTTTGTTTGCAGATTGCCGCGGCCCGACCCTTGTTTGTTAAGCCAGAAGATATTCCTGAAGAGTTTCTGGACGGAGAGAAAAAGATTTATTTGAAGCAGATGGAGGATTCCGGAAAGCCAAAAGAGATACTTGACAAAGTGATTGAGGGCAAACTGAACAAGTACAAGGAAGGGGTTTGCTTACTTTCCCAGGCCTGGGTCAAGGATGTATCCAAGACAGTACAAGATCTGATTGATGAAGCAAAGGCCAAAACAGGGGAGAACATTGAAGTGGCTAAGTTCGCGAGATACGAGATATGATTTTAGAACTAATATTCTCAATCGTTTTAATAGGCAGTTTAGGCGGAATACTCTTTATGGTTATTCGCAAACTGCCGCAACTGAGGGCAATGCCAGTTGAAGAAAGTATTGGTCCGGGGTTTTTGGACCAAATAACAAAGACAATTAGCAAGAACAGGTTTGTTAAAAGATTGTCTATGACAAAAGTTTTGGAGAGAGTTCTTAGCAGAACTGAAGAGCAGACCAATGTTTGGCTGAAGAAACTAAAACAACGTTCTGTTCCTTCGGCAAGTTATTCCGACAACTACTGGCAAGAACTGAAAAAGTCAACCCATTTGGCCGAGTCCATTCCCATAGAGGAGGGAGCAGGGGAGAGCGAAAAATCCGAGGAAGTGGAGATAAAAGTAACTAAACGGAGTGCAAGAAGGAAGGCAGTCAAGCCGAGGTAGCTCAATGGCAGAGCAGGAAATTTGTAATTTTCAGGTTGGGGGTTCGAATCCTCTCCTCGGCTCAGAAATTCAAAGACAGCGGAGCTATCTGCGAATTTTTGAGTTGAGGGGTGATGAGAACCCACCCCCCGAATTGCGCCGCCGAAGGCGGCGGCAATGCCTTCGGGCAACTCTTCGAATCCTCTCCTCGGCTCATAGAGATTGACATTAAGGATTTAATGAGTAAAATGGAAAGTGGAAATGGAATATGGAAAGTACTTTGAAAACTACATAGTTAATTGTTAATTCGGTTTTTTAGAGTTGTTCCGATTAGAAACTCTAAAAATTTTGAGAGTTTGATCCTAGCTCAGGATGAACGCTGGCGGCGTGGATAAGGCATGCAAGTCAAACGGGCTGTCTTCGGACAGCAAGTGGCGAACGGGTTAGTAACACGTGGATATATACCCTAAAGATGGGCATAGCTCGGAGAAATCCGGGGTAATACCCAATGGTCTCGCAAGAGTAAAGATTACACTTTGTGTTTTCGCTTTAGGATTAGTCCGCGGCCTATCAGCTTGTTGGTGGGGTAAAGGCCTACCAAGGCAATGACGGGTAGGGGGCGTGAGAGCGCGTTCCCCAACAGAGACACTGCGACACGGGTCTCACACCTACGGGTGGCAGCAGTCGAGAATATTTGGCAATGGGCGAAAGCCTGACCATGCGACGCCGCGTGCTTGAAGAAGCTCTTCGGAGTGTAAAGAGCTTTTCTGGAGGAGGAAACTTCGGTTGACAGTACTCCAGGAATAAGGGGTAGCTAAGCTCGTGCCAGAAGCTTCGGTAATACGAGCGCCCCAAGCGTTATCCGGAATTATTGGGCGTAAAGGGTCCGTAGGCGGCCAAGCCAGTCCCTGGTTAAAAACCCAGAGCTCAACTTTGGGGATGCCAGAGATACTACTTGGCTAGAGGGCGTTAGAGGCTGATGGAACGGTCGGTGTAGGGGTGAAATCCGTTGATATCGACCGGAACACCAAAAGCGAAGGCATTCAGCTGGGACGACCCTGACGCTGAGGGACGAAAGCGTGGGTAGCGAACAAGATTAGATACCTTGGTAGTCCACGCCGTAAACGATGGACACTGGCTATTTGAAGTGTCGACCCTTCAAGTGGCGAAGCTAACGCGTTAAGTGTCCCGCCTGGGAAGTACGGCCGCAAGGCTAAAACTCAAAGGAATAGACGGGGATTCACACAAGCGGTGGACCACGTGGCTTAATTCGACTCTAAGCGAGGAACCTTACCAGGGCTTGAAACCTGCTTGACAGCTTTCTGAAAGGAGAGTTTTCTCACAAGGACAAGTAGACAGGTGCTGCATGGTTGTCGTCAGTTCGAGTCTTGAGATGTACTCTTAAGTGAGGTATCGAACGCAACCCCTGCTCTGTGTTTTACATGTCACAGAGGACTGCCCGAGACAATCGGGAGGAAGGTGGGGATGACGCCAAATCAGCATGGCCCTTTGATGCCCTGGGCTGCACACGTGGTACAATGGCCGGTACAATGGGTTGCCAAGCCGCAAGGCGGAGCTAATCCCATCAAAGCCGGTCCCAGTTCGGATTGAGGTCTGCAACTCGACCTCATGAAGTCGGAATCGCTAGTAATCGCAAATCAGCCACGTTGCGATGAATACGTTCTTGAATCTTGTACTCACTGCCCGTCACATTAGCGAAGCCGGCAGTAGTCGAAGCGCCAGCTTGCCTGGTTCTAAACTAAGGTCGGTGACGAGAATGAAGTCGTAACAAGGCATGCGTAGCGGAAGCTGTGCATGGATCATCACATTTTAAACAATTTTTTGCCCGCAAGGGCTTAGTTGTTAGCGTTGACGAGGATTGAAGAGCGAGAATTCTCTTTTCAATCTTGAGGTATTGATCGATAACCTTAAATGTCGATCCGGAGCAACTCTAAGAAACCGAACAAGATGAATTGCCGAGAATTTTTCTCGGCAATTTTGTTTGCCAAATTTTTATATTTCTGTTAAAGTTAAGAAAATATACAAGGGCGCGTAGTTCAGTGGTAGAACGCATTCCTGATAAGAATGAGGTTGAAGGTTCGATTCCTTCCGCGCCCACAAATGAACTTAGATCGCCGAAGGCGAGTTTAAGTTTATTTGTGGTGTGGAGTGGCGAGAACCCTCCCCCCGAATTGTGCCGAGCCAGCAGGCGAGGCGGCAATGCCTTCGGGCAACTTTTCGATTCCTTCCGCGCCCACAATTGGGCCCGTAGCTCATCTGGTAGAGCGTCGGTTTTGCATACCGAAGGTGAGCGGTTCGAGTCCGCTCGGGTCCACAACTTTATTATCTATGAAAGTTATCCACAGGCGTTCCTGTGGTTTTTTGTTGTATAATAAAATAACTTGCGGCGAAGCCGCAATAATAAATTTAATAAAGGTCGAAGATTTAAATATTGATTTCATAAAACCATGGTTAATTGGTATGCAGTAACTATGTCTGCTTTGGATGGTTTGTGGCAGGGATTTGCAGACAGGATTTGGAGTATCATCGGAGCGATTCTTGTTTTTGTGATTGGCTGGTTTATTGCCATTGGTATTGGTCGTTTGATCGCTGAGATTTTGAAGCGGTTCAAACTGAACCGGCTTTTTGAAAAAGCGGGCTGGAAAGAGGCCTTGGAAAAAGCAGAACTTAAAGTCGATGTGGCTGAGTTTATTGGAGCAATTTTCAAATGGATATTGGTGATTGTCTTTTTGATGGCAGCGGTAGAGATTCTGGAATTGGAGCAGTTCGCAAGTTTCCTTAAGGATGTTCTGGCTTATCTACCCAATGTTATTATTGCTGCCTTGATTTTTGTGGTAGCAGTGATAATTGCTGACGTTGTAGAAAAGATAGTCAGGGCAACGGTAGAGAAGATTAGAATCGGTTATGCGCAATTGGCAGGAGCAATTGTCAAGTGGGCCATTTGGATTTTTGCTATTTTGGCTATTCTAATGCAGCTTAATGTGGCAACCACTCTTATCCAGACCTTATTTACTGGTTTGGTGGCTGTTCTGGTCATTTCTGCTGGTCTGGCATTTGGTCTAGGAGGAAGAGACGTGGCCAAGAGCTTTTTAGAAGGGCTACAAAGAAAGATTCAGAGGTAAGATTGCTTTGTTGTTTTTATACCCCCTTCACTGTTCTGTGGAAAAGTGAAGGGGGTTGACAACGCTTTTGGATTTGATACAATAAGGACGCTTATGAGAAAGATAGAAAATATTTGCAATAAAGGAAGCGGTTAAAATCTGTGATTTTTGTTGTATATAAACAACTAAACAGCCGCTTTCTTAAGAAGCGGTTTTTGATTGGATTGGTTGCGCTGGTAAGAACTTTGAAAACTAAATAAGAATCTTGCCCGCACCACTTTGTCTCAGAAAGCCCGACAGGGCAGGGGATAGGGTGGTGCGGGGTAAGAGGTATTGCATTTAATAATGTTAATTATTTACAAGCAGATGGTGGATGCCTTGGGACCGGAAGGCGATGAAGGACGTGGGGTGCCTGCGATATGCCTCGGCGAGATGGTTACCAATCTTTGACCCGGGGATTTCCGAATGGGGAAACCTAACGTTGGTTATACAACGTTGTCGCGCCTTCGGCGCGAAGCGAACCCGCTGAAGTGAAACATCTTAGTAAGCGGAGGAAAAGAAAATAATGCTGCTGCTTGCAGCAGCGACATTCCCTAAGTAGCGGCGAGCGAAAAGGGAACAGCCCAAACCTATTTGTGCTTGCACGAATAGGGGTTGTAAGGTAAAAACGTCTCTTTTTGAGCAGAGTCCACAAAATGTGATAGTTAGTCGAAGGATCCTGGAAAGGACCGCCAAAGACGGTAATAGCCCGGTAGACGAAAACCATTACATGCTCTGAGTTTTTATCCTTGAGTACCTTGGGGTGATAACCTTGAGGGAAGCACCCCGAACTATCGGGGAAGGCTAAATACTATCCGGTCACCAATAGTGAACCAGTACCGTGAGGGAAAGGTGAAAAGTAGGGCGGTGAGCCCGGTGAAATAGTACCTGAAACCATTTGCTTACAAGGAGTCAGAGCTTCGTGTCTCACTATCGTTCGACACTCAAATTCCGAGTGGCGAGCGGTAGCGAGACACGAGGTGATGGCGTGCTTTTTGCAGAACGAGCCAACGAGTGACGTTCAACTTTTTGTCTAAGCCCTTCTGGGGTTGAGGCATAGGGAAACCAAGTGTTAATAGCGCGTCAGACCCATTTATGGGTCTATGAAAGTTGGGTGTCGACCCGAAACCAAGCGAGCTTGCCATGGCCAGGGTGAGGCGCGTATCATTTACGCGCGGAGGCCCGAACCCGTGAGTCGTTCAATACTCTGGGATGAGCTGTGGTAAGGAGTGAAAAGCTAATCGAGCTTGGTAATAGCTGGTTCTCCCCGAAATAGCTTTAGGGCTAGCCTGAACAATAAAATACCTACAGGGGTAGAGCACTGGATGGATTATCTTGGATTCGTTCCGGATTTTCTAACCAAACTCCGAATACTGTAGGCTTATGTTTGGAGTTAGACTGTGGGGGCTAAGCTCCATAGTCGAAAGGGAAACAGCCCAGATCTTCATCTAAGGTCCCTAAATTTGAGCTAAGTGCTATGAAGGAAGTAGAATTCCTCTGATAGTTAGGAGGTTAGCTTAGAAGCAGCTATCCTTTAAAAAGTGCGTAACAGCTTACTAATTCAGGAGTTTTGCGCCAAAAATTTAGCGGGGCTTAAGCTCAATACCGAAGATAAGAATCGTTCGCGCTTGCGCGAGCGGTGGTAGGGGAGCGTCCTTCGTCCGCTGAAGTTGAATCGTGAGGTTCAGTGGAGGACGAAGGAGTGAGAATGTTGGCATGAGTAACCACATTCCCGATGGGATATCGGGACACCGAAAGCCTAAGGTTTCCTTGGCAATGAATATCAGCCAAGGGTTAGGCGGGCCTAAGCTGTCTGCCGAAGGGCAGATGAGCGATGGACAGCCGGTTAATATTCCGGCCCTTCAATATCTTTGCGAAGAGTGACGCAGTCAAAGTATTTGAGAGGATTATTGGATTTCCGAGGCCGTTTTTTCGGCCGCCTCAAATATTAGATTGCCAAGAAAAACTCGTAGTGTTAAGGATATTGAATCCGTACCGCAAACCAACACAGGTAGGCAAGCGTAAATGTGCTAAGGTGAACGAGTGAAGGCTCCTGAAGGAACTCGGCAAAACAGCGTCCGTAACTTTGGGATAAGGACTGCCGCGTCTTCGGACGCGGCTACAACAAACGACCCCCTGGCGACTGTTTATCAAAAACACAGGTCCCTGCTTAACTCGCAAGAGGATGTATAGGGGCTGAGGCCTGACCAGTGCTGGAACGTTAACGTCGCCGGTTAATTCGCGGCTTGCCGCGGAATGGCTGAGTGGCCGAAGCGCCAGTAAACGTCGGCGATAACTATAATCGTCTAAAAGTAGCGTAATCTCTTGCCGCTTAATTAGCGGCCCGCATGAAAGGCTTAACGACTGGGGGACTGTCTCCAGGAGCAGCTCGGTGAAAATGCAATACCGGTAAAGATGCCGGTTACCTGCGGCTAGACGGAAAGACCCCGGGAGCTTTACTGTATCCAGATATTGAATTTTGTTTTTAGATGCGTAGCATAGAGAGCAGACTTTGAAGCTCTGTTTTCGGACAGGGTGGAGTCGCCAGTGAAATACTCTCCTTTTGAAAGCTTTGTTCTAACCTGCCCAAGTTTTTGCCCTTACATGAGGGCAAAAACTTGGGCGGAAACAGTGTCTGGTGGTCAGTTTAAGTGGGGCACTTGCCTCCTAAAAAGTAATGGAGGCGTTTAAAGGTCAGCTAGCTCCGGATGGAAATCGGAGTGGTCGTGCAAAGGCATAAGCTGGCTTGACTGCAAGGCGGATATGCCGCGCAGGCACGAAAGTGGAACTTAGTGAACCGACCTCTTTTTATAGAAAAGGGGGAGATTATCAGCTAAAAGTTACCCCGGGGATAACAGCTTAGTAGGGCGCGCGAGTTCATATCTACCGCCCTGTTCGAGACCTCAAAGATTGCCGACAATTCGGGGTCTTATGGCAGTAATGCCATACAAAAAAAGTGGCTTATAACGGTGAAACCCGTAAAGGGCAATACCGTGGGAAGTCGTCCGCTTAAAAGCGGATTGACCCCGTAGAGACTCAGTCGTCTTGGACGACTGGATAGTAGGTTTAAACTACTATAATACGCCACCGCCCGCCTAAATACGAAGTTTTTGGCGGGATGAAGATATAGTCCATACTATTAGTAATAATAGAGTAAAGCGATGTCGGCTCATCACATCCTGGGGCTGAAGAAGGTCCCAAGGGTTTGGCTGTTCGCCAATTAAAGTGGTACGCGAGCTGGGTTCAGACCGTCGTGAGACAGGTTGGTCCCTATCTACCGCAGGCGTCGAGTCCTGAGGGGAGTCCAGAATAGTACGAGAGGACCTTCTGGAACTAACCTCTGGTGTACCAGTTGTTCCGCCAGGAGCATTGCTGGGTAGCTACGTTGGGAACTGATAAGCGCTGAAAGCATCTAAGTGCGAAGCAGGCCCCAAGATTAGGACTCTTTAGACCCCTCAAAGATGATGAGGTTAATAGGCTCCAGGTGCAAGTACAGTAATGTATTAAGCCAAGGAGTACTAATTGGTCGATTACTAAAATATTTCTTACCCCGTACTTAACAAGGTCATTGTTTTGGCGATAATATCGGAGGTGTTCCACCTGATCCCATTCCGAACTCAGAAGTGAAATTCTCTAGAGCCGATGATAGTGGGTTTTTCCCGCGAAAGTAGGTCGTCGCCAAAACAATGGCCTTGTTTTTTTGTTGTTTAAGATTTAAGATTAAATTGAATAATATGCGGCTTTCCAAAAAACAAAAAATCTTAATTATTATTCTCAGCCTTTCAATCATCGCTCTGTTAAATGTTTTCCAGAAACCAGCGAGGAATTTTTTTTATTTAATTTCTTCGCCAATTCAAAAGAAACTGTGGAGAGTAGGGGATAGGGCTTCTGATTTTTTTGCTGGTATGTTCTTTGCAGAGAAATTAGAACAAGAAAGAGAGAGAATCCATCTTGATAATCAACGATTATTGGCAAGGATTATTGCGCTCAAAGAATTGGAACAAGAAAACAAAATCTTAAGAGAGGCCTTGGAGCTTGGTTTGAAAGAGGACTTTGCCCTTATACTAACCGAAATAGTTGGCAAAGACATTTCCCAAGATTTTATTTTACTGGACAGAGGTTTCCAAGATGGCATCTTGATTGATCAGCCGGTCATTACCCAACAGAAGGTTGTTTGCGGCAAGATTGCTGAAGTTTACAAAGATTTTTCAAAATTAGCGCTTATTTCTAATAAAAAAAGTTCTTTTGATGTTAAATTAGAAGGCAAGCCCGCCAGCAACGCCTTCGGTGTAGCCGATGCGGGCGGGGATATTACAGTTGTGGCCAAGGGCAAAGGAAATCAACGGCTCGTTGTTGAGCTTATTCCCAAAGGGAATGAGCTTGAAGTAGGAGACCTTGTTCAAACTAGCGCTTTGGGTAAGATTTTTCCAGGTAATCTCCTGGTTGGAAAGATTAAAAAAATCCTGCGAAGCGATGTGGAGCCCTTCCAGCAGGCAGAAGTGGAAATCGCTTGTGATATCAGGGAGCTAGAGAAATTATTCATAATCATTGATCATTAAGGAACACAGGGTATGAACCAGCATCAATTGAGCGGAGCCAGTTTTGTTCATATGCAAGGCGCGAGGAGCGAAGCGTGCCGTCAGGCACGTAAGCGACGAGCAACAAAGCATATGCGCAAAACTGGCCTGCCCAAGAGGGAAGCTCAAAAATGGATGATTGCTGTGTTGCTCCTCCTCAAGGTGCCTAAAGGTACGATTTCGTCGTCGCGTCTTGCAATCGTCTCATTTTTGAGCTTCTCAACTTGATGCTGGTTCATATCCTGCGTTCCAATGTTCAAAAAACTTCTAATTTTAATTCCGGTTTTTTATCTCTTAATTCTTTTGCAAACCACGCTTTTGCCTTTGAATCTCATTTTAATTTTAGTAATTCTCATAAACTTGTTTGAAAAGCAAGAAAATTACTTAGGAGTTTTCAGTGGCCTGTCTGCTGGTTTTTTTTTGGATATATATTCGCAAAGACCCATTGGTTTCTACATTCTAATCTTGTTAATCACAGCAGTTTTGATTAAAACAATTCTTAAAAAGTATGTCCGAATTTAAATATGATATAGAGCCGCAGGAGATTTTTTTGGACCGACTTGCTCGGAAAAAGGAAGAAGAACTTGGCATCTCGGAGAAAAAACTGGAAAGACCTCTTTCCAAAAGAATTCTCTTAGGCCTATTGCTCTTTTTTTTGTTTTTGGGCGGTCTTTTGCTGGTTAAAACTTTCCAGCTTCAGGTCTTTGAGAAAAAGGACTTGGTGATTCGCGCAGAAGAAAATAAGTTTATTGTGCAATCAATCCAGGCAGACCGGGGAGTAATTTATGATAAAGAGCTTGAGCAACTTGTTTTTAATCGGCCGACTTTTGACTTGGTCTGTGAAGGGGAAGAACTGCCCCAGGAAGCAGCCAAAATTTTAGGCCAAGATTCTGGTCAAAACCTGTCTCACCAGAAGTTAATCCTGCTTGAAGCAAAGATTGATGAATTACAGGATTGCTTCATTCAGAGAAATTCAATGAGAGAATATAGGGATAGCGAGGTTTTTGCTCACCTTCTTGGTTATACCGGTTATGAAGGGAGCGCTTTGGTCGGCAGGGATGGGCTTGAGAGATATTATGAACATATTTTAGCCAGGCAGCCGGGCAAGCTCCGTTTGGAAAGAGACGCTTTGGGCAATTTGCTTTCCAAGGAGATTATTTCTTTGCCCCAACCAGGCCAGAGTTTAGAGCTTTTTATTGACTTTGCTCTTCAGGAAAAAGTTTATCAGGAATTAAGGCAAGGTATTAAAGCGGCTGGTAGTTCTAAAGGAGCAGCTGTTATGCTTGACGTTTCAAGCGGTGGAGTGCTTTCCTTGGTGAGTTTCCCCAGTTTTGACAACAACCTGTTTAATCAAGACACAGAATCAGAGGCCTTAGAGGCGCTTCTCAATGACCCTCAAGAGCCGTTTTTTAACCGAGCAATTGCTGGTCAGTATGCGCCGGGTTCTACTATTAAACCTTTGATTGCGGCAGCCGCTCTTCAGGAGGAGATAATTTCTCCAACAAAATCTATCTATGACCCGGGACTAATTGAAGTGCAGCACCAGTATGACCCTGAAATCACTTACCAATTTCGGGATTGGGATGTTCATGGCTGGACAGATATGAGGAAAGCGCTTGCTGTCTCCTGCAATGTTTATTTCTATATCTTGGGCGGCGGTTATAAAGATCAGCAGGGCTTGGGTCCAAGCAAGATTAAGGAATATCTTGAACTTTTTGGCTGGGGCGCAAAGACGCAAATTGATTTGCCGGGAGCAACAGCGGGACTTTTGCCCGATAAAGAGTGGAAAAAAGAATTCAAAAATGAAGGATGGTGGGATGGCGATACTTATCATATGTCCATAGGACAGGGAGATATTTTAGTCACGCCTCTACAGGTAGCTGTTGCTTTTGCTAGTATAGCTAATGGAGGTGTGCTTTATCAGCCCCAGATTGTTCAGGCAGAACCCAAGATTATCAGAGAGAATTTTATTAGCTCGGAAAATCTCCAGATTGTGAGAGAAGGAATGAGACAGGCAGTGACTTATGGTTCGGCCGCTTCTTGGTTGGCTGGTTTGCCAGTGAGCGCGGCAGCCAAGACCGGCACTGCGCAGACGCCCAAGGACGGCTATTTTCATAACTGGGTAACGGTTTTTGCTCCGTACGACGACCCTGAAATAGTCCTCACTGTAATGATTGAAAACGTCAAAGGCATGCAAGCCGCTGTCTTGCCTATCGCCCGAAACATCTTGAACTGGTATTTCAAATAACATGAAAATTGTTTTTGTTTATCCGGATTTAGCGAGTGATAATCCTGATTATTCAGGGTATTTTTATCATGGTATTGCTTGTTTGTCAGCGGTTTTAAAAAAAGCAGGTCATGAAACCGCTCTCATCCAGTTTACTAAAGAAATTTCAACCCAAGAGTTTCAGAAAAGAATAAAAACCCTTGAACCTGGTTTAATTGGTTTTTCTTCCACAACTCATGTTTTTCCTTTTGTCCAAACATATGCGGCAGCTGCCAAAAAAGTAAGCAAAGCCCCAATTATTTGTGGGGGCGTCCATGCTTCGCTTTCCCCGCAAGAAGTCCTTGAAGATAAAAACATTGATATGGTTTGTGTTGGAGAAGGGGAGAGCGCGCTTCTGGAAATCTGTGATAAATTGGGAAAGGGAAAGCCGCTTAATGACATAGAAAAAATCTGGCGCAAGCCGCTTATTTCTAATCTTGATGATTTGCCGTTTCCGGACAGAGAGGTTTATGATTATTCTCGTCTTAATTTAGAAAAACAAGGCATTGGCACTTTTATGTTTTCTCGCGGCTGTCCCTATCAATGTAGTTTTTGCTGTGAAGCAACATTACGTAAACTCTATCAGAGTAATCAAAAGTACTTTCGTTTTCGCTCTCCTCAATCAGCCATTGAAGAGCTTAAGCACGTGATTAAGAAATATCCTTTCATTAAGTTCATCAGATTTGACGACGATTTACTTTTTGCCAGAAAGGACTGGGTCAGGGAGTTTATTGAACTTTATCGCCAAGAAATAGCATTGCCGTTTTCAGCTGATATGAGGATAAACTTGGTTGATGAGGAACTTTTAACATTACTTAAACAAGGCGGGATTCATCTTTTGCGGTTTGGCGTTGAGTCAGGCAATGATTTTATCCTAAAACAGGTTTTGAACAAAAATATTACTGTTGAGCAAATAAAAAATGTTTTTGCTTTATGCCAGAAAAAAGGCATTAAAACCCAGGCCTATAATATGGTTGGCGCGCCCTATGAGAGTGCCAAAGAAATTTTACAAACTATTAAATTAAACGCCCAGATTAAGCCCGACATTTCAGTTGTTTCAATTTTTTATCCATACAAGGGCACTAAACTTTATAATGTTTGCTTAGAAAAAGGTTTTCTCAAAGAGGAACAGGGTAGGGGAGTGCCTAGGAATTACTACACCCGTTCAGTTTTGTCTTTGCCCAGTATCCGTAAACAACAAATCCATTTCTTTTTCCAGTATTTCCATATTCTAAAATTTCTTTACACTGTGCGGCCTTTGTATTTTTTCTTTGATAAAATCTTTGCCTGGAAATACTTCCCAGAAGTGACAAAATTTACCATAAACCCAGTCAGGCGAATTATAAGATTAATAAAAGCCCGAATTTCCCCAGCCAAAACCTTCAATACCGAGGCTCGCCCGGGAAGGACTTGACAAGGGCTCTTGACCGTGTAAAATAGAAATAAGAGACCATATCCTTACTTGGTAAGGCATTTTATGTGTTATGAGAGATGAAACTTGCGCGAGCTTAGTTCGCGCCTTTCTCGTAACCAACAAAACTATTTTTAATGCCATCTATCAAAACTAAAAATTTCTCTAAGGCAGCTGTTAGATTACCCCTGCCTTATTTATTATCTATTCAAAAACAGAGTTGGCTCTCTTTTTGGAAAAAGGATTTAAAGGAACTCTTCAAGGAGGTTTCTCCCATTAGGGATTATGCCCATAAAGAGTTTGAACTTTGGTTTTTGGATTACAAATTAGATGCGTCCAAGTATAAAACTGATTTGGAAGCCAAGATCAATAACGATTCTTATGAAGCGCCTTTGAGAGTAAGAGTTCGGCTTAATAATCTTAAAACCAAGCAAAGTAAAGAACAAGAAGTTTTCTTAAGCGATTTCCCCTTGATGACAGAGAGGGGAACTTTTATTGTTAACGGCGTAGAAAGGGTGGCTATCTGTCAGCTTATTCGTTCGCCGGGCGCTTTCTTTACGGCTCGCCAGGTTGCTGGCAAAAATCATTTTGGGGCAAAAATTATTCCCAACAGAGGCGCGTGGCTGGAGTTTGAAACCGACACATCCGGCTTCATCGGAGTTAAGATTGACAGAAAACGAAAAGTGGCCTCCACTACCTTGCTTAGGGCTTTTGGCTATGGCGATGATAAGACCTTGAAAGAACTCTTCAAAGATGTAGACACAGGGGAAGTCAAATATATTGACGAGACCTTAAAAAAGGACTCTGCCGAGAATCAGGAAGAGGGCTTGGTGGAAGTTTACAGACGGTTGCGGCCAGGAGACATGGCTAGTCCTGATACAGCCCGTGAGCTGATAGAGAACACGTTTTTCAATTTTGAAAGATATGACTTATCTAAAGTAGGCAGGTGGAAGACGCGGCAGCGCCTGGCAGAGCTGAGAGCACAAGGTAAAAAAATAGAAAAGGAAATTAGCATAAAAGATAGGATTCTCAAACCAGAAGATATTGTAGCAGTTATGCGCGAGATTATCCGTCTTAACAACAATCCAGACGCCAAGCCGGATGAGATTGACCATTTGGGCAACCGCCGGGTAAGAACTTTGTCCGAACTTCTGCAGAACCGTATGAGGGTGGGCTTGATGAGAATGGAAAGAATAATCAAAGACCGTATGTCAACATTAGAGGCCTATGAGATGACAGCAGGCCAGCTTATCAACCCAAGACCTTTGATGGCTGTGGTTAGGGAATTCTTTACTTCTTCGCAGATGTCTCAATTTATGGATAATGAAAATCCCTTGGCTGAACTTGAACATAAAAGACGGCTCTCAGCCACTGGCCCGGGCGGACTGACACGCGAGAGAGCTGGTTTTGAGGTAAGGGATGTTCAGGCAAGTCATTATGGAAGAATTTGTCCTATCCAGACGCCCGAAGGTCCGAACATTGGTCTGGTTGGTCATCTCGCTGGCTTTGCCCGTATTAACGAATACGGCTTTATAGAAACCCCTTATTTTAAAGTTAAAAATGGCAATGTTACCAAAGAGATTCAATACCTTAATGCCTATGAGGAGGAGAAATACAACATTGCGCCCGGGGGAGTGTCTTTAGATAAAAACGGATTTATTAAACCTGCCAAATTAGAAGCGCGGGTTAAGGGAAAGCCGGGCGAGGTAAAAAGAAGCCAGGTTGACTTTATTGATGTATCGCCTGAACAGTTTATCTCGGTGGCTACCTCGCTTATCCCGTTTTTGCAGAATGACGACGGCAACCGAGCGCTGATGGGTTCAAATATGCAGCGCCAGTCCGTGCCTCTAATTTCTCCTCAGGCGCCATTGGTGTGCAGCGGCGTAGAGCAAAGAGTGGCGCAGGACTCAGGTCAGGAAGTTATTGCCGAGGAGCCGGGCATTGTGAAGGAGGTTGACGGCCAGCATATAAAAGTGAATTCAAAGAGATATGATTTGAAGACCTTTGTCCGCACCAATCAGTATACTTGTTTTCATCAGAGGCCGGTAGTCAAAAAAGGCCAGAACGTTAAAAAAGGAGATATCTTGGCTGATGGCGGCGCTATAGATAAAGGATATTTGGCCTTGGGTAGAAATGTTTTGGTTACCTTTATGTCATGGCGCGGGGGCAATTTTGAAGATGCTATAATTATCTCGGAACGGCTGGTAAAAAATGATGCTTTTTCCTCTATTCACATTGAGAATTTTACCTGTGATATGAGAGAAACAAAATTGGGTCCGGAGGTTACCACTTCTGATATTCCCAATGTGGGCGAGGATAAGTTGAAGAACTTAGACGAAGAAGGAGTTGTTATAGTTGGCGCTGAGGTCGGTCCCAACGATATCTTGGTAGGCAAGATATCACCCAAGGGTGAGGCAGACCTAACAGCTGAAGAGCGGCTCTTAAGGGCAATCTTTGGAGAGAAAGCCAGAGAGGTTAAAGACACTTCTATGCGTTTAGAGCATGGCAAGAGAGGACGCGTGGTTGGCATAAAGATTTTTGAAAGGGCTAAAGGGGATAAATTAGAACCGGGCGTGATAAAAAGAGTTCAGGTTGAGATAGCTCAATTAAGAAAAGTTACTAACGGCGATAAATTAGCCGGCCGCCATGGCAACAAGGGGGTTATCTCTAAGGTTTTAGCAGAAGAAGAGATGCCGTTTTTGGAAGATGGCCGGCCAATTGATATTATTTTAAATCCTTTGGGCGTGGCCTCTCGTATGAATCTTGGCCAGGTTTTGGAAACACATCTAGGATTAGCAGCTAAAGAATTAGATTATATAGCTATTTCGCCTTCGCTGTCAGGAGCCACTGAAGAGGATATAAAGAAGGAGTTCACTAAAGCAGGATTGCCGCTTGACGGTAAGATTACTTTATACGACGGCCACACAGGATTGCCGTTTCCAAAGAAGATGACAGTGGGCTATATTTATATGATGAAATTGATTCATATGGTGGAAGATAAGATTCATATGCGTTCCATAGGCCCTTATTCTTTAATTACCCAGCAGCCATTGGGTGGCAAGGCCCAGTTCGGTGGCCAGAGGTTTGGAGAGATGGAAGTTTGGGCTCTGGAGGGGTATGGCGCGGCAAACATACTTCAGGAAATGCTTACTATAAAATCAGATGACGTGGCTGGACGCGCCACCACTTATGAAGCCATACTTAAGGGCGATAAAGTGCATCATCCAAATGTGCCCGCTTCATTTAAACTGCTGGTGAACGAATTGAAGGCCTTGGCCTTGAACGTGCAAGTCAAAGAGAAATCCCGCGGCAGACACCGTGACAAAGAGAGATAGTCGCTTGGGGGATTGGTTATTCGCTCGGGGTAACTCCTTTCAAACTGACAGCAGTCAGTTTCCCCAGCGAGGAAACTGCTGCTCGTTTCTCGGCCTCGCTCGTCGCCTCCGCCCTGCGGGCGTCGGCGACACCATGCCCGCTCGGCCTCCGAAGCGCAGTTTGAAAGGAGTTCCCCTCGTTCAATAGTTTTAATAGAGTTATGAACCAAGCAGAAACAAAACAATGCCAAAACTGTAAGAACGAGTTCACAATAGAACCCGAGGATTTTGAGTTTTACGACAAAGTCAAAGTCCCAGCGCCGACCTGGTGCCCGGAGTGTAGGTTGAAGAGGAGGGCGATTCACAGAAACGAGCATTTTCTTTACAAAAGAAAGGACAGCCGCACAGGAGAACTCGTCTTTTCAACTATCCCTGAAAAAGCCCCAGTCAAGGTATATGATAGGGATTATTGGTGGTCAGACAACTGGAATCCAATGGACTATGCTAGAGATTATGATTGGAACAGGCCATTCTTTGAACAATTCATAGAGTTGTCGCGAGAAGTCCCTTGGTTCAGCCGGTCAATTATAAATTTGATCAACAGTGATTATTGTGCCAATGCTGGTTTTTTAAGAAACTGTTATTTAATTTTTAATTCAAATGAGAATGAGGATTGCGCTTATGGTGTAGGGATTCATAGCTCAAAAGATAGCTTTGATAATTACGAATTAGATTTCAGCGAATTGTGTCATCAGTGTTTTATGGTTAAAAAATCTTACAGGACGTTTTTTTCTTCTCATTGCAAGGATTGTCAAGATGTATATTTTTCCCAAGACCTTGCCAATTGCCAGAATTGTTTTGCCTGCTCTAATTTAAGAAACAAAAAATACCATATTTTTAATAAATCTTATTCAAAAGAGGAGTATTTTGAGAAACTAAAAGAATTTGATATTGGTTCTTTTGAAAACACAGCAGAATTTCAAAAGAGGGCCCAAGATTTTTGGTTGCAGTTTCCCCAGAAGTTCATTCATGGAATTAAGAATGTTAATGTTGGGGGTGATTACATAAGTTATTCAAAAAACATTTTTGATTCTTTTGTGATGAATGGATGCGAGGACTGCAGGTTTTGCGTTGCTATTAATACAGCTTCGGCAAAAGATTGCTATGATTATACTTTTTTTGGCAAGGGGGCAGAATTAGTCTACGAAAGTAGTCAAGTTGGCATAGGGGTTTCAAATCTTAAATTCTGCGCTTTTTGCTATCCTGATTGTCGTGGTTTACAATATTGCTTTATGTGTCATTCTTCCTCTGACCTTTTTGGCTGTATGGGTTTGCGAAATAAACAATACTGCATCCTTAATAAGCAATATACCAAGGAAGAATACGAAGAGTTAGTTCCTAAAATCATAGAACATATGAATACAATGCCATACAAGGACAAGAAGGGGAGAGTATACAAATACGGTGAGTTTTTTCCTTCAGAATTAAGCCCGTTTGCATACAATGAAACGATAACACAGGAGTATTTTCCCTTAACCAAGGAACAAGCTCTTGCCCAAGGTTACTCCTGGTATGACTGTGCCGCGCCAGAACACAAGCCCACGATTACTGCTGCCGATTTACCAGATAACATCGAGGACGTCAAAGACACTATATTAGATGAAATCATACAATGCGCTAATAGCGATCAAAGCCCTGACCTTCAATCGCAGTGTACTACTGCGTTTAAGGTAATACCCCAGGAACTAGAGTTTTACAGAAAGATGAATTTGCCATTGCCAAGATTATGTCCTAACTGTAGACACTATCAACGCATTAAACAACGAAACCCGCTCAAGTTATGGAAACGCCAGTGTCAGTGCGCAGGCGCCAAGTCAGAAAACAGCGTCTACGCCAACACTGCTACCCACGTGCACGCAGAAAAACCCTGTCCCAATGAGTTCCAAACAACCTACGCGTCCGAGCGCAAAGAAATAGTGTATTGCGAGAAATGCTATCTTGACGAGGTTGTTTAAAAATTAAAAATTCAATAAAAATTAAAAATTAATTTATGAGAGTAGCAGATTTAGAATCAATACGAATACGTCTTGCCTCGCCCGATGAGATTTTGCAATGGAGCCATGGCGAGGTTGTAAAACCCGAGACCATTAACTATCGGACCCAACGCGCTGAAAAGGACGGGCTTTTTTGTGAGAGAATTTTTGGCCCGGAAAAAGATTTTGAATGCTATTGCGGAAAGTATCGGCGCATCAGGTATAAAGGCATTATTTGCGATAAATGCGGGGTGGAGGTGACTAAGTCCTCGGTGAGGCGTGAGAGAATGGCCCACATTGAATTAGCCACGGCTTGTTCTCATATTTGGTTTTTGCGCGGCATCCCTTCCAAAATGGGAGTGATTTTGGATATTCCTATGACCCACCTGGAACGGGTTATTTATTTTGCTTCCTATATTATTGTCAAGGTTAATGAAGAGGCAAGAAAGAATGCGCTTGCCTCTATTGACAATGAATACAAAGGTAAAGTTAAAACAGAGAAATCTAAAATAAAAAATAAAAAAGAACTAGAGAAAGTTTTGCAAGAACTCAAAAAAGCCCGTGATAGGGCAATAGAGGAGGTGTCCGGACTGAGCCCTCTTAAGATTTTATCAGAAGTCAATTATCATAATTTGTCTTTAAAATACGGAGAGGTTTTTGATGCAGGCACCGGAGGCCAGACCTTAAGAAAGCTTTTTGAGAAAATCGACCTAAAAAAAGAGATAGCCAATTTGAACAAACAAGCAGAGAAGGCAACCAGCGTTAAACAAAGAAAAATTTTGACGCGCCTTATGCTCTTCAAAACAATGTTGGCATCTGGTATCCGTCCGGAATGGATGTTTTTAACTGTTTTGCCCGTGTCCCCTCCAGATTTAAGACCAATGGTTCAGTTAGATGGAGGAAGATACGCGTCTTCTGACCTTAATGACCTTTATCGCAGGGTGATTAACAGAAATAACCGGCTGAAGTATCTCTTGGAGATTAGCGCTCCAGAGGTCATTGTAAGGAATGAGAAAAGGATGCTGCAGGAGGCAGTTGATGCCTTAATTGACAATAGTATGCGCAAGGGCCAGACAACCATGGCAACTACTGGTGGCAGGCGGCTCCTTAAATCCTTGGCTGATATGCTTAAAGGAAAGCAGGGGAGATTCCGCCAGAATCTTTTGGGTAAAAGAGTTGACTATTCCGGCCGTTCGGTTATTGTGGTGGGTCCGGAATTAAAACTTAGTAATGTTGGCCTGCCTAAGAAGATGGCCTTGGAACTTTTTAAACCCTTTGTTATTAAAAAACTGCTGGATCGAGAATTGGCTTATAATATCCGAGGCGCTTCCCGTCTTATAGAAGAAGAGATAGACGAGGTTTGGGCGTCTTTGGAGGAGGTAGTTAAGAATAAAGTAGTCCTTTTGAATAGAGCGCCGACTTTACATCGGTTGGGTATCCAGGCCTTTCATCCGGTCTTGATTGAGGGCGATGCCATCCAGGTTCATCCTATGGTCTGCAAGGCCTTTAACGCTGATTTTGACGGCGACCAAATGGCAGTTCATGTACCTCTTTCAGAGGAAGCCCAAAAAGAGGCAAGAGAGATAATGCTTTCTTCTTCAAACCTACTAAAACCGGCTACTGGCACTCCGGTAGTCCATCCTACGCAGGATATTTCTTTAGGTTGTTATCATTTAACCCAAATCAAGGATGGAGCTAAGGGAGAGGCAAAGATTTTTGCTACGCCCGAACAAGCCGAGATAGCTTATGAGTTCGGCGCAATTGATCTGGGGGCTAAAATTAAAGTGCGCTTGGGCAAACGATTGATAGAAACAAACGTTGGCCGCCTTATTTTTAATTCTGTACTGCCAGAAAACTACCCATTTTTGAACGAAAAGATTACTTCCAAAAAACTGCAGAATGTTGTAGCTGATATTATCACTGATTATTCCTGTTCTGTGGTTCAGGAAACTTTGGATAAAATTAAAAATTTAGGTTTTGAGGCCTCAACCAAGTCCGGGATTTCTTGGGGTATGGATGATTTGGTGGTGCCCAAGGAAAAGGGAAAAATTGTAAAGGCGGCTGAGAAAGAGATAGAGAAGATCCACGCCTATCATCAAAAAGGCCTTCTCTCGACTGAAGAAAAAACAGCCAAAGCCATTGAGGTTTGGCAGAAAACAAAGTCAAAGATTGAGAAATTAGTGCCCGATGCCGTGCGACACACCTCTGTTTTCTCTATTATTGAATCTGGAGCCAGAGGCAGTTGGGTTCAGCCGGTTCAGATGGCTGGTATGAAGGGTTTGGTGATTAACCCGGCTGGCCAGATAATTGAACTGCCGGTTAAGAGTTCCTATAAAGAAGGGCTTAATGTGCTGGAATACTTTATTTCTACCCATGGCGCTCGTAAGGGAACAGCTGATACTGCTCTGCGTACCGCAAAAGCTGGCTACCTCACGCGACGCCTTGTTGACGTTTCTCATGAGGTGACTATCAGCGAGAAAGATTGTAAAGACGAGAAAGGTGTGTCCATTGAGCGTCAGGATGCTAATGATATCGGCCAGGATTTTCTTTTTAAGATTTTAGGCCGGGTGGTTTTAGAAGCAGTAAAATTGGGCAACAAAATTTTTGTCAAGAAGGGGGAGGCGATTGATGAGAGGACGGCTCGTAAGATTATTGCCTCAGATATTATGTCAATTAAAATTCGTTCTCCAATAAGCTGTCAGTCAGTGAGAGGGATTTGCCAGCAGTGTTATGGCTGGGACCTGGGTTTTAACAAAATGGTTAAACTGGGCGAGGCTGTGGGTATTGTAGCTGCACAAGCAATTGGCGAGCCAGGCACACAGTTGACTATGAGAACTTTCCATACTGGTGGCGTTGCCTCGGGTGGAGATATTACCTCTGGACTTCCGCGTGTGGAAGAGGTTTTTGAGGCGCGGATTCCTGGAGGCAAGGCGGTTCTTGTCAAATCTGGAGGCAAGGTCTTGGATATTACAAAAGACAGGGTGGTAAGGATAAAAACAGATAAGCCCGCCTCCGCGCCTTTGGCGCTCCGGCGTGGCAAAGCGGGCGATGCAAAAAAACAGAAAACTAAAAAAGCAGATACACAAGTTGTTGAATACGAAATTCCTAAGGGCCATGCTATTTGGGTAAAGCCAGGTGAGTTGGTGGCCTCGGGCGCTCAACTCTGCGAGGGCAGTTCAGACCTTAAGGAATTATTCAAGGTCTCAGGGTTTGTCGGTACTTGGCGCTATATCAGTAAAGAGATTCAAAAGATATATGCCTCTCAAGGCGCTGCCATTCATGATAAACATGTTGAAGTAATTATTCGTCAGATGTTTTCTCGGGTAAGGATAGAAGACAGAGGGGATAGTAATTTCTCTCCGGGCGAGGTCATGGAGAGAGCCAAGTTTATAGAAGAGAATGAACGTTTAGAAAAGGCAAATAAGAAAAAGGCCATTGCCTCAGCCCTTCTTTTAGGTATTTCTAAGGTTGCCTTAAGCACAGATAGTTTTCTTTCAGCCGCTTCGTTTCAGGAGACCTCTAAGGTTTTAATCAAAGCAGCTATTGAGGGCAAAGAAGATAAATTGCGCGGTTTGAAGGAAAACGTCATCATTGGTAAACTAATACCAGCAGGCACCGGTTTTAGGAAGTAGCGCTAACTATGCCTAAAAAGAAACAACGTAAAAACTCTAAGAAGCGTCAAGAGGAGAAACGGCCATTACTGCCAGCAAAGGTCAAACAGTGGATTTTTGGTATTGTTATGTGTCTTTTGGCGGTTATTGTGTCTTTGGCTTTTTTTGATTTAGCCGGTATTGGTGGTCGAGTTCTGAAGACCGCTTTTATATTCCTGATTGGTAAGACAATCTTTTTACTTCCCTTAATTTTTCTTTTAGGCGCTATAGGGTTTTTTACTTCTTCCCGCAGGCTCTTGATTGTTTTGGCAATGTTGATTTTGATTTTGGGGATATCCGGTGTTTTAGAATGCCTAAACCAAGAAATTAGACAAGGAGGCCTGCTTGGCCAGCTGATTGCTTGGCCCTTGCTCAAAGGATTTGGTTTTTGGGTCTCTCTAATTATTTTTGTTGCCATAGTTATTGTCGGCGGCTTAATAGTTTTCCAGATTTTAAGAAGGCCGCCTTCGTTAAAAACGCAGAGGTTAATTCCAGATGAATCTGAGCAGGAATCTCCTCCTTTAATTCAAAGAATATTCAAACCAAGATTCAAAGTGGGACAAATTGAACCGGAAGTAAAAGAAAAGAAAGTTAGAAAAGGCCTGTCTTTCCCTTTTGGAGCAAAAACAGAGCCAATAAAGCTTTCCGGGTATAAGGCACCTTCTCTAGATTTACTGGAAACAGACAAAGGAGTGCCTAGTTCCGGAGATATTAAAGTCAACTCCAACATTATTCAAAAAACCTTGCAGAATTTTGATATCATAGTAGAAATGGCTGAGGTTAATATCGGGCCAACAGTTACTCAATACACTTTTAAACCGGCTGAAGGAGTTAAGTTATCTAAAATTACTGCTCTGAACAATGACTTGTCTTTGGCTTTGGCAGCCCATCCTTTGAGGATTGAAGCGCCTATTCCGGGACGGCCCTTAGTTGGCATTGAAATGCCCAACAAACGGAGAGTGACAGTGCGCCTGAGAAATCTTTTGGAGAATCGCAATTTCCAGGATTCTTCCAGTCGTCTTAATTTAGTTTTAGGAAGAGATGTTTCAGGTCTGCCTGTTTACGCTGATTTGGCCCGTATGCCTCATCTTTTAGTGGCCGGCTCCACCGGCAGTGGCAAGACCATTTGTCTTAACACTATTATTTTAGCCCTTTTGTACCAGCATGGGCCTGACCTTTTGAGATTTATTTTGGTTGACCCGAAAAGAGTGGAATTTCCCGTTTATAACGACTTACCTCATCTTTTGTGTCCGGTTATTTTTGGGGCGCAAAAAACGATTAATGCCTTAAAATGGCTCACCGAGGAAATGGAAAGAAGGTTTGATGTTTTGGCCAGAGGCAAGGCCAGGGACATCGGCAGTTACAACAGCAGAGTTGGCAAGGAGGAAACAATGCCTTATATTGTGCTTGTTATTGACGAGCTGGCTGATTTGATGGCTGCCCGTGGCAGGGAAATGGAGGCAGGCATTGTTCGATTGGCGCAGATGGCGCGCGCGGTGGGCATACATTTAATAGTGGCTACCCAGCGGCCGTCAGTGGAGGTGATTACCGGCTTGATTAAAGCGAATATAACTTCGCGTATTACTTTTAAGGTTGCCTCGCAAATTGATTCGCGCACAGTGCTGGATGCGGCTGGCGCAGAAAAACTTTTGGGCCAGGGAGATATGCTGTTTATGTCTGCGGAGGTTCAGAAACCCAAAAGGATTCAGAACGCTTATGTTTCGGAAAAAGAAGTTAGAAAAATTGTTGAGCATATTAAAACAAAAACACCTGCGGCTCCTGAATCCGAGGCAGAGATGGAGATAGACTCGGACGCGTCTTCCGGGGCTTTAGATAAGGCGCTGGAGCAAACAGGGGAAGTTAAGAGTTTTTTCAACGAACAAGACCCGATGTATGAAGAAGCCAAAAAAACTGTCTTTGAGGCCAAGAAGGCCTCGGCGTCTTTACTACAGCGTCGTCTGCGCCTGGGATACGCGCGCGCCGCGCGTTTACTTGATATGTTAGAAGAAGACGGCATTATTGGCCCGGCCGATGGCTCCAAAGCCCGCGAGGTCTATTTAGCCGAGAGCCAAGTCATTCCCGGAGCCATTCCCGAACCTCCGAATCAGGAAGACGGCAATAACACAGAAGACACCGAAGACAGCAAAAACGACTTCAAAGAAGTTAGTTTTTAGTATTTCCTTCGCTTAAAGCTTTAAGCGTGACGTAAAAGTCGCGCTTTTCTATTGGGTATAATTTGTGGAAAAATAAGGGGGGATTAGGGGTTGACGAGTGTCTATAGATGGAGTATAAAGGAGTATTGGTGGATAATTGTGGATAAGTATGGGGAAAACTACCCTTTTCTGTGGATAACTCTGGTTTGTATCTTATACTACTATGCTTATAGGCGAATACATATATTCAATAGATCAGAAAAAGCGATTAGCTATTCCTGCCAAGTTTCGTAGTAAATTAGGCAGGAAAGCAGTAGTTACCCGGGGGGTTGATTCATGTTTGGTGATTTACCCAATAGTGGAGTGGGCAAAATTAGCCAAAAAATTACAAGAATTGCCAGTGAGCAAGGTTGACGCGCGAGGATTTGCCAGGATTATGCTTTCAGGCGCAGTTGATGTAATATTGGATAAATTAGGAAGAATTTTACTCCCTGATTATTTAAAAAAATACGCTGGCCTTAAAAAAGAAGTAGCCATTTTAGGTCTTTCCAACCGTTTAGAGATTTGGGACAACAGAAAATGGGAGCAGTACAAGCAAAAGAAAGAAAAGGAAGTAGGGGAGATGGTTAGCAATCTTACTGACTTAGGAATTTAAAGGAGTGCAGGATATGAACTAGCATCAATTGAGCGGAGCCAGTTTTGTTCATATGCAAGGCGCGAGGAGCGAAGCGCGCCGATAGGCGCGTAAGCGACGAGCAACGAAGCATATGTGCAAAACTGGCCTGCCCAAGGGGAAGCTCAAAAATGGATGATTACTGTGTTGCTCCTCCTTAAGGTGCCTAAAGGCACGATTTCGTCGTCGCGCCTTGCAATCATCTCATTTTTGAGCTTCTCAACTTGATGTTAGTTCATATCCTACGCTCCAAAACTGTGATTCACAAGCCAGTTCTTCAAAAAGAAGTTCTTGAATACTTAGACCCCAAGCCCAATGAGAATTTTGTGGATTGTACTTTTGGGCAGGGCGGACACAGCGCTCTTATACTTGAACATAATGGACCTGATGGAAGAGTGCTGGGGATTGAAGCAGATATTGAGTTATACAAAATCGCAAAACCGAGCAAAAGATTAGTTTTAGTAAATGAGTCCTATACAAATTTAAAAGAGATTGTTGTCAGAGAAAATTTTGGGCCGATTTCAGGAATTCTGTTTGACCTTGGTATGTCCAGTTGGCATCTGGAGCAGAGCAATAGGGGATTCACCTTTCAGAAAGATGAACCATTGGATATGAGATTTAATGTCTCAGACCAGTTAACGGCCTTAGAGATTATCAATGATTGGCCTGAAAATGACATAGAAGAAATTTTAAGGGACTATGGCGAGGAGAGATTTTCAAGAAGGATTGTGCGAGTGGTTGCCAAAGCAAGAAAAATAAAGCCGATTAAAACAACCTGGCAATTAGTAGAAATTATCAAACAAGCAACGCCGGGCTGGTATCATCACAAGAGAATACATCCGGCAACCAGAACTTTTCAGGCCTTGAGAATTGCTGTCAATGACGAATTAAATAATTTGAAAAAGGCCTTGTCTATTGCCTGGGAAATTTTACAGCCCAAAGGTAGATTAGTCGTTATTTCTTTTCATTCTTTGGAAGATAGAATTTGTAAAATTTTTTTCAAAGAGAGCGGTGGAGAGATACTAACCAAAAAACCTGTTAGTCCATTCGAACAAGAAATTAAATTAAATCCGCGCTCAAGGTCAGCTAAGCTAAGAGTGGGTACAAAGAAATGAAGAAATCTTTTATCAATCGTATTTGTATTTTATGTTCGCTGTTTTTCCTTTTGGCCGTTAACATTTTCGCTGTTGTTTCTTTGAACGAGAAAGAGTTTTTACTTAAAACTTATAAAAAGACGGTAAGTCAACTTTTAGAAAAAAATAAGGACTTAGAGATTAAGTATTCTGCGGTCAGTTCTTTGGCAAGGATTGAGAATATAAGCCAAGCCCTTGATTTTGAAAAAATAGGCAGGATTCATTATATTCGCATCTTAGAGGGCTCAGTGGCCAGTAAGTAGAAATCAGGATATGAGGAATTGGCGTATCAATTTGGTTCTGTTTTTGATTATTTTATTTGGGGCGGCTATTGTCGGCCGTTTAGTTTTTTTACAAGTTGTCAAACAAGGATATTACAAGGCCATGGCAAGGGGCCAACAAAACATTTTTAACGTTAATGGTTTTGAAAGAGGCGAGATATTTTTAAAAGACAAACAAGGCAATTCATATCCTTTGGCCATTAATAAAAAAATACCTTTAGTTTACATCTCTCCTCAAGAAGTCCAAGATAAAGATAAAGTTAGTCAGACACTGTCCGAGATTCTTGATTTAGATGAAAACCAAATTCTACAAAAAATCAATTATCAGGATTCGCTTTATCAGCTTATTAAAAATCGGCTTTCTTCAGAGGAAGAGGCCCGGATTCGAAAAGAGGATATGGAGGGCGTTTATGTGAGGGACGAGAAGATACGTTATTATCCTCAAGGAGAATTTGCTTCCCAGGTTATTGGTTTTTTGGGAGGGGAGGGTCAAGGCCAGTATGGCATTGAGGGCTATTACAACGAGGAGCTGGAGGGCCAGGACCTCGTTCTGGGCTTGGATTATAATATTCAGTTCCAGGCAGAGGAATTATTGAAAAAAGAGCAGGAGCGGCTGGGTTTCAAGGATGCAGAGATTTTGGTAATGCAGCCCAAGACAGGTAAGATTATTGCTTTAGCTCAAGTTCCCAGTTTTGATCCTAACCGCTACTGGGAAGTTAAGGATATAGGTGTCTTTCAGAACGGAGTAATACAAAAGATTTTTGAGCCCGGGTCTGTTTTCAAACCCATTACCATGGTTATAGGGCTTGAAGAGGGAAAAATATCTCCGGAAACTTTTTATGATGATAAAGGTTACGTAAAGATAGGCGGTTATACTATTTATAATTATGATAAAAGGGTTTGGGGAAGGCAGAACATGATTGAAGTTCTGGAGAAATCGATTAATACAGGGGCTGTCTTTGCCGGAAGTCAGATAGAGCATGAATTATTCTTACAATATATTGAGAAGTTTGGCGCATTTGAGCCCACTGGTATTGATTTGGAGCAGGAATTTTTCTCCCGTAATTCGGAGTTTAAAAAGGGCTATGAGATAAACTTTGCTACTGCCTCTTTTGGTCAGGGCATAGAGATGACAGCGCTTCAGATGGCCAGGATGTACTGCGTCATTGCCAATGGAGGAAAGTTGGTAGAGCCATATGTTGTGGAAGGCAGGGGTTCTGATTCAGGAAGAGAGGTCATTTCTGCGCGGTCTGCTTCGCAAATGACAGCTATGCTGGTGAGTGTGGTAAAAAATGGTTTTGCCAGTGGAGCCCAGGTGCCCGGCTACTATATTGCGGGCAAGACCGGCACTGCCCAGGTTTCTTGGTCTGCCTTGGGTGTTAAAAAACTGGGCTATTCGGACGAGACAATTCAGACCTTTATTGGTTTTTTCCCGGCATTTGACCCGCAGTTCCTAATTTTGGTAAGATTAAATAATCCAGCAACCAAAACAGCTGAATACTCGGCTGTGCCTATTTTTCAAAAATTAGCCAAATACATTATTGATTATTGGCAAATTCCTTCACATGAATAAACTTCTATTCTTAATTAAACATCCCATATTAATTATAGTTTTGGGTAGGGAGCAGGCCAGCGCTGTTCAAGCGATTTCTCATATACTGAAAAAGCATTTTGGCAGGACAAAATGCTTAATTTTAGAAAAGGCTCCTAGTAAGTTCTTTGTGAAGAAAGCAAGAAAAACTATTTTGGTGAGTACTGCGGTCGGCGAGATTCCTGCTGATGAGGTTTTGTTTGCTGGCGAAAAAAAAGATACGGCTGAGACCATAAAATTAACAAAGAGTTTGCTATCTTCCAGTCATCTGATATTAAACTTTGATGATGCAACGGTAGAGGAGATCAAGTATGAAACCAAGGCGTCGAGTTTAACTTTTGGCCTCTCAGAGAAAGCGGATTTTTGCGCTAGTGATATTCACATTAAGCAAAATGGCACAAACTTTAAAATAAATTATCGGGGAAACATTGTGCCAGTTCATCTAAGCAATTTTTTTGGCAAGGAGCAGATATATAGCGCTTTAGCCGCGTTTAGCGTGGGTTTGGCCTTGGGTATTAATTTGGTAGAGATATCGCAGGCCTTAAAATCTTATCAATCATTGCCTGGCAGGATGCGGTTGGTTGAGGGGATTAAAAATACACGGATTTTGGACGATAGCGCCAATGCTAATCCGTTTTCTATGATTGAGGCCTTGGGGATTCTGGCAGAGATTCCTGGTTCAGGTCGCAGGATTGCTGTATTGGGCGATATTTTGGGTATTGGCAAATGGACAATGGCCTCGCATGAGGCCATGGGTGAGAAGGCAGCCAAGTGCTGTGATTTACTTTTTACTGTGGGAGCGCGAGCCAAGTTTATTGCTCAGGGCGCTGTGCAACAGGGCATGAGCCAGGACAAGGTTTTCCAGTTTATGGAAGCAGGACCAGCCGGCCTTGCCCTGCAAAAAGAACTTGTTGATGGCGACCTGGTCCTCATTGATGGCTCCAGTGAAATGGAAATGTCCAAAATTGTGGAAGAGATTAAAACCATAGAGTAGTAATCGCTACGGAGTTGCCCTTCGCTTTTGTTTAATTGGCTTCAACATAGCCAATTTTTTTGTTTAGTGGTAAAATGGAACAATATGGAGGAAAAATGGCACGCGCAATCTTGGCAACAGGCGCTTAAAATATTGGGCTCGGATTTTGAGCAGGGTTTGAGCGAAAATGAGGCAGACAAGCGCAGGAAAAAATCAGGGCCTAATGTTCTGCCAAGAGAAATACCTTTGTCCAAGGTTAAAATATTTCTGGAACAGTTCAAGAGTCCTTTGGTTTATATTTTGCTTGCAGCAGGAGTGGTGGTTTTGTTTTTTGCTAAGTTCACTGACGCTATTGTTATTTTTGGGGCTGTTCTACTTAATACAGCAGTTGGTTTTTGGCAGGAGAACAAATCAACTGACGCGCTCAAGAAACTAAGAAAGGTGGTGAAGATAGAGGCCGAGGTTATTCGCGATGGTCAACGTAAAAAAATTGACGCTAAGGATTTGGTGAAGGGCGATATTCTGAATCTTTCATCTGGGGAGCGCGTGCCCGCTGACGGCCGACTCATTGAAACCCAGGATTTAAGAATAAACGAAGCGTCTTTGACTGGCGAGTGGCTGGCGGCTGAAAAAAATACAAAGGTTTTAGCCCCGAAAACTGGTTTGGCTGACCGCGACAACATGGTTTATATGGGCTCTATAGTGGAACTAGGCAAGGGCAGGGTTGTTGTTACAGGTGTGGGCGCAGGGGATGAGGGCACCGAACTGGGCAAAGTCGCAGGCATGCTCAAGGAGACAGTTGAGGAAAAAACTCCTTTGCAGAAAAAATTGGCAAAACTTAGCAAAACAATTGGCCTGCTTGTTGTGCTGGCCTGTATTTTTATTTTTTTCGGAGGCATAGCCAAAAACAGGGATTTTTTGCAGATGTTTGAAACAGCGGTGGCAGTGGCGGTGGCAGCTATTCCCGAGGGTCTGCCCGTGGCCTTGACCGTGATTTTGGCTCTGGGTATGAAGCGGATTCTCAACAAAAAAGGCCTAGTCAGGAAACTTTTGGCAGCTGAAACTCTGGGCAGTACCTCTATTATTTGCAGTGACAAGACACTTACTCTCACCCAGGGGAAAATGGAAGTTAGCGAAACAGTGACTTTTAACAGCGATATTAGCGCTACTCCCAAAAAGAAATGGCGCCAGGTTTTTGGCGAGCAGGTTGGCGGCGCTGGCGTTGGTGCCAACAGCGACCAGGTCTTGCTTATGACAATTGCCGCGCTTTCCAACGAGGCGTTTGTGGAGAACCCCGAGGACCCTCATCCTCTATGGAAGGTGCGAGGCAGGCCAACTGACCGCGCTTTGCTTCTTGGGGCCGCTGAAGTGGGTATCTTGAAACCAGAGCTGGAAAAGGACTTCTCCAAGATTGATGAGATTCCGTTCAATCCTGAAAATAAATTTATTGCCTCGCTTTATAAAACTCCTAAGAACACTATGCTCTATGCTATTGGCGCTCCAGAGAGGATTATTTCTCTGTGTGCCATTACCAAGACAGCAGCGAATCGATCAAACAAAATTTTACAAAATTTAACGAATCAGGGCCTGCGCGTAATAGCCGTGGCTTTTAAGAAGCATGCCAAGAGCCAGACCTTTGAGGTCAAAGACCTCACTTTTGTTGGATTCATTGGCCTCAAAGACCCGCTCAGGCCAGAGGCCAGACAAGCCATCAAACTCACCAGGAATGCTGGTATGAGGCCGATTCTTGTTACTGGCGACCATCTATTCACTGCCCAGGCCGTGGCCAAGGAGCTGGGTATAAAGACAAAAGCTAACAATATCATCTTGGGCAAAGAATTAGATGAACTCTCAGATGAGGCCTTAGGCAAACGGCTAAAAAATATTGAGATTTATGCTCGGGTTGAGCCAAGGCATAAAATGAGGATTATTGAGGCCTGGCAGTCAAAAGGAGAAGTCGTGGCTATGACCGGCGATGGGGTCAATGACGCCCCAGCCCTTAAAAAAGCTGACATCGGCGTGGCTCTGGGTTCAGGTACTGATGTAGCTAAAGAGGCCTCCGACCTAATCCTGCTTACCGATAACTTTAATGTCATTGTGGCCGCCGTGGAAGAAGGCCGAACTATCATTGATAACATCCGCAAAGTCATTACCTACTTACTTTCGGATAGTTTTACTGAAGTGATTCTGATCGGTGTAAGCCTTATTCTGGGCTGGCCTCTACCCATTTTAGCCGTTCAAATTTTGTGGGTCAATCTGATTGAAGATGGCCCGCTTGCTCTTGTTTTGGCGTTTGAACCAAAAGAAAAAGATGTTATGAACCGAAAGCCGCAAGGCCATGATACTTCTTTGTTTACCAAAGAAATGAAGGTCTTGATTTTCATCATTGGATTGATTACCGATATTCTGCTTTTAGGATTATTTTTCTGGTTGCTCAAGTATTCTGGCTATGAAGTTCCTCATATCAGGTCAATAATGTTTGCCGCTCTGACTATTGATTCAATTTTTTATATTTTCTCTTGTAAAAGTTTACGGAGAAACCTTTGGCATATAAACCCTTTTTCTAATAAATTTTTAGTTCTTGCTTGGATTTTTGGAGTAATTGCCCTTGTTGCCGCTATCTATGTTCCGATTTTGCAAACACTCTTAAAAACCGTGCCCTTGAACTTTTTTGACTGGCAATTGGTCTTAGGCCTGGGATTGTTCAATATATTGCTGATTGAAATCACTAAATGGTATTTTATTACTAAAAAACAAAAATTATGATCTTGTTCTATATTTTTATCTTGCTTGCTTCCTGTTTAGCGCTTTTCTGGGCTGGCTCCTTGCTGGTTGGCGCGTTAATAAGAATAGCCAAATATTTGGGTTGGCGCGAGTTTGTGGTGGCTTTTTTTGTCATGGCTATGGCTGGTTCTTTGCCAAATCTTTTTGTGGGTATTAGTTCGGCCCTACATAAAATTCCTCAACTCTCTTTGGGCGAAATAATGGGGGGCAATCTGGTTGACTTAACTTTGGCGATTGCCTTGGCGGTTTTACTTGCTAAAAGCGTTCTGCCTACTGCCAGCCGTATGGTTCAAACAAGCGCTCTTTTCACTACAGCAGTGGCAATTCTGCCTCTGCTTTTAATCTTGGACGGCAAACTGGGCAGGGGAGACGGTTTGGTTCTTCTGGCCGCCTTTGTTTTTTATGTTATCTGGCTTTTTTCCAAACAAGAAAGATTTAAAAAAGTTTATAACAATGCAAATGATACTCCTGTCAGAGAATTCAAGGGCTTTGTGAAAGACCTGGCTAAGATGGTTGTCGCTTTTTCTCTTTTGATTTTGGCGGCTGAGGGCGTGGTTCAAAGCACTCTTTATTTTTTTAAAACCTTATCTCTGTCAATCCCTATCATCGGCATTCTCATTGTTGGCTTTGGCAATGCCCTGCCAGAAATTTATTTTGCCATAGTTTCAGCCAGAAAAGGCCAGAATTGGATGGTTCTGGGTAACTTAATGGGCGCTATCATTATTCCAGCCACTTTGGTTTTGGGTATTGTTGCTATAATTTCGCCTATTGTAATTGTTGACTTTTCTGTGTTTGCCATTGCCCGCGTTTTCCTTATTATTGCGGCAATCTTTTTCCTGATTATCGTCCGTTCCGGCCAAAAAATCACCAAAAAAGAAGCCCTGGTTTTGCTTTTCCTTTACATCCTCTTCGTGGCCATTGAAATTTTCATAAGATGAATGTTTTTATCAAAATATCTATTTTAATTAGCATTGTTTTGCTACTTGTTAATTCTTTTTTTCTTTTCTGGGGTCATTATCTAAGGAAAGAAAAACTTGAGATTTTAGTGCCAGTAATAGCTGAAGAAGTTCCTAGTTCGGAGTCAGAGATTGTGACCCTTTCTTCTTCGGTTCCTTTGGCTACTCCTGCTCCTGGCAGTGAATTTGTTCTTCCAGTATCTTCTGTTTCTAATGTAGAACCGCGCACTCTTTCTGTGACCGTTGACAAGGAACATTCTATTAATTTGCCTATTATTCTTTACCACCACATTGATTGGCTGCCAAATAATGCTTCAAGGCCGCCTAAGATTCTTACTGTTGTCCAATCT
>SDBT01002094.1_pt1 | contig 35759 bp, 24 predicted proteins | sample 2277101 | NCBI WGS metagenome assembly SDBT01 (sample SAMN10404973, study PRJNA504765) | marine sediment metagenome | isolation source: marine sediment core GS10_PC15, 103 cmbsf | place: Arctic Ocean: Southern Knipovich Ridge | collected 2010 | reverse complement strand
GGTCTTCCTTCCCATTCATTACTATCAAAATTATAGCAATAGGGATCTATATTTGATTCACATATCTTACTTTTACATTTAAAAATTAAAATGTTATTCTGATTCTCGTTAATGATAAAGTTTCGATATAATGGTTATTGACAGGTTTCGCATAAATCATTAAAAAAATCTTCAAAATCATATCCTTCATCCTTAAATGTATCTTTTATCCTTCTAAATATCTCACGATCTATCCTATGATAATCCCACCACTTTTTCAGGGGCTCATTTATGAAAATTTTCGAAACTCCCGAAATTCCTTCTTGTAATATAGGTAAAGGCATTTATATAAGAATTCATTTCTTAATTGAAGATATATTTAAATTCCCAATTATTTTATTGATAATTTTATTTTCATAATATTTAAAATCTGTATCATTTTCATAGATCTTCTCATCAATTTCAAAATTATCTCTAATGAATGATTTCAGTTTATCAATAAATTCCCTATATTATGAGTAAGTAGCATTATAATTTTGAAAAGATATCTATGCTTTTTTCCTCATATAATATCTAAGTATTTCATTATAAATCTCTTGAATAGTTCCATCTATATCATCTTCTTTAAATTTAACGCGAATTTGACGACCCAATAAAATTGGGATAAATTCATCATTTTGATAAACAGGAATAACTTGGAGTATATCTTTTAGCATCAAACTAAAAGCTGATTGCCATTCAGCTTCTACTGCTTTTGATTTTCTTGAATTTTGAGAACAAAACAATAAGAATATATTACTTCTGCCTAGGTTATCCTCCATATACTTAACAACATTAATGCCACTATCTTTCTCCCAAAATTTAGTTTCGTCAATTTCAGGATAGAATTTCAATTTTTTTGCGATTTCAGCTATTTTAAACAATTCTGAATCTTTTGTAGAATAACTCAAGAACACTATAAACTCATCCTTTTTTATACTTTGAGTTTTTTTTCCTTCCATAATATTCATCCCGTGTTTTTGAGGAAATCTTAGAAATTTATCATAAATCTTTTTGTCGACTAGAAATTTACCAATTTTCTTTGCTTTATCAATACCAAAATCCATCTCATATACAAAGTTATATAGAGAGATTTCATTGTAGTTTTTAATAATCTCTAATGCTTGAAACTCTAAAAATTGAACTTCCTCTTGTTTATAATTAATATCAGAATTAAGTATATCGATACAAGTTTCAGCTTCTTTGATAGAAAGATTAAATTCTTTAATGATGTCTCTTTTTGTCATCGTTTTCTTCTTATCAAATTCTGATTTTAAGATTTTCTTAATCTGTGTGATTACTGCCTTTTCTGGATTAACCAAGTCTAATGAATCTAGAACTCTTTCGATTAATGTTTCTTTATTACCATAAATGGGTAAATTAAGTTTTTTACATGTTTCTTGTAAATTCTTTACTCCAAAGAGTGATCCCAAATATTCTTGCATCGGAATCGTCGTTCTATATAACAATTTTTCAATCAATGCCGTTTTACTTCCAGAACTATCCATTCTCATCTTTTCTAATAATCTTCTTAATTTATTTTCGGTAATTTCTGTGAAAATTAGATGATCAATTGTACTAATTTGAGTCTTATCTGGATTCAAGAAAGGAAGCTTATCTAACAAAGTATTTATTAAAGCTTGCTTATTACCTGAAGCATTAAAGTTATTATTTCTACATATATACTCCAAATTATTATAAGTAAATAATTTTGTTAAGATTTCACTTGGAGAAATTCCTGATTCGTAAAGCAAAATATCAACTAATTGAGATTTATTTCCTGAAGTATCTAATTTCATCTTATCCATATATCTCCAAATGTTTGAGGTTTCAGAATATTTATCAGAATTTAGCAATTGATCTAAAGTTGTGATTTTAAGATTTTCAGGATAGAGATAATTCAAGTTTGCTAAAATCCTCTCTTCTAAAGCTGCCTTATTACCAGAAACGCGTAAACCGAGATTTCTACATATATTTTTCATTTCTTCAATATTCAATAATAGGTTAAAATAATCTTGAATTGGAATCTCATACTCATAAAGCAATCTATTTACTAATTCACTTTGAGATCCTGATGAATCTAATCCTGATTCAGTCAAAACATACTTTAAGCTTTCAATATCAGTGTATTCAGTTGAAATCAATAATTGATCCAGAGATTTTAGTTCTATCTCCTCAGGATACGCAAGAGAAAGGTTAGATATTATTCTTTCAACTAGTTGGTCTTTTCTTCCTGATAGATGTAACCCCAAATCTCTGCATATATTTCGTAATTCTTCATTTTTGAATAAAAATTCAAGATATTCCTGTACAAGGACTCCTGATTGATATAATATTTCATAGATTAATTCTGATCTATTTTCACTCTGATTAAGATCAAAAATAAATACAAGTTCCTGCAAAACTTCAAGATCAACATATTTAGATGAAAATAAATCGTCAATATATAGTATTTCGATTCTTTCTGGATACGTATAGGGTAGGTGCTCAATTATTCTATCAATCAAGATTTCCCTTTGACCAGTACTAGGTAAATTTAAATATTGACAAATTTCTTTTAATTTTGATTTTCCAAACATAAGATATAAAAGCTCTTTGATTGGAACTCTTGATTCATATAATAAATAATTTACAATTAAAGATTTATCTTCAAATAAAGGGAGTTCATAATATGTTAATAGAGATGTTAAATATTCACTATCTATAAATTTTGAAGCAAGTAAATCATCAATAGTTGAAAATTTTACTTTCTCGGGATGAGCAAAAGATAGATTTGAAATTACTCTTTCTACCAAAACATCTTTTGTTCCAGAGACTGGTAACCCTATTTTTCTGCAAATATTTTTTAATTCTCTAACTCCAAATAAAAAACCAATATAATCTTGAATTGGGATTCCAGATTTATAAAGCAATGTTTCAGCTAATGTCGATATATCATCTGATAAAGGTAAATCAAGTTTTTCAACAGTATATCTCATTAAATCCAACTCTAAGTATTTTGTTGTAAATAAATCATCAATTGTTGCTATTTCTAACCTTTCCGGATTTGCAAAAGGTAAATTAGTTAAAATTCTGTTCGTTAATATATCCTTTGTACCAGATACTGGAAGTCCAATTAACCTACATACCTGCTTCATCTCGTTAAGTCTAAGAAAATATCCAAGATATTGATTTAACGGAATTGGAGATTGATATAAAAGTGTCTCAACTAATTCTTTTTCTTTGCCCATCGCAGGAAAATGATTGTATTCAAGTATCATTTTAACTTGTTCTATATCAATAAAATCAGACAGAAATAAATCATCTATATACCTCATTTTTATTCTTCCCTCAAATTAATATTAATGAATTAAGGTTGTTTTTGATAAAATAGGATTACTTTTAGTTCTAATTCTATAATTGAGATCATTAATTTAAATTTAATTAAACTAAATGATTACCAAATCCTCTTTTTTAAAGGTCAACAATTATCTCTTTAATTCAAACCTTAAGGATTTTATTTACTAATTAAACAAAATAATTCAAAATCCTATTATATACTGTTTAATAATTTTGGTTTAAACAGTTTATTTATTGAAGAAAAACTGAAACTAATATTTAAATAGATAGTGAATCAAAATAATACATGGACAAAAATGAATGATAGAAAAACACTCTAATATCAAAATCCTAGCAAAATGGAATTAAACGTACATAAACTCACTGTAGAGGAAGCAATAGAGGAGATAATATTTAAATTTGAAGAATGTGTGGAAGTTGGAGATAATGCTTTAAAAATAATACATGGTCATAAGCATGGTACTCGAATAAGGGATAGGATTCGTTCAAACGGCTTTTTAAAAAAAGCTTCTCGAATCGGTTATAAAATAGTCAGTAAAAATTATACTGATGATGGTGTAACCATATTCAAATTTGAACCATCTCAAAAATCGGCAAAAATTAAATCGAAAACCTCTTTTAAAGGAATCAAGACTGAAAAAAGGCTTTCAACAAATATTTGTATTAAATGTAAAGTACCGCTTATAAAAGAATCTAATTGGTATAAGTGCCCCAAATGTAGGAAACTTAAAAAATGGTAATATTAAATTAGTATTTTTTTTCTATTCTAAATGAAAAACACTCCAAAAATGAGAAATACAGAAGGTAAGTAAAGAATGATTCTTGTAGGAGATTATGTTAGAATATTAAGGGGAAATTATAAAGGAGAGATTGGGATAGTAAAAGGTTTTGTTAGTTCCAGGTATAAAATTAAACTATTAAACAAATCCTTAGAAGTTAGAGTCCCCGAACATGAGTTAGAAAAAATTCCTGAAGAAAAAATAAAAGAAAGTATAATTAATATAAGAACTAGTTATGGTACTGAAGAAATCTTGAAAGATAAAGATCTTCGCTATAAATGTGAATGTTTAACCAATAACCGGTTTAGAGGATTGTATGCGTTAGGTAAATATTACCCAAAAAAGGTATATCCAGAGAAGCATAATAGAGATTATTTTACTCAGCAAATATTAAAAATAAAAAATTTTAACATAAACTCAGCTCAAGAAATCGCTAAAATTTATGCTTCTTTTATTAATCAATCTAAGCTTCTTAAGGGTATAATTAATAAAATAAAATATATCTGCTTCATGCCTAATATTAACTATAAAAATCATGTTGGACTATGGGGAAATCTTTTGAGTGAAAGTTTTGGTATCCAAGAAATCTCAGATATAATCAAAATTCCTGCTAATAAAGAAGAGGGATTAAAATATTATAAATATAAATCTTTTGGAGAAAGACAGAAAATCATTAGTGGGGCTTTTATAATTAGGGAAAATAATTTAAATTTAAAAGGGAAGAAGTGTTTGATATTAGATGATATTTGTACTACTGGATTGCAAATCAATGAACTTTCTTCTACATTATTTGAAGCGGGAGTAGAGGAAGTATTTGCATTTGTTATCGGCAGAACAAAATACTAATAGATTATGTTATAAAACCAGCTATAAATGACTAAACCATGAAGTTAAGCATTTTAAATTACTTGTTCTTAAGTCGCTATATGTACTTACCCCTGGATATACTCAAAATAATTGAAAACGATCCTTCTCACCCTTTTCATAATATTAATGAATTAAAAATCAAAAATATACGAAATGAACTAATCAAACTTTACAGAAACAAAAACACGTCTATTAGCAAAATTTCGAAAAAGTCAAAAATTGCATTTGAATTATTAGAATCTTCCATTTTCGGTAAATTAACTGAAAATCTGGAAAATTGGAAAGATTTAGGAATAAAATTGGTAACTTTCTTTGATAGGAAATATCCGAAAAATCTTAAAAGTATAAAAAATCCACCCCAAATCCTATTCATGAAAGGAGAAAATAATATAGATTCGATAAAAGCAATTTCAATTGTAGGAACCCGCAAGCCTACTGAATATGGAAAAAAAATGGCTTTTGAAATTGGGCAACGTTTCTCTCAAAAGGGTTTTGTGATTATTAATGGTTTTGCTGCAGGTGTAGATATCGAAGCTATAAAAGGTGGTTTAGATGCTGGCGGAAGAGTAATTGGAATTTTCGGATCAGGATTGTTAAAGCCTTATCCCAAAGAAAACGTCAATCTATTTAATGAAATTCTAAAAGAAAATAAGGGTTTATTTATTTCTGAACAATTACCTGACAAAAACGTTATCAAATCATCATTGGCGACTAGAAATAGAATCTCTAGTGCATTAAGCTTAGGAAGTGTATTTATTGAAGGCAGTAAAAAGTCAGGGACTAGGTGGCAATTAAAATATGCTAAAGAACAGGGCAAATCAATAATTGTTCTAAAACCTCACCAGAGTCTTGAACAATCGGAATTACCTAAATATATAATAAAAACAGAAAAAGAAGCAAAAATTATTGAAAATATTGAAGATGTCGATATTATTGCTAGAACTATAACTAAATCTAAAAACTCAAAAAAGACTTCAATAAATAATTTTTTATAGCTAATCTTGGCATTTCTTGTTTTATATAATATTTATTAGCTCCGCTTGGAATTACTTAATACTCATCAAAGAATTTCATTACAATACCAGAAAATGTTAAGAAGCTTGAATTAAAGGGACTCAATGTTATATTATAAGGTTGATTTAAATCTAATTATAGATAATAATTTTGTTTAGTATTATCGTCATGCTTTTTATCCATGTAATCCCAATCATCTTATATTCTAAAAAATAACTTAATAATGGATTTTGTTTAAGCCTTCTCAGCGCAATTTACTGAATTTACTAAGTGATTGATAAATTATTCTTATGATAGAACTTCAATTCACGAATACAACTATAAAAACCTTCTTTCTTTTGAAGATCCGGCAATAGAGTCACATATGCCATGAAGGTTTGATCATAAGCAAAAAATAGGATACTCCTGATTGGACTAATAAGTAAAAATGTTGATGCGAGCAGTTAAACTCTCTTGATAAAAAGGATAATTATTCGCCTGATTTGAAGCTATAATATTCGTTTTTCCTGTGTTAGATTTGTAAAGTATCACATTTGGATTAAAACGTACCCTAATAGTGTGAGCATCTTTATATTTAAAATATAAATTGCCACCAATCTCCAAATAATTAGTGTAATTTTTCCAATCCTGCTTAGGTTTAATCAGATCAGGATTGTAAGAAAAAACATTAAAACGTACTTGGATATTTGAGTCTCTAAATGGACGAAAATTCGTATGATTAGAGGAAACTAGTGTAGACATACCACTTTCTGAAGGATGTTTGGTAAATTTCATTACATCGAATTCAAATTTAATATCACCATTAGAAGCATATTTATAGAATAGATTTTCTTCAATTTGGATTTTACCGTTCATTTTTTTTTACCTCTTTTTTTTCTTTATATATAATTCTAGCTCTATACAAAATAAGGCCAAACTTTCGATATCCTTAAGTTTCTTATGCAAGCCCTACATAAATTGTGACATTTTTGTATTAGCGGATGATTTCGACTTATGTGATAGAAATTAATATTAAAAAATTTCTTAACCATTAGTTTTACTCTGCGATGCAGCTCTAAAAAATAAACAGGTTTTTCTGGATTTTCACTGTTTATATGGTTAACTACTGAAAGACAATCCGAAAATACATTAATATTTCGGTGTAGAAAAGCTTCTGCATTGTTTAAAGCATTACTAATAGCTAAATATTCAGCAATATTACTTGAAACTATACCTAAATATACATAATTCTTGCTAATAATAGTTCCTTGGCCATTCTGAAAGATATATGCTGAAACTGAAGGTCCTGGAGCACCTAATGATCCTCCATCAACCCAAATATTCAAATCTTGCTTGTTCCTCAATCTGATTTCAATTTTTCTTTTTTTATTATTTTTCATTTTTTGATTTCCTCCTTCTTGAGAATCCTGTTCAAGAAAAAATTATGGGAATTTTACTGCAAAATATAATAAATACCCCTATCTAAAACTTGAAACTATTACTAAAAAATTTCTTATGATACGGTCTAACCTAAAACAAAATTTAACTGGAAACTATGTTATTCTTACTAAAAATCAAAACTCTTTGTGAATCGCTTCACAAAAGATGTGTTTAAATTTTTTCTTGGTTACGTGTAACATATAGTGTTACCTTTTAAAAGTTTGCATTTTTCTCTATTCAATTTCTTCTTTTCAATTGGCTTGTGGAAAGAAATTCTCGGCTAAAATATACGTATCCTTAAATAATGTTCCATGACAGAGAAATTTAAGCACAAATGTAACAAATTATCTATTTAAGAAGATTTATTTAATTTAAACTGAAAATGGACAAAAAGAAGAACAATTTTTAAACTTTATATATATTAACTTTTATATATTAAAATAACGGAATATCATCCGATAAGAATATAGTGAAATAATTTGGTAGAAATTAGGACTTGGTATACATATGCTACTGAAGTACTTGGCTATTTAAACCCAAAATATAAACTTGTAATTGGAATCACAAGAGAGAGTACATGCGAGAAATTAAAAGAATTTCCTTACTTTTTAATTTGCCCTAAGCATACTACACGTCATAAGAAGGACATTTTTAAGTCTATTTATCATTCTCTCTATGATCATATAGACTCAATTGTGTTACCAGGTGGACATTTTCTTGTCCAAAGTTATGGAAAAATTATATATTCATTCGTGATAAGGTTGGAAGACGAGTCTGATTACCATTTCCTGAGAGCTTTAGGGCCCTTTACTATGTGGACTTTAAAACATTTGGAAAATTACACAAAAGGAAAGAACGTAATGCAAGATGGAGTGAAAGTTGGAACTATTGCGATTTTTGTTATGAGGGTATTTAATTTAGAAGAAAATATCCTTATTAATCGCCCTCCTCAACAAAGTGTATCTAATCAATATTTCAATTGGGAATTAGAGAATGAAGATATTCTAGATTTTGGATCCCCCATTGTCCCTGAAGAAGAATTTAAAGAAATAATTAACTCAATTAAGTATATACACTCTTTATACATAGCTACGAAAATAGTTAAAGGTTAAATGATTTAAAACAAATTCGTTTTGAAATTTTATCGATAACTAAAAACAAATCAAAATACCCCCTGCTAATTTGTACCTTATAATTGATGCTAACTTTTTAAAAAATCATCCCATTTTAAATTTGGATCCTTTGGTGACAATTGTACAAAGACTCCGCTATATTTATGTCCCTCCCAGATGTTTGAATTGCTAAGAATTATAAACTAATTTTTTTACATATATAAATTATATACTGAAATATATGGATTAAAAATCAGAAATTCTCTGGAAACTATAGATTATGATAGATAACGATATTTTAAATCATAAAGTAATATTACTGATAGGACAATATGGCTCTGAAAAAACAACATTTTTACACGAAATTTATGATTTCTTTATGAATTTAATAGCAATTGAGGCTCTAAATATTATTCAAAATAGAGAAATAATAAATCTCTTAAACCAAATTAATTTTGATGATTATGAAGTAATTTATATTCCAGGTTCTGGAGTGAGAGATTTCAGAGAATTGTTATTTAATAGTTTGGTACCTTTAATTCAGAGGATGAATCTAGAGTTAGAAGAAAACGAATTTATAATCAACACTGAAGAAAATTTTAACAGAATAATGAATCAGATGGAAATTATTAATCAAGTTTTTTCTCCCTCCCATTTTCAATTTATCCGTTTGGATGATAACTTCTATTATTTGACTTTTGGTGGAAAATTGTGTAATTTTGTTTTTTGTCAAGTACTTGGAATCAATGAACTGAAAATAGATCAAATAGGAATAGTTTCAAGACTTCCTATTGATTTCTCTAAATTACCTCTAAATCTTAATGATTATGAAACAATAATCGAAAATCTCTTTTCTTCTTCCCAAATTGGAACAATTTTTCAATCCCTCTTACCAGAATCAATTCAGAGGAAGTAATTTTTTGAGAAATGGCGTTGCAACCCAGAAATAACGAAATTAATTCAAAGACTTGTCTCAACAACTCCGAAAGAAATTTTAGTTAAGGAGATTTCTTGGTTACTGGAAATTGATTAAAATTTATTAAGTAAGTAATTTATTAACTAAGTTAAATTATAAGAAAGTGCTATGTTTGATAATCCTATTGTTGTCCGGAAAAGGCATATATCTATCTTTAAAAAAAGTCGAATAAATTTATAATAGAGATCTACAATATTGCAATTAAAAGATTCTTGATTAAACAAAAAAAAATTAATAAAAAAGTGTAAGGCTTATAGCTTTAGAAGGAATTCTTAAAGGATTTTCAGATAATAAACCGATTTCTATTATTGGACAATATGGATCAGGTAAAACTTACTTATTGAAAATTATAGAGGCCGTATTCACACACATAGAAGAGCTTCAAAATTATGAAGTTATCTATCATTCTGTAGCAATAGAATCAAACCCACTTGAGATATTAATTAGAAAGCTTCTTATATTGATGACCCATTTAAACTTAAATATTAATGTAAATCTAAGAAATCTAACTCTTCAACAGCAACTTGAGTTGATTATTGAGAGGATTATGGCTTTTAATCCCATTCTTAAGATTTTATTCCTTATTGACGATTTTAATTTAAGAAATAATGATTTTCTAAATGATATTTTTTTCTTATCAGAATATTTTTACCAAAATATTAGAATAAAATTAATAATTGCATCCTCAGATGATTTACCAGAAAGATTGAGGGATGGTTTCATTTCGATATATCTTGAGTGAATTACTATTTAATTCTATAATAATCGTATATTATTCACAGAATATCTCTTGTTTATATCGTTTTATAAATAACTTTGATAGCTGCGTCTTTTATTTATTAAGGTTACAACAACCTTAGTTTTTAAAAATGTATAACTAAAATATATATTAAATTTTCAAGGTTAAAAAAATGGAAATGGAAATGGAAAGTAAAACTGAAGGGTTCAAAACTAAGTTTTCAGGTGAGAGAAATAAAAGCATTAAAGTAGCACTAACTGCAATGACGGCTGCCCTTTATATTGCATTGGGATATATTTTCCAACCTATTAGCTTTCTCGGCTTACAATTTCGAGTAGCTGAACTTATTGTTGGTATGTGTGTTCTATTTCCTTTAGAAGGCTTAATTGGGAATGTGATAGGGGTATTCTTTGTTAATTTGACCTCACCTTTAGGACCGATTGACTTAATTAGTAGCATCGTAAATATCCCAGCTCTCTATTGTATTGTGCTTTTACGAAATAAGAAATTCTTAAAGTATGTTGGTGGAGTTCTATATGCTATTATAATTTCTCTCTACGTGGCAATTGTTCTTAATATTACTTGGGGATTGCCAATCTGGTTGATGTTCGTTCAAGTGTTAATTGCGGAGGTAATTCTAGCAACATTAGGAATAGTCCTCTTTGACATCATAAAAATAAGATTAAAAATTTGAAAATCTAATAATTTTTTTAAAAAATATCTAAGTTCTTTTCTCCTTTTTCAATTAAATCTATTATATGTTCCTTTCTATCAAAAAAATTTGTATATCTGATTAGAATCTATCTAATTTTTTATCTCTATTCTTTCACTTATAAATAAAGTATTTTGTAAAATCCCACCAACCACTTAAAGATAAAAATTAAAACTACAATAAAATAATAATTTATAAAAAGAAAAGAAGAGGTTTTATTACTAGATAAAAAATTTAGGAGTGTGCAAAACCATCTTGCTTAGAAAAGTTGAGAAGTATAAAAAATTACCTGATATGGCAGGTGCGAATTACGATGCTATAGAAGAGTTTTTACCAAGGAGCTTCATTAAACTTAAGAAAAATATAAGATCCTTCCTGGATTATATTGATAAAGAGAAGAACTTTAGTGATCCTCCCATCTCAGCCCTAATGTTAATTGCTCCTTGGGGTTTGGGTAAAACCACTACTTATGATTTAATAATTAAAGAGATTATAAAAGAGAATTCTAAAGGATTTTCTATAAAAATAAGAGCTCAAGAAATTTCAAATTATTATAACACGTTTAATGAAAAAGAAGAATTTAAGTTACTGCCTGGAAATGCTGATAGATTCTTATACATTTTAACGCGGTTAATTTTAGAGAATATTGATTTTAGAGAAACCTTTTTAGTGGGAAAATTTGATAAATCAGAAATTGAATCGATTTCTAAGATTTTTAATATGATAAAAAATGAATTTAATTTTTTTTTAATTTTTATTGATGAGCTAGAAGAAGTGTTAAGAAATAAAAATAGTATAATCCCTTTCATTTTAAAATCTATAAAGGATCTCCTAAACGGTAATTCTAATATAATTAATCCAAAAATGAACCCCGATTTGATGCATTTCCTCTCATTTATTATGGCTTGTACAGATGCTGCAATGTATGAAATATCCCGCCTAGAAGAACTAGAGTATCAGTATGGTGGTATAAAACGTAGAATCCAAGAAGTAAAAATAGATGAGATATCAATAATGGAATCAATTGAATACATCCACAAATTAAATAAATTTTCCTATAATAACCAGAATGTACAATCATTTGTTAATCGAGGTGGATCTTATAATACAATTGCGAGAATGACTATGAAAAACCCTGGATTAATGAAATCTCTCTTTACAAAATTGCTTGCTATTAATGGGACAAGCAAATTAGATGATTCAGGCATGATGATGCCTCAAATAGATGGTGAATTTATAATCGAAAACTCAAGGGATTTTACAATAGAATATATGGAAACTCAGAGGAGAGCTATTAATAAAGTATTATATAATAATTGGATGGTTAAGTTTAAGAATATTAAAAACTTGGATAAAATTTTTTATCTCTTTCTTGGCGAACTCAGGCCTTTTACACTTGAAGAAGCTGGAAAAAGATTGAAAATTGATGTTTCAGATGTTTTAAGAGGAATATACTTTATAAACCAATATATTAACAGTTTGAACCCAAATGTAAAGGAAGCGATAATACTAGTGAAGAATCTTGATCCAAGTACTACTAGCGCCGACATTCAAAACTATCTCCGAATTAGTGGATTTTCAATCGAAGAAACAGAAGATTTTAGAACTGTTATAAGATTTTCAGAAGGAGAAATTGAATTTGAAGATTTTCTAGAACACATTTCTTATTATGAGATTAGGAGCGACGAGACAATTAAACAAAGATTTTTATTTAGTGAAGAGAGAGATATCTTAAAACAACTTTTTCCTTACTTAAGTAGTACTACTCTTACAATCCTAAAAAATCAATTTAGGAAATATATCCTTGATGAAATCGACTTTTACATCCTGAATCCTGAATTATATAATGTGATATTTCCGCTTCCTATTCCTCAAGAATATAATATTCTTGAAGATACAAATGAAACAGTCAGAATATGGACTGAAATAAGTCGAACCAAAAAAATTGAGATTTTTTCAAAAGAAATTACTAAAATACTATCAGAATTTCTTATATTAAATCGTGTTTTATCTTATAATGAACTAGATGAACGAAAGCCTGAAAACAAATCATCTATATTAACAAACCTCGATTTTAGTTATCATAATAAAATTCTTGATGAAAACCAATTTATCATTCTTAAAAATTTCAAAATTCTACAACTTTCAAATAAAGTCATAAATCTTATCATTTGGAGAGAAATAGGAGATTATTCCCGAAAAACAATTAGTGAAATTACTGAAGTAATATATCGCTTTCAGACTCAGGAATCCTTAAACCTTCACATAGTCCTATTGCTTTCCCAAAGTAAAATTCAAGAAGAATATATTCAAGATTTAAGGGAGATCTTAGAGTTTTCAATAGTTAAAGAACTGACTTTAACCTTATTCGATATTACAAAATATGCATTTTTATATGAAGTTAAAACCAAATATGAAGGATTATATAAGGACGATAAATTTGTTGCTACCTTAGAGAAGCTAACAGCACCATTAGTGAAGTTAATAAATACCAGTAAGGAAAATTTGATATTAAAGGGGCTTGATTTGAAATTAAGCAATTACATGGAAAAACTTTCTGATATACCTCAGCTCATGAAGTATGTATTATATAATTTTAATAACAATTTTTCTGATTTCAACAAATTGGAACTTAAAAAGCCCTATGAAATGATTAATCCTGTAGGTTTAAATCCAAATTATAGTAGTTCTATTGATGATATATCCAACAGTAGATTATTGATGCTGTTTGAGGAATATCTTATTAAAAATGATTTTATATTTATACAAGGTAAAGCCATAAAGGTAAAATTACCAAAAATTGAAAATACTATACTAAATATATTAAAGTTTTATTCAAGTGAAGGAATTTATCTTACGGTAGATCAAGTAAGCTCATTCTTTTTTGATAAATCGAATTCTCCTAGCCTTTTAAAGGCTATATTTATTACAGATCTTGAAAATAGAGGGTTAATAAAAGTAAAAAAAAAGCATATCTATTTAATAAATCCAAACGAATCTGAATTGAACAAAAGGTTCACTGAGTTAGAGGTTAAATTAAAGACGCTTAAGATTCGGGATCCCAAATTTTACAGCATTCTTACAATAAAACAAAGGGGTTATTCCTTAGTTTTTCTAGATGACTTTTTAAATGCGTTAGAAACTCTCCTTCAAACGAAGAAGGATCAAAAGTTTGATAAGTATTTTAAAAATATAAGATACATTTTATTTATTAGAATTTCTGACATTTTCAATAATATTTTTGATAAAATATTTATTCCCTTAGATTTAGAAATCCCGAAAGTCTTAACAGATTTAAAAGCTCAAAGAGAAAAAAAATTCCAGATAAATTTCCTTAAGACTAAATTACATCAATATATCGGGAAGAAAATTGAAATTGAAACATTTCCTGAAATTGTCGAATTAGAAAATATCTATAAAAGTATTTTTGAAAAAATTAAAAGACCTATAATTAAACGCGAACTAGTGGAGAGTGCAAAAAGTTACTATTATGAAAACAAACAAGTTATAACCAGTAGCCCTTTTTCATTCTTGAAACTTAGTAAAAATAAATTAATGAAGAGTAATATTAAACCCTACTTTAATATAATTTTTTATGAAATGTTAATTTTGAAGCAAGATTATGTTAAAAGTGAAATTTTAAAAACTATTTATAGTCTTCCAAAAATAATTAAAAATATTGATGGAATCTATGCGGATTTAAAGAATGATGTTTCAAAAGTAAATAAAAAAATAATTAGAAAAAGTAATGATAATACTTTATCTTATCATATCTTCGCAAAAATCCAAGAACTATCTGAATTTGACCTTTTCCAAAGCCATTCTTTATTATATAATTTAGAGGATTTGAGTAAATACTTAACTGATTTGGAGGATGAATATAAAAACCTAAAAAAACCTTTAAGTTCTTTGATAAAAATAAGAAAACGAGGTAAAGCTCAACCAATCTCATTATTAGATAAGATATTTAACTCAGAATCCGAAATTAACTATTTTTATAAGAAATCAAATGAAAATATTGCTTTTTTGAGGAAAAGTAACATTTTTCATGAATCAAATGAGATAATTAGATTAGAAAAAACCTTCAAACCATTAAAAACTAATGATTTTCTGGTGAAAATTAATAAAAGTCGAAGTCTAAGGAAGTTAGTTGAGTTAGCGAAAAGAATTGAGCTCTTCTTGAAGCAAGAGATAAAATCGCATAAAGAAAAACAAGAAGTAATAATTAATCATATCTATAATTACTTTAAAAACACGAAGGATATTTATTCTTTTAAAGAGCTTTTTCTTTCCAACAGTTTGAATCTTTATGTTAGATATTGTGATACATACCTTAAAAATGTTGAAAATCTTTCTAAGATGAAATACATTGAATTCAAAATAAAATGTGATCAAGTTATCAGCATTTTAAATAAAATTAATGAAGGATATAAAGCATTTGTAAAAAATCAACTAGAAGGGTTAAGTCAAAATACTCTAGACTTGTATGTTGAGTTATTAAGTAAAAGTGGAAAAAGAGAATGGTATAACCGTGATGAGATAGTAAAAGTTGCCAAAAAAATTAACTTTACTATAAAAGATATAGATATGGCAGTAGAAGAACTCAAAGCACATAATTTATTAGAAGATAGATCTTATATTAGACGATTTTAAACATTTCCCCTACATTTCTAAAAATTTACTTATAAATTTTGGAAAATAAAAGCGTTTTGTTTTATGATTAAAGTAAAAAAAAATACCCTTGTCAGATTTTGATTCATGACAAAATGTGTCTATATTTGCTTGCGGGTTTTTCAATGATGGAAAATTTTTTGCGAACTCTCTGAATGTAAACGGAGATTGCTGTTTAGCGTATATCAAAGCATCATATGGATGAGATCTATCTCTTTTCCATTTTTCAACTCGTTTTTTAAGAATCTGTTTATAATTAATTAATATTGTATCAGTTAGATTTTTAACATTTTCAATTCTACGGAACTCAAAAAGTGCACTTTTTTTCTTAAATTTCTTTGGGAAACTTTCTAATTGAGCTTTATTCGAGATTTCGCGAAAAATTTTACTTGTGCAATATCCAAAATTGAACAAGGTTCCGTACTCCTCTAGATATTCTCTGAGCCATAAACTAGTTCTTTCTATGTCACCTTCCTCATAACTAGGATAATGTTCATAATAATATTTATCGCGGAACAGATAAAATAATCTATCCTCAAGAGATTCTGGAATTATTCCGAGAACCTCCGATATTGTACATATGGTGATTAGTTTCCTCCAGATTTTTGGTATAAATTCTTTAATTTTTAATTTGATATATGAATGAGTCGTGCTTGTGTAATAAGGCTTACTTTTAGCACAAGGTAAATAGAGAGTAAAAAGGTTATCCCTATAATCAACTTTAAAATTAAAAAGGGATACATTAATTTGTCGTTTTCCTTGATCTGGTATAAATATTTTAGTTGATTTTGTCCCCATTTTATTAAATGCTCTTATCTATTGATATTCTATAATTTTCCTGTTTTTCAGATCCAGAGTTGCTTCAAAACTATTTAATTCTTGAAGACTTAATTTTTTTAATTCTGCTATAAATTGTATGTATTTATAGTAAATACTAAACTTTAAACGATTTCTAATAAATTTCATCAAATTATTATTTTTGATGGCTTTTCGTACTTCAAAAATTTCATTTTGATAAAGAGACACATTATGAATAGATCTCAGTAATTTTGGCTTTTCTTCCCTCCCAATAAAATCTTTTTGTTTCCTCTTCCAATCATTTTCAGACCAATTATCCTTATAATGTTGTAGACACGCCTTACATTTACAATGCATAAATATGTCTATTTCATTAATTGGATGCTTATAGTGTCTTTGTATTCTGTTTTTTATCAAATAAGGACGATTATGTGATTCTTTTCTTAAAAACCTATCAGAAATCCCAGGAAGTTGAATTACTCCAAAGGCTGATTTTTGTATCCAACCCGTTGAATCATAACTATCAATCCCTGCTAGGATCGCTAAGTATGCCATCGTTCCTCCAATTCCAAAAGCATGAATAAAAGCCCCTGGCAGTTTTTTTCTTAAACAAATTAATGTATATAGAAAATTTTCAATCCTATTTTTTATAGTTCCTTTAATTTTCTTTACTAATGGAACTAAACTTCCTACCCCTATTATCTCTGGTTTTTTACCCAAGATTTGAATTAGTCTTTCTATACCATACTCTAATAGTTCAATATTGTTACTTGTTGTATGAATAACAGGAAGAAAAGAAAAATCTATCCCTCTTTTATCTATTTGATTTATTAGATCTTCTAAATTTTCAAATGTTTTATCAAGTCTTTTGAATTTTTGCTTTTTATCCAAACCTGGTCCAAAAGGAAAATCTAATTGCACCCCACATTCACACCCAAGCTCTATTTGTTTATCTAATACCATTGCAGGACTCAAAGAAAATTTATGTGCTTTTCCCGAAATTTCAGCCTTCATTAATTGAAACCCACCGCTATCCATCTTATGAAACATATCAATTTTCTGTAATTCTTCAATAAGATTTTGTCTTACCTTCTTTTTGTCGAAAAAATAGAGATCATATGCATTACTTAGAAAAGCTTCAATATTTGCTTTTTTAAATACCTCTAGTTGAAACTTTTTTGATTCTATAACGCTTAAACCAAACCAACAAATAGGGGTTTCAAGCGCTCTATTATTATGAAAAATTAATTTACCATTTTGATTATATCCTCTACTAATGGTAGTTTTAAATTGGAATTTTTGCATTGAATCTAATAATTTTTTTTTTTTTAATAATTCAGTTATTAAACTAGCAATACACTATTGAAATCTAATTTATATTCTATATATTTAAAGAAAAGATTACTAAGCTTAGGTTAAAAATTCCTCCACGTATAATTAGAAATCATCATAGATATTTATAAATATAACGCAGTAGTTTATTTTCAAATTATCTAATAAATTAATTTGAAATAACAAAAATGTAAAATTTTTTAAGACCATATAAATTTAAATTAAAATAAAATAATATCCCCTTGAGATAACTATCTAGCTAATTAGAGTTTTTTATTTGGATTTTTGAATAGAAATATGACAAAAAGAAAAGGCTTTTGATGTGGATTTAAAAACAAGAGAAGTTGAGAAATTTAAAAAACTGCCTGATAAACATGGCGCCTATTACGATGAAATAGAAGAATTTAAACCAAGAAGCTATTTAAAAACCGAAAGGTTTATTAGGGGATTTCTTGATTATAGTGGTCGTGACAAATTTGAAAAAACGGGATTAATTTCTACATGCATGTTAATCGCACCATGGGGTTTAGGAAAAACTACGACTTACGATGTCTTAATCAAGAACTTACTCATAGAGGAAAAATATAATGGTTTTTCTATTAAACTTACTGCTGAAGAAATCTCCGATAAATATGAAGCGGTCAAGGAAAAACAAGATTTTAAAGATATTTCAAAAAAGGGGGACAAATTCTTATATATTTTAATGAATTTATTATTTGATGACTTAAACTTTAGGGAAGTTTTTCCAGATGTTCAAAGTCTAACCGATAATATTGAAGATTCTTTATCTGAAATATTTAAGGAGATAAGAAAAAAATATAATTTTTTTTTAATATTTATTGATGAATTAGAAGAGGTTATTAGAAGTTCTAATCAGATTATCCCGTTTATTTTAAAATCTGTAAAGCATCTTTTAAATGGCAGAACAAATATCATTAATGAAAAGAAAAATCCGGAACTAGTTCATTTTCTATCACTAATTATGGCTTGCACAGATGCTGCTATCTATGAAGTTTCGCGTTTAGAAGCTTTGGAGTATCAATATGGTGGTATTAAACGTAGAATCCATGAAGAATGGATTATTGACATTTCCTTGAATGAATCTATTGAATATTTACAAAAAATAAATAAATATAGTTATAATGGTAAGCTTGTAAAATCCTTTACAAATCCCGGTGCAAGTTTCAATACTTTAGCAAGAATGGCCATGAGGAATCCTGGCGTAATGAAATCACGTTTTGCAGAGCTAATGCAATTTGCAGGAGCTATTGATAAAGATGATTTAATGCAACAAATCGATGGAAAATTTATTATTGAAAACTGCAAATCTACAACTATAACATATATGCAAACCCAAAGAAATGTCATTAGTAGAGAGATTTATGATCGTTGGCTTACAAAATTTAAAACAAAACCACTTCTAACTAATTTAATATCTCTTTTTATTGGTGAAATAAGACCATTTTCTTTAACTGAGCTAAAAGAACGTTTTGAGGGTGTTTTAACTAATGCTAATATATTATCAGATATAAATAAATTAAACAATTTTATTAGAACAATTCATCCAAATATCAAAAATGCAATTATTTTCGTTAAAAAATTTACTGAGGGTATAACAAGAGCAGACATTTCACATTATTTGGATAAATGCAATCTTATAGTCGAAGAAGTGGATTTAATGAGTACAGTTAAGTTTATGGAAATAGATATTGAACTAGAAGATTTCTTAAATTCATTTTCCTATTATGAAATAGATGATAAAGGTAATTCAGAGCAAAGATTCTTTTTTAGTTCTGATAGAGATACTCTAAAACAAATATTTCCTTTTCTCTCTAACGCCACATTGACTATCTTAAAACTTGAATTCGAGAAAAATATTAACACATCAGAAGAATTCTTAATTTTGAATCCAAATTTGTTTGATATCATTTTCCCACTTCCTATTCCTCAAGATTGTAGTCTTTTAAAAAATAGAAATGAAAATATACGATTATGGACAGAAATTAGTAGAAGGAAAAGAGGTGAAATCTTTCAAAAAAATATTTGCAGAATCGTTGGGGAGTTTTTAATACATGACGGGACTGAAACATCACCTGGGGTCATCGTACCATTAAAAAATGATGTTAGACCCTCAGAAATATTCACTATAAAAGATTTCCAATTCTACGAGGATATAGCCGATAAGAATAATTTTGTCATCTTAAAAGATTATGAAATTAAAGAAGTTTCGAATAATCCAATAAATATAATGATTTGGAGAGAAATTGGGGATTATGATAATCAAATCATAAATGAAATTACTTTAAAAGAGGATTTTTTTAAGAAGAATGAATTAAAGAACATTCATTTAATAGTTTTAATTTCTCAGAACAAAATACCTGAGGATTTATTAGAATATTTATCAAGAACCTTAGAGTTCTCCGTTATTAAAGAATTACATCTATCTCAATTAGTAGTTACAAAATATGCTTTTTTTAATGAAATCAAAAAAAAATATCATGTGGACGACTATAACCCCGAAAGATTTAAATCTTCATTAAAATCATTAATTGCACCGTTTCAAGACATTATCGTTGCAATTAAGGAAGAAGTTGTAATTAAAGGATTAGATCTTAAATTGAATAAATATATGGATAAACTTTCTGATATTCCTCAATTAATGAAATATATCCTTTATGATTTTGAAAGTGATTATGATAAATGGAAAAATGTTGAATTAGCAAATCCATTTGAAAATATAAATCCCATAGGATTGAACGCTAAATACAGCTCTTCTATAGATGATTATGCTTCTGATACACTTAGGAAAATGGTAGAAGAATTTCTCTTAGAGAATGAATTTTTAAGTATACATGATGACAAAATCAGAATAAAAATGCCAAAGATTGAAAAAAATATACTTCAATTAATTAAAAACCTTGATTCTGATAGGTTAAATCTTACTGTAAATCAATTAAAAGATTTTTTCTTTGATACTTCCAATAACCCAAATCTTATCAGAGCGGTTTTTTTAGCTGATCTTGAAAATCGAGGTTTAATTGAGATAAAAAAAAAAGAGAGAGAGAAAGCAAAAAAAGTTTGTTTGATAGAATTGAATGAAACAGAGCTCGAGAAGGATCTTAATAAGTTAGACTTAAACATAAAACATTTAAGAATTCGAGATAAAAATTTTTATCACTTATTTACAATTAAAAAAAGGGGATTTAGAGTGATATTCTTAGAAGACTTTATCAAAACTCTTGAAAAATTAGCCAATCTCGACATTAGAACAGATTTTAATAATCATATTGAAAATACTAAAAAACTTTTACTTTCTAAAATTTATAACGTTGCTAACAAAAGTGTGAATTCTGTTTTTGTTCCTCTAGATGAGGATATTGAAAGTTTAGAGAAAAATTTAATCTATGAAAGAGATAAACATATTAACATCGAATATTTAAATTCAAAATTGCAGGAATTTGGGTTAGAAGATATTCAAATTGAAAATATAAGAGAAGTAAGAGAATTCAATCAAAAATATAGAAATATTATTTCAAAAGCTAGAGATCCTGTTGATAAAAATGAATTAATCAATAAAGCACAAGAATATTTTAGAGAAAATAGAAATAAACTTGATGATCGAAAAACACTTTTTTCACTTAATGTTTTAAAGTCCAATAAGTTAAAGGAAAGATTAAAAAAACCATTTCTTAATATCATTTACAATGAAATGCAATTAGAGAAGAGGGCTTATTTAGAATCTGGCTTACTTCCTAAAATAAAAAGTTTGAATAGTTTAATTAAAAAAGTTGATGATGGTTATAAGAGTTTAAAAGGTTATTTTATCCCGAAAGAATATTCTGGTTCGATTGCACCAAAAATTTATGCTGCTGCTGTGAAATTTTTTCAAATTAATTTGGATAAACAAGCAATAGCAATCGAAAATATTGAAGATATTGAGTATTTTTTTAATAACTTAAAGTCTAAATTTGATATAGTTCATACTCCTGCACATCAAATTTTTAGTAGGAGACGTCAAAACAGGCAATTATCTCTATTAGATAGCATTGATCGGGAAGAAATCTGGCTAATCTCCTCTAAAAATCAGATAAATTCAATAATCAGTTATTTAAGACAAAAAAATATCATTAAGGAATTAGATGAAAAGTTTAAATTAAGTGAATTAATCGAAGTTTCTGTTTTTCACCAAGAAATTGAGAAGACATCTAATTTAGATGAATTATTTGAGAAATCAAGCAATATTAACTTTAGATTAGATCATGAGAATTCTGAAATAAAAAATTTTAAAAGAGCTCTTATTGATCAGATAGAACAACATTTTAGAAATCTATTTGATTTAAATTCACTGACAGCTGTATTCAAATCACTTAAAATGGATCCGTACGTTAAACAAATTCAGAGTTATCTTCAAAATTTAAAAAGATTTCATGCTGAAGTTGAAAATATTGACATTAACTCAATTTGTGATGTAATACTAAGAAATAAAAAGAGAATTGAGGAAGGTATTAATAAAGTAGGCAAAGAATATTTTACTAATGAAGAATCACAAAAATTATTTAGTGTATTACATAGAAAATTCGGAGAGACAAAATGGTTCACTAAATCTGAATTATTAAAAGTTATCTCTGACTTAAAGATAACTAAGGAAACTTCAGATTCAACATTAAAAGTATTAGAAGAAAAGGGATTGATCGAAAATGCATTTAAGCTTAAATAAACTTTATTCCTCATAAAAGTCTTTTCCTGTATAGCAGAAATCTTCTAATAATAATTCTACCTCCCTCTCAGGTAACGGAAATGGAGGTTCTGAAGTTATATCAATTATATAACTTATGTCAATAACATTGTTTGGCAATTTATCATTTTTAAATGAGTTTTCGACTATTTTGGGGAAATCTTCATCCACTAAATACACTCTATTTTCTTTAATTTGATATCTAAAATTTTTGTAATAGTTTGTATCCTGAACTGAATATCCAATATCAGCTAATTGTGATAGTAATTTTGTGTAATCCAATCCTAATTCTTTTAAAGATTTAATAAGATCAGGAATTGTCTTACCTCCCCTTTTCACTTTCTCAAGTTTTATAGCACACAAATATAAAATACCTTTCTCTGGTGGTGTTAATTGCTGAATACCATTTATTGATATAATTCTCCCTTTTTTAGACGTAGTTTTTATTTCTAATGCCATTAAACCATTTGAAAAATCATGAGGTCTTAATGCTGGTCCCTGCCAGTAATTAATTGCATTTAAATCGATATCTGTTAGTTCTCTAAGGTACCATAATTCTCCAAATACTCCTTGAATTTTCTCCTCAGACATATTGTGAGTATATTTTTTACCAATAAGTTCTCGCCATCTTTCTAGAATTCTCTTACATGTCTTATATGGTTCATTTTTATTAGTTTTTATCTCTTCTATAATTTCTGAAACAATTATAGAAAAAAGTTCATTCAAATGAGGTAGAGTACAAACTAAATCTATTATATATGTCTTACCTAAAGGAGTATTAAATTTCTGGTATAAAATATTTACTCCCCGGCTAGAAACATCATCTATAAAGCGCCCCTTCGGGATAGGGATAAATAAGTGTCTAAATTGATTTTCACTATCCATTGCAATTAATAATTCTTCACCTATTTCAGATTTTACACCTGTTTTTAAAGCTTTATATTCTTTTGCATAAATGCTTTCCGCAGAGTCTAATTTTTCCCATATACTATTTATATTTTCATTCATCATCTATTTCCTCTAACATTTTATCACTTTCATTTTCGAGCTCTAAATCCGAAGGACCTGGTACATTAGCTACTAAATATTTTTCAGGTCTCGTTATCTTTGATTTTGGAAAAACTAAACCAACTCCTAAAATATGATAAACCGCTTTTAAATCTTGATTTGGATTCATAGGTCTTTTTTTCCCTAATTTAATCTCTCGAGCTATAGAATCCTTAGAAATGGGATATATGATTATTAATCCTGTTTCATGTTTTTCTCGAGTTCTTATTTTGAATAACGAATCTTTTTTTAGATCTATCCCATCAACATTATAAAAATCAAGAAGAGTATCCTCTCTTAACATGATACTTTTCAAATTTGTATCAGATTGTCCTACTGGTATTGCTTCACTCCTATTAATTAAATTAACTTCTTCCCCATTAGGAAAACCTAAATCTATTTTACCTAAACCCACCTTAAAATTACGACTCATTATAACTACATTCCATTTCAACAGAGAGTTAAATTGATTTTCATCAATGATATATTTTTTTAACAATTCATTATCAAGATTAAGGCTATTCTCGTGGAAAGTATAATCATCCAAAAAATCTAAAATGAAATGAACGTCAACATTCTCAATACCCCAACAACTTCTATTGAAATAAATTCCTTGCCGAGGATTAGCATTTATACTTTTAAACAGATTTTGTACTGCATTTAGATTTCCTCTCAACCAAGTTTTATTCTTTTTCTTGAAAATAATGGTTTGTACTCTTTTTTCAGAATAAGAAATATTACATTGAATTCCATGTTTCATCTTTAAACGACTCGTAATAAGTAAATGTGGGTGTGTCCGTATTCTCACCCCAAATTCTAAGGGGGTAACATTCTCTTTCATAAACTTTTGTATATCATACCTTATTTCTTCTTCAACTCCTGCCATATCATAAAAGTATCCTCTTAATTCATTTGTCATCCATATTCTTGGTAAATCATCATAACCTATACGGAATCCAAACCATCTCCCCATCTGTAAAAGAGTATCATATGCCGATGCACCACGTATAAAATAACTGACAACTAACCCTTCTAATGTTAATCCACGCGACAAAATATTTCCTCCTACAACAATAAAGACACCTGGATTTTCCCCATATGCCATTCTATCTTTCACGTTTACTGTTGAATTTTCAATGAATATATCACAATTTTTAATTATGTCCTTTAAATGTGGTCCTAGCTGTTCAAAACTCACTGGTTCTATTGGAGGATCTAAAAGGAGTGAATCAACCTTATTTTGTTCAAATTCCCAAATATCCCTTAGAACGTCTAATTCTTTCTCTTTTGTTAATGGATTCATTATCGATAAAAAACTTATTTCTCTAAAATCAATAAGTGGATTTAAAAATTTATTCTGAGGAGTTGCATAACTTGTTGTATGGATTAACATTGTGGAGTGTTTTTGGGATTGTCCTCTATAATATCTTGCTGCTGTTGCTAGCCAAAAATATCTAATCGCTCGTTTTAAACTGTTTGTAATTTTTGGAGCAAAAATATCTGTTGTAACCCTACTACTAGGTTTCAGATCAGAAATCTCATCTTCTGGAACTTCTCTGATAACATCTAATCCTAAATCTATTTCTTCGTCTGGATCATCGTGGCGAAGCCTTTCTCGTCCAAAAATCTTTTCTGCTCCGAAATAATTTTTAGGCTTTGGAAGATCTAATATAAAATCTCGAGGATATAAGTCTTCTTCATAATTGGGTTCAATCAATACGCAAGCGAATGGTGTTGCTGTATATCCAATATATGCCACTTTCTTTAATTTATTAATTAGTTCTATTATCTTCCTATTAATAGTAGTCCGTTTTTCCCTAGTACCTACATTAATACTAGCTTGATCGGCCTCATCATCAATTATTAAAATAGGAGTAATATCTAAAATTTCGGGGGTTGCATTTTCAACCCAATTTATTAAATTTGACAATCTGCTCGTATTTTTCTTAACGATGCAAATTGTTCTGTGATCATCTTGAATTTTTCGACCTCTAGAGTCAGTTCCTTGTGAAAGATATGCATCAGAATTTGTAATCCTTCTACCAAAATCATTTTCAATCGAAGTAAGGGGGTGCCATAATGATGTGTTTAACTGAATTAAATCAGATTCAATTCTAACTTGAGTTTGCTTCCTTAGTTTTTTATTTGATGATGTAAGGAGAATAAACATTTTATATCCTCTATCTGCTGCTTTAGCAATTACTCCAGTATAATTAGCTGTTTTTCCACTTTGAACATAACCTACGACTAAACCTTTTTTTTTAAACTGCTTTCTACTAGGATTCTCTAAATTCGTTAAAATCTTTTCTGTCGCATCATGAAGTGATTTTATTATATCGTCTGAATACTCTTTTTGCTCTTTTAAGTACTTTTTATACTTAGGCCAGAAAATATCAGATTCTTTAGGTCCAGTATACCATTTTTGGGGTTGTTTCTCAACAATAGATGGAGGTATTTGAATATGGATAATATCATCCATCAATTTACTTTTATTTTCAATTGCTTTGGCTAAAAGGCTTTGATTTCCTATAAAACTACCCTTTTGTCTTATTTCTTCTAAGGATAAACCATCTATTAATTGGTATTCAACCCACTCTTCAACACCTACTAAATCACTTGACATTTTTATGAGATTTCTGATTTTGTCAGTAATATAAAGATAATAAATAAATCATTGAATTATCTATTTTAATGATTTTGGATCTTTCCAATTTTTAAAAGGAAGATTTAAATTTCTTTCTAAAAATCACAATCTTTTTTGAGGAATAACCGAATCTCCCCGAAACATTCATAAATCATAAGAGTCTTAAAGAGTTGGATCTTAGAGATAATAAATTTAGTGAAATACCGAAGTGAGAATTATAAGTTCTTGAGTAAGTACTAAAAAATCTTTATTTTGTCAATAATAAAAATCTTTGTATCTTCTCTCATAACAGCTTCTATGGTAATACCATATAGATTCGGGATAAAATTTTCCATTACCATCTATTATTCCCAAACTATTTTCATAAACTTCTTCATTTTGTTGAAGAGTTTTTTTACAAATGCAACAATACTTACTGTGATTTTTTACATTAGCCACATTTAATTAATTTTTTTTCAACTATGAGTATTTATCTAAATGAAAAAGAGGATATTAAAAATCCTTAAAAATCGTGAAATAACCGTTTCACGAAGATTAGTAAATTATAGAATAGTTATATGATTAAAAATGAAATTTACTCCCTTTGGACCTTTTAAAAAAATATTTTTTTCATTAATAACAGGAAAATTGGTACTTAAATCAGACGAATATTCTCCAACTGAGAAGCTATTTTTTAATTTAAGAAAATCATAATCATTACCATTTATATCTCCAGAATCACCAATCTTTAAAATTGAATTTAAATTTCGAATATTATATATTTCTGATCCTTTTAATAACCCTTCGTATTTTGAAATTTTTTTGGGTAAAATATCATATGAGTAATTTGTTGATACTAATTTCCATTTATTAAAATTTGATATAAATGAAGTACATAAGTTATAATTACTTTTATTATCAAAACATGCAAAACCACACAGGTTTTGTTTAAATTTAATATGATTTTCCTTTAAAAATTCGAAAATTATATCATAATCACTGAAAGTTTTAGCATTTAATTCAAATATAAAGGATTTATCTCCTAGAATAATTCTTGCCCCATTATATTGAGAAATTAATATATATTTTTGTAAAGCAAAATTATCCAAAGGAAACTGATCTAATATTGACTTTCCTCTCCCAGTTAATATAAATATAGGAATTTTTTTTTTATTTAACTTAATTAATATATCTAATATGTGAGGATCGACATAATCTGTTCTTTTTTTTATAGGTATTAAAGTTCCATCAAAATCTAATGCAAGTCCATAAAATTTCTCCTTAAAGATTGAAATTAAGGATCTCTTGAGAAATGAGATTTTCTTTGGTTTAATATTGTAGATTCTTCTGATTTTTGCTGAAATAATATTATCAAGTACTTTTTTTGGAAAAGTATCAAGAGAAAAAGAGTTAGATTTCATTTAATTCACTAGTAAAGCCCGTTCCAATTATATAATCCTTTTGCTTCATTTGGGAAACCCGGTTTTGAAGGATCTTGATTGTAAATTTTTCCCAAGGCGTTAACAAAAACTAACATTTGAATGTGAAGATCAACCATTCCTATAAAATCATTAGAATTTGTTTCTAAACTTACCACCGGTGAAACTTTTGATAATTTTTTATCAATAAATTCTGCTAAATCTTTAGTTTCTGGAGTTTTAAACATAACTACAATTCGATTCTCTGGATTTTTAAATAGATTAATATATCTTCCATGGGTATAGTTTTTTAATTCAGATACTTCAATAGTACCTAAATTACATTCAACAATTTTTGACTCTAAATCGATTAGAGCAGGTTCAGCCCAATTTGTACCTAATGCAACTATATGGAATTTGTCTTTTAAATGCAATATATTAAGTTTTTGATGGATATCATCTGAGATGTGTTTCATATGTTTTTCTATTAGATTTTTTAAATTTTTTTGTGAAAGAAATTCTGTATATTTTTCATTCCATTCTTCCTGATAAAGAAATTTTGCTAATATACATAATGAAGAAAACATTGAATATACTCCAACAAAACCTCTCTCTTCCTTAGGAGTTAAAACAGGTAATATAAAATTATTTTTCGAATTTTTAATCTTAGAAGCTAGTAGTGAATTTAAATTTCCAGTTAATAAGAAAATTTGTTTACTTTTGATATCTATTGCTCTTTTAAAGCAGCTTTTAATGTCTGAATTTGTTCCACTATATGATATTAAGCATATTGGATAATTATCTTGAATTTTTAATATATACTCAAAAGGTGTATAAACATAAACAGAGAATTTTCGATTAGGGGGATTAAAGAGTTGTTGCATTGCTTTAGCAACACTATATGAAGCCCCTGAACCAATTATAATTAAAATATCCCCAAAATTCTCCAATTCATTAGTTTTAATATAGTTTTCATAATTCTTCAGGGCAAAATCAAATACTTTTGGTATATTTAATAAATTATTTTCAAATACTCCTTTTCCCCTATTTTTTAGTGAAATTGTTTCATTAAATTTATTCAATTGATTCTCATCATTAATATCTTGAATTTTTTTACCAAAATTTTCAATAAGATTAATTGATTTTTCAAATATTTCTCCTTCAATTTTATAATCATTTAAATATTCATTTAAACTGCTAAATTTTTTCAGATTATTAATGTAATCATAAATGTAAGTTCTTGAACCAATAAACAAACATGCTTTTCTCGCATTCTTAATACAATTTTGAATTATCTGAATAAATTGCTTTTTATCAATATTTTCTAATGATTTGTTATTTCTAAATAAATCAGAAATTTGTTTAATTAACATTGCCATAAAAGCATCTCCAGCACCTGCACTGTCAATAACATCATTAATCTTTTCTACCTCATAATTAATCTCACCAATATTAATATGGTATGCTCTTATTGGTTTCTTTCCATCAGTAATAATCCAAATTGAGATATTTGGATTTAAATCTTGGAAATTATTAAATTTTAAATTTTTACATAAAAGTGTAAAGAGTTTTTTGGGAATTTGAATAATATCTGCTATTTGAATTGCTTTCCTAACCAAACTTTCTTTAAAATATCTAGTGGATATCGTCCCTAAATCAAAAATCAATGGAATTCTTCTTTCTTTTGCTAATTCTGCAAATTCTAATAAACCTTTTGAAAGTCTGTCCATATAAAAAATTAGACAATTATCAATTATTTTTTTAATATTTTTGATAAAATAGGATTTTCTTAATTGAACTGAATAATTTTGTTTTTTATTTGAAATTGGTGAACTTGAACTAAACTTATGAGTCCAATGGTTGTTTGATTTTTCTATAAGATGGAAATATTCTCTTGTTTCGGATGTTTCACTCATATATATTAAGTTATGATTTTCTTTGCTGTTAATTAAATCTTTCAAAGCAATTTTTTGAATATTTGGTTTTTTATTACCAACAGCGCTAATTAATTTTACCGGAACATTGAAGGTTTTTAAAGCAAAATATACATTTGCAGCTGAACCTCCACCAATAGATCCAAAATATTTCCATTCTTTACTATTTTTAATCATAACATGATCGGTGGTTATTAATCCAGTAATAAAAATCTCTTTTTGATTCATATATTAAATAATAGTATAATTGAGAATGTAATATTTTCCCAAATAAAAATTAAGATTATGATTAATTTTTATAAAAAGAAATGTTTGACCAAATAGAATAAATTTCTAGACAAAAATTAAATATATCCCTTCAGAATAAAACATAGAATAATTATTTTTAACTAATTTATTAATAATTTAATACGATGGAATCTAATTGGGCAGAAAACGCTAAATTAATTAAAATGTTAAACGAGATTTATGATAATTCTTTAGACAGTAAAATTTTAAATAAATTACTAATTTTAAATAATCTTAAATTTCAAAATTATGAATTATTTAAACCAGGCTTAAACTTTTTTGAACATTTATATTTATGGTTAAAGAATTTTGAGAAAGAAGAAAGAAAAATTGCGATGAAATTAATCTTTAAATTATCATTTTTTACACAGGATGAAATGCAAAATCTCTCACGCCAAATCTTTCAAGAAGTAATTAAGAAATTTCTATTAAAGTACATAATCAAAGAGAATAATAAAGATTATTATGATTATAAAAGTTCTTTTGAATTTTTTCCAAAATTCTTAAACCAATCTCTATTTATTGCTTTAAGTGACGGTGCCATGATTGATTATTTTAGACGGGTTAATAACATTAAAAATGATCAGATAATCTCATACTATAAATTGCATTTAGATGCTCAGTTTAAAATTGCTTTTAAAAAATGGGAAAAAAGTAATTTAAAATATAGATTTTTTTTCCTAATAGAAGACTTCATCGGAACGGGTACTACATTTATTAGAGATGAAAATAATCTTAAATTTTGGCTCAAAGAAAAAAACATAAAGGATTGCTTAAAATTTAAATATAAAGATTGTTCTCCTAAGGAAAAACCAAATTTAGATGGTCAATTAATAAGATTTATTAATTACTGGGATCATCTATTAAATTTTAATAAAGATTATAGAATAATTCTATGTCCTTATATTATTACTCAGTTTGCGGTAGATAGAATTGGAGCTATGATAAATTACTATGGGAAATTAAATTATATCAAGAATTATGAAAAGATTGAGATTTTGCCCGGGTTAGTTATTCCTGATGAATTAAGAGTTGTTTTTTCTTGTTCAAAATCAGGTTTAAGAAATATTAGTGAAGTAGACGCTCTTAAGATAGAAGAATTATGTAACAAATATTATTATAAAATAAAAGATAAGATCACTGACTCCCAAAAAAAAGGAGGTGGAGTAAAATTTGGTTTTGGACAAAGAGGTTTATCAATTGTAAGATATAATAACATTCCAAATAACTCTATATATTTAATATGGAATAAAGAAGATTGGTTTCCTCTTTTTCCACGTATTAAAAGACATAATAAATGAGATGAAAAAATAAATGGTTATCACAAAAAAAGTTGAATTACCTCCAAATCCATTTCATGTGCCACGAAATGAACTATTACATAAAGAAGTTCGAGATTATAAACGATCTATTTCATTGGTTCCTTTTAATATTCCCGAATTATTAAATATTTTTAAGGAAAAAGACATCATATTGATTGGGGCACCAGGAACAGGTAAATCAAGCTTACTAAGATTGCTTGTTTGGGATGTATTGCTAGAAATAAATAGAAACTTTGAAAAAAAATTTGAATTTATAAAAAATTACTTATGTTCGAGTGAAAAGGAAAAAATAATTCCATTCTTTGCTTTTTATATTAATCTTAATGAAGATATTAGAAAAGATTTTGCTGGTTCTAATCTTAGTCAACAGGATTATGAAAGATTATTTCTTAATTATCTGTCTTTATTTATAATATCAAGGTTCATTAGGAATTTGAAACAATATTTTATTGAAATTAATAAATCTAGTGAAATTAAAAGAGATATCAATTGGACTTCTGAAAATATTCCAAAATTCTTATCAAAATCTAAAAATATTGGAAGTTTGCTGGAAATTATTTTAAATGAGATTAATGTGATTCAAGATTTTTTAAGCTCCTATGATGAAATTGAGGAAAAAAAAAAGAGAATACGTTTTGATGATAGTCTTTTTTTTTCACAGGTTATAGGAGATATATTTAATTCTTTGGAAATTAATATTGATCGGGTTATCCTAATTATAGATGACCTTTCATTGATTCCAGATAATTTAATCAAATCGGTATTAAAAATTTTAGGAAATAGATTTGAAAACGTTGAAATAAAATTATCTACAAGACACAAAAAATTAATTAGAGATAAAATTTTAGAATTAGATCGGAGGGATTTAATTAGATTAGATTTAGATTTTTATTTAATTAATTTAAAGAAAAACTTTTATTATAAAATGGCAAAGGAAATTGTTAGAAACAGATTAATTCAAAAAAACTTTGTAATTAATAATATTGATGAAGCTTTTCCTGGGATAAGTGAGATTGATGAAGCATATCTATATGATAAATTTATTCAAATTGTTAGAAATGATAGATTTTTTCTTAAAGTAAAGAATACAATTATTAATATTTTTAACGATAAAAAACAACAAAACTTAATTGATAATTATATTGTAGAAGATGAGGAAAAGTACAAGAGTCAATTAATCGATGAGATAAAAAAGAAGGATTTAAATGGTAATTTAAAAGGTAAATATATTAAAAAGTTATTAAGTACACCTGATTTATATAATAAGTTAATTGAAATTGAAAATCCGTTAACCAGAAAGATAACAGAAATACTTGTAGCTAGAGAATATAATGGAAAAATAATTAATGTTCCAATTGATGAACTTATTATTAAAATAAATGAAAAAGTTATAGAAATTGAAAAAAATTCAAACATAACTACGATTGCTCTACATCTTCTTGCTAGAGATGCCAAAAGGGAAAAGATATTTGCTGGATTTAATCAAATTGTAAATATATCCTCTTATGTAATAAAACAACTATTAGAAATATTAGAAAAAATTTTTGATAATTACATAATTTCTCAAACTAAATTAAACAAATCGATATATGAAAATATTAGTATTCCATATTATATTCAAAATGAGGCAATTCATATCTATGCAAAAAAATTTGTTGAAGAAAAATTACGTAGAGGTTCTCATTTTGGTCCGATTCTGTATAAATTTCTAATTACCTTGAAGAGATTTTTCGAAAGGCAATTTAGTATTAAAGCTTCATACAGGGATGGTCATACAGGATTTTCTTTCTCTTCTTTAAACGATTATATAAGTTTAAGAAGTCTGGAAATATTTAATGAGGCATTGGCAAATTCATACTTTCAATCCAAGGATATTAGTAAAGGTTATACGGCTGAATATGAAAAAATATCACATTACACTCTTTATTTAAACAGATTAATTTGTGTGTATTTTAGTATGCCAATTGAATATGGGGGTTATAGATCAACGACTTATAATGATATAAAAAAATTTTTACTAAAAGGAGAATTGCCCAAAGATCCAATTAAAAAAAAGAAGTTAGGTACTCTTGACAAATTTATTAAGATGTGATTTTTATAAGTATGAATTTTGAAGATTATTATATATTAGATAAATGGGAAACTTTTTTAGACAAATTTGAAATTAATAATGGTTTATTTATTGGAAATATAGGTTTTGAAGATAGGACACTCTCTGCCTTAAATTTATTGAAAAAATTTCAAAAAAATTCTTTAAAGAAACTAAAGTTTTTATTGTTTTATTTAGAATCTCAAAGTATTCTTACAAAAGACCTAGATAATTTAGGTTTTAAATTCGACCCACCAAAAATTGAAAAAAAAAAAGAAATTAATATCAATAAAATATTAAAATTAAGATTAGAAAATCATCTAAACTTAGATTTATTTTCACTTCATATTGATGATAAAAATCGTCAAATTATTGGTTTTGAAGAAGTATTTTTGAAGGTAAAAGAAGAATTGGATCAAAAAGATTATAAATTCATCTTTCTTGACATATCTTCATTCCCAAAGTCTATTTTCATCCCTCTTATAAAAATTTTATTCGAATTTTCAAAAGTTCGTAATTTATTAATAATTTGGACAAATAAAGGAGGTTTAACATTCGAAACAAATGTTTTAAATTATGATCAAGCTATAACCCTGCCAAGATTTTCTCATATTGATCCTGATTATGAGGATATGGTTTTTTGGCTCCCAATTTTAAATAATGACCCAAACACAATAAGTTTAGTTTTAAATCAAAGAAGATTTCAAAAAAATATTAGTTATTATCCGTTACTAACTTTTCCAACTAAATGGCCTGATGAGACAAATAATATTTTAATGAAAAATAGAGAGTTTTTTTTGAGTAAAAGATTTGAGATCGAGAAAGTTCTTTATGTACCTTATAACAATCCATTCGAGATTTACTTAAGGATTAATGATTTCTATAAATCAAAAGAATTTTTATATGGGAAAAATTTTTTTATTTATTTATCTCCTTTTGGCACAAAAGCACAATCATTGGGATTATGCCTTTCAGCAATTCTGTTAAATAGAGTCTCCCTTTTGATATGCCGTCCTGTAGAATATCAAGATGATCCTGATCTGCACTCAAACAATGAGATACATAACTCTCATATCGCGTGGATTAAAGGAGACTATATCAATACTAATCGAGAGTAAAATAGCATCCCCCTTTTTTTTATATGTTTTTATCTAAATCATTAATTTTACCTTGATGGTAAATTAACATTAAATTAGTATCATATTAAATATTAAATATTGCGGTAATTTCACGTAATCGTCATTTATATCGATTTCAAGGATTTTATATGATATTTGATTTGCCTGAATTATTTTTTCCTACAAACACCATATATGGCAGAAAATTTACTGTAATATCCTTGACAGAACGAAAATTTGCTATTTTAACTTTTTTAATCATCATGGTTAATATCTTTTTAGTTTAATTTACGATTTTTAACAGGACAAACTGTAATTATATCAGAAGATCTTATTTTTATCTTAATGGATTAAATATACCATAGGTATTAGTTTATTTAAAGTTTTTAAAAACCAGCTGCTTGAATAAAAATGATTTCCATTTGAATTCTAAATGAAATCACTAAATTCTTTAAACTAATGAAAAGAAGACTTAAATAAAAATAAATCAATTAAAACTTGTGAAGGAAGCGAAAGTTGTATCCATAATCTGTGATCATTTTGTTAACGAAAAATGGCAGTTTTGGATTGATGATCATCCCATTCATAACGAGTTAGAATACAAAAAACATAGTATCTTAATTGGGGGTGCTCGACCTGACATATTTGGTTTCAATTCCTTCAAACAAATCTTTGCGGTTGAAGTAAAAGGTTTAAGTGATTATAAAAAAGCGATCGGTCAGGCGATTATCTATAAATCAGGTGTAAATCTTTCCTATATCGGGGGTATAACATCTCGTTTGGATAAAATACGTAATGCTGCTATATCTTCAGGGCTAGGAATAATTTCAGTAAATGAAACTGATGAAAAAGTCAATATTTTAGATCCGTTATATAATGTAACACCTAATTACTTAGAGGATATAAAAAACGAGCTATTAGTGCTTCAAAATCAAAAGAAAAAAAATCGTAGTTTTTCTTCATTTGGACGAACACACATCCTTAATTATTTTTCACCCTTATTTTTATTTGAAAATGCTGCTGCAAGGTCGAAAAATGAGTTAATTAAGGATTTTAAAATAGCTCAATGGAGAAATAAAACCTACAGTGAGTTTATAAGCGGAGCAAACACAATCGGGCTTATAGATCTAATTGATAAGGGATACATTTTATCAAAAATCGGGAAATTTTGTTTAGATTATTTTAAAAGTCAAGGCATTGATTCATTAGATACATTGCAGAAAACTTTAGAGGATAGTTCAAGACAAAAATCAGTTTATACTGAATTACCCCTTCTCGCAAAATTTTTACAATTAATATACTTTCAAAACCCAGATTTTAAAAAATTTGTAATGATTCTTTTGGATTTCAATAAGCTTCAAGTTTCTTCCAAGGAAATTATAGACAAATTTATAAATGATTACCCAAAT
>SDBT01002093.1_pt1 | contig 35764 bp, 23 predicted proteins | sample 2277101 | NCBI WGS metagenome assembly SDBT01 (sample SAMN10404973, study PRJNA504765) | marine sediment metagenome | isolation source: marine sediment core GS10_PC15, 103 cmbsf | place: Arctic Ocean: Southern Knipovich Ridge | collected 2010 | reverse complement strand
CTCTCAACCTTCTCCCTCATCCAATTTGCCCCAAATTTAATTATATCATCCATCCACACCTTTTTTCCCCTATTTTCGAGTAGCTTTAAATCCTGAGGGAATTTATTTTCGAACAACCCCTAACTATATCGTCTCACATACAATAATGAATTACCGCTCAATATAACTGATTAACACATGATAAAAACAGATTTGGTAAATAAATATTAAATCAGGATCATCTAGGTTTTTTGATAAACTACAGTTATATGTTGCTTCCAACTTTTATTAAGGACAATATTAGATTATCGGTACGATTAGAACATTTATTGAAACTGTTATCTCGTATAAGAGACAATAAAAAGCTAATGAAAATCTAAAATTAATGTCAAAAGGCTTATTAAACAATAACGTACAACTAATAACATATAAGAGTGAAAAAAGGAGATTATCTTGAAAAGATGCTTGTTTCTTCCTATAATGATAGTAACGCTTATTTTGAGTACAATAATCATTTTTCTAAGTTATGAAATATCTTATGATAATGAAAAATATTTACCGCAATCATCGGATTATGATATGTCCTTTCCATCTAAAAAAGTTTCATCATTATTTTTTCAAAATCATTCTCCTATTGTAATCAATGGAAATAGTGATTTCAGTGAACAGGCAGATGATGAAGGATGGAATGGAACTAGAACACCGTTAAATCCATATATAATTGATGGATTGAATATAATTGGAGATAGGTCTGAGGATTTGATAAATATTCGCAATACTGATGTTTACTTTCGAGTAAGTAGCAGCATATTTCTGAACGGATCGAATGGGCTGTTTTTTTCGATGTTTCAAACTATTTCATTGAGAATATTACAATTACTAATAATAAACGAAGTGGTTTTGCTTCTTTTTCTTCGGATAATGTCACCTTAGCCAATAACAGGATTTCCATCAATTCCATCAATTTTGAATGTAATATGTTATTCTATTTGATGGAGATTCCTTTATTTTCTGTTGAATAAAACTGTTTTTAGTAAATTATCTTTAGTTGAAATAACTTTAATTATTCATTTAATTCGATACAATTGATATCTACTATTTTCATATATTAGATCAAAGTAAATTTCGTTTGATAATGATTGGAAAAAAGAAGATCTTGACCAGATATTCTCATTATAAATATTATAATAAATATTACTAATATTTGGTACAACTATAAGTTCAAATGTAAAATCAAGGGAAGTGGCTTCTATAATTCCTTGCGGAAATAAATTTTCGAGAGGATTCTTTAATAATTCAACCAAATAAGTAATGTTTGATGACTGGTAAAACCTATCTCCTAGTAATTCATGTTGATAGTAGAAATCAAGAGTAGGATGAAGGGTATGAATCTGCACTCCAGGCATTCTAACTGTTATAATTCCTCCTGTAATTCTGATATTTTTCTTGATCTGATCTATAACGGCCCTATAATCCTCATTATATTCATATTCCATTATTCCTTGAAATTCCTCAATATCACCTGAAGTTGACATTAGAGTATACCCTTGTACAGCTATAGGTACGAGGATAACAATGATTAAAAGAATTACTACTAAACTTGTTTTTATTCTTTGCAGATTATTCGTATTTAGTGCTATTTTGAATTGATATAATAGATTTGATGTATACGTTTTTAATTTGGATGGATTATCACTAATGAATGTTAACAATACTATCCATAATAGAGTAAATAATAGTGCTTGAAGCAATGCTATTTCTGGATGTGAATAGTATGCAAAAGCAGATCTATTATAGGCATTCCCTACTAATTCTTGTGTATTATCTCCAATTTTAGCTAAATTGAGTGGTATTAGAAAATAAAAATTCATTACACCAAAACAAAGTAGAACAGCACGAGGAATGATTGATTCTTTTGGGATTTTGAAAATGTTCAAGAGAGAGTCAAATCCATGGACAATTAGTACAGCAAGTGGAATGAAGATAGGACTGAGATAACGAACAGAGCCTTGAAAGTAGTAGGTCATCCAAACCATAAAAAAAACAGAAATCCAAATACTGATATGATTTATTTCCATTCCTTTAATCATCGCGATTATTTTTGGGGTTATCCATGGTAAACAAAAAGCTATGCCTAAAAAAAAGAAGAAACTTGCTGACCAGAAATTAACTGCTTGCATTCTTTCTAGTATTAAATCAAATTCAAATATTGAGGATCCATTGAACTCCCAAGAAATGGAATTCAAAATCATGAAATATAGGTTATTTAGTTCATCAATAAACGATTCTGATTTACTCATGCGATTGATAAGCCAGAATCCTCCAAGGATTACACTTCCAGTAATGAATGCTAAAGTTGATGCTAATGAAGGAGTTTTTTCTGGAAGAGGTCTCTTCAGTATAAGATAAGCTACATAAGCTGAAAAAAGGAAGATAACAATACCTGTCCCAATAAAAATATTCGTTATTGAACGGGCAATTAGAAAGCTAGTTAATCCACCTAAAAGTAACAATTGGAGTATTTTTCCCCATCGTTGAGTAGGAATCGCCAAGATAAGAACTATAAACATGATCCAAGCGTTAATTTTACTTAATAACGCTAAAGCCATACTCAAAATTGCTGGAAAGATGAAAGATGGCGAGTGGCCTTTATTACGATTTATTCCTCTCCATGCAAAGTAAAATGCAGCGCCAACAAAATATCCAACAAATAATTCTTGGTAGAAAGCCCAATAACTCATAGTCCAATAAACTACTGGTGTTACTAAAAAAACTAACATAGCTAATCGTGCTTTTGCTTTTTCTCCCCAGAGTTCCATTGACAAATCATAAGCTAGTAATGAAGATCCAATCAGGAACAATAAGGGGTATATTTGATAGCTTTGGCTTTGAGAGATATACAATGAAAAAGTAAAGAATAACACATTGAGTGGAGCCTTTACAACTGGAGAAAATGAAAGATAATTGATATCTGAGATTTGATCGCTAAGATAAAAAACCTCTGCTTCTGGGAAATAATAATGCATTGCGTCAAAACCCCTTACTGGAAGAATGAGCTGAAGAAAAAAGTATTCCATTATAATAATTAGGAATAATACGAGATCCAAGCTATAGAATCGCTTTATTGCGTCCCAATCAAAATTTTCTAAGTTTCGAATTAATTTTCTCATTAATGTATAAAATGCATAAACAGAGAGACTCAATAATATTGCATAACATATTATCGCATACGTAGCAAATGTTATTGATAATTCTATTATATTTTCAACAATGGGAACGGTGAGAATACCATTCTGCTGAATTCCGATATATGTCCAAGGTATGATCAAGATGAAACTGCCCATTATAATTGAAAAGTGAAATATCTCTGTCTGTCTCCAATTTAGAATAAAATATCGATTTAAAATGAAATAACACCCTAATCCTCCTCCTAAAATAGCAAAAATTGGATACAATGATTGAACTAACGAGGACTCCAAAAAAGTTCACATCAAATCAGAAAATCAATTCCTTATATAATTTATTTCATGTTTTCTGTATCATGCTTGCTGAACATTGATATCTGATGGAATACTTAGGTTATCGTGCATCAGATCGGAAACAATGAAGAAAACTCCTGCCTGTATTCCTAGAATAATTGCGTAAAATGGTAATAAAGGAACGGTGAAGGCCGATAACACACCTATAGGTATCAAAATAGTTAGTACTAAGAGAAAAGAGCAAAGATTTCTAGATTTGGTCCTATTCTTAATATCGAGATATTCTTGGTACAATCGAATTATATAAACCTTCAGAAGCCAAAAGGATGTTTAGATCATGAACGTTCTCACTTTTATTTTAGTTTGCTTTTCATTTTTTAGATAAATCGGCCTAACTGGAATATCTTTTACTCGAACTCTAGCTATATGAAATCGAGTAAGCCAATCATCTGGGTATCCATAACCTTTTCTGGCTTTGGACCAATTAATGGATGAAAATACATCTCGATGCATAGCTGTATAACCCATTTGGGAATCAGAAATATTTTTGTAACCAGATACTATTTTCGTTAAGTAGGAGATGATAATATTTTTAAAAAGACGTATTCTTGGCATTTCTCGGAATGTGTTTCCTTTAGAGATGGGATTTTTGTATATGAATCTGTTTCCTTTCACATAATCTGCTTCATTGTTTTTGATCGGATTTAATAATTCAGGAAGATCATTCAAGTCCATCTGTTCGTCTCCCCCTATTACAACAAAGATATCAAGCCCTTGATAATAAGCTCGTTCATAGCCAGAGATGATTGCGATTCCCACTCCCTTATTTTTTCTGTGAGTAATTAACTCTACGCTATGATCTTTAGCTTCACCAAATTTAAGAACTAGATCCCTCGTTTTAACCGTACTTCCGTTATTAATGACATATTTTTCTCTATTTCTTTTGGAATGTCAGATAAAGTCGTTAGTATTAGTTTCTCTTCATTATAAGCTGGAATTATAAGTGCTGTAGGACAATTATTGGAAGGTCTGTCGTTTTTCCACTCTAGTTCAGAGTCTTCATTATTAGAATACCTGTTTTCTATTTTTAAGATACTAAAGAAGCCTATAATTTGTAACCCGAGTAGAAGTGTGAAAAATCCATCCATATTATTTATATTGATTAATAGTGATTGAATTCCTAAAGGGTGAGTCGCGTCAGAACCTTGATACTTTGGTTTAATTGCTTCTCATGGACAATTATATTATGGAGGATCAGATTTTTTCCTTAAAAAAGAAAATAAGACATATCCAGGTGCAATCTCCGGCATTTCATACGTTTTTTGGTCTAATAAATCATTTTTATATGGTTCTAAAGAAATTAACTGGACTATGGTTTACATCGAAATAGCTGAATTATCATGGCTAGAACCTATAATAACTATTGAATATACAATCGTTTATAGAAATGTCCTTTATAATTCAAGTTATTGTTAGGTTCATAATAAGAATTCACCTCATTTACAAATTTTCCCAGTTTCCATTGTGAAAGAATACACACATCATACTTTTTTGACTAGAATAGTGACAATAGGTTATAAATCATGATTTTACCAAATTCGGAAAAGTTATTACTCAACTAATCAAGATTGCCTTGGAAGTAGATATGAATAGTTCAAATATTAATGAAGTAAGCAATAGTGTATATCATCTCTTATTTTCTGAAGAAAGTACATGCGACAAGTCCTAAAAATAGATATAGGACTTTTTCTGCTCAATGGAGTTTAAATATGGTAATAAATCTTTAGTATTACTCCCGTATAATGAAATCGAAGGATCACGAACAATATACCCTAAAATCCCATTCGATTTATTTAACATAGTGCTGAATAACTCTAAGAGTACGAATTTTAAGGACGTAGATATTTTCTTCAGCAAGAATATCAACACTAATAAGAATCCGATTATTAAGGAGAAAACATGTATTTTCCATCCTTTCGAGTATTAGAACTCGTAAAGGTAAGAATTTTCCCGATTAAAGACTTCTGGTTGTTCATCATTGGAATTCTATTGATATCATTGACATCAGCAGCGATGGGCACGTTTGTTTCCGGGATTAAACCTTCAGAATTTTTTTTGGGAGAAGAAGAAGATGTCCTTGTAATATCTGATCCAAAAGTGTCAACACCTATGACTGGAAATGTCCCATTATCATTGAAAAATGATATTAAAAGAATAACGGGGGTAGATACAGTAAGTGCAGAGATCTTAGGTGTAACAGTAGCAAAGAATATGAATGATAAAACGATAATCATAAGAGGAATAACAGCAGATTTTTTTAATATTACCCATCCAGTTGCTTTACAAGGAAATTGGTTTGATCAACTTTTCGAAGGAGGTGTCAATTCAAGCAAAACCTTCGTAGCTGTGGCTGGAAAAACCTTAGCACAAGAAACGGGATTAACTATTGGGTCGAAATTAGTATTAGTGAGTACAATAACACCAATGACGTTAGAAATCATTGTAGAGGGTATAGTTACAACTGGTACACCAATAGATACAGAATTGATTCTTCCTTTATCTACTGCTCAAGCAATGGTTGGCAGAACAGCTGGTTATGTGAGTTTGATTAGAGTAAAAGCCAACCCATCAATAATATCAAAAACGCAACTATCGAACATACTGAACAGCGAATATCAAGTATCCGTGAAAGTGCAATCTCGTGATCTCACTCATGAGGGAGGTCTCAGTGGTGAACCAGTGCTAGTGTATAGCTCAACTGGAGTATTGGTAGCTGAACAGAAACTAGATTCAGATGATTCGGCAACCTTCAAATTACCTTTCGGAACCTATCGAATAGTAGCGGTACCGTCATTCACTGAGCAAAGTGAACCAGTAGAAGTGTTCATGAACCAATCAATAATGACACCGATAAATTTATGGATTGGAAAACCAAATCATGAATTATTAATTAATGTGAGTTATAACAATCGTCCAGCTTTGAATGCAACAGTGATTGTTACTGATGTATTTCAAAAAAACAGGGGGTACGAAGGTGCAACATCATCTACAGGTGTAATTAAGTTTTCAAATTTAACAGAAAGCTACTATAGAGTCCGAGTTAGTTACAGGGGTCTTAATAAGACTCATCAGTTCAACTTGAATGAGTCTAGGGAACTACGAGTAAAAATTGCAAATTTTCTGCAATTAAGAATTTATAATGCAACGAACGGAGGAGAGATAAAAGGAGGAAGAATTCAATTATTGAATACAAGTAATCCATCAGACGTTTTATTTCCAAAAAACTCTACCAGTGATAAAACGGTTTTACCTTATAATAGTGGAGATATATTACAAGTTGAGAATCCTGGGATCTACTTAGTGAACTTTTCATTGGGAAATAGACATAGAATTTGGAATCAATCTATTCTTGGTAGTACAAGTAAGGAAATCCACTTTGGAAAAGCAAAGTTAGGAGTAACAGTATTTGGTTTTTTTGATGAATTACTAGCAGGGTCTAATGTTAGTGTGTCGTTCAAAAATGAAATTATCGATAATAATATCACTAATGAAGATGGAAAGATTATATTTGAACTGGAAACAGGAGAGCTTTATGAAATAAAAGCAATAAATCCAATAAATAGTAGCACTACTTCTTCTACAATTATTTTTGATCGTCAGAAGGACATTAACCTGCGATTTATGTATTGGATAAATATTGTAACATATAATGGCACAGCAGAGGATTACAGATTTTCTAGACTAGCAAATTGTAATATTGTATTATATAACAATGTTACTATATTAGATGAGTTATCTTCTGATATTAATGGAACAGTTAGGATTACAGTTGACCAACCAGGAATATACTATCTCAATGCTTCTTATCTCAGTTATCACTGGCATAAAAGTATTAATATTAATAGATCAGATGAAAATACAAATATAAAAATACCACTTGGCAAGGTTAAAGTGAAGATCAAAACGAAAACTTCAATTAATCTACCAATAGCGGGAGTAATCATTAGTATATCAGATGAAAATGGAGTAATAGAAAATATAACCACTAATAATCAGGGAGAAGCAATAGTAATCATTCCTCTCGGTAATTTCACCTTAACATTCCTGAAAATGAAATTTTCTCGTACAATATCTTTTTCCTTTAGCGAGAGTCAGGTATATCAACTAGAGAGTGTTTTCGATCTTACTGGTACATTAATTATCAGGATCATTAGTTCTGGAGGTAGAGGAATAGCAGGAGCAACAGTAACAGCGAAAAATGTTTTATATAACAATACTGTGGTTGGGGTGACCAACCAGCAAGCAGAAATCGCTTATTCCGTTTTACTATGGGGAAATTATTCAATAAGTGTGCTTATTCAAGATACAACAGAACAAGAATTCTTAATTGGGTTTGCAGAAGAAAAATTAACTGTAATTCTAGAAGTTTCGATTCCTCAAGGATTGCTTATTGACACAATGTCCTCTTTACAGTGGAGAGGACGAGCAAATGTTGCAGTTGTAGAATCAGCACAATATTCACTATCTTTGTTTTCGACAACCTTAGGATTTGTTGAAATCACTTTATTTGCATTAATGATAGTCATTACAGCTCTGTCTTTACTTAGCATTTCATCAATAATTTCACATCCTGTCACATCAAACTATGCTAATTTGAGGATGATTAGGTCATTAGGAGGTTCAACCAAACAACTTTATTTCATTGTAGAAGTCCAATTGATCGGTATTGGTCTGATATCGAGCATTATGGGTGCAGGAATAGGTATGGTGATAATGACACAATTGCCTATTTTCCAATTGGTAAGTATTGGAGGATTGATAATCACTCCGACTGTCAATTTTGAATTAATTCTTGCAATATCTATTACCATTTCATCAGTTGTTTATATGAAAACCAAACAAACAGTACAGGATTTCTTGGAAATTAGCGAACCATTCGCTGTAATTCCTCGTCAATCAACATTATTTCCTCATGAAGTTCCTTACATCACCGTAAGTTTGAAACGTTCTGAATTGAGGTATTCAATAATTTTTCTTTCTTTACTATTTTTTTCTGTCACTTTGATCCTTTCACTAATTAGAATGTTTCTTATCGACTGGTCTGACCCTAGCCACGATATTCATGTATATGCTCAGGCTGCATCCCAAATTGAAACCTTACTAAGAGATTTTTCTCAAGAAAATTTTGAAATAGCTCTTAAAGGCCCTATTACAAGGAGAATTTTGTTCAATTTTCTCCTTGCTTTTCTGAAATCGTTTTTTCAAATTGAATATATTGTTTCAGCATTTATGATATCTTTTCTGTCAGGCATTGCTTCATTATGGCTACTAAAAAAAGTAAGTTCATTGATAGTATTTGATAACGAAACTGATAAATCATCTAGAAATTATTACCCCCTTTTAGTTGTAATTGCTTTTAGCACAACTCCGATCTTTATAAGATCTCTTCTCCTTCCTGCAACTGACATGTTTGCTTTTTTTTTATTATTGCTCTCTCTTTGGTTCTTTCTTAATTATATTAACAAAAACAATTCTTACTTCTTTATTATGAGTATCATATTCGGAGTTATTGGTGCTTTAATTCGAGAGGTCATATTAATTGTATTCCTTGCATATTTACTCTATCCTACTTCAAAAAAGAAAAAAATTTTTCAATTGTTATTCCTTGGAATCCCTACACTTTTTTTGTTACTTTATTCGTTTAATATAGATTCAACAATCTTCAATTTTATTATGGATGGTATGGGACTTCCTAATATTAACAATAGCTTTGATACTTGGCTATCTTCAACAACAGAGATTCTATTGGTTCGTTTAACAGATCTTTCTTTAACCATCCCATTCATAATTTCTTTGGCACCGTTGCTAGTAGTTATTTTTTTTGTTTCATATAGGTTTGTCAAGCGTTCATCGCTGGATCATCAGCTATTAAATTTGAAGATTCTTGGATTTTTAGTGCTTTGGGTTTTACTCTATACAATACTCTTTATTTTCTTGTGGAATTCTACTTTTGTTCAGCGTTATTGGCTGTTAACTGGTTTTATTCTGTTTCAGATTGCTTTATTACCACACTTTGAAATTCAAAAGAAAAACAAAACCCCAATTTCTAATAATAATCAAATCTATCTTTTTAAACATTTTAATATGTTTATTTTCTTTATTCTGATCAGTTATAACCTTTCTTATGAGATATTCTCACTTATCCCACTTATTTTAGCTTAATTTTCCTGCGCAAATCCAATAAGAAGATTCACGGATTTCTGGTGCAAATTGAGGAAATAATCAAGTAGAACATGCACCGAACTCTATAAATGCCCATTCTTCTTACGGACCATCTGTTATTTCGGGTCTAAATAGCCGTTCAATAATGAATATTGAAGCTAAGCAAGTTAGAAGAGAATTTAACAGGTTTTTAACTCAATTCGAAATCTTTTCCGTTCTTTACTGAAATCAAGAGAATAAACGGTGAAAAAATGATTATTCAGTGAATCGTGAACGATTGCTCTACCCCCCCCGCCACCAGTATCATGAGTCTTTACAATAAGGAGTTCAGAGGGAGTTTGAATTGCACCTCTTCCTCGTATGAGAGCAAAATGGAGTGTAATCTCTTGTATCCCTGAAAAATCTCTGATAATAATAATATCCCTCTTTCAAATGATGAAATGTGATGACTCCATCTGTTGACGTAAACCCACTTTCTGTTGCATTAATTTCAAATGGATTTTCGACGATCACACTTGCATTCATAGCTGGTTGATTGTTATAACTCACGTTTACCGTTAACTCATGTGGCATTTTTCCTACCAACAATGTTATCGATGTTGGTATTGGTTGGCTGGTAAATACTTCTACTGGTTCACTTTGCCCAGTGAATGACGGTGCCGCTACTATTCGATAGGTTCCAAAGAGTAATTTGAATGTAGTCCTGCCCCTCTGAGCTTAAGTTCTGCGATGTTATCACTATTCCTGTCCGGATCATAGACCAATACTGGTTCTTCTTCAAGATCATTATTTTCAACCGTATCACGAGATCGTACTAAAACTTGAACTGCATACTCGCTGTTTAATATTTGTGTTAACTCTGAGATGGGTAATTTTTCTGGATCAACTTTTACTCTAATAAAGGTTACTTGCCCCGTTGACCTACCAGTCATTGATCGTACTGTAGGCAGCGGAAGGATCAATTCTGAGTCTATTGGGGTATCAGTTGTTAGAATACCTTCTATTGTGACTTCTATTGTCATTGCTGCAAGAGTACTCACTAAAATTAATTTTGAACCAATGGATAATCCTCTATTTTTTACCAATAATGTTCCTGCTACTACTCCAAATGACGCGCTTGAATTTGTTATTCCTTTAGAAAGCTCATCAAACCAATTTCCTTGTAAAGTAACTGGATGGGTAATATTAAAAAAAGCTGCCGTTATTCCTCTTATGACAATGGTTCCATCATTCAGATTCTGAGCTACTATTACTCCTAAAATCTCCGCACTTACGTTTTCTACACCTGTTAGCTTCTTAAGATCATCAGTTAATGATTCTGGGACATTTCCAGTCATAGGTGTTGATGTTCCTGGTTGAGTTATTACAAGAACATCTTCAACGTCTCCCAAAAAGAATTCTGAAGGTTTAATCCCGGAAACAAACGATCCTATCGCTGCTGACGTCATCGATATCAATAAAATTCCAATGATGAACAACCAAAGATCTTTAATTGGAGAGATCCTTAATTTCACTAGTTCCAGAGCTTGAGAGGATCGCAATACGCGTTTTTCTCCTCTTATCGTTGCATTATCAACATTGATATTTTGGAGGGAGGGGTATTAGTAATCTTTATACTTGGAATTATTGTTGCAATTGATACGATAATTACTGAAGCTAGCCAAAGTGGTAGTAAGTCAAATATAGGATATTCCGTCACAAGGAAGTCCACATTCAGAATACTGGTCATAAATGAAAGTATTATAGGGGGTGAGAAATAACCAATTATCACTCCTAAGACAAATCCAATATTCCCCACCACCTGTCCTAGTAAAACAATCATTACGAATAATTGCGTTTTTGACATTCCCATTGCTCTCATAATAAGCAATGTTCTTTCATATTTTATTGCAAACCACGAAATACTGTGAATTAACCGTATCAATGCTATTAGTAACAACACCCAGAAAAGTATTTCTAATTTACTGTAAATATCTTCCCTCAATTTTTTGGCAAAGACATCTGCCTGCTGCTCGTTCCAGACCGAGAAATCATAACCAAGTATCTTGGTTAATCTCTCTCTCATTTCCTCCATTGTTAATGATTCTTCTGTGTTAATTTTTGTCTCGTTATACTGTAAATTCTCTAAGGATTGTCCTAGTAGAGTCGCATAATGTTCAAGGTCAATTAATATTGTTTGTTGTAGCTCTGCTAACCCAGTTAGTGTTCCCGTAATATTTAGCGATTTGTTTAGTAACTCAATTTGAGTAAGCTCATTTGCGATCAAATATCCTCGTATTTCTATCCCCTGTAAGCATTCCATCGGAGTATTACTCTTGTTAGGTAACGTTCCCTCAAATAGTTCCATATCTGTGAATATTTCTCCAAGTAGTGACAAATTTGTGCCTATTAAGTCTGTTTGCAGGGTTTTTTCCCTTGTTGAAAAATTAAGATTCTTTTTTGCTAATGGTAATATGGATCCTATTACACTTTGTTCAAGTTTTTCAATGGTTTCTTTTGTTATCTTATGTGACGAGTCTGGCTTTATTGCGAATCGATTGCTGTATCCTAGTTGTTCTGTTAAACCAAAAATTGTATCTGAAAAGCCTACTATTATTCCTGATGTCGATATTATTATTGCTATAATCAATGCAAAGCCTGTTGCTGCATTTATTGAATGATCAGCATTTCGTCCAATCAATCTAAGAGCAAAAGTTATAGAGTAGGTCATGCTTGAAGATCTCACTTCTAAGAAGTCTAATATTTATTTAGAGTCTCAAAGTTTTTACAGTATATTGTAGATAAATCTTTGTTGGAATTATTAAGTTTCCTTTATTCTCTAGACAAATGCAAATCAATTTTTGATCTCAGGGGAGATTGAATCACAAATTCATAGATTTGAACTTGTATTGAGGTCTAAGGTTGACAATTCTTAAGATTCGATGCTACAATATTAATCGTAAGTCCTATTTTAAATTGCAATCCGAAACTGACACCAAAACCTTTATATAGCTGTCTATATAGTAGAGCTGATAGATTACGTACACCCACAAAATGATTCGTAATCTACCTTTATTAGAGGCCACTAAAATAGCAACCATTCGCTCCACTACAACCGTCTCGTTACCCCTACTTAAAGATTGTGTTCTAAATCTAAAACTTTATCGTGGTTACCCCAACGTAAATCTCGTTTTTGAAGGACTGGATTTTCTTCAATCAGTTTATTTTTGGCATTTTTACTAAAGATCAGAGAGCACATCCAGTATGATACCGCTCTAGTCCGCAAATTGAAGGAAAATGTTACCTATCGCCATTTTTGTGGCTTTTGGAAAGACCACATCCCCTCACACGATCCCCTTTCCAGATTTAACCGAAAATTAACTCAGAAACGGTTGCAAACCATCGTTCAAAAAATTAATGATTATCTAGTCCAAGAAGGAGCTTTTTTAAAGGATGAACTATCATTAGATGTAACTGATGTCCTCTCCAATGGACAAAATAAATATAATTTAGACCCAGAGGAGAATTTGGATATAAATCCGATAAAGAACGGTTTTATGGCTACTGGGTGCAATTTGTAACAGGTTCTAGAAGTGAAATAATCCGAGTGGTCCAGGTCAGTCCCGCAAATGTCCATCAATCCATGACAGCTCAACAGTTATTCGATGATCTAGAATCTCGAGACCTATGTAACGCTACCTTACTAACATCTGATTCAGCTTGTGACGATAAGAAAAGCTACTATCGATGTGTCCAATTGCAAGTTATCCCTTTGATTGACTATAATCCCAAGAATTCAAAGACCAGACAATTCTTCAATCTACCACAGAGTGATTGGAGGAAACGATGTTTAGGAAATGAAGGTATTCGTTTACGTCAAAAGAATTATTATCAAAGAATGTCAGTTGAACGTTACAATTCTAGCTTTAAGGAAATTCTCCAAGAACGCATGGTTCCCGTGAGAAGGTTGAAGAAAGTCACAAAATATGTCTTACTCACCTGTATCCTGAGTCAATTGTACGGAGTTTGGAACTGGTATCATCAAGTCTATTCTACACCGTTTGTCCAACAACTCTTCTCTTTTATCTCAACTAAACTCTACATGATCGGTTTTTCTTATAATAGTCGGCTACATGAAACCATTGCTAAAAGAAGATGTACAAATTAGCGAGTGAAATATTAAATTTTGTACCTGAAATATCTTTTGAAGTAAGTCTGAGAAAAATTTTCGAATGGAATCAAATGAACTCAGATTATTTCCTTCAGTAAGTTAAATCTCGAAGCAATCTTAAAATAGGTGAAGGTTTAGAATTTTTCAAAAATATTATTTTTAAATCTTTTACTCAAGTTATATTACATCAATATTGGTTCTCTGTTTTTCATCACTAAAAGCGAGATTACAATGATTAATTTAATTATATGTTATGATCGTTGATAGAATCGAAGTAAACATGCTCGAATTATTCTACTAGCTAATAGCGGTTACACCTTTCCTACCGTTGCCATTTGATTGAAATGTCATCATTCAACCTCCGAGCGATGAATAACTCGTTGAAAACAGAATGGTCTTTCAGTTCTTCGACGAGCTGATTGTATTCCAGATCAACGGAAAAATTTGGATAATTGTCAAGCTCTGAGGTTGTTAATGCGACCCTCCCCCTCTAATTTGTTTCTTCCATTCACGACATGGATTTATTAATGTTTTTATGAATATTTTTTCAATTCCTATTTCGAGCCTAATTTGTATGCTTTTTTGTATTTTTACGATTAGTTTTAAATATCATTGAGAAGAGTTTAAAAAAATAAACCCCGAGTGCACGATTCATTTTTAGTCGAATGTTTTCATTACCTCTCTTATTCAATACTAATCATATTATTGTCGGGTTATTGTTCTCCTGTTTCCCTTTTATGCTCAATAAAATTCAAATGTGAATTTCATGCACAACTCACGTCATTAAATATATAATTGTCTGGTTTGTTAATATAAAAATAGTGTATGCTTGAAAACAAAACAGGAAATCATGAATTTGAAGGTAACTGCACTTCTTCCAGCTTTCAATGAAGAAAAATCTGTTTCAGAAGTAATTAAAAGATGCAAACGGTATGTGGATGAAGTCATTGTAATTAACGATGGATCAAAAGACAAAACAGAAGAAATCGCTGAAAACAGCGGAGCTGTCGTTTTTTCTCATATAACTAATTTTGGGGTAGGTACAGCTATCCAAACTGGAATTAAAATCGCACTTAAGAGAAATGCAGATGTTATAGTAACTCTGGATTCAGATGGACAACATGATCCTTGTTATATTCCAGTAATGGTTGAAATGATCACAAAAAATGGATCTGATCTTGTAATTGGATCTAGATTTTTAAAAAGATCAAGAACTTATGAGATGCCATTCACAAAAAAATTAGGAAATATTGCCTATTCCACTCTACTAAGTATATTCACTCAAAGTCGTTTAACTGATACTCAAAGTGGACTTCGTGCGCTTTCAAAAACGGTTGCAGAAAATCTATTCTTGAAATGTCCATTCTCCTATACGCATGAAATGATCATCAACGCGTCTAATAAGGGATTTGTTGTCACTGAAATTCCCGTTGTGACTTTTTCACGCAGACATGGTAATTCCAGGGTAACAAAGAGTTTAATCAAGTATAATTTGAATACGTTTTCAATTTTATTGAAGAGTTTTTTTGAAAGTTTTTCTTTGGGAGTAATGGAACGAAGAAAAGTGCATGTAAACGGGGGAAATGGAAAACACAGGAATCTCGCGCGGAATTACGCACATTCAGGTCAAAAAGAGAAAGTATCTATGTCATCAGTAACCCCTTTGCACGACAATGCTTCTGATTCTGTTGCTGATCAACTACACAATCTGCTTGTTGAGAGTTAGGAGCACATCTTGGTTCCAACGAGTTAACCAGTGCCTCGCGGTCGATGGATGGCACCCTAATCGCTTAGCGATGGCTGGGCTAGTGTAGCCATCATTAGCGAACAAGATGATCCGAGCTTGCGTGCGCCACCTGCTCCGTCTATCATAACCCACAATTTTATTAAGCGTTGTAATTTCGTTTTTAGTAAGAGGATCAATTCTGAGAACCATTTTCATTCGAATAGTTCCCTATTGGCCCTCTCAGAAATGTTTTTCGAAAAACGCGTAGTTCCACACGACACTCCTCACATCAGTAACACAAATAGGGTTCAAAGAAATTGATTTGCATATTGATCCTTTTAAGTCAAAATTTAAATGTTATCGGTTCCAATTCGATACAACCCCACATTGACGATTTACTCAAGATTCAAGTTTTAACAAACATCAAGGGTACTGTATTAATAATAAACCAACTTGAAAAAGAAGTTAAATTCTCTTCCCTTTAATTTCTATCCCAGAAGTTGATGGTATGATAAATTCAATGAACAGTTTGGATCGAAATCAAATAATATCCATATTAAAACATCCTTTGTTTTTAATCCTTATAATAAATACAGCTATACGAATTCCATACTTCACTCAACCGCAAGGAGATGACGCTTTTATAGTAATTTGGCTAGCAAAAGTTATTCAGAATGGATATCTTGATGTTTGGTTGATAGATCCATTATCATTTTTCGGTTTTAATCAATATTCATTCTATCCTATTGGTGGAATACTTGTTTTGTCTTTTTTCTTCTTAATTGGATTTAGTTTTCAGGCCTCAATGTTTTGTTTTTCGTTTTTATTCATGTTAATTTCCATATTAACTACTTATCAGTTAGGTAAAATAATTTTTTCGAAGAATAGAATCGGTTGTTTGTTATTTGTGTTTTTTTATACAACTAGCCCAATTTTTCTTAGATTCACCTATTGGACATCGTCATTGAGAGGACCATTCTTAGCAATATTACCATTAACCCTTTATTTCCTTTTTAAACTAGTAAAAGATTTTACTATTAAAAATTCATTATATTTCCTACTTTCAACAATTCTATTAGCTTTAATGCATCGTTTAGTTATCATTTATCCAATTTATTTACTGGCAATTATTTTGGGTATTGCTATAAATAAATGGAATTTATTGAAACCTAAATACTTACCAATTTTCTTTTCAGCCTATCTTTGTTCTTTTATCATCGGCATCATGATCTTTCCAATTGATTCCAGAAAAACAACTGAATTTTTGTTAAGTAATAGTACTTTACTTGGCGTAGCTTGGAATTTAATGATTGATTATATGCTTCGAATTGGACTTATCTCGCTAATTTCTATTGTTGGTTTTATCAGTCAGTTTTTTTCTATAAAAGGAACTGGGACTAATTCTTTGGTTAATTCATTTTTTTTATCAGTCGGTTTTTTCTTTGCTCTTACAAGCCCTTTCTCACTATATAATTCACTGATAATATTACCTTGGTTTTCTTATTATTCTGCTGCTGGAATAAATGTACTACTGAATTGGAGAAGACAATGGATTAAAGATCTAATAGGCTTTATTCCAGTTTTATTCTGTTTTCTGTATTCCTTTATCGTGATTGCTTTACCATTTCATTTTATTATTTCGCTTATTATAGCGCTAGTATCTGCTTTCAAAATTATTAGGAATCAACATATTAACCAGAGAAGGATAAGAAATCTATTTTATTTCATTCTGTGTTCATCTATTATTCTATTTACTAGAGTGTCTGTAGATGGCCTTATTGTTTCAGGTGATTTTCCATTTAACTACGTTAGTAATGATGAAATAATTATTGCAGAATATCTAAAAGAAAATAACTTAAAACAAGAAATATCTTTTGTTTACGATAATGCTGTAGCTAGAAGAATCCAGGGCATATGCTTCCAACCTGTCCTGTTTCCCTTAAATTATCCTGCAAACGCGTATTATGGGTGGATTTCAATAGAAGAGATAAAGAATGAAACAACGTTCGATTTTTCCCTTCTGGCGAAGTCTGGAATTCCTTTTAATGTTAATTTTGATTCTCCTGAAATCTATTATAGAAATCTGTTACAATTAGATCTAAGAGATGAAGGAAATCTTGATATTATCCGAAATAATAGCGTTAGGTTTATTATTACAGATACTCCTACATCTGGATATTGGTTTACTGAATATAATAAAATCCAGGTTCCTTTATTTGTTTCAATTGTAGATGTAGGTATTTTACGAGTTGAAACACAATATCTCCGTCTTTATGAGATCCCTCAATAAACTTATGAATTGTATAGTTATTAGATTAGTGGGTTACATAAAAAATAAAGAGTTGTGATATATTTTCTGAATTAAATGGATACTGGGATCATCAGGAATCTTTTCATAGGAATGAACTTCATTGAAAGTATTGATACTGGGCAATGCAAAGAGTTTCCATGTGAAGAAATTCATTTTTCTTTATCAGAAAAATGGAATAGATGTGAATATAGCAACTATAAACCCCGATGATAACCTTCCAGCAAAGCAATTTTCCTATAAAGGGTTAAATAGGCATTTCAGTTATATCAGATTGGCCTTAGTCTTTCCTTTCCTTGTACGAAGAATAAAACCTGATATTATTCACTCTCATTATGCAACTTTTTACGGATTTATTGCTTCCGCTTCATTTTACAAGCCACATATATTAAGTGCATATGGTTCAGATATTTATCAGGTAGGGGGATTTTTTAAGCTCCTTACAAAGATTGCTCTTTTAGGGGCAACTTTGCTTACCTATGATTCAATTAATCTAGGTAAAAAAATAAAGGGAATTTTAGGTTCACGTAAAAGAGGCATTAAATTAATATATCTTCCTTTTGGTGTTGATTCTGAATTATTTTCAAAAGAAATTCTAAACCCAGTGTTAAATGATTTTACCATCATCAGTACAAGGCAATTAACACCCCGTTATGACGTAAAAACTCTTATCAAAAGTATTCCTGAAGTAATAAATCATTATCCTAAGACAAAATTTGTAATCATAGGAATAGGGTCACAACAAGGCAATTTACAGAAATTAGTACAAGAGCTTGGCATTATAAACAGTGTTAAGTTTTTAGGGAGGAAAAAGAACCAAGAAGAGTTTGTAAAATGCTTTTTAACCGCAGATATATTCGTTTCAACAGCATTGACAGATAGTACTTCTGTTTCATTACTTGAAGCAATGTCTTCTTCTTTACTTCCGATTGTAACAGACCTACCTGATAATCGAGAATGGATAAAGCATGGTATCAATGGTTATATTTTCAAAAGAGGAGATGAAATGGATTTAGCTGAAAAGATAATTCAAGCAATTTCTAGTTATCCTGAAATGATAAATGCCTTGCAAATGAATAGGGAGATGATTATAGAAAAAGCTTCAATTGCGATTACTTCTGAAAGACTTATTCAAGCTCTTAGCACAATCTAATTCTGCGAATCCATCAGAATTTCGTTATTAGCTAAGTATTTTCGTAAAAAGTAAAAATTGATTAAAGAATTTAGTGATTGTGCGATTGTTATTCCCAAAGCAGCGCCTAAAATTCCAAAAGTTGGAATTAAAAGGATACCAAACATAATGCTGACAAAAGCAATAAGAGCGTCGATTCTAAATGCAATATGTATTTTGTCAATAGTTGCTAAAAACCCCCCTACCGCAATTATGGGAGAATATATTGAATATCCAATCAATAAAACCAGCAATGGACCAAAACTTGGAAGATATTCATCTGTAAAAAGAAACCTGAGCAGAAATTGTCCTGATACAATGAGACATCCTGATCCAATTATCGTAATTAATGCAATTATTGTCAGAACGGAGTAGATAAATTTTTTCATTTCTTTGTAATCGTTTTTCCCATAATAGTTGGCAATCGTTGGAGTAGTTACGCGTTGTATTGAAATTGGTAGCAAAGTTAACCCTTGAATGAAGATCATTGCCACCGCATAATAGCCTATCTCGACTTCATTCAAATAAAAACCAATTAGAATTTTAATAGCTTCAGTACTCACTATTGAGGTGGAGGTTGCGAGTACATAATAAAATCCAAACCAAGAAATGTGTTTGAACCTATTATAAATATATTTCATGGGGTTTTCAAGATATTTTTTTGTTCCAATTAACGATAATACCCCCATAAGGATCGTAGGAATAACAGATCCAATTACGGCGCCTAATACACCAAAATTATTAGATACTACTAGAAATATAGTTAAAATAAACATGAAAAAAGATTGGAATATATTAAGAAAAGCAAATGGCTTCATCTTTCGTAATCCATTCAAAGTCCCTAATGTTGTTTTTTGTAATGCAATAAAAGGGAAAGTAATTGCTATTATTCTAAGGGATAGGATCATTTCCTCATTATTGGAAATTAATTGGGCAATTGAAGCAGAAGTTAATAACAACAATATGCCTATTATTGAACCACTTATGAAAGAGATAGTTATACCAGATGAGAAGAATTCTTTGATTTTTTTCGGATCATTGTAATGTTCTCCAATGTATTTTGTTAATGCTGCTCCAGTTCCAAAGGCAGCAAATTGCATTCCGATTGTATAGATTGCAAAAATTAATGAAAATAACCCAAGATCTGCTGGGCCTAATTTTCTTGCTAGAATCAATCTTAGTAGAAGGTGAGCCACGGTTGGAATTAAAATGCTAATGAAAGACCATTGGACGTCTTTGAAAGTTTTGCTCTTCAACAGTTTTCCACTCATTTCATTATTCGTTCTAGTCTTTGTATTTTAAATTACTGTCCTAGATATTTTGAATTTCGGTGACCATCTCTAAAGATCGAATTTAAACGCATGGTAGAGACTCTGTATTCGCACCTTTATTAAATGGTATTTTATTGGTCCTTTAAATGCGTCTTGTATTGTAGGTCTGAAGATATTATAATGTTTCACAATTAATGAGATTGTTTTAAATTATGAATGTTATCAGATTTAACCATATATTGATATATTAAATTGAATGTTGGATGGATTAAAGGTCAATGGATAACCAATAATGCAGAAAATTATGAAAGGCATTCTCGCTGGGATAGAATATTTGAAAAAACGAATCAAAAATCTGATTGCTTCAATTTTGACTCCTCAAACAATCAATAGAATTTATAGACTCAAGAATGGTTTCGCTAAAGGTTTCAACATTCAGACTACCCTCGGTTTTCTTCGGACTGGTGTTATGTTGAGGTACAAAAATTCATTGGAAGAACTTTTTTTATTAGATTTAGACTTGTGAGATAAAACCATATACGATATTGGTGCTCATATTGGTTTGGTAACGATGTTTTTCTCAAAAGCATTATCATCACACAAAAATGTATGAATTTGATTATACAATCGATTCATAATTATGAGTATCCTCTAAAATTTTATAATAACCTGTTAAATCAATAATCGTCCTTTTTGTTTCAATTTTTTTCAAATGATTCAGTAGCTGTTCTGATCTCGTATGCATTATCATTAAATCAGATTTTTCTATAAACTCCTGAATAGAATTTGTTCTTTCGAAGATTCCATCAGTGATATATTGTAACTCCGAGATTTTCAACTTTTTATCATAATAGAATAGATGGAACCCTTTTTCTAACAAGGGAGTGTACCCTCTCTGGATTACTTCAATTCCAACTTTTATTATTGGCGATTCTCGTAAATCATCCGTATTTTCTTTAAATGTAAGGCCAAAAAATCCAATATGGTTCAATTTTTTGTTCAGGATCATTTTAACCAATCGGTCAACTTGTTCTGAATTACTTATTATAATAGAGTTCAGTAAATTTGGGCGAAAACCCATTTTACCTGCTCGATAAATGAGTGTTGAGAGGTCTTTTGGAAGACAAGACCCTCCAAAGGCAAAACCAGGAGTTAAATAAGCATTTGAGAGATTTAATTTCTTATCCTTGGTTAACACGTCTAGTATCTTATATGAATCAATGTTTAACATTTTTGCAATGATACCTATTTCATTAGCAAAAGTGATTTTTAAGGCATGAAATGCATTTTCAACATATTTAACCATTTCTGCTTCTTCTATATTTAGAATTATCCATTCACTATTAATATTCTTGTAGATATCCTTCATTGATGTAATTACATTTGTGGAATCTGTTCCAAGAATCAATCGGCTAGGATTCATAAAATCCTCAACGGCATTTCCCTCTCTCATAAATTCTGGCTGAATTCCAAAATCAAAGGAACTCAGATTATCCTTGAAAATGGGTAGAATTACTTTTTTAAATGTCCCAGGAAATATGGTACTTCTAAATATTATGATTCTTTTTTTAGTGTGATCATCAATTGATTTCGATTGAGCAATTGCCTTAGACACGGTTTCAAGAAAAGTGGTATCAATATCACCCAAATAATCTGCGGGGGTTCTAACACAAACCATAATAACGTTAGAATCTTCTAAAGCTTCATTTATATCAGTTGTGACATCTATATTGCCATTATTGATTCCTTCGGAAATAAGGGAATCCAAATTCTTTTCATAAATTGGTGCTTTTCCCTGTTTTATATGAGAAATTTTCTCTCCTTTTATATCAACACCTATCACAGAATGGCCTAGTTTGGATAAACATCCTAATGTAACTGAACCCACGTATCCAAGACCAATAATGGCAATTTTAACCATGACTTAAATTCCCCTTCTTTTTAAGACACAGATTAGCTGAAAATAAATAAATTTTATAATATAATATGATGGAAAATAGGGAGAGAACATAATATTGATTTTCGAGTTTCAAAGTCAAACATTTGAAGAATTTGTTTAAGATTTATGAAAAATGACTAAGAATGATTGAAAAAGTTTTTTCTCTCTATAAATAAGATTTAAAGCTCGTTAATTGGAAATAAATCGTGTTATTACGAAAGTTTCTTAAAATTTAATTCAAATTTCTTTTTTATCTTCAGTTTCCTAAGAAATTAGGCAAAAACGGTAAAGTTATAACTCCAAAAAGCACAATAGGGCAATGTTCAATGAGTTCTAGAATAAAAAGATACAGGAAGTATAATAACATTATCATGTTGTTGTATGGCCATTTCCCAAATGATAATCGCCCTAGAAAAGAAGCAATATCAATAAATAAGGCTGGTTTCAATGTTACGGTTTATTGTTTGGGTTTTCCCAATGAACAACGAACTGAGACAATTTATCAAGGGTCAAATCATATAAAAATACGAAGGTTAATCTTCACTACATCAATATCGAGAATAAATCCTTTAAATATGATATTATTCTGGATAATGTCTATGCTCATTTGTATTAAAGAGAATAGAAAAAAAACAACCATTATTCATTCACATGATTTAACAGCCTTACCCATAGGGTATTTGATTTCTTTTTTGCTTCCAAGTATTATTATATATGATTCTCATGAGTTATTCCCTGAAACAGCGAAAAAACGGCTTGGAACTATGTTTTGGGCTTCTCTTTTAGTTTTAGAAAAAATTTGTTTAGCTAGAGTCAGTTATCTGATCGGTGTAACTGCTGTACAATTAAAAATTCTCATGAAACGATGTAGATCTCCAGCATTTGCCGTACCCAATTATCCTTTGCTTGCGGAGCTTCCAGAACCAAAAAGAAAAATACAATCCATGAAAAATAAAAGAAAAAAATGGATAATTGGGATTTCAGGAGCAGTTATTCCTGATAGAGGGCATATTCAAACCATTAGAGCTCTTAAACTTCTTCAAATCAAGAAGAACATTGAATTTTGGGTTGTTGGGGGGGGACCATGCCTACAAGAGATAAAAAAAGCAAGTTCTATTCTTGGAGTTAACACAAAGTATTATGGTTATTTAGAAACAGTACAAGATGTTTGGCAAACAATCAAGAGTTTTGATATTGGTATCATTCCAAATTTACCTACAGCTAACTACATTGTTACATCTGTTAATCGGCCTTATGAATATACTCTATTAGGTGTTCCTTTTTTAATCCCTCATTATCCTGGAAACCAGGATATAATTACTGAATTGAACACTCCTAATTTTGATCCAAGATCGCCAAGATCAATTGCGAATGCTCTAGAGAAAATGATGTTAAATTATGATGATTTCCAAATAAATGATAATCTACGAAAAAAGTTTTGTTGGGAAGAAAATTCTGGCAGGAAAATTACTGAATTTTATATAAGAATGATTTCTGTGTGAAAATCACAATGTAGATTCTTTTATACTCGTAATAGATTTTCTACTTTTCTCATCATTAGTTAATATGCAATTAATCTATTATGATGGCTCTAAACAATATCCTAGCCCAAATATTCTCTTAATAATGCAAGATCTTCTAAAGTATGAACATTGAACCATTCCCCTGCAACAGGATACCCAAGAACTTTCTTCTGGTCAATAAGTTTTGATAAAAGTTCTATTTCTATTCTCCATTCAACAGGGCCGAGGGGAATGTATTCAAAAATCTGAGGAGACATGATTCCAATCATAGTCTTTATTAAATGGCTTTTAGGTTCCTTTGGTTTTTCCTCATGTGAAATTATATGGAAACCATCTAATTCCACAACTCCCTTATACTTACTATCAAATGAGGTTCGACTATATATTGCAAAGGTGGCAAGGGCCTCTTGTTGAATGTGGAAGTTATAAAGGTCTAATAAATTAAAATCGAAAAAAGTATCACAGGGGACAATAAGAAAATCATTTTTTATCTTATCTCTTGCCAACTCAAGAGTTTTAGCTGTTCCTAAAGAACCTTTTTCTTCGATAAATTCAATTTTTTCCAGCAATTGTGTATTAGGGGCTAGAACAGAATATATGGCTTTGATTAAACCTGATTGGCCAATAATTATGATTTGCTGAAAACCTGCAGAAAAAATTTTTTCAACAACATACTCAATGAGAGTTTTTTCACCAATAGGTAGCAGAGGTCTGAAATCACCAGATTTTTTTGTACGTAATGAATCTGGATTCCCTCCTGCAAGAATTACCGCAATTTTTTTCTGTTCTAGATATCTACTTACGAATTTTTCTATCGCTTCACTACGAGAACGAATCAAAATACCGTCGATCTCATTATCTACAAGTTTTAAGATTTCTGGATCAATAGTGATTGTAATTCTTGCTTTTTGTGTCATAAAAAAAACCATTGATAGGGAATAGAATGTAGTAAATCAATATTTCATTAATTTCCCTTTTTTCCTATACTAATAAGGTCAATTTGGTTTTTAAATGACAATGGATCATAAGCTCGTCTACCATCTACTACTATGGGTGATTTCATTGCATTCTTGAAGTCCTCTGCGGTTAAAGAAGCGATATTATCCCATTCTGTAACTATTATTGCCCCATCAGCGTCTTTAAGAGCATCTTCAATTTCGTCAGCATATAAAATAGCGTCTCCAAGTACTTTTTGTGCTTCTTCTTCTGCTACAGGATCATACCCGATAACTGTCGCTCCGTTATCAATGAGATGTTGAGCTATACGAATTGAAGGGGCAAATCTCATGTCATCTGTACCAGGTTTGAATGTCAATCCTAGAAGAGCAATTCGTTTATCTTTTAAGTTTGGGATTTTTTCTTTTAATAACTCTACTGCGTGAATTGCTTGGTCTCTGTTAATATCAAGAACAGCTGAAAGTAGTCGTGGATTATAACCATGTGATTTGGCAAATGCTGTAATAGCATTTACGTCTTTTGGAAAGCACGATCCTCCAAATCCTACACCAGCCCCTAAAAATTCTTTGTTGATCCTATAATCAAGTCCAACTCCTTTCATTACCTGAACTACATCAACTCCAGGCACTAATTCTGCAATTCGAGACATTTCGTTTGCATATGAAATTTTCGTTGATAGTAAGCAATTATTTCCATACTTTACAAGCTCAGCACTTTCTAAATTCATACGTAAAATAGGACAATTTTCTAAGTGATCCCCGTAAAATTCTTCATACAATTCCTGTAAAATATCACCTGAACGTTTGTCTAATTCACCAATCACAATTCTATCGGGTTCTAATGTGTCTAAAATTGATCTTCCCTCTGCTAGAAATTCAGGTTGCATACATAATCCGAAATCTTCTCCCATTTTTTTTCCTGATTCTTCTTCAATGATTTTTCCAACTAAATCTCTAGTAGTACCTGGGACTACTGTTGACCTAATTACGATTAAATGGTATTTATCAGTTTTTTTAAGAGCCTGACCAAGTTGTTGTGCTGTTTTTTTAATGAATTTTAGATCTATGTTGTTGTCTTCTCTCATTGGAGTACCTACGGCAATCATGCTGATATCAGACTCTAGAAGAGCCTCTTCACGACCAATAAGGCAATTAAAATTATTTGAATTCACTGCGTCTGTTAGGAGGTTTGCAAGTCCATTTTCAAAAAACGGTGATATCCCTTGATTGATTTTTCGATATTTTTCCTGATTAAATGTTGTATTAATGGTTTTAAATCCTTTAACTGCAAAACAACATCCACAGACTAAACCAATAAATCCAGTCCCATGAATTGCGATCTTGTATTTTCCCATTGTTCTTCCTCGTTGCATTAAAATAGCTAAATGACTTAGATTAGGTTTTAGAGCTCATCATATTTATCTTATTACTATCATACCTTATCATACTTTCTCATACTTTCTCACATAGCTTAATTCATAAGGCATTATAATCGTGGAAAAATGATTTCTGTTTCAACAGCCGTAGAGAAATCTCTCTTCAACTCTATTTTTTTCATAACAGCAATTAAAATGAGATTTCGCTTAAATTGTTGTAACTAAGCTACGGGGAGGAAAGTTTCTAAAAAGACATAAGGATCCTTGAAAAAAGAGGAATGACACCAAAGGGAAAGAGGGAAGATGATAAAGCTGAGGAAAAGACTTAAAGGGGTAATAAGATAATATTTTCAATACAATGAGTCAAACAACAACTGTGCAAATACAAGTGGGATCACAACCACTAATAAAACGATTAGAACACAATCAATCTTTTCTATCACTTCCTATCCCTCTAACTTGTCCGTTGTGTCAAGAAAAAGATATCGAGATAGGTTCTTGGGGTAGTTATCCGACAACTACGGGAGAAGTAAAACGTTTTCGCTGTAAAAACTGTTTAGGTACTTTTAATCCTGCCAAAATTCCTTTTTGGAAGAAGAAAGTCCAAGAAATCATTTGGAAATTAACCCAACTCGTCATTAAGGACAAATTCTCTGTGAGTGCTCTGGTTAAAATGTGGGGGGTGCCAGAAACAACCCTACGAACCCTAGTGACCGCTATAAAGGAGTTCCTTGCTACCCACTTGGAACAAGCCAAACAGTTACAGGAACGACTGGGTGTCCCTAGCACCACGGAAACCTCCTCATTACGTATCATTTTTTATGACGAAGGATTCCTCAAATTACTGGGTGCAAATGGCTTTATATTGTTTACGCTCGCTTCGGATGGTACTCCTATCAACGTAGCCATTGAACCTAAGCGGGATGCACAAACGATTCACGGTTATTTCGTACAGGCTATGACCCAACTAGGGGGAATAGATGTTATTGTGGGTGATGGAGCGGTAGCTATTTTAGCAGCTGCGAAAGCCCTTCGTCAGCCGCTGATTCTAGTCCAACACATCCATCAAGGGAAGGGAAAACGTGCAAGGATCACTACTCTGGAACCTATTCCTAACCGAAAAGCTCTTTGGGATACTACGATTGAGCTTCATACAGGAACCCTTCTTTCCAATGTAGAATCCAAAATTATGGCTAGGAAGAAACGAGTGTATCCAGCTAAATGGTCAACGCCAGTAATCAAAACTAAACATAGGATAAGAGGTAATAAAGTAAAACACTCTTCCTCCAAGAGGACTAGTATCCTTACACCTACTGAAGGAGCTGGTCCAACAAAAAAAGTACGTAAAAGAAGAACCAGTTTTCTAAAGGGTCATGCAATAGCTTTAAGAACTGCTGGTCATCCTTATGAACTGGAAATCAATTATATTCCAGGAGAATCTAATCTCGATTCCCCCGAGTGCCCTCATCTAGCAAAGGTGCATTCAATATTGGCGAGAGTCCAACAGGCGTTACCAGATCAGTTTATTAGTTCGAATCGTGCTGAAGTCTTTAACTCCCTCCATGATCGTTATAACGTTTATTGGGGTAGGAAATCCCTTGCTCATGCAAACCGTGATCTTCAAGCTTGGACTGCTGTTACTTTCTTCCCTGAAGGATCTCGTGCTCTTCTCCATCGTCACTCATGGCATATTCCTTATCGTTTGTTATTTCAGCTATGGCCATTGATGATTTCTAAGGTTAGGATTGCTTAGTTTTTCTTTATAAACTCATAGGTGGTGTTCAACAATTTAGACGAAATCTCATTAAAATAATACTCTTAGGTTGGCCATTGAAAAATATTGTAAGTAACATAAATTTTGAGACAGTTTCAATCAGAAAACTTATTTGAACATTTTAAAACTCTATTATCATAAGGCTGAAATGACTTATGAATGTAAAAATTTGAAACCTAACATTTTTGTTTTACTAAAGGAGAATTTAATTAAATGAATGATAAAAAAATATTAGTTACTGGTGCTGGAGGATTCATAGGATCTCACCTAGCTCAAAAACTCCACCAAGAGGGAGCATATGTCCGAGTTGCGGATATTAAATGGGATGGTTATCTAGATGAACCCTATTATTCTGATAAACTCACTGTGGATTTAAGGAATCCTGAAAATTGTGTGAAAGCTACCAAAGGTATTGATTACGTCTTTCATTTAGCTGCTGATATGGGTGGAATTGGCTATATTACGCAAGTTGGCGCTGATGTTATGCTTAATAGTGGCCTTTTGAATATGAATATGTTGAAAGCAGCTATATCAAATAAAATCCAACGATTTTTTTTCTCTTCATCTGCATGTGTCTATCCAGAAGAAAAACAAGTTATTGAAAATGTTATTCCACTGAAAGAAGAAGATGCAATTCCTGCTCATCCTGACACTTTCTATGGATGGGAAAAACTGCAAATGGAAAAAATGTGCGAAGCAGTTACAGAAGATTATGGGATAGAAACTCGTGTTGCTCGTTTTCACAACATTTATGGACCAGAAGGTACATATGATGGGGGAAAAGAAAAAGCACCAGCAGCCCTTTGTCGAAAAGTAGCAAAAGCCTCTGATCCAGATAAAATCATAATTTGGGGTGATGGTTTGCAAACTCGTTCATTTTTATATATCGATGACGTATTAAATGGAATTATAGCCCTTATGAAAAGTGATCATGATCAACCAATTAATATTGGATCTGATCGTTTAGTTACAATAACTGAGCTCTCTGATATCGTTATCAATGCTTCGAAAAAACAAATTGATAAGGAATATGATTTAACAAAACCCCAAGGTGTTAGAGGTCGTAATGCTGATCTGACACTGGTAAAAAAAGTACTGAATTGGGAACCAAAGGTCAGTTTAGAAGAGGGAATGACAAAAACCTATCATTGGATCGAAAAAATGGTTTCAGATTAGAAGAGTGAAAAACCTATTTTTTTAATTCCTTCCTTTCTTTTTAGCATTATCAAAAAATCAATAGATGGATTCCAGATCAGTTATTAGTCTCATCTTTATTTTTCTTGATTGAGGGTGTTGTTGCTCCAGAAGAAACTATCTGCGAGTGGAACTGATTGTATCTATGTATATGACATCGTTCCTATCCGTGGTTGCCCGCCAAATTGCCAATAAAAGTACAATTTCAAGTTGGATAATATTTATTATTAGTTCTTTCTTGATTATGAAAGAACCAACAAATCCAGTAATAACCAGCAGTGAAATGAACCACGATTCGATAAATGTAGTCATGAGTAATAAAAATGAGGAGATTCCTCCTATTGCAAGAAATAGAGGACATATTAGCATCATTGAAAAATGAGCAGGGAAGATGATTAACCCAAAAAGACCGTATCGGGGTGAGAAAGAGCTCCTATTCTTGAAAATCACCTTAATAAGCCCTGTTGCTCGAATGTATTTTTGTTTATGCCGATCTTTTAATGTTTTTGGGGTATATTCATAGAATTTAGCTTTATGGTTAAATATTACCTTAAATCCCTTTTTTCTAATATGAAAAGCAATAGCAATATCTTGATTTGTAGGAACAATTTCTAGATCTGCTAATAATTCTTTTTTAACTGAGGATGCCTCTCCATGGTAATGGAAAGTTGAATCAGCGTTTGATTCAGATTCTCTCATGAAGTTGTAAATTCTTCGATAAAGAGTTTCAGATTTGCCTGAAATTTCATTCTTGTTTAGAATATTAGCAGCTCCAGTCACCCCACCGATTTTCTCATTCTGTAAGGGTTGAACTAACTCTGTGATTGTGCTCTTATTATACAAGGAACCGCAATCAGTGATAATGATTATTTCTCCGTTTGCAATTTCAAAAGAATCAATTAATGATTGACTGTATCCTCTTCTTGTGTTAGATCTGCAAAGCTGAATTACTGGGTATTTATTAGCTAGAGTATTAATATAATCAATGCTTGTTTCGTCTGTTGAATCGTCCGCAATGATTATTTCAATCTTATCTAAATCATAATCAGTATTAATTAAATTCTTGATTTTCTTCTTGATAAAATCTCCCTCATTGAATGAAGGTAAAATGATCGTTACGGTTGGATTATAGTCCTCATCAGAAAATGATGACTTATTTGATCTTCTAAAGGCAAAAAACAAAAGGAAAATCCCGTAAAATAGAAACGTAACCAAAAAAATCGAAATAGACCCTAATGTAACGAATAATAAGAGATTAGGTATAGAGAGCATTTATCCCCATCAATTGTTTCTAATTTCAATTCTGCTATTAATAGGTTTTTAATTTACTGAAAATACCTCTAACCCTCAAATTAGTTCTTTTTTAGTTTCCACATGATTAGATCTTGATTTTTTTCATTCTATTAAGAAAATTTAAATTCTTCTTCCAATGAGCCCCTTAATTTCTTATTTTTTGTAAAAAAAACGTAATTAAGGGTTTGTTAATTCTCATTGATGGAATCATAGCCTGGTTGAAAAAAACATTAGCAAATACACCACCAAAAGTATATATAAAATAATAACGTTGCAAATTCTCTGTTAAAACCCATTTTCACCAAACTAAGTCTAATGAAACAAAAATTAAGGACCAAATAAAAAGGCCAAATTTGTAATTAGAAGAGGAAGCAGATCCATAAAGTCATAACAATAAGCCCTAATTATGTCGAAATTTAATACTTTTTGAATAATTTAATTTTTGTAAATTGTTTTATATGGGGATAAATATCAGAGTTATATCATTAAGAAGCCCTAGAGATATTGGAAATCATTAAATCATCAATACAATAATTGATTGGAATTTTGTTATATTATTCTTTAAAATACAATCTTTTTATTAACATTAGAATTCTTTTATCATGAATTAATGGTCTTATTCGTTATACAGAAAGCCAATATATCAATTAAATCCTTTTTTCCACCATTGAGTTTTTAAAAGTCCTGTAGAGTCTTTTATATGCATGTCCTAAACTTAATTAAATCAAATATGGTCTAAGTCTGTTTAAAAAAGGAACATAAACCAATCTTAAGCAAAATTAAGAGATTTACAAATTCATAGATATCAGTATCAATATATCAAGAATTATGTCATAAAAAGAATTTAACCTGCAATAAACAAGGAGCTCATGTCAAAATTTATTAAATGGGGATTTAAATGAAATGAGTGAATTTACACCCAATATAGAGAAAAAAAAAGGATCTAACACCAACTCACGATTCGCTCAACAATTCATTCTCATAGGAATCTTTAATATATTTTTGAGTGCGAAGAGTTTTTTATTAATACCTCTCTTAACTAGGAATCTATCAATAGAAAACTATGGATTATATGAGATTTATATTACATCAGTTACCTTTGTCCCCCTAATAATCACCCTAGGACTTCCTTACACAGCAGTTAGATTTCTTGCAGGTGAGGAAAAGAAGGAAAACATTAGAGAAATTTATTACTCTATCTTTTTCCTTGTCCTTGTTATTTCCTCTATTGTAGGGTCATTTTTTTTCATTTTTGGTTTATTCTTGTTAAACTCAATAAATATTCAGCTTGTCGTAATTGTGCTAGGACTTGTAATTTTACCAGAAAGCTTGATTTTGGTAACATTAGATTTTCTGAGAGCGAAGCGATTAGTTGTGTATTACACTTTTTTCAAGTCATTTCAAGTCATTCTAATTATTTCTATCACTGCTTTTTCTATTTTATCTCCGATCAAATTCCTGGGATCATTGGCAGCTGTATTACTTTCTGATTTAGTGATCTTATTCGGGACTTTTTTTTTCATTTTTGCCCGAATTGGATTTCAGTTTCCCAAATTTAACCAATTAGGAGAATATTTGTCTTTTGGAATTCCAATATTATTTACAAATCTATCTTATCTATTAGTATCATCTTTCGATCGATATCTTATAGCTTTTTTATTAGGGGTGTCATATGTCGGTTATTATTCTCCTGCTTATACAATTAGCACTATTTTCACGATTTTTGCTGCACCTTTTGGTTTTCTACTACCTGCAATTCTATCTAAGTTATTTGATGAAGGAAATATAATTCAGATTAAAAATATACTAGAAAATTCAGTTAGCCTTTATTTATTTTTTTCAATCCCATCAATTTTTGGAATTTCTGTATTATCTAGAGAAATTCTGTATATATTATCGACAGAGGAAATTGCAAATAGAAGTTTTATGCTCATTCCTTTAATTAGTTTAGGTTGTGTCTTATGGGGAATATATATTATTTCATCTCAAGTACTAGTTATTACCAAAAAAACATCTGTTACTGGAAAAATTTGGATTGGAGCTGCTTTATTGAATATTATTATTAACTCAATTTTGATCTTATCTTTTGGGTTGATCGGCGCAGCATTATCGTCTATGGTCTCATATGGAGTTGTCGCATTTTGTACATCTTTTGCTTCACTTAGATCTTTTAGCTATACACTCTTAGAGAAGAAATTTATATTGAAAAGTATAACTGCTAGTTCATTGATGGCTTTTGTGATAATCTATTTAAACCCTAGAGGATTATTTCAATTATTTATGGTATTTTGCTTAGGAGGATTCCTATATTTTTTGTTAATGGTTCTATTTAAAGGAATAACAAGAGACAATATTTCATCAATTAAACAATCATTACTAAATTGAAGGGATTAATTGAAAAAGAGAGAGTTAAATTTCGCAATAAAGGTGGGAAAACATTTAATATCACAAGAAATATATATTAATGAAATAGTAGCAGAGAATGGGTGTTTATTTAAAATATCAAATCTAGAGAAGTTGGTATCCAATTGAAAGAAAAATATGCGATTTTTGCTCTAACTGAATTATATGAAGTACTTACCGAACATAAAATTACATTTTGGTTGGAATCTGGAACATTACTAGGTGCAATCAGGGAGAAATGTTTCATTTCATGGGATTATGATATGGATTTTGGTACCTGGGAGAGATTTTCAAACAAAATGAGAATTTTAACAAAAGAATTTTGTAAGAGAGGATATGAAACATATTACTCACCCTATCACAATTTAATTACTATAAAAAAAGGGGAAATCGACATTCAGTTGGTTTTTTGGAGAAAACAAAATGGAAAAGCAATCGCTCCATTAAGATATATTGAAAATCGTCTAGGTTTCTTTTTATCTGCAATTACATGGGCTTTATTATTTTCTCATGAAGGAAAGGTAAACAAAGAGCAAATTGGGTCTTTAATGAAGAGATATAAATTTTTATCCTCAAAAATAGCGAATATATTACCTGAAGTCCTTAGATTAAAGATTGTTGAAAATGCAAGAAAGATAGCAATTCGAACAGGAAACCGTCGTGGTTTGGTTGTAACACCAAGTCATTATTTCGAAAATCTATCAGAAATCAATTTTTATGGGATTTCTTTCAAATCTCCAACTAATGCTGAATCTTACTTAGAATATTACTATGGCAAAGACTGGCAGACTCCAAAAAAGGAATGGGTTTACGTTAGGAAAGATCGTAAGCTAATTAGTAAGACGGAAAGAATAGGCGAGAAGTGGGAGTCTTTCAGAGTATCAAATAACTTTGCAACAACTCAAAATAAACTCAATCATAGGTAAAAGACCATTCTATGACGAATATGCTTTTTTATAAACTTCCTATATACAAATAAGTTATATATCCGTAAACGAATGTTGTTTGACATACTATTTAAAGGATTTTATCAAGTAGTTCTTTGAATGTACCTATAAAATTCTATCATTCTTTCAGAAACTTCATTCCAAGATAATAATTGGATTGAATCGATCATTTCTGAATAAGTTTCTAAAATGTGATCATTTAATACAATATTTTCAAGTTTTACTTTTAGAATTTCTGGAGAATTGGGGTTCAATCCCTTACATTCCTCTGGAAGAAGATCCTTTAAAGATCCAACATTGCTTGTAATAATTGGTATGTTAAAACTTTTATATTCTCCTAAAGTAAGTGGAGATGCCTCACTATAGCTCATGATAATACCTAGATCAGCTAAATTATATAAAGCTTCCAATAGGTGTCTGTTAGAGATATGTCCAAACCATAATATCTTCCTCTTTGTACGAGGTTTGAGATTTTTCCAAATTTTTCTTAAATAAAAAGTTCCAATAATCGGAGTTGGACCACCCGCTATCAGTAGAATAGTATCGGGAAAAACTTCTGAAAATCTTTCAAAGCCATCTAAAATTGTATGTTGATTCTTGGTGTTATTAATTTGTCCAACAATGAGAATTTTTAATTTTTTTTTCTTTTCCTCAAAAAATAATTTTTGTATTTTTTTGATAAAGCCTGAGCTAGTTGTATGATCTCCTCTCCCCTTTACCATTTCAAACCCGTTTGTAATTATCCGGACTTTCTGTTTTGGTATTCCTTTTTTTAATAGATAATTTTTAATATCTGATGAAAGGCAATGAAAAAACAGATTGTAATTTTCAAAGGAACTTTTGGCTGTGATTAATTGCCAATACTTCTCTCCAATAAATTTCCACCCTTTTTCAATATAATTGAATGGAATATAATTGTATGGCTTACTTGGCCATTGAGAAGGAAAATCGTGGAAAGTGTATAAAATTGGAATGCCCCAACCTTTCCTTGGCACTATATAAAATGAAGAATAGGTGTGAATGTGAATGATATTTATTTCCTCAAAAGAAATAATCTTTGTTATTGCTGATGCGAATCGTCTTGCATCAAAATAGTCTGTAATAATTGGAATTCGTTTTTTAACTAAAGGTATACAGTAAAAATGGATTTTATTAAAATATTTCTCTGATTTATTTAAATTGTTGAGAAGAAATTCTTTGATCGTTAATTCTATTTTATCTAGTGGTTTAGTTGTTAGAATAACAAGTTTTCTAATTTGATTAGACTGCAGAAGTTCTTTTAAAATCTTATAAGCAGCAGTTTCTGCTCCCCCTAATGGTTCTATTAGACCTTTACTAACATAAAGGATTTTTTTCATCTTTTCACCAAATATTATTAGATTGTTTGCCATTATGTATCCTTTTTGTTAATATACAGGCAAAAGATTTCAAGGATGATAACAAATTAGAAATCCATTTAAATTATATTTACCTTAATTATTCAATCTACTTTGGTATAGACTCAATCTTCATCTTAGATGATAAATATATTACCAAGAATAATCATCATAGTAATGATAAAACTTAAGGAAATTTATTGGAATTTAAATTATGGTTATCTTTCTTTTTATAAATTGGATTTTTCTTTTCCCAAAGTTTTTCCTTCTCCATAGCGAACAAAACGATTTTAGTATGAAGTTGATTTTGCATTAGCTCAAAGATTCCAACCCTGTAAAATGGACAAAAGTTTGTTAGCAGAATTATTATTAAATCCACTTCCTTTTATTGAATAGAGGAGTTCTCTCATTTTTTATAAGTCAGAATGTCCTGAGAAGTTAGATTTTTTCGATTAATAAATAATTATACCTAGAATCGAATATTATTAATAGATTGTTTTTTTAGATAAGAGAGGTGTTATCAACAAATTCAAAGAAATTCTTTATTCAGTTCTTCTCGATTGATGAGTAACTACAATTCATTCGCCTTTTTAAATCTAACGGATTATTTCATTACATTTTTATCACCTGACCTTTAACAGAACCTTTCTCCTATCAAGTACAAATCAGGCCAAGAC
>SDBT01002092.1_pt1 | contig 35770 bp, 47 predicted proteins | sample 2277101 | NCBI WGS metagenome assembly SDBT01 (sample SAMN10404973, study PRJNA504765) | marine sediment metagenome | isolation source: marine sediment core GS10_PC15, 103 cmbsf | place: Arctic Ocean: Southern Knipovich Ridge | collected 2010 | reverse complement strand
AGCTCAGAAAATGGGAAAAGAAGATGACCCTAAAAAACAATATTGGTTCCAGGAAGTGGATTCAACATTCACACATGGATTTATTTCAAAATTCTTAAAATTATTGCAAGAAGGGGAAAAGGCGTTTAGGCCAAGAAAAAGGAAGAAAAAGAAATGACACAAACAAAAAAAAGAAAGCCGATGCAGGCTGAGTTAAACTTTGTGATGATCCTAGAGAAGGCAATGAATAAGTTTAAGGAAAAGTATAAAAAAAATAAGAAAAAAATACCAAAGAAGTAAACATGTGTTTACGCCTAATTTACGTCTAAATTTACGTCTAATGATGAGTATTACTCTTCTTATTTTTATTATTCTCAAGATTATTTCGTGTCTCAAGTGAGATAAGACGTCCATGAAAATCTTTCATTTCTTTCCTAAATTCGCTCATATCCTGATGAACTTCTTTCCTGAATGAATCTATTTTTTGATTAAGTTCTGATGCTACTGCGTCGATTTTTGATCCCAACCAAATCATTGGCGCAAGCAAGAGGGCCATCACCGTCGCTATACCCCCAATAAGACCGAAAATTTCTAATGCTATAGTCCATTCCATTATTTATCTTCCCTCAATTTAACCTTCCATGCCGGATCAAGGATTGTCATAGCAGATCCTTTACAATTAAAAACTTCACAATGCTCTGAAAAACATGTGTTATGCAGACAATTACAAAATGTCAATTCGCATTTTGTGCATGTTGTAGAAGCGTCCAAATCAATGTTAATGATATTCTTACAAACCCCACATTCTTTTTGGTTCATAATTATAACCCTATTTTAGAAGCGGCGTTTTCTTTCCACAAGCTGCTTATTCTAATATACTTCTTTATTGTATCAGATTTCTTGTGTCCTGTCTGCCTCATTATTTCATGCTCAGGAACTCCTGCAAGAGCGGCCGTTGTAGCGAAACCTGATCTCAACGAGTGACCAGAAAACGATTCCGATCGACCGATTAGAAAAGGATTAGCCTTTATCATTCTTGCGACCGAACGATGGCTAATCGCCTTTGCCGCTACTTGACCGTGCCTATTTATAGCTCTGAATAATGGGCCGTTATCTATTTTAGCACTTGTCAGCCAGTCTTGTAAATTTCTAACTGGGCATGTTAATGGATTAGAACCGTAAGGTATTGCGATATCCCTGCCCTCCCCTATTTGATCTGTCTTTGATCTTTTTAGATTAACAACGATTCCTTCCTTGGTGAATTTTAAATCCTCCATCCTTAGGGCGACTAGTTCCGAACGCCTAAAAGCTCCGGCGAATCCAATCAAGAGAATCGCTCGATCTCGTATTCCTTTTAGAACTGGTTTCCAATATTCATTAAAGCTGTTTATTTTACGTCCGTCTTCCTCTATATATAAGTAAGATGAACGGTCGTCAATTGGAATTAGCTCTATCATTTTTCGAAGGTCTTCAATCAATATAGGATCTTTTCTTGTTTGCGCTACTCCGTGCGTATTTTTGATACCTTTCCATGTTGCCTGTATAGTCGGATGTTTTCTATCGAATGGAAAGCATCCCTTGTGATGCGCTATAGATATTGTCGTTAATCTTCTTTCAAGAGTAGATACTTTTAGAGGGTTCATTTTTTTACCATTCTTAGATATCCAACAATTTGAAGCTCTATCAGCCATATATCCGGCAACGGTTGAAGGAGAAGCTGGTATAAAGGGTAACTTTTTAGATTCACACCAATATTTAAAGTCTATCCAATCTGAACCGTACGAGTATATCGTGCTTTTGGACATTGATCTTTTTGCGTATTCATTCGCAAGATCCGCTATGTCCTTCAACTCTGTCGTCAAGACCGTTAAAGCTGCGTCTTCCATGCTTACTAAGTTTCTTTCGTCTAACATTTTCTCCCACTTCGTCATAAGTTATCATGTTACAGTACTCTCTGATAATTGCTCTAGTATTCATCAAACCAACGATACTCACCATAGATTGAACCAAGACCCCGTAATCAATATTTTCTCTTTGCTCTTTTGTCAAATATTTATTATCCATAATGCTCTTGCACCTAAATAAAAAAAATTGTATATTATAGATATCTCTGAAAGTAGAATCCAAGAATGACCGACGGCCAAGTCGGTCTTCTTCCCTTGCCAGTCGACCCTATCTTCTTCTTAAATTCTGTCTAATACAGTTATAGTTCTTGAATAGGCCAGAATACATTCCTTAACGTCTCCCATGTAGATCTCACATTCCGCAAACGTTCCCATGTAAAGAATAATTGCAGAATTATTAAAATCAGCACAAACAAAAAAACGACCTCCGTGCGTAGTCTCCTTAATAGAGACGGAATTTATCCTATCGAAATTTATCATTTGAGTAGACTGATTGCTATTCGTATGTTTTACCCACATGGCTCATCCTCATTTTTTGTTATTTCTGGAACGGGAAACCAATGAGTTACAATGCACGAAGCTTCGGCAGTATCGTCGCACCTAAAACATTCTTCGCAAGATTCTGAAACAAATGTACAATTCTTAAAATTTCCATCTCCTTCAACGTATCCAATATGTGCATCCATTTCTGCAACTAAAAATAAAATTTGCTCATAACGGGGTGGCTCTTCACACCAAACATTAATCCAGTAGCTTAATTCTCGTGATTTCTTCTTAGGCATGAATTTTATTCCTACTCTTGAAGGAACAATAAAATCAACATAATTTCCCTGAGTATTTCCTTTGATCCGATAATTCCCATCTGTCTGCTCTGCAACTTCAAAAATCTTCACACACACCCCCGTTCTTGTTTTCTTCAATTGTAACATATCTAAGTCTTAAGGTTCAATAAGATTCCCTTATTGAACCCTAGAATATCATAAAAATTACTTTAATAAAACCATTCAAGGTTTTTTGGGAATCGGAATAGATCAAAAAAACATTGATCACACATTTCAAAATCATACTTGGGGAAAAACTCTTTTGAGCATCGCATGCAATCTTTTGGCTTCACCTCTGAGTTAATCAGAATTTCAAAAGATTTGTCTATATCATCTCTTGTTGTTAATTCGGTTGGACTATCATCCATAATAAAACCATTCCCAAAAATGAAACCTTTCCGATCGATAAAATCTTATGGTATTTTTTCTCTTCATCCTTAATATTTTCAAAACTATACCAGTGATCTTCCACTCACAATATCTAACATTTCTCATTTTATTTTAATTTGCTGCTTATCATAGCATCGTAAACTCCTTCTTTTACCATTAGGCAGATATCATTGTCTGCAGGGAAAGAATCTTTAACCCCTTGTTTAATCGCATCGAGAAAAAGTTCTCGAATTATCGGACCCGAATATCCATCTCCTGATTCTGTCATTGTCAAAATAGCCTCTTTGACTCCCTGCTTAACAGCATTTAAAAATTCATCACTGGTCACACCTTTTGGTAAATTTTTTTCTCCTTTATTGGATATTATAAAATCGTTTTTTGGATACATTTTTTTCAATCCTCATTTAACATTTTCTTAATTTTGACGAAATCAGTACATATCTTCAATAATTTATCAAGAGCTTCATAAAACTCTTTTTTTGATTCGCAAAAAATAGACCCATAACAATCATAACCAAGCCATAATTCTAAAAAACGTTCATCTGATAATTTCTTCATACAAACGCTAAGTTCAACAAGCCCATCTTCATAAAATAATTTATTTTTATAAAATCCATTTTTTTCATAATTTTCTTCAATATCATCACATAAGTGCATAATTTTATATTTTTTTCCTGGATCATTCCAGTACTCGATAAATTCTTCATTCTCTTTCATTTTTTCTCCCAAGATTGCCACTTACAATTAATCTTTTCCCAAAAATATATTTTTCACCGCATTTTTTACATTCTATTGATGTTCCAGGTCCAAATATAATACTTGATCTTTTGCCCTTAATGAGAATATTACCACATTTATTACAAACTACTTTTGGATCTAAGGTCTCATTCACTCTCATCTCCTCCTATGAACCCATAAAATGGCTCACAATTAGTTGGACGATTTGGCAGCTCCATCCAATGGCTAATAAAATTAACGTTTTCGTCGGTAAGGAATGTCTTTCTTCTTCGATCATAAAATCCAATAAATATGTATTTGCTATGTTTATCCTTCTCGTCATCACATTCTCCATATAATAAAACATCTTTTCTATCTGGTGGCAATTTATGACTTACACTAACCCATTCCATTTTTTACCCTACAGTTACCACGTTTCCTATAATTGGCCTATGCCTAGGCTGCTGCTCTTCGTACCACTCAGGGTGATCTGGCATTTCAGTCCAATGGGTTATATCTGCAATACACTTACAAGTTAACTGATCGTAAAAATAATTACCGTTGAAATTCGCTGAAAAAACGGAATAGCATGGATAAGCCGAGTATATCTCTGTATTCACCCTTATCAAATAAATATCGGGCAGGCAAGGTTCATAATCAAAAATATCAATCCAATCAATCATTTTTCAACTTTGTATTTTTCATAATTTTCAGCCATAAATCGTAAAATTTCTTTTTCGAATATTCTATACGTTATTCTCTCTTTCCCGCCTACCTCAACAGCCTTCAATTTTCCTGATTTTATCATATTAGAAATTGTTTTAGTCGAGACTTTTAAAATACTAGCCATATCTTTCACGGTAACAAAGTTCATTACGTTCACTCCCTTCTCTTATATTCACTATAACATATTTATTTTTAATTTTCTACCTCATGGACTTGAAACATAATAAATAAAGTTTTAATATAAAGCTTTAAGATACAAGGAGTTATGAGGATAAGATCATGCCTAGATTAGAACAAGCATTAGGGAGAAACTGCCCATTTGTCAATGTGCAGACACCAACATTTTTAGCCCAGAGAGCACCTGGTACATCCGACACTGATTATCCGCTCGGGGTGACATGGATGGATCAATCACCCGCAGCAAACGTAATTTACACTCACATGGGCGGGGGAGTTTGGGATTCAGGGGGAAACCAGCAAGCCACCACAACAGTACAAGGAATTGTAGAGCTAGCAACTACAGCAGAAACTACAGCAGGTACAGACTCAGAAAGAGCAGTCACGCCAGAGGGACTAGCTGCCGTTGTATTAGCAGGAGCCTTGGACGCAACGACTGCTCAACGTGGAATTATAGAAATTTCCACTACGGCAGAAGCAGTCGCAGGAACAGACACAGAAAGGGCAATGACCCCTGCAAATGTAGCTTCTGTATTTGCAGCACCTCCCGCACTTGGAGGAGGAACGCCAGCAGCAGGAGACTTCACTACTCTTACAGCATCTAGCACTGTCACTTTCACAGGAGGAGTGCTAAATCTTGCAACAGACAACGCTTCTAACGCAGTGAATCTAGGTGTAGGAACTACTGCCAGGGACATCAACATCGGGAATTCTTCTGCCGCCCATACGATCGGAATCGGTTCAACTACAGGAGCTTGTGAAATTGTTCTGAGTGTTGGTACTGGAAACTTCGTTTTAGATGGAGCCACGGCTTCCACATATACCATGGGAGCAGCGACAACAAGCGGAACATTTGCTATTGGAGGAACCAGCCAAACTGGGTCATTTACACTAGGAGGTAGTGACGGGACAATGACGATGGCTATCGCCAATGCTGATGGTACGAAAACGATAAATGTGGGTGCAGGGGTAGATGGGAACACGATTTCAGTAGGAAATGGGGTTAACACCTCAGCTCAGGTTCTTAACTTTGCTGGGGGAGCTTCTGCCGCTAACTCAACTGTAAATGTTCTTTCAGGGAACGGAAGTGCAGGGGCACAGACATTTAACTGTATGACAGGAACTAGGGCCGGTGTTGTAAATATATCCACGGGGGCAGCTGCCCATGTGACAACGGTGGGAAGTGCTACAGGCGCTGCTTCGGTTGATATTCTTGTTGGAACTGGTAATTTTACTGTGGAGGGCGCAAACACTTCAACTTATGGAATTTCTACCTCGGGGGCAGATTCTGGAACGATCTCTATAGGAACGGGAACTGGGGCGCAAACTATGAACCTAGCCACGGGGGGGACAGGAATAAAAACCGTAAATTTAGCCACAGGGGCTATTGGGAACGTGGTTACGGTAGGGACAGTAACGGGAGCTGCCTCTCTTGATCTATTGTGTGGTACAGGCGATTTTACCCTTGAGGGGGACGTAGCGAGTACTTATGACATTAGTTCTACTGGAATTAATACAGGTACGTGTCGGTTCGCATCAGGTACAGGTGCAAGAACTGTTGAGCTGGCCGGAGGGGGCACAGGAATAAAAACCGTTAATATCGCGGCGGCCTCGACGGCGGACGTGGTTGTGATCGGAACGTCCACCGGAGCCGGAAGTATGGCTCTCGCATGTGGTACGGGGAACTTCACTCTAGAGGGTGCAACAGCCACTACTTACGGTATATCTGCAACAGGAGCAAATACAGGTACTTTCACGCTTGCAGCGGGAACGGGGGCTAGAACGGTCAACCTAGCCACGGGCGGAACGGGGATTAAAACTGTAAATCTAGCCACAGGGGCTATTGGGAACGTGGTTACTATCGGGACGGTTAGCGCTGCTGCTAGTCTTGATTTACTTTGTGGAACTGGTGATTTCACATTAGAAGGAAACACCGCTTCAACATACGACTTTTCAAATACGGGTGTAAACACCGGCACAATGAACTATGGAGGCGGAACGGGAGTTAGGATACTTAATTTTGGAGCTGGGGGAACTGGGGCGAAAACGATAAATGTCGGACGGGCGAGTTCTGCGGACGTGATCTCGATCGGAACGACTGATGGGGCCAGTTCATTAGACCTTGCATGCGGTACGGGCGACTTTTCTCTTGATGGTGCAACTGCTTCTGATTTTATTGTCGGAGCCTCATTAACTGGCGGTATTATCACTATTGGAGGAACCGCACAGACAGGAACAATGACCCTTGGGGATAGCTCTGGAACTAATATTGTCCAAATTGGGTCGGGAGAAGGTGCTACCACGGTGAACATCGCAGGAGGCGCCACTTCTGCTAAAGTGGTTAACGTGGCAACGGGGGCAATCGCGGGAACGTTAACCCTAGGAAATGTTACGGGAGCTACCTCTATAGCCCTTAATGCTGGAACTGGGGGGATTGCTCTTGCGTCTACAGGAACTGGAGATATCACAATCAATTCCGATGACACAATGTTATTAGATTCTGACGGAGTTCTTGAACTTAACTCCTCATCTGGAGCGATCTCAATTGCCAACGATGCTGTGGCTTTGACTTGCAATTTTGCAACTGGAGCAGCAGCTATGACGACTAATCTTGGATCGGCAAACTCGTCTTCAACTACTGTAGTACAATCAGGTACAGGGGGTCTTAGTTTAGAGGCCGCTGGTGCTTTATCTGCAGTACCGGTTACAGGTTCTGTTGCTGGTGTATCACTAACTCTTAATGGAAGACTCGGGGTAGCTACATTTACAGGCCAAACTACGGGAGCAGGATCAAACGTGGACCTGACTATCACTAATAGTTCACTAGGTTCAGGGGATGGAGTGTTTTGTACAGTGGGTAACGAAGGATCAAATGATGCTGATATCACCTTGGAAGGGTGTATCACAGAAACAGCAGGAACACTCTTATTGCGCTGCCAAAATAATGGGGCGGCCGCCTTAAATGGAGATATAACAGCAACTTTTTGGATAATAAATTAAGGAGAAAAACATGTTTAGACAACTTACAATTTTAGAAGTAAAAGGTGCTGAAGAAAGAATACACCGATACGAATGTCCTCCGGCAACTCCACCAGGAGAGGTGTACGATTCTCTTGGTGCAATGAGAGAATATTTATTGCGATTTATGGAAGAGCAACAAAAGAGTGAAAAGGAGAAAGCAGAAACAAAGATTCCTGAAGGTGAGCCAGAACAAGAACATAATTTTACACCTAAAGATGTAAAATGTAAGGCTTTATAATGACGCAGCAAGCCGATTATTTAACTAGATCAGAAAGAAACTCAAGCACTTTTGATAATACTTTTCAAACATTGGGAACGTCGTTAGCGTTCCCAGCAGTTCTAATAAAAATTATAAATAATAGCGATACAGACATTGACATTTCTTTAGATGGTGGAACAACTGAACATGATTTCGTTCCTTCTGAGTCATTTTTTCTCTACGATATGAGAGCGAATCATGGAAGAGAATTTGATTACGGTTTTCGTGCTGGAACACAGTTTCATATTAGGGGAGCAGCAGCAGGAACGGGAAATGTGTATCTTGTCGTTTTACGTGAGGTTCCATAGTGTCACAAGCCGGACATATATCAGTAGCAGCAAGCCCAACTGTAGCGACATCTTTCACCACAGATACAGGTACAGCCGTTCCAGCTCTTAACGTTTTAAACGTTACGGCCATTGACGTTACAGGAGATAACGTCAATGGAGTTCAGACTAGAGGAGGAGTTTCGACAGTAGGGGGAGCGACTAATGATTTAGAAGTTCAACTTACCAATAGACTTCAAGGAACAGTCAGTGTCACAGGGGCGGTCACTGGTAACCTAATAACATTTGCTCTTAGCGGATCAACAGCTAGCGTTTACAGATTTTCTTTTACAGTATCTGGTATCGATACAGCCACAGGTGATGGCGTTGGCTATACCGTTGATGCTTCTGCGAGAACTGATGCTGCCACAGCGACTATTATATCAACACCTAACATAGATTCAGACGAAGACGCTTCACTATCAGCAGCCCTTATAGACGTTGTTGCAAGTGGTAATAACGTAATTTTGCAACCAACAGGAATCGCTGTACAGACGATAAATTACTCCGCGGTCGGAACCTATGTGGTGGTAACTTAATAAAAGAGAAATAATATTATGTCAGGATTCGATAATGAAGTGATCTACGGAGTAGGTTTAGATTTGTCGGGAGCAACTGTGGTAACCAATCAACTAGGCACTGACGGATTTCTTTATATTGGAAATTCTTCTGGAAACCCAATCGCCGCCCTTCTTACCTCCTCAGATTCAAGTATTACATGGACAGCTGGAAGCGGAAGTTTAGGTGCTGCTGTAGACGTCTCAAATATACCAACACTTTTAACAAGTATTGTCACCGATTCCGGTACAGCGACAGTATCATCGAATACTTTAACTCTTTCTGGTGGAACTGGCCTATCATCATCGGGATCTGGTTCTACAGCCACATTAACGTTAGATACTCCTGTGACAGTTTTGAATGGAGGAACTGGAAATATATCATATTCCACTGGATCAATAATTTTTTCTAACGGAACCATTCTCACACAAGATAACTCAAATCTTTTCTGGGATGATTCAAATAACCGCATGGGAATAGGGACAAACAGCCCTATACATGATCTGGAGGTTGTCGGGCATGTAGGTATAGATCGAACAACCACTGCGGTTGATACACATACTTTAGAAATTATTGCAGATGCAGCAGGTTTCGGAGATTTCAAAGCACTAGATATTATTTACACCACGGGTGCTTTATCCGCAGGAGAAGAAGAGGCAATTATTCTTGTCAATATAGATGAAACAGGTGCAGGAGGTGGGGAGATTTTTGCTCTTGAAGTTCTTTCAACTACGGAGGGAACAGATGTAGTAGGAGCTTTGAAAACAGGTATTGGTGTTAATGCAATACACCAAGAATCAGGAACATTTGGAAATATAGACAATGTTTTAAATATAGCGGTGGATGTCACGGCAGCGGTAGCGAGTGGAGGGGCTGGTAATATTAGCATGTTTGTGAGTGACAACGACACTATTACCATGGGCGATGCTGCGATATGGGATGAAACGGAAGTTATTCTTGATACACCTTCATCAGGGGGTGGCGTGGCCCCAATTTTTGCCTTCTCTACCGGTGGAGCGGGATTTACAAATTTTGTTCCTGTGGATGGTACAAATGGATTCAGGAATACTGGTGTCATCGATTGGGATTCAGGAGATCTATCAGGATGGGCGACTAACGCCTCGGGAAGATTCGAAATACGAATCACACGTACACGAAACTCTCTATCCACTACTCCTATTGTAGATACATTGCAATTAGGAGCGGTGACCGAATTTGAGTGGGATTCTGCCGGAGATGTCAACCTCAACAGCTTAGTTCTTGTTACTGATCTTATCGTAGCGCATGGAGGGACAGGCGCATCTACCCTGCTTGATAATGCGGTACTCGTTGGCAGCGGAACAAGCGCAATCACCGCCTTGACAGTAGGAACAAATGGACAATTACTGGTCGGTTCAACTGGTGCAGATCCTGTATTCGCTACTGCCACAGCTGGAAATGGATTAACCGCAACATTAGGCGCAGGCACATTCCAAATTGATGCAGATACAGCCTCAGCCACAACTATCGGAGTAGCAACCTTTGATGAGAACGATTTTACTGTAACCGCTGGAGATGCTGCATTAGCCGCAAGAGTAAGAAATAGACCAAATTATGTGGAAAATTTAGGTCTTGCATATAATGGTGGCACGGGAGTTTTAACCATTCAGGGTGCTACAACTGCACTATCTTCAACCAATCCAGCTTTCGTTGTTCTTCCATCAAAAGCTACCCCAGGATTATTTACGACATACGAAATTACCGCGAATCAAAGTTTCATTGACGATGTTGGAGTATCTGAAATTATAGACAATTTATTCGGTCTGACAACATCAGTCGCATATGGTCAAGATTTACCGTTTTTTATCTATGCAGTGACCAACGATGATGAAGACGCAATTCAATTTATGATTTCACGAATGGCAGGAAATAAAGTATCGCCGGCAGCCGCTAGCATAGGTGCTCCAGACGACGCAGTGGCGGATACTCAATTAAGTTTTTGGTCTATAGATAATATTACCGAAACAGTTTTTGATGCAAATCCTTGCTTGATGGTAGGGTCATTTAGAATGCAAATGTCCGCATCAGACGATTGGACTGTTCAGACATTAGATGATGAAGATGGTATCGGTCAATTTCAAGAAAATAGAAATTTCACAATGGCACTAGCAACATTTGGCGCGGCTACCGGAACGTTTATGTTGGCAAACGGTGGAACTGCGCCTATATTTAGCACAAATACATACTCGTGGAGAATAATTCCAGAAGGATTAGTAAATATCAATATACAATTGACAGGTGACGGAGGTACAGATGGTTCAGGATCAGTTACTACATATATTGTTACTCCATATGTCCCTATTCAATCTGCAGGAGTAGGTTTAGGGTCAGCCTGGGTAAGAAATTCGTCATATCAAGCTATAGCGGTGGCTACTGTTTCTGCCTCAATGGCTGATGAAAGTCTTTTCTTTATGAACAGAAACGGTTCGACAGCTGGTGTACAACATGCTGATTTTGGGAATGGAAACAGAACTATTTCTCTGAGTTCTATTTTTAGAATGTCTAATACATCTTAAAATAGGTAATTAATGGGAACAATACGGCGATATTTTGGTAAACTTTGAATAGAGAGGATTAAAATGAGTGGGATTAATGAAGTAATTTTAGAGTTTTGGTTATTTTTTAAAACTATATCGTGGAGGAAATTCATGACACGTTTAATAATGGTAGTAGTTTTATGCACCTTGGTGTTTGGAGGGTGCAGCTACTTAAATAAAAAATTTGGATTACAAGATGACAACCCAATAGAGGAAGCCATTGAGGACATTATCGAACACAAAACAGGAATTGAAATTGACTTGACTCCTGAGACTAAACTTCCTGATCGTGTGGTTTTGAACTAGACGTAAATATATGCCCTTTAGAGCATTTATATTGAGTGAAAAACATCTCATTTTTCTTATGAGGAACATATATCCCATTGACATCAACGTATCCAGAATTTTCAGTTATAACACTATGTCCAACATCTTTTACGACTACATTGGATTCGACTCCCTCCGATTCACACATTCTGCAATTCATTTATTCTCCTCTTCTTGTCTTTTTCAACCTCTTTCATTGCTAGTGCGTGCATGAAATCTTTTAGGTAAACCCCTCTTCTTTCACAAAGAGATTTTATTTGCATGTGATCTTGTCTTGGAAGAGAATAATTTACTCTAATATGCCCGTATTTCACATATAGCTCCTTAATCCCAAAAAAATTCCATGATCTTGGAGATTTTTATCTTTTGAAAGCTTTACTCTACATTCTAAAGATACGTCCATGTCGTCTCTAATGGACTTTTTTACTCCAAAAATAGACTGAAAAACGAATTTTTTTATTCTTATTGTGTACTTCTCACCCATATCGTCCAATATCCAAAACTCTCCGGTGCCTTTAGCCCAATGATAGCCGATTCCAACACCGACGTACGGAGTAATTTGAGGGAATTCTAAATCTACAATGATATTTTCAGTCAAGCACCAGGAATAAAAGGGTAGATCTTTTTTGTAACCCTTAAATCCACAAATACTATTAGAGTCAAAATAATGTTTCCCCATAGATAGTTGCTGTTCAATCCTAACGGGATATTTTTCGAATTCATATCCTGTAAAAACATTTGCACACATGCCCTCATCTTTAAGAGAAAAATACATATCTTTCATGTCTTCTATGTTCAAACAAGATACACCAAAGGATACGCCTGTATACCATGATGAGTATATAGGAGAGGAAAGTACCAATAATGCTAAAATTGATAGTAAATATTTTCTCATCCCATCAGCCCCTTTATAATCTGAGATATAATCAGAACTCCGTCTTTAGTGAAGTCCGTTGTGCCGTCAGAATATATGGCAAAAGAATTTGAACTTGTGAATACCAATAGAATTAAAAATAGTTTTCTCATTTCATGTCTTCCTTGTAGTTTGCTATCAGTTCATGAACATCCGACTTCGTTTGATCGGGGAAGGTAAAAGCATTTGTGAAATCTACCCCCACACCCTTGTTGACCATATCTCGGTAAATTTCGGACTTTTCTTCTAATATATCCCTAAATGCAGCATCTAAAACTTCATGAAATTTTACTTTAAAGGTTCCCCCTTCGGTTTCAGTGCTTTTACTGTCGTCAAAATTGAACCCTTCATTTTCGATTAATTTTCTGAATCTACTCATTTTTCTCCTTAATTTTATGACACTTTTTTCGCACTATCAATTTCATCCTCGATGTCTTTTTTAGGCTCCTCATCTTTAACCGCTGCATGTAAAGCTGATTTACATGTGCAATGATATCCTTTAGAGACTATCGGGTCTCCTTTGTCCTTTGGCGCACCGCAGCTAGCAGTCATTAACCCGAAAAGTGCGATAGTAAATAAATCTCTCTTCATGCCCTCCTCCCTTCCTGCCTCATGGCAACTATAATTTTAAATTCTTCCCTCAAACAAGACACTATTATTGATACACTAACCACGGCAATAATAAAAATGATTATTTGTGCAAGTTTCATTTTTTAACACCTTTTTTTGAAACCTAGCACAAAAAAAAACCCCAATCAAGGGGTTTTTCGATGAAAAAAATGGAGGAGATTAAGCGGTGTGAACTGAAGGGGCTTCGGAAATTTTTATGTTACCGTTTCCATTTTGACCCTTCCATGTTATAAACTGCTTTTCAAAAGCTACTTCATCCTCGATTAAAAGGAAAACAGTTTCTAAAGGATCCTCCTTCAAATAATCTGATTTCTTCGCTATATAACTGCGTAAAATCTCCTCTGGGTAGGTGGCTGCCCAAGCTGAAATAAAAGACTCGGCCTGTTCTGGCGTACACTTTTCTTTAGGTTCAGTGGACTTATCCTCAATAATTCCTTGAGGTTTTTTAAGATTTACAGTAGGATTATCGGCTTGATCCATTTCCTCCTTAATGTAAGCGCCAGATAACTCTGAAGGGAAGGCTTTACGAAGTAGCATAGCTTCCGCACACTTTGCTAACATAATACGAGGTTTTGTAGCCCACATATGATTAGGCTTTCCATTTTTACCGAGTCCAACATATTCACAATAGTAAGCGGTGAAACCTACTTCACGCCAATCTCCATCCTGAGTTTTCTTTTCGATGTAAGATTTAGCAGATACCAAGCCGCCGTCTTTATCAAAAACAAGCTCAGGGTCTTTTCCCGGAAAATATCTTCCCGTTCGATCAGCTATCAAACGAGAGCCGTCTATTCCTGTTTGAATAATCATAGATTCGCGTCCTAACGCAGAATTCCATCTTTTTACTGGATAAATCTGCCTTACAAGTGGGTCTAACCCCATTTTACTGCACTGATACATAAACAGTTTAAACTCGTTGTCGGTTAGGCCAACGCAGATTGTGTCTTTTATGAGTTGCACTTCTTCCAGAAAAGGGTGGTCTACAGCATTTTTTTTAATAACTGCTAATTGTTGGTCTGTCATTTTTTTAATCCTCACATCTACATGTTATTGTTCTTCTTGCTTTATATTTAGACGATTTAAATGTTTTTGATTCTCCTTTTATGTTTAATCGACATCTAAAACAGGTCACTTTAAACCTGTAGCTATCCATCCATTTGTGGTAATTAATTTTTTTTAACCCCACACGTTCAAAAAAACGCGAGGTCTTATGTATGATGAGCACTATGTTCTCCTTTGTCTTGTGTTTTTCATATCAAAATACCTGTACAATTCCAAGCAATTGAAAAATATTTGTAAATTTTCTTTGTATTCTTCGTATTTATAGAGCGTTGGGGCTTTACCGTTTTTTAACAACTTGACGAATAGAACTGCGTCAACTTTGTCATATTTCTGTAACTTTGCGAGATATTGATAAGCAGCACCTTGGAGTATCCAAGATTTATGTTTGATTGCAGACGTTTTCCAGTCGATTAAGTATGTTCTTTTATCTACCTTAACGATGACATCTGCCTGACCTGTGATTTTCTTATCATGGCAGAACATTCTATTTTCAAGAATTATCTCACCGTCTTTAAATGCGTGACTGGACCCTTCCCAGAATTGCTTGAAACTTTCTAAGTAGGGATCAACGACTTTATCGGTTTTCCCAAAGCCAAAACCCTTTAAGTACCCTTCTATATGACTGTGTACCCTTGTGCCTCTTTCTCCAGCATTTTCGAGTAGATTTTTGTCTACAAATTCCACTCCCGTAAACGGCGCTAGGACATTGGTTACTCTGTCGTATATAGGCTCTATGACGCCTTCATTGATTGGCTGAATTACGCTTTCCTTTTTTTCCATTTGATTTTAAAACCTCCCTATTATATTCTTACGGATATGATGTTTCCTATTATACAAAATCAGGCATTTACATCAAACAAAAAAAGGAGATATTTCCATGGGAAAAAGAGCAAAATACGACCTAAGTTTACCTTTCAACAGATTTTTGAAAAATAATCCAGGTTTTACTTTACCTGTGATTTCTACATTGACGGGAGTGGGTTATTTTCCACTGTACCACATGACTCAAGGGAGAATGCCCACTTTGCTGACTGCGGTAGCGGTTGAGAAATTTACTAAAGGAGAATTGAGTTGCGAAGACTTGATGTCACCCGCTAAAAAGAAAGAATACGAAGAGATGAAAGATAGTGTGATCGCAAAAATTGCTTAAATTTACCAAAACTCTTTACAATTTAGAGATAAAGGTATAAGAGTCAAGGGAATAGCAAATAAAGAAAAGACCCGCAAATACGGGCCTTATACCTAACAAACATAAATCAACCAAAAAACCCCCAACCACAAGGGCAATTTAGAAATACCAAATAAAGGAAACATATTTTTCACTTCTAAGTTGCCCGATCAAAAACAACACAAAAAAGGAAACGAATGTTTACAGTATTACGAGGTTCGCGATGACTTTATATCACGTAATCCACAATAAGGACAATCCTTATCTTACGATCAATACTACGATTGTCAAAGATTCCCGTCTAAGCGCAAAAGCAAAATTTTACTGGCTCTATGCATTCTCTAAACCAAGCGACTGGCAATTCTATGAGTCAGACCTGGTAAAATCATGCACAGATAATGTGACAGCAGTACGTACAGGTCTCAAAGAATTAGAAAAAACAGGGTATTTATACCGTGCCCCTCAAGAAAGAGATAAGAAGGGAAACTTTGAAAAGAGGGATTGGTATTTCTTTGAAAACTGCAAATCACCCCAGGAAATTAAAGAAATGTTTCCGTTGTTAGGTTTTCCGTCTGCGGTTGATTCGACGACGGATAAACGCACACTAGTAAGTAATAAGAGAGTAAATATTAAAGAAAGTCAATCGGTCGGACCTCCTCAAAAAGAGGATCCAGTAGGTGATAAGATCGTGAGGGAACCCGAACCCGAACGACCGATTTTTTTTGAATGCTTCAAAGAAACACCAATTTCTATTCAAGAGAAAATTCAGCTAACCAAGGCTTATACAGATGAGGATCGTATGCGGGCAGCGATAAGCTTCGCAACGGGCAATAAAGATTTCAACCCTGTCAACCTTGCAGCGGTCATAACCGCTAATTATAAGAATAATAGAAAGCCGTCCAAGTGCGGGGATGACGTTGTAACCCAAAATAAGGCGTTCTGTGGGGATTTCATACCACTAATGAGTAAAGTCTTGGGTGAAGGTAGAAAGTCTGCTCTAGAGCCTTTAAATGGGCATTTAGAGTTTAACCACGGAGGAGTGGACACTAGTCCTTGCTGGAATTGGGATTTATACGATTTTATTGAAAAGATAAGAAACTATTTTACAACCCGACAATTGTGGAATAAAGAATTAGAGGAGTTAGTATTGAAATATAGGAGTTAATAATAATATTATGCGTAAAAAAGAAGAACCGGTTAGAGAACGCAAGGTTCTCTTTCTTAAAATTCATTTATGGTCAGAGGCCAATATGAGCGGTCACTGGTCAAAGGGGTATAATCGTAAAACATATGCCCAGAACTTGGTTGCACAGAAATGGTATACCGAAGGAGTCGATCTAATGCCCCCTGTCGTCGTTACGTTGACTAGGCAAGCTCCCCGTATGCTGGATAGCGATAACCTCGTCACGGCCTTTAAAGCGATACGTGACAGGGTTGCGTCTCTGCTAGTGCCTGGAAAACGTCCTGGAAGGGCTGATAATCATCCTGGTATAAAATGGGAATACACGCAAGAAAAAAATAAGCAGTATATGGTCAAGATCACTATTGATCCCGTTGAAGAGAAAGAAGAAAAGAAAGTAAAAAAAAACGGCTCGTAAAACAACGAGCCATTAATATTATTTTGGAGTATTCTGTCTAGTAGCTTCGAACATCCCAATAGGTTCGGGTTTCTTTTCGATACGCTTCCGCTTCCTCTGCGGAAAATCCCATGTCTTCGACAATCGCCTTGTAGTCGATGGTTCCACGAGTGATCCGTTCTTGAATCTTGATCCCGTACTCCATGCGGTTACCGCCTGAAAGCTTTAAAACTGCTTTCTTAAGATCGTCTTTTCGTTTTGCAATCTCCTTTTCGGTGGTAAGAAGACTCTTAAGCTCACTGCAAAGGTCTTCGTATGTTTCTCTATCGAATTCAACAATTGTTTCTTGATTGATTTCTGTTTGTGTACTCATGGTTTTCTCCTTATTTTTTGGTTGTTTAGCCAATGTATTCATAAAGCTTATTGTATGTTTCTTGTAATTTTTCTGAAAGAGCATGCATTTTTTTTAGCTGCATTTTGATTGTTACGTTTATTTCCTGCATTTGGTGTTCCAGGGCAAAAATTCTATCTTCAAGTTCTATTAACATTCTTTCTGTCATTTTACGCTCCTTGTGGTTGGTTTGCGTTCGTTTATGCGTTCCATGATACCAGAATCTTGTATTTACGGCAACTGAATATACAAAAAAAATAAAATAAACAAAAACTTGATGTTTCTCTCTAGGGCAGGTAGGGTAGAATTAAAGGAATAATTATGACGATTAAGGAAATCGAAATAAAAAAATTGAAGCTGCTGGATAAAAATCCACGCACGATTACAAAACAAGCGTTGGAAAAATTGGTTGATAGCATAAAAAACGATCCAGACTTTCTAAAACAACGACCGGTTCTAGTTAATCTTAAAGAAGGCACACATTATATATACGCGGGGAATCAACGCGTAAAGGCAGCAAAAAAACTTAAGTGGTTAAAGATTCCATGCGCGGTTTCTGAAAATCTATCAGAGGAACGCATGAAGGAACGTATAATAAAAGATAACCAAACTTACGGAGAATTTGATTATGGGATACTTAATAACGATTGGAGTATTGATCTCCTTATTGCTGCTGGCGTTGACGAAACCAAACTTTCCATCCTCCCCATAGACAGTACCCATTCAGAGGAAGAAGATAACTTCTTAGAACCTAAGAAGGATGAAGATGCGAACACAAAGATAGGCGATCTGTACCAGTTGAATGACCACCGATTGTTTTGTGGAGACAGCACTAATCCTGATTGTGTTTCAAAGCTTTTAGAGGATAAACAATCTATATTACCTCATGAGCCTATATTAATGGTCACGGACCCTCCTTATGGCGTTAATTATGATGCTAGATGGAGGGTTGGACAGCTAAAAGGCAAAAGGGCTGTCGGAAAGGTTCAAAACGATGACAAGGTAAACTGGGCCTTGTCCTGGAGCCTTTTTCCTGGATCCGTGTGCTATGTATGGCATGCATCTTTACATAGTGTCGAGGTAGCAAAAAGCCTAGAAGAAGCGGAGTATGAAATCATCAATCAAATCATTTGGAATAAGCAACATTTTGCTATGTCTCGTGGAGATTATCACTGGAAACATGAACCGTGCTTCTACGCAGTAAAAAAGGGACACAAGCATAACTGGCAGGGATCGCGCAAAGAATGCACTGTCTGGGAAGTATCTAGTCTAAATCCATTAGGAAAACAAAGCGATGATGAGAGAACAGCCCATAGCACTCAGAAACCTATCGAGTGCATGTTAAGACCAATTAAAAATAATACTAGTAAAGGAGAGGGGGTTTATGATCCGTTCATAGGGTCGGGAACCACACTAATAGCTGCCGAGAAATTAGACAGAATTTGTTATGGAATGGAATTAAGCCCAGCTTATTGCGACGTTGTTGTAGAAAGATGGGTCAAATACATGAAAAGTAATAGTAAATCTTTTAAAATAAAGAAGAACGAGGAGACTATAAATGTTTAAAAATCTATCACCAGTAGATATGTTCATAAAATTACAAAATTTTCTTGACCTTAGAGACCTTGATATTGAAGACGTCAGGGCGAAGGGTAAGAATGATCACGCGGAATTTAGCGAATGGATGAGCATTGGCGTTCGTGAGGAAATGCTTAAGGAATGCGTCGCTAGGCTATTATACGCAGCATAATAAAAATAAGGGGGTGCTTTGTGGGAACTCCAGGAGTCAAATGGCGGTGTAAAAAAGAGACAATAGAAACCGCCTTAAAAAACGCGCGAGGGAGAATCACCTACGCTGCTAAGGTTCTTAACGTTACGCACAACACGTTGCGTAAGAAAATAAAAGAGTATGACCTAGATGAACTTCTTGACGAATTAAGAAACGAATTCAACGAGACCACGCTAGACTCAGCCGAGAATGCACTCCTTTATGCACTGTCTAAACAAGACGTGGACGTGGGGAATGCCCTCAAGTCCTCGTTTTTTATTTTAAATAATAAGGGAAAGTCAAGAGGCTACTCCCCTAGAAATAACCCAGGGAATAATAATGATAGCTCAACTAGCTTCCTCGATGAACTCAAAAAGCTTACAGCGATACTTAGGACACTTAATTCCGAAGGAGGATCTTCCTCTGTTGCAGAAGTTGGACGATCCCATCTGGCGAATCTCGAATCTATACTCAATTAAAGATCCTTACGGGACTAAAATAAAGTTTGTACCCAATTGGGCGCAGATCGAGCTATTGAAAAATCTACATAAATGCAATATCGTCCTCAAGGCACGACAAATTGGCATAACTACAATTTTTTGTTTATATCTCTTAGACCAAGTGCTTTGGAACCAGAATATCCAAGCGGGAATTATCGCACATACTTTAGATGACGCCCAGAATATCTTCGTCGACAAGTTAAAATTTGCATTTGATAACCTAGACCCATTTATTCGGTCGCTCTTCCAGACGGTAGGCGACTCCGCTAAGGAACTATCGTTTAAGCACGGTAGCGTTATACGTGTTGGAACTTCATTGCGCTCTAGCACCCTTCAATTCCTACATATAAGCGAATTTGGCAAGATCTGTGCCAAATATCCAGAGAAAGCGCGCGAAGTTATCACAGGAGCCTTGAATACTATTCATCCAGGGCAGTTCGTTGTCATAGAGTCAACGGCAGAGGGGCGCGAAGGAGCCTATTACGATATATGTCAGAATGCCTTTGAATCCAAAGCAGCCGGTAAAAAATTTGGGGATCTTGATTTTTATCCGTTCTTTTTCCCTTGGTGGAAACACCCCACTTACGTTCTAAACGAAAAACAAGACATCCCCCTAGATAGCAAAGAATATTTTGATAAACTATATCTAGAAGGGATAAAGCTAACCGAACCTCAAAAATGGTGGTATGTCAAGAAGGCCGTTATCCAATGCGAAGATATGATGCGCGAGTTCCCTTCAACTCAAGAGGAGGCGTTTCTATCTAGCCAAGTCGGTAATTGGTACGCGAGCCAAATGAAAGAATTATATGAATCTGATCATGTAACCAAAATTAGTTACGACCGTGCATTGCCAGTGCACGCTGCCTGGGATCTCGGACAAGCGGATTATATGGCTATCTGGTTTTTCCAGATCAATAGGGCAGGCGAGATCATGGTTATAGATTATTTCCAACGATCGGACACTCCGCTAGATCAAATCGCACAAATGTTAACTAGTAAGGGATACACATATGGCACGCATATCTGGCCCCACGATGCCAAAGCCCGAGACAAGGCGGGGATCACATTTGAAGTCCAAGCTCGTGAGTTTAATCTTGTTGGCGTTGTATTGGAATGCAGCGGCCTACTGGATGGAATCAATTTGGTTAGAACAACGCTCCCTAAGATGTGGTTTGATTCAATTCGGTGCAAAGAGGGACTCACTGCACTCGCCAACTACAAAAAACGATGGAATAACCAAATAGGTGGATTCACTTCAATTCCCGTTCACGATGAAGCCTCGCACGGGAGCGATGCCATGCGTTATTTGTGCTCCGGACTATCTAAAATCGATTCTCGTAAAGATCCTAAAAACGATTTAAAGGCCATGAGGGCGTATTGGGGAGGAAATTAAAATGTCAAAAAAAAGTCTAGAGGAAATTGTAGGGGTTTGCAAAGAAATTTTAGACCCACAATTCAATAAAATTATAGATGAGTATGAACTTGAATTTGAAGATTTTGTGGTAGGTACTCATCACGATATACACAATAAATTTTGTGAGCTTGGGGAATTAGAAAGAGATCTGTGTTCGATAACCGTTATCCACTATCTATTAATGAACCAAATGTGCCGAGCCATGTCAAATATTGACTTGAAGGAGTATTGGGAGGACATGTTTGACTTCATGAGCAGGTTTGGCGTTGGGATGTGCAGGGATTGGGTAAAGATTCTTAAAAAAGATAAGGAGAAAAAATAACATGTTTAGATTTTTAAAAAACCTTTTTAAAAGAAAACCAATCTATAACGAATGCTTCGATGCAGAGGATACGGAGGGTAATAAAATGAGGGTATGTAAAAATAGAGTTATAGCGTCCAGAGCGCCAACCCCTAAAGATTTTAATTATACGCACGGTACTGAATGGATACATGAGGACAAAAAATATATCCTAAGTCACGATTGGCTTGTTTGTATGGAGAAGGTAAAAAGAGTCCATAAACAGCATAAAATGAAAAAAAGATTTGATAAGAACGAATTAATAAATAAAAAATTTGGTATGTTATTAGTAGAGGAGTTTTCTCACGTAGTCAGAGAGGGACATATAATTAAATATTATTGGAAATGTTTGTGCGATTGCGGTAAGAACACAACGATTACAACCTCCCACATAAGAAATAAAAAAAATTTATCTTGCGGATGCGCGCAGCATCCGTCGTTAGGGAATCTATCTAAATTAGATTGGAAGAAAGTAAGTAGGATTAGAAATAATAAAAAAAACATAAGCACAGCGAGCTTCGCTGATAGTTTTGGGGTAACGTGTAGAACAATAGTAAATGTTTTAAGTATGAAAACTTGGAGCGATAATAATGAACGCGCGCATGAACTAAAACTAAAATCGGAGCAAGCGGCATAATAATAATAAGGGTTATTTATGAGAAATTCCGACCCTACATTTTGGCCTGGGGTTGAGGCGGATGCGGAGAAACGAATGGAGATGAATAAAAATTATTCAGACTCCATAAATATATTACAGACCCAATGGGCGCAAGCAGATCTCGACCAGAGATTTGCTATAGGCGATCAGGATATATGGGGGATATTGTTTCCTAGTATTAGCACTTACCGAAGGAAAATGTTTAATTTTAATTTAATAAATTCGACGATCCAAATGCCGGCCGGATACCAACGGCAGCACCGAAAAAGCACTATATGCGTGCCTGTTCAGGCCCAGATGCAGAGAACCGCAGATCAAATGACGAAATGTCTGTATTACGTCCACAACCAAAGTGGAGCGTATCAGGTATATTCAGATGCGTTTGAGCAAGGCGCACTCACCCAAGGAATAGGGCTAGTTAGTATCTATAAGGATACAACGGACGATCCATCCTCGGGCGATATAAAGATCAAATATCATGATTTCAAATCGGTTTTGATGGATCCGTTTTTTCGAAGGCACGATCTCAGCGACTGCCGTTTCATTTGGACTAGGCAATTTTTCGACAAGCAAGAAGCCGCTAATTTGTATAGCAAATTTAGCGATGAAATACTTTCACTCCCTCCGGGATCATATAAGGATGATAAATTTTATTATATGCCGGAAGTTTATCAGATACAATTTCCTAACCTAATAGCTTTCGATGAGTATTGGTATCTTAGTTCAAGAGAAGCGGAGTATATTGTAGACACCGAAACAAACGAAAGCCAAGAGTTTTTAGGAGACGAAGAAGATTTTAGAATCATACAAATGCAATTTGGGAAAAAACGATTCAGACTTGTTAAAAAAAGTAAACCAACAGTAAGGCGAACAGTATTAATAAATGATAGAGTTATAGTTGATGAACCTAACCCATACGGCTTGGATCGCTACCCCCATGTCGTCTTTCTAGGCTATTTTACCCCAGACACTCCTTATTATGCTTACAAATTCAGGGGTTTAGTTAGAGATCTTCGAGATGCGCAGTTTTTATTTAATCGTAGGAAAATAACTGATCTCGATATATTAGAATCTCAACAACAAGGGATGAAAATTAAAAAGGGTGCTTTAGTAACTCCAGATGATAGTTTAAACCAGGGAAACGGAAGAGTATTAGTTATTGATAGCGCTTTCCAAATGAGCGACGTTGAGCAAATGCAGATTATCCCTCCCGCTCCGACTATGATCCAAATGGAAGATCAACTCAAGGACGTTATGAGGCAGATTTCTGGAGTGAACGAGGAACTTTTAGGTAGCGCTGTCGACGACAAAGCCGGAATTTTATCTATGCTACGACAGGGAGCTGGACTTACAACACTTCAAAGATTGTTTGACCAATTTGATGAAAGTCAGCGTCTGTGTGGGGATATCATAATCGAGATGATCCAAAAAAACTGGACCTTCAATAAGATTAAACAAGTTATTGGAGAAGAACCCACTCCAGAATTTGATGACAAAGCGTTCTTCAAATACGGTGCGAAGGTTGTCCAGGGCGTGTTAACGGAAACCCAACAACAACTAGAATTAGGGCAACTCTTACATTTAAGGGAAATTTTAGGGGATGCAACACCCCCGCCAGTAATACAGCGCATAATAGATGCGATGTATATCCAAAATAAAGAAGAGCTAAAAGAGGCAATCCAGCAATTCCAAAAAGCCAAAGCAGAACAAGAACAGAAAATGCAGGAATTGCAGATGCAGCAGCTACAAGTAGAAAACGAAACAAAACTAGCCTATGCAAGATCCCAAGACGGTTTAGCCGCGGAAAGAGTGGCTAAAATACAAACCGATAAGGCTGTTGCAGAGGATAAACTAAGGAGGGCCGAACATGAGGACACGGAAAGCCTTCTGGCCCTTGTAAAAACACTCAAAGAACTCCAAACAATGGACGTTTCAAATCTAAAGTCAAAAATCGACATGCTTTCTGCCATAAATTCCCTTACGTTCGAGCAGAAAATGGAAAGAGAAAACAGCCCAGGATCTCAAGTCTCTACTCTTTAATCCTTAACGACTTGCAAATAATACGCCAATAAATTAATTTAGAGACATAACACATGGAGGTGTGTCATGGCTTATAAAAATTCAAATTCAAAAATGTCTTCTGAAAGCGTAGCTAAAAAACCTTACGGTTACACCCGTGGGGATATGAAACCGCATGTTGAAGACTTTTCAAAACCTGCAGCTTGTTATTCACAAATGTATGACCAAGCTCCCTTAAATTATATTAGTCGACAAAACTACACGCAGAAGCACTCTGCAACGAAGCTTAAAGGCGAAGCCCACCAAGGACGATACGATAAATAATAATAATAAGCGGAGCGTGATCTCTTATTTGTAAAACCAACTTAATCTCACGTTTCGCTTATTTCGTTTATCTAGGAGGGAGTTATGCGTTCTCAATACGGCGACAGGGATACAGTCGGAACCACTTACATTAAAGCGCAGAATAATGCGGATAACTTGCTAGTGGTTGGCGATATAAATTCTCAGATGCTTCCCGACCTTATTGACGACATGAATGACGCTCTTCAAAGCAACCCGTTTAGCGACCGTCCATTTTACGTAAATATAGCAGAAAAACGCGATGCTCAAATGCAAAATGCGTTTAGAAGGAAGATCGTTAAGACGCTTTACAGGCCTTTCCCTGAGTTCAGTACGTATGTTTTGCACATGGAACCTAAAACGCAAACAGTACGATATTGTTGGGATTTGCCCCATCACACGGAGATGATTAACGTTTTTGCAGAGCCTGGAAAGTATGATAAAAAATATGTTCAAGCAATACGAGAATGGAAACGAAACGAACTAGACGGTTTCGGATTCTTAAAGGTAGGACTTTCTAGCAGTATTTTAATGGGATATGAAAAAGAGATTATCCATATATATCAAGAAAGTTATTTGGAGTATTGCCAGTGCTCGGGAATGAATAGAGAGGGTGTTGAAAAAGAAAAAACATCAGGTTTCTTCTGGCTTCCCAATAAATATTTCAAGTATGAGTTAGTCAACCCGCCATCCCCGCAGGTTTCCATCTATCACGCTGCCTAAAAACGCTCCGATGCCTAGAAAGGATATTTTAAAGACAAGTTAAGACACATGTTAAAAATTATTCTATAACATCGGTCGCTCAACCATTGTAGGTGAATCGTGAATTTAGCGGAAGAAAGAAATCTGGAAAATGATTTTTACGAGAAGGTCAAAGAAGTCTGGATAAACGATAAAACTAAAAAAAATATGGAATGGCTCGCTGTCCGAATAGATAGGATAAACGTTGTCGATCAAAGAATAACGATAGAAGCGCAAATCAAACTTTCCGAAGAAGTCGCTAGACTAGTCATCTTATCTGAAACATCGCAAGAAGACGGCGATACCCGTCTATACGATGAAAAAATAACTCAGTTCTACAAAAATCACGTCAAAAAAAGAAAAACCGACCTTAGCGGGGTCGGTTGATCTAGAGTATTTCTGTTTGTAAGCGCAGTGTACTCATTGTAGCATATTTTTATTTTAATTCTTCAAGAAAAAGAAAAACCGATCCAATAACCCTCTTTTTTAGGGTTTTCTCCCCTTTTTTCAAATTATTCGTAAGTTATTGACTTGCAGCTATTTACATTCAAATAAAAAATACATATATTAGGGTAAAAGGCACCGATGACTAAAGGTGCTCTTATGGCTGCATCGCTCTCGCCAAGCAAAGGAACTAGGTATGGAAGAAGTCCAAAATAGTGAAGGTCAAGAGGTCACACCTCAGGAAGAAACCACGGTTGCCGAACAACAGGGATCTTTAGCGGAAAACTTGGAGGCTCCTCCAGCGCAGGAGGAAACCCAACAGGATAAAAACTGGAAGGAACTGAGGAAGAAAGAACAAGAATCAAAAAACAGAGAGCATTTGGCTCTCGAAAAGGTGAAGTTACAAGAGGAATTGATAAAAAATCTTTTAGAATCTCAACGCAATTTGAGTCAACAGCAAATTAGTGAGCAACCTCAAAAAGTGGAGACTGACGAATTTGCCGATATTCCAGATAGCGATTACATGGCCAAGGGCGATGCCCGCCGCATGAATCAAAAAGACGCAAGGTCTATAGCTAGAGAGGAATTTCAAAGACTTGAAGCGGAGAAGGAAAAACAAAGATTTATACCAAGGCTCAAAGAACTCTACCCCGATTTTGATGACATTGTGAATTCGGAGGCAATCGCGAAATTTGAAAAGGATAAACCCAAGCTGGCGAAGACGATTGCATCCATGCAAGACCCCTATGAAATGGGATTGCAGACATATGAATTCATAAAATTAATGAACCCGTCAAACGGTTCAACGCCGTCATCAACGGAGAGGCACGCCCAAGAGGTCGAAAAAAACATTGATAAGAACGAGCGGAGTATCCAAAGCCCTCAAGCTTATAACAAGCGACCAATGGCACAAGCATTTTCGATGGCAAATTTGAGCAAGGAAGAAAAAACCAAGCTCTATGAAGACATGATGTCTCATGCAAGTCGTTCTGGTTTCAGCTACTAAAAGCTGAGGTAAGACATGACCGTCTCAATTTCAACGTTGCCACCGCAGATACAACAGCGGTACAACGCGAAGCTCTTGTCAACCCCCGAAAGGAACAATATTCACAACCTTTTTGCGGTTCCCGTTGAGCTTCCAGATAATCAGGGCTTTATCGACCGACAATCACGTTACGATCGACTAGACCGTTTTCCCGTGCCGTTGGACGATGCCCAACTAAACCCCCCCAGCCAATTACTTAATCGAGTAGACGTTGATTGTAGGGTACGTGTGTACGCTACTTATATCGTTCTTACTAGGCAGGTGACCATTACTAATGAAGATCCTGTTCTCAATAGCGCTGCAGCCAGATTAGGCCAGGCCATGAGAGAGACACAGGATATCCTACAGAGGGATAATCTTGAGTCTTCTGCGTCGATAGTAAATTCAGTCGGGGGAGGAAACTCTGATTTGCCCACTCAGATGGCAGTCAGTGACATTGACGACATAGTTGCCGTTCTTCAAGGAAATGATGGCGAATATATCACCAGCATGATCGGAGGACAGGACAAAATTGGAACATCGCCAATCGGTGATTCCTATGGGGCTTTATGCCACACAAGGATGATTCCCGTCTTGAATAGCCTTGTTGGATTCACTCGTAAATTTAACTATCCGAACATTGACCGCACTCTAGAAAGCGAATGGGGGGGATTAAACAATATCAGATTTTTTGTTTCTTCTCAAGGTTCCATTAGTGCAAACGCTTCTCTTCTAGGTAATGACATCGCAAATTGCTTTGTCACTGCAAAAGAGGGGTACAAATTGGTCTGGCAAGCAGGAGGTAAAGCTAAATTTATCTATCTGCCTCCAGGGTACAACAACGACCCATGTATGTTGAGAAGCACCGCAGGAGCCACTTTCTACCAAGGACAATGTATAACCCAAGATCTATGGGTGCAAAATCTGCGCTCTACTGGTCTGTTAGCAGTATAAGGAGGATGCTATGAGTTTTTCAAATATTTTAAGTGGCTCCTTTACGTCCGCGGCAGCAGTCGCTTTTCATGACGTATTGCTACCATTAGGGGAGCCAGATAGGTTTGTTTTAGAAAATAGAACAGCCTGGAATGACAATGCAATAGTAACAGAAACGTCAATCGTTTCTAAACGTTTTCGTGGAATGGCAGAAGAAGCTGCCCTCGGAACCGATATGGGAGTGAACACCTCTGACGAACTATCAGCGGCAGCAGCCCCTATAACGGCTAATGGATTTCGATTCATTGATTCGTTTAATCCACCAACGTTTGCAGCTTTGGCATTAAACGGAACTGAGATTACCCGTGCTAATGGAGCAGTAGCTTCTATGGCTGATACGGGTTCAATTCAAGTGGGTAGTGTTGTTCGTTTTGATAATACAACGGCTATGCTTCAGATTTCAGGTTATGATATCGAAGTAACAGCTGTGTCGGTAAATACGAACATCGACCTAAACATTGATACTACGAACTTTGCAGCAGATGCAACAGCGGGTAATGTTCGTTTGTTTATACCACCCAGGTTCTTCCCAAGATTTAGGTACATTGTGCCTCTTGCGGGAGCTGTAGGTATTACTCAAGCGACTAATGCTGTAGTTTCTATGTCAGTTGCTCATGACTTTTCAGTAGGGGAAAAGGTCGGCCTTAGAGTGTCGACAGACTATGGAATGTCCGAGGCCAACAACTTAGTTGCGACTGTTACAGCTGTAGGGACATTTACTGTAACTCTTGATCTTGATACGTCAGGATTTACAGCGTTTTTGCCGCCTTTATCATTAACGTATTCTGAGGGTGTAACTCAGGCCACTATTGTTCCAGCTGGATCAGGTCCAGAGGCCGGAGCTAATCCTCCCATCGTTCCTGTTACAGCTGCATTCGACAACCGCAATCGCTTCTTTATGCGTTGCGGTACTGGTGTAGTTACAAGTGCTAGTGATGTCTATGATTGGACTGCTTATTACAGCAACAATCATAACGCAGAATAGGACAAATTGGAGGGGGCCAATTTGTCCCCCTCCTTCTTTTATTAGGAGGGTAATAATGGAAATTAGAACAATAGGGCGAAGCCATAATAAAAAAGTTGACAAGATAAAAGCTAAAGAATTGCTAGAGGCCATGAGGAAAGAACACTCTCCCATGGTGAAAGGAAAATTTGAATTTGTTGACGCAGGATCAGGTTTTATAGAATTCAATTATAGAATTTTTCCGGAGGATTTGTTAGTCGCGTATAAATTTGTTCACAACGAAATTTGTGAGATTCCCATGGGACTTGTGAAGCACTTAAATAATACGGTTAAGAAGATTAGAAGATTCGGGCTAGAGAGTGACACTACAAGGGGAAGCGAACTACCAGATCGTGGAGTACCTTCAACATTTGAGTGTACTAGCCGGATACGGTTCATTCCAGAAAATGTTTTGTAAAGCGGCTTTACATGGCTACCAACAGATTTTACCCACAAAGGGCTTTAATCAATGCGATCACAAATGATACGCAAGCGGTTACAACATTTACGGCAGACCACGACTTTACAGTCGGGCAAGTTGTTTCTTTTAGGGTGACACGTGATTTTGGAATGTTCCAGATCAACAATAAGAAAGGGACTGTAATAGCAATTACGTCAGACACAATCACGGTGGACATAGATTCTTCCAGTTGGGATGCGTTCGACTTTTCTTTAATAGATACTCTAGAAACGACCCCACCTCAATGCGTTCCTTGCTGTTCTGCCAAGGTTCCTGGATCTGAACCGCCCAGGACTAACCTTCAAGATACGTTTGATAATAGGAGGGTATAATGGATAAATATCAAAGAAGGCATGAAATGAATGAAGTAATAATTTTACTAAAAAAAGGGTTAACCCCGGGGGTAGTTCAAGACACATTCGGGTTTACGGAGAGTACAATCAACCGTATAAGGAAGTTAAGATATGAGTACGGCAACTTTATCAGATATAATAGATAAAATTAGAAAGTTGACAGGTAGCGGAAACTCCCTACAAATAACCGATTCGGTAATCATAGATTATATAAATTCATTTTATTTGTATGATTTTCCGGCAGAATTCAGGAGTCTACAACTTAAAAATACTTTTACAATAAATACGATCCAAAATATTGACACATACCCGTTTGATTTTGAGCATTATTCAACGCTTGAATCTCCGGCGTATATTGATAAAAAGGTTGTTCCTCTCTACACTACACCGTGGTCTTTCTATAATCTTTTTTTTAATTGGCAGAATTCTGAGGCATTTGCTACAGGAGACGGTTCAGCTGGCGACTACACTGGGACAGCTCAGGATGTTCCAATAGTAAGGAGCCATAACAATAACCCGATAGCGGACACGCAAACTACTCCTACAGCGTCATTTACAACTGGAACGTACCCTGCTACATTTTCAGAGCCAAATGTTGCAAGAATTCAGAACATGATTATAACGGCAAATACGGCAACTGGAACCGTAAATGTTACCGATGATGGCAACGGCTTACTGATAGGTGATATAGACGCAGCCGGAACCAATACAATTAACTATCAAACGGGTGCAATAGACGTTCGTTTCAATGCTACAATTCCTGCTTCCAATCCCATTACAATAAGATATAACCCTGCAAACCCCAACCTACCCCAAGCAATTCTTTTTTTCCAAAATCAAATTACATTAAGGCCAGTTCCAGACCAAGGATATTTGGTAGAGATAACGGCATATAGAAGGCCGTCTCAAATTCTTTTAGGCACCGTTGATCCAGATCTTCCTGTATCCACTGGATTACCCGAATTACTTGAATGGTGGGAAACACTAGCAGCTGGAGCTTCTAAAAAGATTTTTGAAGATAGGCAAGATGCTGACGGGATTATGATGATGGACAAAATGCTAGCTGAAAGATATGCCGTAAACGAGACAAGAACATATGCACAATTAGGCAAGCAACGAATAGATACACTATTTTCCGATCAATTAAGTGGCCTAGGTGGTGGCTTCTTTGGATGGGGAGGAAACAATTCTTAAATAGGGGGAAATCATGGCTAGAAAAATGACAAAAGGGAAAAAGAAAATAAAACGAGTGATGAAGGAATTTAAAGAGGGCGATCTGCACTCAGGGAGTAAAAAAGGGCCAAAGGTAAAATCGAGAAAACAAGCGGTTGCCATTGCTCTAAGCGAAGCTAGAGAAGTAGGAGCAAAAATTCCAAAGAAAAAAAGGAGTTATAAATGAGTTACGATCCACGACCAAATGCTAGCGGAGATACTCTTGTTTTGTCTAGAGATCCCATTAGAATAAATTTCCAACTTATACAAAGCCGATTTGATGAAAATCATGTCGATATAGACGGAGCAGCGGGAGGAGGAAAACATAAATTTCTACAAATGCCCGAACAGTCCTCTGGCCCAACGGTGGCGGCAAATGAAGGTGGGCTATATGTGAAGGCCAATACTTATGCGGGAAGTGGGAATACTGTAGCATCTTTATTTTATAGGTTGGAGAGTACTGGTTCAGAGATCCTACTTTCCGGAGAGACAGCACCGACCTTAGCAGCAGAAGGCCAAACCTTCCTTGCCGGTGGACTTTTAATGAAATGGGGAATTGTAACACCTATCACAAATAGCACAGATATAACCGTAACCTATTCAACGGCTGCTGGTTTTACAGCTTTTTCTGCTGCTCCATTTTCTGTTCAAGTTACAAAAAATAGAGCCGCTTCTTTACCAGGTCAGACAAGTGTTGCTATTGCTGTGGCAAGTAACGCTGCTGCTTCTTTTCATATTCTAAAAGGAACGGAAACATCTGGAGGTGGGCATAGTTGGAGATACATGTGGTTATCAGTGGGGCCAGCATAATATGTCGTCATTTCAACCCGTATTAATAGCACCGTTTAACTCAGGTTTGATAAAGAATAAGAAGCCTTTTTTGCTCATAGATAACGCATTTCAGACACTAGAAAATGCTTATTCGTGGAGGGAAAGGATAAAAAAACGGGAGGGAATAAAACTTGTTGGTAGGCTAAGAAGGTGCTTTACGGTAGCTGTAAAACTAACGAATCAAGCTACAGGATCGTCTTATACCGTTGCCGATATATTCGCAGATGCAGCTTTTGATCTAAGAAATCCAGCAGCTCCCGCAATTTCTGAACCTAACGCAGAGATAGAACCAGGGGGTTTTACTGCAGTTGTGGGTGGTTTGACTTTCTCTGATTCAACAGCAGCCACCCCTGCGGGATCTGAGGACGGAGTTCTAGCGGTATCTGGGGATAACAGCGGAACCATCAACTACGTGACAGGTAGATTAAGGCTAAATTTTGTTCCTAATATAGGAGCAACAAACGTTGACCTTACATTTTGCTATTTTCCAGCCCTTCCAGCTATGGGAATTGATAAAAGGGAGCTAGCTGCCGTAAATGTTGAGCAAACAATATGGTTTGATACAAAATATGTTTATGTTTACGACGACAACGATTTTTCATCACCATCATCGACGACTTGGGCCGGAACGGATAGTGATTTTTTTTGGATGGCAAATTATCGTGGTTCTACTCCAAGCTCTAGGTTATTTTTTGCAACGAATAACACGGGTCCGGCTTCTAATGCAAACAACAGAATAAGGCACACCTCCGATGCTGCAACTTGGACGAACTTTTCTCCCGCTGTAGGAGGTACTCAAGTTACCGCAGAGGGCGTTGGACAAATAGCAGCAGCCACAACGCCCTTTAATGCATTTCTTGCAAATACCGACATTGTTCCAGGATCGGTAACAATTACCGTCTCAAACGTAGTAACCCCAGCGTTAGACCCCGTGGTAGGATTTAGAGATGTTTTAGGAACCTACCCCGCTGGAACGCTAACGGGTTCTCCTTCTACTCATTCAGGAACGATAGATTACGCAACAGGTGAAATAACATTAAACTTCTCCCCACTTTTTACAACTTTGTCAAACGTAACAGCCACTTACCAGCATGAAACAACGTCTCTTTTTCAAACAAAATTAATTGTGGCCTATTACGGGAGGCTATTATTCTTAAATGTATTTGAAGGAGCTTCAGCAGCCGCAGCTACAAATATATTCAACCGTTGCAGATTTTCTCAAATAGGTAATCCAATACAACGAGATGCTTGGATTTCAACCGTTCCAGGTAAAGGAGGTTTTATTGATGCCCCAACTAGTCAGGCGATCGTTTCAGCAAGATTTTATAAAAATGTTCTAATAGTTTTCTTTGAAAGGAGTACGTGGCAACTTAGATATGTCGGGGAGTTTGGTCTTCCATTTTTATGGGAGAGAATTTCGTCAGACTTTGGTTCTGAAAGCACTTTTTCAACGCTTCTTTTTGATGATGGTGTGCTAGCAGTTGGAGATAAAGCAATTGTATCCACGGGAGGGAATGATGTTTCTAGGATTGATCTCGATATTCCAGACACAGTTTTTGAGTTTCATAATGAGGAAGGGGGAAAACTGCGCGTTCAAGGAATACGAAACTTCAGAAAGGAAGTTGTTTATTGGACTTATTCCGATGGAGGAACAGAAAAGAAATTTCCTAACCGAGTTCTTTTATTCAATTATAGGAATGGAACATACGCAATATTTAGAGATAATGTCACTGTTTTTGGAGAGCTAACAACACCAAACGGTTTAGGTTGGGATCTTCGAGTCTTTTGGGATAACGAAGTCAGTTGGGATACCTCTTTTGCAGCGGAGTTTCCTACAACTGTCTCAGGTAATCAGCAGGGATGGGTTCATTGGTATCAATACCTAGACACAGAGGCCGATGCTGATGCCAGGACAAATATGAATGAACATGAATCCATGTCGATAACGGATATCACCCTAGCAGCAGCAGCGGATATAGTCCTAGAAGTTATAAATCACAATTTAACACAAAATGAAATAATATTTATAACTGGACTTCTTTTTATTAATCAATCAGCAGACACAGCAGTAACAACTAGTTTAAATGATAAGTTTTATCAAATAACTGAAGTAACTGATGATACAGTTAGTTTAAAAGAATGGAATTTTACAACTGAACAATATCAATCGACTGCACATGATGAAATAGCCTATACCCCAGACCCTGCGGATTCCAGGACGTACGTTGGAGGGGGTTGTGTGGCATTAGTACAAAACATAGATATCATAACGAAAGACTTCAACCCATTTGTCGAAGAGGGTTTTCAAATAAAAATGGCTTATACAGATTTTTTGACAGATGCGACACCAAATTCCGCTGTATCTGTCGATGTATTTATAAATAGTTCAGTGAATAACATGGCTAAGGGAAATTTGCTGGTGGGAAATAATCAAACAGAAACGGCAACGAATCAATTCGGAAGAATAACAGAAATAACGCAAGCTAACCCAGGTGTTGTAACGGCTCCACATCACGGACTGCGAACGAATCAAACGGTGACTTTTAGGGATGTGGGGGGAATGGTGGAGGTGGAGGGAGGAGGTTTCACTATTACATTTGTTAGTGAGAATAGTTATAGCATAGGTGTAAATACTTCTGCTTTTACAGCATATACCTCAGGAGGACAATGGATATCCACCGATAATAGATTTTATATTCCTGGGTCTAAGTATGCTTGGCACAGATTTTATGCAACATGTTTCGGTCAGTTCATAACATACAAATTATTTTACGACAACAATTTAATGAATACGATAGATACCCATCAATCGGGGTTTGAGCTAAATGGCATTAAACTTTGGTTGAGAAAAGGAGGGAGGATAGTGCTGTGAGTTTTTCATCAGACGATGCTTTGATTGCAAATCAAATACCCCAGACTATAAATCTTCCAGACATGGATGACAAAAAGAACTTTTCTGCCTCCATAGAACAGTTATTAAAGTCGATTGCTGATACTCTTAATAGTAAGGAAGCAGGTTTGCATTCTTTACAAGAGAAATGTTCCGGAGCAATGTTTTACGGTAAACAAAATGAAGAGCAATTAAGGGATGTTTATAGAAAAGTGTTCGATCTCGTTAAATTTAATAATGGCAGCGTTGAAGGAAATGGGAGCGGTCGCGAAACTGTTCAGTTTTCTCACGAAATCACTAACCTTTGCGAATCTGCTGGAATCGTTGCACATTGCACAAGTGTTGATGGCTTGTTTTTCACAGTTGTTTTCCCAGATGTACGGCTAAATCGTACGTCTATAATTTTTACTAACCCGCACACAGAAGCGTTAACGCAGTGTGATGTAGTTGCAAACTACTTAAAAAGATAGGAGTATAAAATGTCTTATAACTGGCAACAAGGATTAGCAGGAGGTGCAGCTGGAGCAGGAACGGGAGCAGCGTTCGGGGGTTGGCCTGGGGCTGCCGCAGGTGGAGTAGCAGGTCTTTTTTCTGGATTTGGTGGAGGCGGTGGAGGCGGTGGAGATCAATTTAAGCGTCATTCAGTTTTGAATCAAGGACAGGAAGGTCTTTTACAAGATATTTTACAAAAATTAGGGGCAGGAGGACAGTTAGGTCAAGGATACGATCAAGCTTTAGGTGGGCTACAAGACTTTATGGATCCATCATCGGAAGCAATGTCTCGGTTTGCCGATCCTTATATGCGACAATTTAATCAAGAAACAGTTCCTGGATTGGCGGAGAGGTTCGCAGGGGGCGGTGCTATGGGTGGGGGTCTTTCATCCTCTGGATTTGGACAAGCTTTAGGTTCTGCTGGCGCAAACTTACAATCGCAACTTGCCTCCATGAAAACGGGCCTTCAACGGCAAGCAATAGGGGATATAATGAATCAATACAGAGGACTAGCACAGCAGGGTTTAGGAACCCAGGCATTTAGATACGAGCCCCCAGGAATGGGAGGAATGTCACAGCTGCTTGCTACATTGATGCAAAGCGGTGTTCCGCAACAAGGATTCCAAAGGCTTTTCCAACAAGGAGGAGGAGGTTCAGGAGGTATAACTCCAACGACACTTCAAAGAGGACCAGGAGGATTTTAAAATGGGACCACTACTTGATCCAACACCGAGGCCAACAGAAGCCTCAATACTAGGGGGAGC